>ERZ791923.46-NODE-46-length-168652-cov-4.534102_pt1 | contig 168652 bp, 160 predicted proteins | sample MGYA00510133_ERZ791923 | MGnify/ENA primary metagenome ERZ791923 (study PRJEB30046, sample SAMN00792106) | human gut metagenome | study: EMG produced TPA metagenomics assembly of the A metagenome-wide association study of gut microbiota in type 2... | reverse complement strand
ACTGCTGCCATGGCGGTTTCACTGTTGCTGACTGCTGCCATGGCGGCGCTGCTCTGCGCCAGTTGTCCAGCCGTCTCAATCCCTGCATACAGTCCTTGTGCCGCCTGTTCTGCCGTATCGCAGAGCAGCGCCATCCAGTTTGATAAACTGTACGACCCCGTAGGGGCGGCTTTTGTAAGAACATATTCTAAGGCTTCCCCGTTAACCTTCTGGTCGTTTGCCGCGTAAGCATGTGTACACATCTTGTGCCACAGCTCCGGCGTATGAAATACAAAGCTGTATTCTCCGTGTAGCTTGTAATCATTCAAAAGCTGTGCAGGAATAATTTTCTCGTCTAAGGTGTCCTGTCTTGCAATAAAAATCGGATTGCTCATGCCTCAGCCTCCTTTACATAATATAAGCCGCCGCCCGAAACCCCAAGCCGGTATTTCTCCCCGGTCACATCGTCCACAAGCGCGCCTGCCTTCACAGCCGCCGCCAGTGCCGCAGAAAAGTCGCTCTCCGTCCCGCTGTAGCCGCCTTCCTTCGCCGTTTCGTATGCGCTTTTGCCGTCCGCTCCCTTGGTGCCTGCTGTGCCTGTGTCTCCTTTTGCCCCCTTGAGTGCCGCAAGCTGCTCCGGCGTAAAGTCGGAATATGTAAAGGCATCCCCCTTCGCCCCGTCGAAGTAGTCTATGCCCTTCTGTGGCGTGTAGCCATCCTGCCCTCTTTCTCCCTTGAGTGCCGCAAGCTGTGCCTCTGTGAAATCGTCATAGGTAAATGGATCTCCCTTTTCCCCTCTTGCTCCGTCAAAATAATCTACATTCTTCTGCGGCGTGTAGCCATCCTGTCCTCTTTCTCCTTTGAGTGCCGCAAGCTGCTCCTTTGTAAAGTCCGCATAGGTAAATGGATCTCCTTTTTCCCCTTTTGCCCCCTGCAAAGGCCCGTGGTTGTTCCAGTTCTGCGCCTTGCCGTCATAGATGTAAATGTCATAAGGCTGTGCCGCGCCCACGCCGTATGCGTCTCCGGCATCGGGGCTTGCTATTGCCTTCCGCAGTTCAGCCTCTGTCGCAAAGCTCCCCAGAATCGTCAAGCCCTTGCCCGTTTCGCCCTTCTCCCCTTTCAGTGCCGCAAGCTGTGCCGGCGTAAAGTCCTCGTAGGTAAATGGATCTCCCTTCGCCCCATCGAAGTAGTCTATGCCCTTTTTCGGTGTGTAGCCAGCCTGCCCGGTATCTCCTTTTTCCCCTTTCAGCTTTGCCAGCTGTTCAGGTGTGAAGTCCTTGTAGGTAAACGCATCTCCTTTTTCTCCCTTTAGCGTCGCCAGCTGCTCCGGTGTAAAGTCCTCGTAGGTAAATGGATCTCCCTTCGCCCCGTCGAAGTAGTCTATGCCTTTTTTGGGTGTGTAGCCATCCTGTCCGGTATCTCCTTTTTCCCCTTTCAGCTTTGCTAGCTGCTCCTCGGTAAAGTCGCTGTAGGTAAACGCATCCCCTTTTTCTCCCTTTAGTGCCGCCAGCTGTTCTTCTGTGAAGTCCGCATAGGTGAAGGGGTCGCCTTTGTCGCCCTTGGCGTTTCTGGCAATCTCCGCCGCCTCCTGCGCCTCCTGTATTGCCGCCGCCGTGTCTGTCTGCCGCTGCTTTTCTGCACCTTCTCTTGCCGCTTCTGCGTTCTCTCTTGCCGCTTCGCTTTCCAGCACCTTGGAAACAGAAGCCTCCATCTGCTTTAGCTCGCTTAGCTCGCCCTTCCAGTCTCCGTCTGTGTCAATCGCGCCTTCCACAAAGACAGGTGCTTTCGCCGTTGTCCAGTTCAGCACGCCGTCCGCGTCATTCCCTCGCACGGCAATGAAAACCGTCCCGTTCTCTCTGAAAATCCCTGCATCCACCTCAAGAAATAATGCAATACTTTCCTCCTGCACCGTCTTGATTAAAAGCAGGGTGTCCTTCTTCCCGCTCTTGTATTCCACATCCAGCCGAAAGGTCAGCGGCGAAAGGTCAATTCTGTCCGCCTCGTATCGTTTCATCATGAAGGTGCGGCTCACTGTCCGCGTGTCCCCTGCAATGAAGGTCTGTTCCTCATTCGGAAAAAGCATTTCCTTCCCGATAATCGAAATCACTTTCTTCTCCCTCCTTCCGAAAAATCCGCTATTGTAAGAAAAGCGGAAGCATTTCTGCCTCCGCCATCCGTCATCTTACAGAAACTGACCTGTGCCGTCCTCCGCTTTCTTCTGCATTTCCTCCATCATTCTGTAGGTTGCCGCCTTCTGGTTTTCGCTGTTTTTCAGCACCTCTGCCACAAAGCGGGGCACTTCAACCTCTTTCCCGCGCTGAATCAGGTATTTGTAACCGTTCACGCTTACGAATACATCGTCATCACCGTTTCCGGTAATTGGCAGGCGGATTGTCTCCTTTTCCGCCTTTGCCGCTTCCATAGCTGCCTGCATCCGCTTTTCCATCTGCACCTGCTTCTGTCCAGCTGTCAGCTCCGCCTCTTTTTCTTCGGTCTTGCCTTCTTCTTTTCTTTCCGCCGCCAGCAGCTCCGCATCAATCCTTGCCGCCTCCGCTGCGTCTCTTTCGGCTTTCAGCCTTGCATTTTCCTCAAGCAGCTTCTGCATTTCCTCCTGTGTAGGCATTGTGCTTTCCGCTGTGGTTTCCTTTTTTGTAGCCATAGGGTTGTCCTCCTTTTCTTAGTTCGCCGCCGCCGCGCTGAAGCTGGAGCTGCTTTCGATTCTTACCATGAATTCGTCAGAAAGAATTTCCGCCGTCTTGATTGCCTTCCAGCCTGCGGATGCTCTCTGGTTCAGAGGGTCTGCCGTGCCGCCGCTGCCCAGCTGTTTTACAATCGTCTGCAAGCCGCCGCCTTCTACCTCTGTCACGCCGTAAGCATTTTTCCCGATTACCAGTGTGGAGAATACGGAAACGTCACCGCCTGCGGTATTCTTGTCCCAGATTTTTGCCTCCGTCGATTCCACAAAGCGCACATTGCCGATGCGCCCCAGCTCGCCTTCGTACATTGCCTCTGCATTGGTGTATTTGTTCCATTCCTCCCATTTTTCATCCTGCATCAGGTCATAAGCAACATAAGGATGCACAATAGCCACATAGCTCTTGTCAAAAGGCACTGTGTTTGCGCCCTTCAAAATTGCCGCCGCCTTCATAATCAGCTGCAAACTCATCAGGCTGTTTGCCTTGATGCCTGCCCTTGTGGTTACAGGTGTTGCCCCCGCAGGCGCATACAGTACGTTTGTCCCGCCGTTGATAACCTCTCTCGTGATGGTGTCCAGTGTTCTGCCGCTCTGGTCGCCCAATAGCACCACTGCCTCTGTCAGGTTGTTATCAATCGCCGTCAGCAGCAATACGTCGGAAAGCGAAATCCAGTCACCGTACTGCTTCACCTTCGCCGTTACCGTTGTAACGCTCATCTTATTCGGGTCAGGTGTCACGCCCTCTGTCAGCGCAGTCAGTGCCTTCGGCAGTGTCTTGTAGCGTCTGAATTCAATCTCCTTACCGCCGTTTTTGGGGATAGGTCTTTTCTGCCCGAATTGGTCGTGTACCAGATTCGGCTTTGCGTTGTCCAGAAGCACGTCGTCATAAAAAATTTTCATTTCCGCCGACAGCGTCTCTGTCGTTGTTGTCATTACGTCAAACAGACGCAGATTCATTCTCTGTTTTCTCATTTCTTCTGTCCTCCTTCTTTCAGAACCAATCAGGAGAATGTGATTCTCTCGTCAGGGTTTCTTCTCGCTCTCTCAATCAGTTCATTTCTCTGCTGTTTTGTTAATTTTGTTACGTCAATCGGTTTCTCTCTTGCCCCACTGCTGCCGCTCGCGCCGTTCTCTGCCGGTCTTGCGCCGCGTGCGCGGATGCTGTCCAGAACCTTTCTCTCTGTTGTTGCTGCCGTGTGCTGCAGCGCACCGCCCATCAGGTCGTCAAAGTGAACCGCCTGATAAGCCGTCCCCACACTGATACCATGATCCAGCATTCGTACAAATTCGGGATTGTCAAATTCCGCCGCAAGGTCAAGTGCGGGGAATTTTTCTTTCAGCTGCTCCGCCTCCTGCGTCCATGCGGCAAATTTCTGCTCAAATTCCTGCCGCTGTCTGTCCTGTGCAATCTGCTCCTGAAATGCTTTGTTCTCCCGTTCCATTTTTTTGAACTGCGCCAGCTGCTCTACGGTCATGCCCTTTTCCAGAGCCTCCGCCTCAAGGTACTGCCTGTCGCCCTCCAGTGCCGCCTTCAGTGCCGTAAAGTCCTTGCCGTCAAGGTTGTATCTTTCGCCTACCATTGCCAGCAGTCCCTCTGCATCCTTCAGCTTGCTTTCCGTCTGCTTGCTGTTTTTTAGTCTCGCCTGCACAATCTTCTGCACCCTTGTGTCAAAGGCATCCTTGTAGTCGCCCTTTACCATCGTGTCAAATTCTGCGTTGAAGTCCCTGCTTTCGCCGCCAGCTGCGCCTGCTTCTGCTCCGGTCGTGGTCGCGCCTGCCGCTGCAGTGCCCGCCGCTCCTCCTTCGCCGTCAAATAAGCGCAAATTCATTTCGTAATGCTTCATGGTTTTTCCTCCTTCTCACGTCTCTCCGTGGTGTCTTTTTCTCTCGTCTTTCCGAGGTGCCTACCACCATTCTAATACATTTCTTTTTTTCTTTCCCCCACCCACTCTTCGTCCTCCAATGCTCCCATCTCTACGCAGTCTGCGTATTCCTCCGCGATCAGCTCCAAGCCGCACAAAATCCCCCGAAAAAGCGTTTCTATCTCCCTTTTTCTGCTCCCCTCCTTGTAGGCTACAACAAGCATCTTCCCGTCACTGTGCCGCTCCGCAACCATTGCATGACATACGCTGTCAAGCCCTGCATAAAGCGTCTGCATCAGGGCTGAAATCGCCGCACACACAATGTCGTTTCCGGGGTTGTATCCGGCGTGTCCCTCCGCCTGTATGCAGCAGATGTCCGCCGTTTCCGCCCATAAAATCTTTGTCATCCGTTTCCACCTCTCATCCTACCGTTGTCCTCTCCCTCGTTCTCTCCTTCACTCGCTCTGCAATCTTGTTTCCCTTTGCGCTCCGGTAGGCATTGCCTAACGCATCTGTGCCGCTGCCTGTTCCTGTCGGCGGCATTTCCTCTCCTGCCGCTTCGCCGCTTACGGCTCCTATCATGTCTCTGCCTGTCAGCTGTGTGATAACCTCCGCCATCTGCTGAATCTGCGTCTGCATCTGCTGTATCTGCTGCAGCATTGCCCCGTTTTGACTTACCTTCCGTATGATTTCCTCCCGCCCCTCAAAGTCCATCATCTCAAGGCAAATCAAGGCTTGGTCTGTCAGCTGTGGGTTGAATAGCCCCGCTCCGTAAAGCTCCTTCGCCAGCTCGTTTTGTGCCACACGGGAAAAGGGGCTGCTTTTCTGGCTCGTAATGTTGATGTCAAAGATAGGCTTTCTGCTGCTCACTTCCACCTGCCCCATGATCATTTCCTCTGTCGGCTTCAGGTTTTCGTTGCTGTATTTGATAAATTCATCCCCTCGCTTGCCCGTAATGCGAAACTCTCTCGCCTCATCGTAAAACTCCCGAATCAGCTCCACCACCAGAATGTTGATTCTCTCAAATGTGCGGTAGGCGGATTTAATCATGTCTCGGCTCGTCTTGCTCCCTGCCTCCTGTAAGGCTGCAATCGCACTTGCCGCCGTTACGCCGCTTGCCGTGCCCCCCTGCGAAAAGTCTCTGTTGCTGCTCGTCTCCTTCAGCTCGTCAATTTTCAGCTGGTAAAGGTTCGTCGCAATCCCGCCCACAGGTGCCGTCTGTATCGGCTTAATGTTGTCAATGTCCCCCGTGTAATTTACAATCGTGTTCCGCAGGTCTGCAAATTGTTCCGCGTTTATGCCGCTGCCGTCCTTCGTAAAATATCGCGGCTCACTGCACCACTTCACATTCTTTTCAAAGCTGATCCACATGTTGTCAATCGAAATCTGTGCGTCCTTCATAATGTCCACATAGCCAAATCCCGCAGGGCTGTCCTTTTCGGGAAAGAGTACGTCAAATTCGTAAGGGTATCTCCCGTGTGCATAAAGTCCATTCTCCATCCCTTCCTCCGCCTCTGTGGCATAAAGCAGATTCCCTTCGCAGAATTTGATAAAATGCAGCGTCATTCTTCCGCCCTCTTGCTTTTTGTAATACCAGTCCACTACCATGCACTTGTCCGTCGTGTCAATCGTGTCATCGTGCATGTATTTTGCACTCCGTGTATCGCCGCTGCCTCTGAATTTGAAATCAGGGTATTCCCCCTCCATCTCCTCCCTGTTCACCAGCTCAATGTGAAACAGGTTCGGGCTTTTCTGAATATCCTTTACCCCCGGCTCCCAGAACAAATTGAGAATATCCACGTCCACAATGCCGATGTCCCCCACACCATTGTCCTTATCCTTGTCCCAGAAAACCTTGTAAACCCCTGTGCCGCTTTTCAGCTTGTCATGCCATGCGTCGTTGTATGCCTGCTCAAAGTTGTTCTGCTTCAAAATCACAGGCACAATCTTGGAAAGCACCTCCGCATCCGCCTTGTCCCCCTCCTCTCTCGGCAGAAAGCTCGGCTGTGGGTAGTTGTCCATGGCATCTGCGTGCTTGTTCGCCAAGCTGTTGAATAGCCACGCCGAAGCCGTCCGCGGGCCGTTGTCCTTGTCTCTGATTTGTTCCCAGTGCAGCATCTTGTACCACTGTTCGTTTTCTACAATCCTTTTGTCAAGGTTCTTCTTCCCGTCCATGTATTTTTGCAGAAGCTCCTCGCCCTTTTTCACCATGTCACTGCTTTTTATCTCGTCAAACATGTTCCTTCCTCCTTCTCCTATACTCTGTAGAATTGATATTTTCCGTCCGCCCTCTCTCCGCCGAATAGGTTCAGAGGGTCCTCCAGCGGCATCAGCTTCGGCGTTGTCTTTCTCGGCGAAATCGGGCGCGACATAAAGATGTATCTGCACTCATCGTAGATGTGATCCTCTCCCTCCGTGTCTATGTCCTCCACCTTCGCCTCGTCATATACTAGGTTCGGTATCGTCCGCAGAAAGTGCTTGCAGGTGTTGAAGCAGTAGAACATGCTCTGTCCCTCCTCGTCAAAGGCAAGCCTGTAGTGAAACTGCATCTTCCCCGCAAGGCGTGTGTTGTCCCCCTTCTCCCATGAAATGAAGTGCGGGAAATCCTCCATCTGCTCCGCTATGCTTTCCCCTCGGCTTTTCTCAAAAATGCTTGGGTCGGCTACGCCTGTAATGCTTTTCCCCTTCAGTAGTGGGTGCGTCGTTTCTGTCTCCCGTATCCCCGCCGCAATTTCCTTCGGGTTGATGCGGATGCCCTCGTTCGGCACGCCCGTGCAGCCGTAGTATTCCGCAATGCGGTAAAGCACGCCCTTTTCGTCCACCGCATACCAGCCTACGCTAAATGGTCTGCTAAACCCAAAGTCAAACCCCCGCACAATCTTCCAATGCTCCGGAATCAGGAATGGCTTGATAACATGGCTCCAACGCCTTGTTTCGTAGCCCGCCGGGTCGTCCCGCCATTCGCTGAATACCTGTCCGCTAAAGCAGTCCCAGTCGCCATAGAGCAGGGCCTTCTTCTCCGCCTCGCTCATCATCGCAAGGCTGGCAAGGTATTCGGGGTTGTTCTGCAAAAGCGCAGGGTTGTCAAATACCGTGGATGGAATGAATATCCTGTCCCGCCGCAGCTTTAGCTTCTCCCCGTTTGGCTTCTCCACGTCGTAGCTTTCCCATATCGTTGTCTTGGGTGGTGCCGCCGTAATAAAGCGGCTCTTTACCCATCCGTGCCCGATGCCGCCGGGGTTTCCCGTTGCCCGCATGTATACTCTCGTTCCCTTGCCGCTTGGTCTGTTTCGGGAGAAAAGATAGCTGTATTCGTCCCATGTGAAATGTGTCAGCTCATCAAAGCCGATGAAGTCAAATTCCTTCCCTTGGTATTTGATTTTGTCCTTCGCATGATGCAAACTCCCAAAGTAAATCTTTGCACCGCTCGGAAATTTCCAAACGTGCTCGCTCCCGTTGTATTTCGCCTTCGGAAATGCCGCCCCGTAAAACCGCAGGCTCTTGTCTATCAGCTCCGATAATTCGGGGTATGTCTTTCGGATGATAAGCCCCTTGTAGTGCGGTATGTTTACCTGCCTAAGTGCCTCCATCAAAAGGCTGTCGCTCTTGCCGCCGCCTGCCGCTCCCCCGTAAAATGCTTCATACTCCGGTCTCTGCATAAATTCAATCTGCTTCGGCTGTGGGCTCCAGATTACCTTCTTCTCCCTCCGCAGCTCCTCCACCGTCTTTGTCCATTTCTTCCATGTCATCTTCTTCCACTCTTTCCAATGTCTCTGCCAGCACAATCAGGCTGTCCTCAGGTGCTTTTTCCATCTCTGCCAGAATCCGCTTGTAGTCGTTGTATTTTGCCTGTAGCAGCTTTTCGCGAATCGTCGGAATGTCGTAAACATCCCGCATCACGTCCGCGATGTTCTTGAGTGCTACCGTCAAATCCTTAATCATCTTCACGTCCTCCGGCGTTACGTTTTTCCGCTTTTCTCTGAGCTTTTTCATCCGCTCCACGTCCTGCCCGATCAGGTCTGCCACATCCTCTGCAACATCCCGCAGCTTCACCAGACGCTTCACTTCTTTTTTCGCCGTTTTCTGGGACGCTTTCTGCGCAACGTCGGTGCGGAATTTTTTTCGCTCCTCCACCCACCTCTCCTTGCTGCTGCGGTCCTTGATTGTTCTCAGCGGAATCCCGTATTTCTCCGCAAGCTCCTTTAAGCTCTCCTTGCCTGTAATATAGGCGTTTTTAATCTCTCCCCAATCCCGCCGCTCCGTCTTTTTCTCCATCACTTTCTCCCCCCTCGCAGAATAGCCGCTCTCGGCTCTCTCCTGCCTCTTGTACCTATTTTTATAAATCTATCACATTTCTGCACCATTTTCCCCCAACCGCCGCACACAAAAAAGGAGTAGGCTTTCACGCCTGCTCCTTTCCGTTTTTTCACTCCTCGCACACTGCAATCACTGCCTCGTGCTGTTCCAAATCCGCTTGAAATTGAATCCGCTTTCCTTCCAACGCCCGCTTCATGTTGTCTGTCCGGATTCGGATTTCTCCCCCTGCCGCCAGGGCACATCCCGCCAACAGCAGCAGCATCAGCTCATTGTTCTGCGCCGCTTCCTCCAACTTCTCCGCCGCCTCCTGCCTCGTCCTCTCGCATACATCGTGCAGGTATCGGTTCCCCCTCTCCAGCCCCGCTATCATCTTCTCCTGATTCTCCAGTCGTACATTTGCCTTTTTCAGCTTTCCTCTCAGCTTCATACTCGTAACCTCCGTAAATTTCGTTAAGATATGTTGCATACGCACAGTTCATGTCCGGAAACTGCCTGCAGTGAGCCCGCACAAATTCCTTTTTTCTCGCCGCATTCGTAAAGCTGTGCGCAAAGCTCCGCTCCGCCCCCTCCGCCCCCTCCAGCTCCACATCGCTCTCGCAGTATATCACTGTCTGGTTGCTCCGCAGATAATAGGGACACCGGATTGTCGTGTCATCGTTTGGCATGTTTTCTCCCACCTCCGTCATTCCTTCCCTTCTGGTAGTCCTTGATGTTCATTTTCTGTTCCTCCTTCTCTCCAGTGCCGCTTCCGCTCCTTCTCTTGTAAAATACAGGTTTTCGTAGTCATACTGTTCCCATTCGTCAGCATACTTGATAGACTGCGTCGATACATCCTGTACCTGCCATTCGTTGATATAAAAATATCTGTTTGGTACGGTTTCCTCGATGATTTCATACACCGTATCCCCCACCTTGCAGGGCAACACCAATAGCCGCCCCTGTTCTTCCAAGTCCCTGTAGCGTTTTAGTTCCTCCATCCAGTCAGCTTCCTGTTTGAACCCATCCGCAGTTCTTCTGACCACTCCAAATTCATCCTCCGACAGATGTTTCCGGAGCCGTTTTTCTGCCGCTCTTAACCGGTTAATCTTTTCTTCAAGTGTCACATTCATTCCCCTCACTCCTCACACAAAATCACTTGTCAACATTCCGTCTCGTATCAGCAGGAAAATAATGTCCAAATATGTCCGTTTATCACTGTATTTACAATTTGCTTTGCTATGTATTCTTTGGTCACTGTCTTTCCAATCATTCACATCAAAACATACATCACTGACAAAAAGCATTTTTACACCCCTTGCCACGCAAAGGTAGTAACAACCATGCTTTCCATATTCGCCTCTGCATTTCCTAAATCCATATTTTTCAAATTCCTCCGCTTTCACTGTCGGTTTCAGCATTAACTTTCTCCTCCATTCAGTCTGTCTATGTAGGCGGCACTATTTTTAACACCATGATTGAGCGTCAGAATGGCAAATCATCATCCTCGACACCTTCGTCAATGGGATAGAACCCCTCCTGCTCCGTGCAGAAATCCATGCTTGCCAGTTTTTTCGCCATTTCTAACATTCTTTCTTTTGAAATTTTCATTTTACATCTCTCCTATCTTCATCTGTTCCGCCACAGGCGTTTCCCATTCCACGCCGATATAGTCCAGCACATGTCCCCAGCCGATATCGTACATCCAGAATTTCCATTCCTTCTCGTTCCGCTCTCGCAAGAGGTCAAATCTGTGCGGGCGCTTTTCCATGTGTATCCCAAATCCGCACATGCTACATCCTGTCCGCTGTGCCTTGGTGGTGTAGAGAGTGCCATCCTCTTTTCGTTCAATCGTGCCGTAAATCGCAGGCACAGGCACATCCAGCTCCAACGCCAGCTGTAAAATATCCTGTCTGTTAAAAATCGCAAACGGTGCTGAGCGAATTGTGCTCTTGCCAAAATAATTGCACCCGTTGATTTTCAGGCTCTTTGCCCTTCTTCCGCCTTCGGATGCCATCAGTCCCAGATAAGGCACACTGTTGTGCTTCTTCGCCCAATCGTCACAGGGCTTTTCCTTGAGATAATAACAGCACTTTGCCGATACCTTGAAATCCGGCACACCATAATTCACGCCCTCTGTTTCGTTCTCATATCCGCCGAATTTCTCCAGCCATTTCTGCGACAGCTTCATGCGCGAATTTTTCTGATACCCGCCGTATGCGCCCGTCTCGCCTGTGATAATCGCATGACGCACTGTTTTGTTTTTCTCGGATGGATTCTGCAAAAGTTCAATCTTCGACGCAATCTCTTTCGATAACACCGGAAATCCAAATTCCTGAATGATTTTCGCCTTGTTCCAGACAGTACCGTCCGCCCGCTTCAATGGCTGAACCCTCTCAATCCCAAGCTGTCTATGTACCTCCTGTATGCTCCTGTCCTCCAGATGGGACACGCTGATGCCGGGTACATAAATCCCGATGCTCCGCAGGAACAGGAACAGTGTAATGCTGTCCAGTCCTCCCACCGATACATGACAGTTCAGCCCTCTGGCGCAACACTCGTTGTAAAATTCCCACGCCCTGATGTAGGCGTAGTTCTTTTTAAACTCGTAGTCCATTTTCATTTTTACGTTGAAGTCCGCCATCTTCCGCTCCGCACCGATGGCTTCCATCCGCTCTAATACATTTTGCATTTTCCCTCACTCCTTAAAACGGCAAATCATCATCCTCCACACTTTCTTCAATCGGATAGAAAACCTCCTGCTCCGCTAACCCCATTTGTTTCCCTGTCTGCGCCACAGGCTTGCTCTGTGTCGGCTTGCTCTCTGCATCCTTCTTTCCACCGGTAAAGTAACACTCCTCCACGATTACCGTTGTCGCCCAGTGCCTCTCGCCGTCCTTCTCCCAGCTTCTGACATTCAGCCGCCCGACTACCGCAAACATAGCACCCTTTTTCATATATTTTTCGGCGAACTCCGCCATGGCTCCCCATGCAACGCAGTTGATAAAATCCGCTTCCTGTTCTCCATTCCGCTTAAATCTGCGATTGACTGCCAGCGTATATGTAGCGTACTGCTTGGAATCCTCCGAACGTGTCCAATCCATTTTCGGGTTGCTTGTCAGCCGCCCCATCAAAATCACCTTGTTCATATCTGCCGCCCCCTTCTCTTGTAATGGCTTACCGCTGCGCTCTTTCGCTTGTCCGCTTCATGCAGTATGCTTGTCTTTCTGAACCTCTCCAGCTTCTCCGCCTGCCGCTTCCCGTCCCATGCTTTATACTGGTCGCACTTTCCATGACAACCGACAGTTCTCTCTTGGCATCCGCAGCAGGGGCAGCTCTCTGTCCCGACGCTGTATACGATTCCTTTCCTCATGCTCATACCTCCTACAATAAATAATTCCGCCCGATAATCGCCATAAATTCCTCTCTGCTGTGTGTTTCCTCAAACCTCCGCTGGCAAGCCCGCTTCAAGCGCAGATCAGCCTCGTGTCCGTCTCTGCCATGCACGCCGCCTGTCCCCCTGTGCTTCTCCGCCGTCAGCCAAACCCAAAATCCATGCTTGTCCGAAATCCTCCGTAGGCCTGTCCCGAAAAATATATGGTGCTTCTCCAAGCCTCTTGTCTCTCCCGTCAGATAGCAACGCTTATCCTTCCCCGTCAAAATACTGCTCGTGTGGCTTCCCTTCGCCATAGTCCTCTCCTCCAATTCGTATTGCCTTCATGTATCTGGTGAATCCCGTCATGTCGCTGTAGTAGTTGATTTCCTCTACCACCCTGTAATTTTTCGGTGCCCGCAGCTTTCTGCTTTTCGCAACCTCCACCACAGTCTCCTTTGGCTTTTCAAGGTTGCGGCTCCCGTTCCATCTGCGTCCGTATTCTTTGTAATTCTCCTTCGTGATGTAAAACGCAAGCCCCGTGTAGTCGCCGCCCGGCTCCAGTCTGGAAATCATCACACGCCCCAGCCCCCAAAGCTCCGTCAACTCCTTCAAGGTCACATCCATGTCATTGATAATCATGTGCAGGTGTTCCCTGCCCTTCTTCCCCGTCTCAATCACATATATGTATTTCAGTGCGTCCAGTCCCTTCCGCTTCCGTAGCCGCTTCAATCTCCCGATGAAATTTCTGAAAAGCCGTAGCGCATCCTCAATCCCAACCTGTTTTCTGTATGTCAGTGTTAAGAATAAATCTCCTGCTTTGAAATTTGCGTTTATCATCCGCCCGCATTTTTTTCTCGTTTCCAGAAAATTGTATTCCGCTATTTTTTCTGGGCTGATGTTTTCCCGCATGGCTCTTTCGCAGCCCTTCCCCTTCACTTTCGTGCTGTTGTATTCCTTCGCTTCGTAAACATCCCCCGCCCAAATCTTTTTTAAATATCTCGGCATCCGTTCCACCTCTGTTTTTTTAATTCCTATTTCCCCTCTATGTGTGTAGGGGTATGCTCGAATTGTTAATACTATTATCAAGGAGCAAAAGGGTTCCCCAACCCTTGATTTTTCAGTCTTTTTCTGCTATAATTCAGTTAAATATCTCGGCGGTTTCCCTACCGCTCGACCGGTACCGAATTTCCCCTTCGGTGCCGGTCTTTTTTTGTTCTTCTTTCTTCATCTTTCATCTTGACAGTCACATTTCTCCCCGTGGTCTAAATGCGCCCCGCAGTGTTCGCACACTTGATATTTCATGTTCCTTCCCTCCTCCCATTCCTTCTTTTCTTCCTCCACGCCTCTTTGTTCGCATTGCATCCATAATGCCCGCACCTGCTTGTAAAGAAATTCCGACATCCTTCTCTCCGGAATAATGGCAATCAGCAGTAGTCCATCCTTCGCCGCAACCACCCATCCTCTTTCGGTGCTTCGCAGAAAAAACCTTAAATATCCGCTGTCATCCTTTATGATAGGCTCCACATTCTTCACATCCAGCCAAATCACGCCATGCAGTGCCGTGTAGAAGGGCATCAGCCTGTCCCCGTCCAAATCAATCACAAGCCCTGCCATGTCGCTCGTCAACTCGATCTCATCTCCTCGGTCTCGCAGAATGGATGCACCTGTCGCTATCTCCGCCTCTTGGAAAAATTTCCCCATCTTCTCCTCCGGAACCCCCACCAGCCGCAGAAAGTCCTCCGAATCCATCTTCGGTAGCCCTTCCAAGCGGTAAATCGCCGTGCCCACGTGTACCCATTGCACGCCGTTTTCATCCGTCAGCACCGTCGCAATCCTTGTTTGCTTCGCCCGCTTCGCAATGTCCGCAAATTTCATTTGTATCCCCTCCGATAAAGAATCTTTTTCAGCCGCTCATTTTCTCTTGTCAGCTTCGCATTTTCAAGCAATGCCGCTGCAAAGCCCGTCGCAAGCATGGTAAAAAGAATAATGTAAATCAGAACCAATTTCTCAAAATCCACGCAGACGCACCTTCTCTCCCATTTCCTTCCGCAGCAGCGTGTTGTATCGGAAGCACTCTGTGTATCCGCCCATGTCGCATTGAAAGAAATGCCGAAATAACCGCACCACAACACCACTCCGCTTTCTCCGCCGCTCGTTCTCCTCTCCGTCCATGCTGTCAATCACATCAACCCTTCTTCCTGCCAGCAGTCCCAGCTCCTCCGCTTCCCGCCGCAGGCTGTTTGTTGTTGCTTTCTCCATCTTCTTTTTCCTTTCCGTAGCTTGTCCTTCTCATGGGGCAAAGCCCCTCTTATGTATTTGCCGCTTCCTTTGCCGCCGCTTCCTCTCTTTTCTTTATGGCAATCATCTTGGCTCGATAAATCGCCTCTCTTACCTGCTCGCTGATGCGGGCCTCCTCCTCCGGTGTATGCTCACAGTAAGTAATGGTTACGTTGTATTTTTTTGGCGCTCTTCTCGGCATAAAACCACCTCCTGTTACACTGTATGTGCTGCCGATTTTGTCCTATGTGTTTCCATTCCTTATTCCTTTTTTATCTGTACCACTTCCGTTTTGATTGACTTTCTGCTTTCCTTCCAATATCCTGTTATTGGCGGCTGGAAGAAAGGTAGGAAATATGCGTTTTTTTGATATTAAAATTGCTTGCCCGCAAATTTACGGTAAAATCCGAACTTCTCAACTTCGAGGTGTTCAAATCCAAAATGGAAACTGGGTCTATTCTCCTTTCAATGGATGCGAATTTTCTAATGGTATGCCTGTTTGCACCCACTGTCAGGAAAAACTCCGCTCATTCTTCATGCGCCAACATGAAACACTCGAATACGGCATCGTTTATGACCCTCTGAAAATGTAATTGCTTTTTGATGCATCCGGCCGCCACCTCAACCGCTTCTCTAAAAGCCGCCTCATTTGCATTTATGTATCCCGCCGTCTGTCCTTCCTTGCATTCCTGCAAAAATCCCAGAAGCTCCAAAGCTTTCTCTAAAGACATCATTCTCTCTCCTTGTATCTTGCCAAAAACTTTTGCTCCTTGCCCCCTCCCACCTATAAGTATCTTTTAAGACACTTTTTCATCAAAAAAAATTCCTTCCAGTGCCTCCACCTTGTCAATCCCAAGGATTTCAATGATTTCTTCAATCTCCCTTCTGGTGAATTCTGTTTTCCCATTGCATTTACGGTAAAATGCAGAACGTGAAATCTGCAGCGCATTGCACATTTCCGCCGCAGTAATACCCTTCATTTTCATTTCATATTCCAGTTTTAGTTTATTCATGTTTTCCACCCCTTTCTCTTAAAGTGTCCTAAATGACACTTTTATATTAACTATTTATTTTCATTCTGTCAACACTTTTTGTGTCATTCAGGAAACTTTTTGATATTTTTTTCTTTTTCTGTTGCACAAAGGACACTTCTGTGTTATATTCGCTTTAGAACAAATAAGGAGATGTGCACATGAGTGATTCTGATATGGCAAAAAGAATAAAGGAACTCCGGCTTTCTCTGGGCTTAACTTTAGAAGAAGTTGCAAATGAAGTTGGTGTAGGCAAAAGCACTGTTCGTAAATGGGAAACTGGCATTATCGCAAATATGAAACGTGATAAGATAGCCGCCCTTGCAAAAGCACTGCATACTTCCCCCGGATATCTAATGGGTTGGACTGACGAGCAAGAATATTCGCACGTTCCAAAATCAATTTGTGAACAAATAAAAGCAGAATACGGAAAAAATGCTGCTACAGCATTGAGCCTGTATGTCCAGCTTGATGAAATAGATCAGGGCAAAATCACAGAGCGCATGACCGTTCTTCTGGAAGATGAAAAATATTCATCTAAGCCAAAAAACGGCGCATCACCCGCATAAACAATGTTATTTTCATTGATTTCTGAAAGGAGGAAATCATGCGAAAATTCATTCTATTCTTTCTTCTGTTGCTGTTGTGTTTTCCGATTGTCTCTCTCGCCCATCCCGGCAGAACTGATGCAGATGGCGGTCACTTTGATAACAGTACAGGAGAATACCACTATCATCATGGCTACCCCGCCCACCAGCATACAGATGGCATCTGCCCATATGATTATGATGACCAGACCGGCAGCAATTCCGGTTCATCCTCTGGCGATAATACGGGATATATTCCCTCTGCTGTTGTCGATTCTTCATACAGTGATGGTTATGATGATGGTTATATTCACGGCTATAATGATGGTTATGATAGCGGTTCTGACGATGGCTATGAGCAAGCTACTGTGCAAAAGGATGAAGAATATTTCCCTCTTTTAGTCGCTTCCATTCTCATACCAACTGTCTTAGGTATCATTGGCATCCTTCGCACCCGCCACAAATCCTCTGTCCTAAAGGATTCTCTCCAACAGGAAAACAATAAATTGCAGGCTGATTTTGATTCACTGAAAAATCAAAAGGAGAAACAGCAACAGACTGCTCTGTCTATACAAGAACAAAATAAATATATGAAAAATCATATTCGTTCTTTGCAGGAAGATATTCATTCCCTGCAAATAGAAAAACAGCATCTACAGGATGATGCCAATTCTCTGCAAATGGAAAATCTTTCTCTGAAGGAACAAGTAGATTCTTTCCAAGATGATTTTGAAATAGCGGTAGACCAAAAAATACAGGAAAAAATTGTTTCCCTTCGTAATAGACCGCAGTATTCCTCCATCCCTGTTTTTAAGGATTTTTCTTCGTTGCCGATAGAAGCTAGTAATATGCGTTTCATAAAAGCAATCAAGGAGAGTATGCGTATCCAAAACTTTCAAGCAAGCGCAACCATTACCACGAAAAATAAAAATACCTATCATACAACCTTGGAGACCTGCGATTGTCCCGATTTTCAAAATCGGCACCATACCTGTAAGCACATGTACCGCTTGGCAATGGAGCTTGGTTTGTTAATTGGCGCATCCACAGAGGAAATTTCAGATAAAATCCTCGAATTAAATTCTCAAATGGAAAATATAAAGGCAGAACAAAGGCACTTGGAAAAACAAAAAGATGAATTATTGAAAATGAAAAAATAACTTCCGGAGGTTCCCATGGAAAAACTATACTCCCTCATCGCCGCTCTGGGCGAAAAATACAACGCAGAAAAAATCCTTCTCTTTGGCTCTCGTGCCAGAGGAGACAACCACGAGCGCAGCGACATTGACCTTGCTATCTACGGCATGCCGGAGGAAAACCAAGCACGCTTCTGGTGTGATATTGATGACCTGCCAACCCTGCTGAAGTGCGACCTTGTCCATGTGACAGCCTATACCGATGCAGAGCTGATAAAGAATATTGAAAAGGATGGTGTTGTGCTTTATGAAAAAGATTGAAAATTATCTGAAAGCTGTACAGCGGTTGGATGAAGCAAATATAGAATACCGCAAGCATCCCGATAACGATGTCATTCGTGACGGTCTGATTCAGCGGTTCGAGTTTACATTTGAGCTGGCATGGAAAGCCTCCAAGGAATACCTCATTGACCAAGGCTTTTCCAATGACCTGCATTTTCCCAAACAAGTGCTGCGTGCCGCCTATGAAAACCACATGATTGATGATGAGGCAGTCTGGCTGAAAATGCTCAGCTCCAGAAACAGCAGCTCGCATATCTATGATGACCGCGTTGCCGCTGCCATCGCAAAGGATATTGCTACATCCTTCCTGCCGGTGCTGAAAAAATTATCTGATTACTATAAAGAAATTTAAATAAAAAATCCCCCTTCCCTGTTGGCGCAGGGAAAGGAGATTCATAAAGCGGTCGCATGATACAACCACTCCTCGCAACAGTATTGTTCAGCACTTTGCTTTGCAAAGCCGCCTGCGGCGTCGCCGTCTATCTTCGGCGTGCAATGTATCATAAGACCGCTTTCTTTGCTATACATTTTTATAAGCAGAAGGAGGTCTTTTTTATGATTGCGATTTATGCACGGCAATCCGTCGAGAAAAAGGACAGCATCAGCATCGAATCCCAGATTGAGTATGCCAAGCGTGAGGTTTTTTCGGAGGATTTCAAAATCTATCAGGACAGCGGCTATTCCGGCAAGAACACGAACCGCCCCGCCTTCCATGAAATGATGGCGGATGTGCAAAGCGGCAGAATTGAGAAGGTTGTGGTATATCGCTTAGACCGTATCAGCCGTTCCATTCTGGATTTTGCGGATTTCATCAACATTTTGGAATCGAATCAAATTTCCTTCGTTTCCGCTACGGAAAAATTCGATACCTCTACCCCCATGGGACGTGCCATGCTGTATATCATCGTGGTATTCGCCCAGCTGGAACGGGAAACCATTGCAGAGCGTGTGCGGGATAACTACTATGCCCGTGTGAAAAAGGGTGCCTGGGGCGGCGGCCCTGCTGCCTTCGGGTTCGACCTTGCGAAAACCACGATTGACGGAAAGAAGGCAACCATCTGTCAGCCAAACGAGCAGATTTCCGTTGTGCAGCGTATCTTCGAGCTGTACGCCCTGCCCTATTCCAGTCTTGCGGATGTGCAGCGGCAGCTCATACAGGACGGCTCCGTTTCTTCCGGCGGTGTGAATTTCGATAATGCCAAGCTGTCCTCTATCCTGAAAAACCCGGCTTATGTCCGTGCGGATACCGCCGTTTATAATTTCTACAAAGCCAAGGGGGCAATTCTGGCGAACCCACCGGAGGATTTCGACGGCGTGCATGGCTGTATTCTGGTCGGCAAACGGGATGCCAACGAGCGAAAATATAAGGATGTTTCCAATCATCTGCTTGCCATGGGACACCACGAGGGCATTGTGGATAGCACAGCCTTCCTCTTTTGTCAGCAAAAGCTGTCTCGCAATAGGCAAATCAAAAATACATATAAGGGCAAGCACTCTTGGCTGACAGGCTTGGTAAAATGCGCTCACTGCGGCTATGCCTTTTCCATCCGCTTCAGCAAAACAAAGGATGGACAGGTGCCGTATTTCTGCTGTTCGGGGAAATATCTGCATAAGGTCTGTACCGCAAAGCAAACCCATCGAGTACGGGAGATTGAGGCAGAGGTGCAGGCAAGCTTGATTCAACATGCCGCCTCCTATAACCTCATTCATCGGCAAAATACAGATGCCGCTGCAAAGGAATTTCAAAGCAGGATTTCCGAAATTGATGCCAAAATCGAAAATCTGATTCTCTCTCTGGAAAGCGTCAGCCACGTTTCCGCACAGTATATCAACCAAAGGATTGAAGCCCTGCATCACGAAAAGCAGCTGCTCCTGCACCGCTACAACGAAACCATTTCCGAATATAATATCAATGAGGTTACACCCTTTTCCGCTACCGATTGGGAACAGATGGATATTGAACAGAAACGGCAGCTTGCACGCTCTCTCATTCGCACTGTTTATCTCTCTGAGGATGGGCTTTCCGTCAGCTTTAACATAAAAAAAGGTGGTCACAAACCTTGATTTTTCAAGGGCTCTGACTGCCTTTCTTTTTGTTGTGGGTGTATCCACATCCCACTGAATGGTATAATACCCATTCTGCTCTGCTGTTTCAATCACATGGTTATCATATTCCCCAAAGGGCGGGCGAAACAGTTCCATCTCCACTCCCGTAAGCTTCTTCACGTTTTCATGACACTTCTGCAATTCCTGCGCAATTTCCTCGGAGGAAATCCGGCTCATGTGCGGATGTGTAGCGGAATGGTTGCCCAAATCGTGCCCTTCCGCGGCAATTTTCTTCACCTCCTCCGGATATTTTTCCACCCAATAGCCACAAAGAAAAAATGTTGCCTTTACGCCATTTTCCTTCAGAATCCGCAGCAGCTCATCCGTATCATCGGCTCCCCAAGCCGCATCGAAGCTGACGGAAACCTGCGGCTTCTCCGTCTGCACGCAATAAATCGGCAGCCTTCTTTCCCCCTCTGCAACGGCAAAAACCTTCTCCGCCGCCCTTGGCACGCCCATATACGCCGCCGCAAGCAGCAAAAGCCCCAGCACGCCGCATGCCGCCCGTTTTTTTGTGATATGTATCCGTTTCCAAGCCTTCATACGAATTTCCCTCCGCGTTGTTTTTTCTAACAATATATTTCCGAAGGGAATAAATCAGAATCGCCATTTTTCGCCGCCCATCTCGCTCTTGTCAATTTCCATGAAAAATGCTAAAATTTTTGCAGGCGCATTGACCACCAACGAAAAAAATCGACAAATACAGATAAGAAAAGGAATTTTAAACATGAAGTATATTATTTTTGATTTAGACGGCACTCTTATTGATTCCATGCCCACATGGTACGGCACCGGCGCAGCTTTTCTGGAAAAACACGGCTTTGCAGTGCCGGAGGATATCCATGATGTTGTAAAAACACTGACGCTTTACCAGACGGCGGAATATTTCAGGCATGATTTAGGCGTTCCGTTTGACGCACAGCAGATTGTGGATGAAATTACATCCTATGTAACAGATGCATATAAATACACCATTCCTCTGCGTCCCTCCGCGAAGGAATATCTGGAGGCAATGGCAAAAAAGGGTGTGAAGATGTGCATCCTCACAGCATCCGAAGCAGGGTATATCCAGCCTGCGTTAGACCGTCTGGATATCCGCAAATATTTCGACTGCATCCTGACCTGCACAGAGCTGGGGGTTTACAAGGAGGACGGTAAGGCATTTCTGACCGCCATGGAAAAAATGGGTGGCACATTGGAGGAAACTGCCGTATTCGAGGATGCACTCTATGCAGTAAGAGGTGCAAAGGCGGCAGGCTTCCGGGTATATGCCGTTCTGGATGAGGACTTTCGCGGACAGACGGATGTGGATAAAATCACCGCACTGGCAGACTGCTCCTTCCGCGATTACAAGGAATTACTGTAACAAAAATCACTCTAACCAAAAAGGACGCTTCTCTTTCTTTGAGAAACGCCCTTTTTCATTTTCTATTTTTTATTCTGCTTCCTCTTTCCGATAATACACCGCGGCATTTTCGGGGCTGACCATGCAGATATAGCAATCGGTCGCAAATTCAAACCCGGCAAAGCCGCCGATTCTTGGCAAAATCTCAATATGCCAATGGAAATCCGTATCTCTCGGGCCATCCATCACGCAAATGTTATAGCCGATATCCTCACGAATACCCGTTACCCTTCCAAGCATCTTCCGCAAAAGTGCCGCAAGCTCCTGCCGTTCTTCCGCGCTCATCTCGCCAAAATCACGCTGATGTGCCTTCGGGGCAAGCCAGAGCTCATAGGCAAAGCGTCCGGCGTAGGGCGTAAGCGCAAGAAAATGCTCTGTTTCCGCCACAATACGCCTGTTCGTTTCCTTTTCGTAGGCAAGCATTTTGCAGAACAGGCAGTCCTCTCTGCGCATAGCCTCCGCCATGGTTGCCGCACGCTTCGGCACAACAGGCAGCCCCACCACCTGCCAATGCGAATGGTGCATGCTCATCCCTGCGGAGGGCCCGCAGTTTTTGAAAATCTGCACATACTGCGTATCTGCACGATTGCGGAAAAAATGCAGTCTATCCTGTAATACCTGCAAAATGCTTGCGATATGCGCCGCATCGAAGGTATCAATCGTAGCATCATGGTCAGGCGTATCCACCAGAATCTCGTGCCTTCCCCTTCCTGCGGTCTGGGTATAAAACGGCTCCTCTGCCGCATCCGTACAATCCTCTCGGACAGTCGGAAATTTATTCGGAAACACGCGCATCTGCCATGCCCCGTTAGGGCCATCCTGATAAATGGCATCCGGTGTCCATGCCTCATGTCCGCCGCAGAAGGGGCATTTCTCGCTGTTTGCATGTTTTCTTTCTGTATTATGGACAAATTCATAGGGGCGATTTCTTCTGTTCTCCGCATAAAGCGACATCTCGCCCGTAAAAGGATTTGTTCTGATTTCAGACATCCTTATTCCCCCTTCTGATACGTCCACGCTTCAATCCCACGGAACACATTGCTTTCCACAGGATGTACTTCTCCTCCGATATTTTTAGATGCAAAAACCGCCTGATTGCGGTAGGCAATGCTGATATAAGGCAGCTCCTCGGCAAGCTTTTTCTGCAGGCTGCTATAAGCCAGAAGCGTCTGCCCTTCACCGACTGCCGTCCTTGCCGCCGTCAGCAGGGTATCCATATCCGCGTCGCTGTAGCCGATATAATTCAGGCTGCCGCCCGTGCCGAAAAACGGTGTTAAATCCGTCACCTCTGAGCATTTCCAGCCGCCCACCACAAGGTCAAACTGTCCGCTCTCCAAGCTCTGCTGATAGGTTTCAAAGTCCACCTTGTCCAGTGTCACCTCAAAGCCGATCGCCGTCAGCTCCTCCTTCAGCTTCGAGGCAATCTGTACCCGCCCCGCGTTTTCCTGATTTACCAGAATGGTCGCGCGCAGGCTCTGCCTTATGCCGCTGATTTCCTTTTCCAGCTTGCCATCCTTATCCGCATCCGTCCAGCCGCTGTTTTTCAGGAAGGTTGTCGCCATTGTGGGATTATATTCATACGTCGCCACGTTTTCCTCGTAAAGCCAGCTTTTCGGGTTGATGGGCGTATTTGTCATAGCGGCATAATTCAGATACACGCTTTCCTTAAGGTTATCCCGCGGCACCGCATACGCAACCGCCTGTCTGACAGATTTATCCTTCCAAAGCTCCTTGCGGAAGTTGAAGCCGATAAAATCATACTGATTTGAGGTAAACTGATGCATCCCCGAAACGCTTTCGTCTGCATATTTGCCTGCATCCATAGCGTTTGTCACAAGCACATCCGTCATGCCCTGCTCAAACGCGTTGATATCCGTTTCCTCTCCGGCAGTCATCTTCACGCGAATTTCGGAAATCTGCGGCGTACTCCCATAATAGGACGCACTTGCCTTCAGCTTCATTTCCGATGCCTGCTGATAGGATTCCATTTCATACGGGCCATCCCCGACAGGCTTCGTATTCGTGTCGCTCTGTCCGCTGTAATAGCCGGCAGGGATAATTGGGAATCGCAGCGCATCAATATTTGAGCTGAAGCTGTCGCGGAAGGTAATCACAACGGAATTCGTTCCCGTTTTGCTGCAGCCGCTCACATAATTCATCACCTGCTTATACACCGCATCCTCCGGGGCATTTCGCAGGGTATTGACGGAATAGACCACATCATCTGCCGTCAGTGCCGTTCCATCCTGCCATCTGATATTGCTGTTCAGATTCATGGAAAGGCTTCTGCCATCCGCCGAAAATTCCCAATTCTGCGCCACAGCAGGGCATGCCTTGCCACTTTCGTCAAAATCAAGTAGCGGCAGAAACAGCAGCTTGAGGATGCGATCAACCGTTTCTTCTCTGTTCAGCAACGGATTCAGCGTTTCCGGAATCCGCATGGAAAGCGTCAGCATTGCGTCTTTGGATGCAATGCCCACCTCCTCTGTTGCCGTCGTTTTCTTCTTCGTTTGCTCCTCCTTCTTGCCACAGCCGCCAAGCCCAAGGCAGAAAATCAGCAAAAGGAGAAAAATCCTTTTTTTCATCATTCTTCATTTCCTTCCAAATCCGCAGTTCTGTCTGCATACACACCAAGCGGAGTTTCCTCCAGATACGCTTGCAGGCGCAGCCGCAGCCGATATGCCTGCTCCGCCAGCTTCACTCGTTTCACATAGCTTTTCGTTTCCTCGTATGGAATTTCATCCAGCGTAATGCCGTCCCAGCTCATTTCCTCATCCGCAAGCCACCGCGCCACGCTGCCATGCCCTGCGTTATAGCCTGCCAGAACAGTTTCCGAAACACCGCCGAATTTCTCATTCAGCCAGCTTAAATACCAGCAGCCGATATGGATATTCGTATCCGGGTCGGTCAGGTCAATGGCTGCGGGATCAAGTCCCATCTGCGCCGCTGCCCATTTTCCCGTTTCCTCCGTCACCTGCATCAGCCCAATGGCATCCGCAGAAGATATGACATCCGGCTCAAAATGGCTTTCGCAGAAAATCACACCATACACAAAGGCCTCCTCCAAGCCATATTCCGCCGCATACTGCTCCACAATATCCCGATACTGCAAAGGCAGCACACGCGGCAAAACCACACTATAGCCAAACGCCGCCAGCAGCACCAGCACCACCGCCAGCGTAAACAATTTCCTGATACATCGAATCATTGTTCCTTGCTTCCTTTTTATATTGTTTTTAAAATTTCATCCAACTGCCCCTGTAAATAGGCAAGCTCTTTGCTGTTGTCAATCACAACCGATGCCGACTCCTTATATTCCTCCCAGCTTTTCTGGTTGGCAATGCGCGCCTTGGCAAGGTCATAGCTGACACCATCGCGTGCCATCACGCGTTTTGCGCGCACCTCCGGATCGGCATAGACCACCCAGACCGTATCACAGCGGCTTTCCAGCCCTGCCTCAAGCAGGAGCGGCGCATCCAGAATCACTGCCCTGGCGGTATTTTCCTTCTCTGCCTTGGCAATCTGTCTGTCCACCTCCGCACAGATATATTTATGGGTGCATTGGTTCAAAAATGCCAGCTTTTCGGCATCATGGAAGACAATTTCCCCCAGCCTTCTGCGGATGATATTTCCTTTTGCATCCAAAATTCCCGTTCCGTAATACTTCACAATTTCCTGATATGCAGGCTCGCCTTTTAAAATGATTTCATGCGCAATTTTATCCGCATCAATCACCACTGCACCTGCCGCTGCAAGGCTTTTGCTGACAACGCTTTTACCGCTGCCCGTGCCGCCTGTCAAACCGATTACCTTCATTTCGTTTCCCCTCTTTTTTATTTCGCCTCGAACCACGATGCGCCCTCATGCACATCCACATCCAAGGGAACCAGCAAATCCGCCGCATGCTCCATGTTTTCCTTCAGGATTTTTGCGACAGCCTCCTTTTCTTCTTTATATGCTTCAATCAGCAGCTCATCGTGTACCTGCAAAATCAGACGAGAACGATAGCCGCCCTCCTGCAAGGCACGATGCACCTTTATCATTGCCAGCTTAATAATATCCGCAGCAGTGCCCTGAATAGGCATATTCATTGCCGCACGTTCACCTGCCGCCCTCTGCATGAAATTGCTGCTCTGCAATTCGGGCATATTTCTGCGGCGGTTCCAAAGCGTGGAGACATAGCCGTTTTTCGTCCCGTTTTTAATCGTATCCTCCATAAAGGTCTTGATTTTGGGATATCTCGCGAAGTAAGCGTTGATGTACTCCTCCGCCTCCTTGCGGCTGATGCCTAAATCCTGCCCCAAGCTAAACGCGCCCTTGCCGTAGATAATGCCGAAATTAACCGCCTTGGCATTGCTTCTCTGTAATGGTGTCACCTCGTCAAACGGCACATGGAATACCTGCGAAGCCGTCATGCGGTGAATATCCTGATTGCTTTTGAACGCTGCAATCAGGCTTTCATCCCCGGAGATATGCGCCAGTACACGCAGCTCAATCTGCGAATAATCGGCATCCAGAAAGCAGAATTCCGCACTTTCGGGAATGAAGATTTTCCGAAGCTCTCTGCCCAGCTCCAGGCGGACAGGAATATTCTGCAAATTCGGCTCTGTTGAGGAAATCCGTCCCGTTGCCGTAATGGTCTGGTTGAAGGTGGAATAAATCTTCTCCGTTTCGGCATCCATCACCGCCAGAAGCCCGTCCGCATAGGTGCTTTTCAGCTTCGCCAGCTGTCTGTAGTGCAGAATCCGCTCCACAATGGGATGCGCCGTCCGCAGCTTTTCCAGCACATCCGCCGCGGTGGAATAGCCCGTTTTGGTCTTTTTGCCACCCTTCAGCCCCAGCTTTTCAAATAAAATCACGCCTAACTGCTTCGGGGAATTGATGTTGAATTTTTCCCCTGCCAATGCGTAAATTTCTTCTTCCATGCCGTCCAGACTTTCGCCCAGACGCTTCTGATACGCCAAAAGCGCCGCCTTATCCACCTTGATGCCGTATTTTTCCATATCCGCCAGAACGTAAATCAGCGGCATTTCCATATCATAAAACAGGCTTTTCTGCTCATTTTCCGCAAGCCGCTCCTCCATCACTTTTCTCGCGCGGAAGAAAATCTCCGCCTGCCTTGCGCCATAGGCGGTGCGCTCTGCTTCGGGCAACACAGCAAAGGTCTTTTTCGTTCTGCCCTTCCCGAAAACCTCCTCCTGCGAAGGATAGGTTTCATTCAGAAAGGCTGCCGCAATATCGTCATATTCGTAGGAGCTGCCCGTCGCATTGAGGATATATGCCCCGATAGCGGTATCAAATTCCGCCGTAAAGCCGTCATAGCCATAGCTGCGCAGGAAACGGATATCCTTCTTCACATCATGCCCGATTTTACGGTATGCGCTGTCCGCAAAAAACGGCTGAAATATCTCCAGAAGCTCCTGCATCAAAAATGCCATGGATGCTTCCATCCAGACACCGCCAAGCTGCTCCTGATAGAGCGCAAGCCCCTGTCCTTCCTCGTTTTCGTAAACAAAGGCATACCCGACCTCGCCCTTTTTGAGCGCGGCAAGCACCTCCTTCGCACCTTCCCTATCCGCAACAAAGCGATAGGTCTGCTCTGCCTGCTTGGGTGCGGAAGCACTCCCCTCAAAGCGGCTGAACATGCTCTTAAATTCCAGACGTTTTACCAATTCGTATGCCGTCTGGTTAAACATATCGCCGATTTTCAGGGTCTCCTTATCCCATTCTAAAGGCATATCCCGCACAATCGTCGCCAGAAATTTGCTCAATCTCGCCTGCTCCTGATACGCCGCAAGGTTTTCGGATGCCTTCTTCGGCTTGATTTCCGCCGCATGGGCAATCGCCGTTTCAATATCGTGATACTGCGTGATAATCTTCGCCGCGGTTTTTTCGCCAATGCCGGGCACGCCGGGGATATTATCGGACGCATCCCCCATCAGCGCCTTCATATCAATAAATTCGGCAGGTGTCACGCCATATTTCGCCTGCACATCCGCCGCGTAATAATCCTCTGTTTCCGTGCGTCCGCCCTTCGTTTTTGGAATCCGCACCTTGAGGGTTTCCCCTGCCAGCTGCAAAAGGTCTCTGTCCCCCGAAACCACAACAGGCACAATGCCGTTTTTCTCCGCCAGAGCGGAAAGCGTCCCCAGAATATCGTCCGCCTCAAAGCCCTCCTGCTCGAAAATAGGGATGTGCATGGCCTGCAGTACCTCCTTCAAAAGGGGCATTTGTTCGCGCAGTTCCTCCGGCATACCCTTTCTGGTTCCCTTGTAGCCATCAAAGGTTCTGTGGCGGAAGGTGGGCGCATGCAAATCAAACGCCACCGCCAGATAATCGGGCTGCTCCTCATCCAGAAGCTTAAATAAAATATTCAGAAATCCATATACCCCGTTGGTATAGCGACCTTCTCCGTTGGTCAGCAGCGGAACGCCGTAAAATGCACGGTTCACAATACTGTTGCCGTCAATCAGCATGATTTTTTCAGCCATGAAAATAGCCTCCTGTCATCACAAAATTTATATACAAGGCGATATAAGCCTAATTTTCCATATTAAAAATAATTATACTACAAAATCGCGAAAAAATATATCTGACACGAAAAAAAATACAGCACACCTTTTTTCAGGATATGGCATATCATAAATCAGAATCAGTCTCTTAGGAGGAACGGCTATGAAAAAGAAACTTTGCTTGGCTTTATCGGGGGCGCTCTGCCTATCCGCAGGAGTTGGCTGCGGCACAGAAACGGCAGAGGAAACGCTGACCCCCGTCCGTCTGAATGAGGTCGTCCATTCTGTTTTTTATGCGCCGCAGTATGTCGCACAGGAATTGGGCTTTTTCGAGGAGGAGGGCTTAGATGTGAGCGTTGCGGTCGGCAATGGTGCGGATAAATCCATGACCGCCCTGCTTTCCGATTCCGCGGATATTGCCCTGCTTGGCACAGAGGCAGGTCTGTATGTCTATGCCGAAGGGAAGGCAGATTACCCCAAAACCTTCGCCCAGCTGACCCAGCGCGCAGGGAATTTTCTTGTTTCCAGAGAGGAGGAGCCCGATTTCCAATGGCCTGATTTGGAAGGAAAATCCGTCATCGGCGGCAGATTGGGCGGCATGCCGGAAATGGTTCTGGAATATGTCATCAAGGAAAACGGCATGACTATCGGTAAGGATATGGAAATCATCAACAACATTGATTTCACCTCCACCGCAGGCGCATTTCTGGGAGAGGTCGGCGATTATACCGTAGAATTTGAGCCTGCCGCAACCACGCTTGAGCAGAGCGGCAAGGGGCATATTGTGGCATCTCTGGGTGAAGCAAGCGGCTATGTGCCTTACACCGTTTATATGGCACAGGATGCTTTCCTGCAGGCACATCCCGATGTCGTCGAAGCCTTCACCCGTGCCATTTATAAAGGGCAGCAATGGGTAGAAAGCCATTCTGCCGCAGAAATTGCAAAGGTCATTCAGCCGCAGTTTGCCGAAACCGACCTCGATACCCTCACCACCATCGTGGAGCGCTATCAGAAACAGGATACCTGGAAAACCGACCCGACCGTTTCCCCTGAAGGCTTTGTCCTCATCCAGAAAATCATGATGGAAGGAAAGGAGCTTTCGCAGGAAATCCCTTATGATTCCATTGTTGTGACGGAGTTTGCCGAAAAAGTCATGACAGGCAAATAAAAATATCCCCCCACAAAAAAACTCCTACTGCAAGCTGTCTACACTGTCTGCAATAGGAGTTTTTCTGATGCAAGTTTATCTATATCATTCGATTTTTTCGGTCGTTGATAGAAAGAATCTATGTGAATGTATGTGAATCGGCATTTCAACCGCATTTTTCTTAATTTTTATTTGTATAAATTGCTTTAGCTGTTTTTATCTGCAACGGTAAGCTGCAGCTTGATTTTATCCTTGTTATCTCTCACAACCGTCAGGTCAACCTTTTTTCCGATATCCGAGCTGTCCATTGCGTTCAGCAGGCTGTCCATATCCTTAATGGTCTTGCCATTGAACTGTGTGATAATGTCGCCGGATTTCAGACCTGCCGCTGCCGCAGGGCTGTTGTCCTTTACCTCAAGCACCAGTGCGCCGACCTCAAGGTTATACAGAGATGCGTTTGTGCCGGTAATGCCGATATAGGGCTGCGGCTGTGTGCCTGTTTCCAGCAGGCTTTCTACGGTTGGCTTAATCTGATTGCTGGGGATGGCATAGCCCATGCCCTCCGCCATAGAGGAATTATATTTTGCCGTATTAATCCCGATGACCTCACCCTTGCTGTTTACCAGTGCGCCGCCGCTGTTGCCGCTGTTGATTGCCGCGCTGGTCTGCAAAACGGTCAGGGAATTGCCGTCTACGTTAATGGTCTGCTCCTTCATGCTGACAATGCCGTCCGTTGCGGAAAGCCCCATGCCCATGGCGTTGCCGATAGCAATGACACATTCGCCGACCTCAAGGTCATCCGAATCACCGAAGGTTGCGGTTGTTACCTTTTCCACGCCTGCCTTTTTCAAATCAGACCAGGAAACAGAAAGCACCGCCAAGTCAGATTCGCTCTTTGTGCCGACTACCTTTGCCGGTACGCTCTTATCGCCGTCCAGTGTCACATAAATGGAATTTGCACCCTCGATGACATGGTTATTTGTCGCAATGGCAATCTTATCATCATCCGAATAGAAGATCACGCCGCTGCCTGCGCCCTCTGCTTCGTATGGTACGGTGAAATGCCCCATATACTGTGTCACGCCTGTTGTGGTAGTGGAAACGCTGACAACAGAGGGCTTTACCTTCTTCACGATATCCACAGTGGAAAGCCCATTCGTCAGATAGGATACACTTTCCGTATTGCTTGTGGATGCGGTCTTTGCGCCGGTTTCCTTTCCGAAATGGCTCTGTGCCGCACTGTAGCTGACCCCAATCGCAGAGCCGCCTGCGATGCTGCAAACCAGACAGGCTGCAATGAATTTCTTCCAGCCGTTTCCTCCCTGCTTTCTTTTCGGCTTTTTCACCTTTTCCTCATAATGATATTCTCTGACGCAAGGGCCTGTATATTCCTGCTCTGCTTCTGCGGGTTCTTCCGCAAAGGCTTCTGCTTTTTCTGCGCCTTCCTCTGTAGTGGCTTCCGAAACGCTTTCCTGTTCAGAAAAGCCCTCCTCCTCGGAAAATTGCTCACCGGAAATTTCCTCTGCATATTCCTCGCCGGAAATCACCTCTGCCTCCATCTCTATGGATTCTCCGTCTACATGGGGTTCGTCTTCCATGCCGTCTGCGGAATACGCAATGGACTCCTGCTCTGTTTCTTCATATTCATCTTTCTTTTTCGGATTGTACTCATCATATTCGTACATGCTCTATCCCTCCATATCTTTTATGGCTTTGTTTTATCTTATGCCGTTATTATACTGTTTGAATTTGAACGAAGTATGAACGTCAGGTGAATAATCCATGTTTTTCCTTAAAGAACGATTAAGATAAGCTAAGAAATTACGAAAAATTTTCCTTGCATTCTTGGAAAAGATATGCTATTATATTTAAGCAGTTTATTTCTGCGGCTGTGGCGGAACTGGCAGACGCATCAGACTCAAAATCTGACGCTGGTGACAGCGTGTGGGTTCGAGTCCCACCAGCCGCACTTTTTCTAGGAGCCTTGATTTTTTCAAGGTTCTTTTTTTATACTCCTATCCTATCTTAATCTTTCATTTGCTTTCCCCGAAAAAAGTATTTATAATAGCTTTTGAAATCAAAACGAAAGAAGGGAGCAACCCATGCAGAAAAAAGACATTTTGGAATTAAAGCGCCGCTTCAAAAAAGATGCCTGCACCTTTACGAAATTGCGTGGCTGTTATGTGGACAACCAAAAAAATATTCTCTTACATATCGACGAAACCTTTCTCAATCTGGAGGAGGATGAATTTTATAAATATCTGGAAATTGCAAAAAAGGCTCTTTCCGGCACAATCGGCAACAATCTTTTAGAGCTTTCCTTCCGCAGGGATGAAGCAGGAGAAGAAGCGCAGCGGTTCTTCCTTGCCCTGCGCGACAGTGCTTTGAAGCAGGATGGGCTGTTGGATTTGCTTTATGAGCGCATCATTCGCGAATATGATTTTGCAGGGAATTATCTGATTCTCCTGTTCCATGATGCCTATGATGTTATCACGAAAACGACCGACAACAATAAGCTGGACGAATCCGAAGAGGTTTATGAATATGTCCTATGCGCCATCTGCCCTGTCGAGCTGACAAAGGCAGGCTTAGGCTATCATAAGGATAAAAACATCATCGCGCCTCGTATTCGTGATTGGGTGGTTTCCGTCCCCGAAACAGGGTTTCTCTTTCCTGCCTTTTCCGACCGCAGCAGTGATGTAAATGCCATGGGCTATTATGTGAAGGATGCCAAAAAGGCGCAGCCTGCGTTCATGCAGGAGGTTTTGGGCTGTGAAGCAAAGCGCACCGCCGCCGAGGAAAAAAAGACCTTCCATGGCATTTTAAAGGATGTTATTTCCGAGGAGGTGGAGGATGCGAAAACCGTCATTCTGGATATTCAGCAGGATTTGAATGATATGGTGGAGGAACACAAAAATGTGTTTGAAAACGAGCCTGTTCTCCTAACACCACCTGCCATTCGGGAGGCGATGGCAGAAAAAGGTCTTTCCGAGGAAGTCATTTCCAAGGTGGAGGAAATTTGTGAGGAAGCCTTCGGCGATACCCCTCCCCTTGCGGAAAATCTGATTGACAGCAAGGCATTGCAAACGCACGCTGCCGCGAAAAAAGCGAATGTGCTGGCATTAGAGGTAGAAAGCCTGAAGCAAAAATTGGAGGAAAAGGAAGCCCTCCCTGAAAAAGAGGTCATTTTGCATGTTTCGGCGGAAAAGCTGCCTGCTATCCAGACGGAATTTATCAATGGTAAAAAGTGCATTGTCATCCCCTTAGAAGAGGATGAACACGCCACCATCAACGGCAAGCATTGGAACAATGCGCCCTTTTAAAGGCTATGTATGGGATAAGGTAAATTTGCCTTATCCCCTTTTTTATGCCTTTGCCGTATAGGGTGCCAGCTCCAATCGAATGAAAAAGCCCCTGTCATGCTGACAAACAGGACATTCCTGCGGAGCCTCCTTCCCTTCAAAAATAAAGCCGCAATTTAAGCACATCCATTTACATTCCACAGAATTGATGAATAATTTATTTTCCTCCAATAAATCCGCAAGCTGTCCGAAACGGTCTCCATGTGTTTTTTCAATGCCTGCAATCTGATGAAAGGATGCTGCCACCTGCGGAAAGCCCTCCTCCAGCGCCTTATCCCCAAACGCCTGATACACCGGGTCAAATTCTTCATATTCGTTATGCTCTGCCGCACGCAAAAGCTCCGAAACGGATTCATAAATATCCACGGGATAGCCGCCGTCAATGTGAACCGTTTCCCCCGAAAGCTCCTTCAAATGCTGATAAAAAACCGCCGCATGCGCCTCCTCCTGCTTGGCAGTAAACCTGAATACAAATTCCACCACCTGCATTTTCTGTTTTTTCGCCTGCGCCGCAGCGAAGATATAACGGTTTCTCGCCTGACTTTCCCCTGCAAAGGCACGCATAAGGTTTTTCTTTGTTTCGCTCTGTTTAAAATCCATAGCTTTCCCTCTCCTTCTTTTTCCTTAGTATGTACAAAGATGAAGCAGCTATACCCTTCTTTTTTCACATTAAAAAAAGTCCCCATAAAAGGTGCGCCCGGATAAGAAGCCTTGTATTCTGAAATGCTGAAAGCTACAGCTATTGCATTTTCTTCATGCTTTCTTATCGGAACACCCCTAATAGGGACTTTTCAAAATTTTTCCGTTAAACAATGATATAGATTACCGCAATCGTCAGACCCAGACCAATCAGCAGAATACTCTGCGCGAAGCCTTCGCGGTATACCTGATGGTCATTTTCATAATCCGTATAAGCAGAGAAATATTTATCCTCCGGCGGAACAATGCGTCCGTTATCATTATTAAAGATAAAGATACGCAGCAATGCAATGATATCATCCATCAGATTTCCTGCGATACGGGCGAAGAAGCCACCCACATAAGGCAGAACGGTCAGCAGAATCGGGCGATATACCTTATCCTCCAGATTGCACCATTCCGGCCAGCGATCCACATAAACCAGATTGCCGTTTGCATCCTTCTGCATCAGCACCTTGCGGATGAACAGGAAATACACCACAATGCCCACACAGATGGAAATCACCGCACCCTTGAGGTTTACCCATGCGAAATAATGCACGGCATGCGCAGGGGTATGTGCATTCATGAAATGTGCGCCCATTGCCGCCAGAGCATCCTGTGTCTGGTGAGGGAAGATACCCAGAATCGGCAGGCAAATTGCAATCGCGCCCAGAATGACCGCCATCAGCTTGCTGATATAAGGCCCATTTTTGACAGGCTTCGGTGCGCCGTAGGGGTTATCCTCAAGGAAGATACATACGAAAATCTTCGTCATATAGGCCAGTGTCAGCCCACCGGAGAACAGGAACAGAATTTCCGCGCCCTTCATAAACGCGATGGACTGCCCTGCTTCCTTCAGCACCTCGATATATTCCACCATGCTCTCGTGAATCAGCGTTTTGGAGATATAACCGTTCCACAGAGGGATACCGCCGATACCCAGAATCGGCATCAGGAAAATCAGCTTCAGTAGCGGCTTATCCTTACCGTAGCCACGAATCTTATTCAGATTTAATTCTCTCAGGTTCATGAAAATCACACCTGCACCAAGGAACAGCAGCAGCTTGAACAGAGAGTGATTCAGGAAATGCAGCAGTGTGCCGCTTGCCGCCAAGGCGTTATGCTCGCCCAGAAGCCCCTGCATCCCGATGGCAATGATGATAAAGCCAATCTGGGACATGGAGGAGCAAGCCAATGTGCGTTTCAGATTGACGGAGAATACCGCCAGAACCGCGCCAAGCACCATTGTGATAATGCCCAGAATCAGAATAAACTGCCCCCAAGCCGCATCATGCAGGAAAAGCTTGCAGCTGACGATAATCGTACCAAATACGCCTGTTTTTGTCAGCAGACAGCTGAGCAGCGCACTGGAGGGTGCCGGTGCAACGGTATACGCATTCGGCAGCCAGATATGCAGCGGAAACAGCCCTGCCTTCGCCGCAAAGCCAAACAGAATCAATACGCCGATGGCATAGAACTCCGCAGGGTTTTCCCTGCTCTGCATAAACGCGGTCAGCTCTGCCATGTTCAGCGTGCCTGCCTTCTGATACATCATAAACAGACCCATCAGTGTCACCAGACCGCCAATCACCGCTACCGCAAGGTAGGTTTTTGCGGAGCGAACCGTAAAGTCCTCCTCATCATGCATAACCAGCACAAAAGAGGTAAAGGACATAATTTCAAAGAAAATAAATGTCGTAAACAAATCGGCGGAAAGGAAAATTCCCATCGTTGCGCCCAATGTCAGGAACACAAAGAAATAATACCGATTTCTGTTCCGTTCAGCCGCCATGTATTCCTTGGAAAAGATGGTTGTAATCAGCCAGATTGCGCCCGTCAGCACGGCAAGAATCACGCCGAAGCCATCCGCCGCAAAGCTCAGACCCAAGCCGCAGAAGCCGCGCAGGCTATAAACCGTTTCCTTCCCAATCAGCGTCAGGCTCGCAATGAAAATCACCGCGGATAAAATCCAGCACCAGATATCCCTTGCGCCCTTATTGCTGCGCCCGATGATGTAGCTGATTACCGCACCCAGAAAAGGAAAGAACACCAGAAACGGTAAAATTATGCTTGTTGTCATAGTTTCCATGCTTTCTCCCCTCCTTTACAGTATGCCCATAATCGCATCATTCATAATGCCCAGCAGTGTCGCAGGCATCAGACCCATCAGAATCGAAACAGCTGCCAGAACAATCAAAGGCACTGTCATATATTTATTCGGATCGGATACATGATCGTAATAGCCTGCAGGGTATTCCTTCTCCCGCGGGAAATATGCCCGAATGATGATGGAGAAGATATACAATGCCGTCAGCAGTGCAGACAAAATCAGCGCAACCACGCCGATATAGGTAACAGGGTTGCCGCTTGCGGTTGCCGCAGTTGCCAATGCCCATTTGCTGTGGAAGCCTGCAAAGGGCGGCACGCCAACCAGACCAATCCCCGTAATTGCCATTGTTGCAAAGGTAATCGGCATCAGCTTGCCGAAGCCCTCCACCTCGTAGAGATATTCTCTGTGGGTTTTATATAAAATCGCACCGGCAGTAAAGAACAGTGTAATTTTGATTACCGCATGATAAATCATGTGTAGCATCCCTGCCGCAAGCCCTATCGGTGTCATAATGGCAACGCCAAAAATGATATAGGACAGATTGGAGATGGTAGAATATGCAAATCTTCTTTTGATATGCGGTGTCCGCAGTGCAACGGTCGAGCCGAACACAATCGTAATCGAAGCTGCAATCAGCATCACATACTGCGCCCATGTGCCAATCAGAAATTCCGTACCGAAGGCGTAATACGTCAGACGGATGATGGCAAACACACCGGATTTTACGACTGCCACGGCATGCAGCAGAGCCGTAACGGGTGTGGGGGCAACGGATGCCTTCGGCAGCCAGCGATAAAACGGGAATACCGCCGCTTTTACACCAAAGCCGAAGAACGCCAGCACAAATACCAACCGCAGCATCTGTTCATTGCCTGCAATCAAATCGGGATTCAGCACACCACCGTAAACAAAATCTGTCGTTGTGCCGTAGAACAGCACAAACACGAACCCGATAAACGCCAGAGATGCACCGAACATCATATAAAGGACGTAGGTTTTCCCGGCGTGGCGCGCCTTATTATCGAACTGGTGCATCACGATGGGCAATGTCACCAATGTCAGAAATTCGTAGAACAGATACATCGTTAAGAAGTTATCCGCAAAGGCAATCCCGATAACTACGCCGAATGTCATGGTAAAGAAGGAGAAGAAACGGTCTTCATGTCCTTCATGTGTCATGTATTCAAAGGCATAAATCGTTGTGGGAATCCAAAGCAGAGATACCATCGTACCGAAAATCTTGGATAAGCCATCCACATGCAGTGCCAGAGACAATCTGTTGCTGAAGCGGAAAATCGTAATCGCGCCGCTGTCCGCAAAGAAGATGGCATACAATGCAAAAATCGCATTCAGCACGATAATCGGCAGAACCACCCTCTGGCGCGCCTTTCTGTCACTAAATTTTACCGGCAGCAGGCAGGCACCTGCAATGATCGGAAAGATCACCGGTAACAATATCGCAAATGCGTTCATAATGTTTCCTCCCTTTCCCTTAGAAAATCATTCCGCTGATACTGCGGATTGCCTGCATCAAAGGCGCAGGCATCATGCCAAAGCCGACTACAGCAATACTCAGCAGCACCAGAGGTACCGTCATCAAATAATTCGGCTCCTTCTTCTGCAAGGATGCGTAATCAAAATCCTTGCCGGGGAAGAACCCATTCACTACAATACTCATCAAATAGCCAGCCGTCAGCAGTGCGCTGACCATCAGCACCGCTACGCCGACCAGACCAAGCATCCCCGCCTGTGGCAGCAAGCCGCCCTGTGCCAGATACCATTTGCTCACAAAGCCGCTTGTGGGCGGAATCCCTATCAGCGAAAGCGCCGCAAGCGCAAACGTCCACATCACAATCGGCATTTCCTTGCCAATACCCTTCAGCTCGGAAACGTAGGTCTTATGCGTCTTATAGATAATCGCACCTGCACAAAGGAAGAGGATATTCTTTGCAACCGCATGGAATACCACCTGCAGCAGCGCACCCATAAATCCGGCAGGACACATCAGCATCAGCCCAAACACAACATACGATACGTTTGAAACCGTGGAATACGCCAGCCGCTTTTTCAGCAGCTTTTCCTTATATGCCAGCATGGAGCCCATGAAAATCGTCACAATGGAAAGCACAAGCAAAGCCGTCTGCGCCCAAGTGCCGCGCAGAAAATCCACGCCAAACAGATAATATGTCACACGAATGATAGCGATGATACCGCCCTTCGTGATGATACCGGAAAGCACCGCGGATGCAGGAGAAGGTGCAACGGGGTGCGCCGTCGGCAGCCAAGCATGCAGGGGAAACATACCCGCCTTACAGCCAAAGCCAAGCGCCATCAGGAAGAACACAACCAGAAGCAGGTTTTCATGCCCTGCCACCATCGCCATATCCAGTGTGCCGCCGGGCATAAAGATGGTTGTTCTGCAATAGGTGTTCAGGAAGAAGAACCCCATCAGCCCTAAGCCTGCGCCGAAGAAGGAATACCCCAGATATTTCAAGCCCGCACGCGTTGCCTCAGGTGTACCCGTATGGATAACCAGTGGTGCTGTCAGAATTGTCATAAATTCATAGGACAGATACATCGTCATCATATTTTCGGAGAAGCAAAGACTCATCAATGCCGCCAGAGAAAACGTATAAAACATGAAGAACCGCGCCGGCTTATGCTCATGCTTCATATATTCCATGGAGAACACTGCCGCAATCAGCCAGATGGTACTGATGAGGCAGGCAAAGAATCTTGCCAATCCGTCCGTTTTGTAAACAAGTGCCAATCGGTCAGATATCCGCCAGAGCACGAAGGTTTGCATCTCTCCGCTGCAAAGATACCAGACCAGAGCCGCTTCCACAGCCATTGCAATAAATACCAAGATATTGCGCTGCTTTTCCTCCTTTTGGAAACCAATGATGAGACCAAAAATGAAGGGTAAAATCATCGGGAGCAGCAAAAGTACAGATCCGTTCATTTCTTTCACCTCATTCTCTCATCATAATGCAACCTGAATCAGCTCGATACCCATTTTCATGATTTCGATAATGGGACGATAGCCGATACCCAGCGCCAAATTGACTACAATAAACAGTACCATTGCCATTGCAAACAGCGGAGAATTCTGCACTCTGACTGTTTTTTCCTTTGTCTCAGGGCGAGACCAGATTGCAATAACAGAGGGCAGGAAATACATCGCATTCAGAATCATGGAAATAGCCAGTGCCGCAAGAACCGGAACCAGACGTGTCCCCGTCATTTCCAATGCAGCCTCCGCAAAGTACAGCTTGGAGATGAACCCTGCAAACAGCGGCACACCAATCATGGACATAGCCCCAACGATGAAGGCAATCCCTGCCAGAGGGTTGCGGTAAGCCGCCCCCTTGAGGTTTTCCAGCTGCTCCTTGCCGCCGGCCTCCTCAATAAAGGTACCACAGCAAAGGAAAAGCATAGATTTTGTAACGGCGTGTGCCAGAACATGGAAGCAGGCTGCAAGCATCCCTGCCTCTGAGCCTAAGCCAATCCCCATAAAGATGTAGCCAATCTGCGCCACAGAGGAGTATGCCAGCATACGCTTCAGCCGGCTTTCCCGTACGGCATAGAAGGAGCCCATAATCATGCCCAGAACGCCCAGAACGAACAGAACGTCCGCAATTCTCAATTTAACCAGTGTTTCAATGGTAAATACTTCAAATACCAGCTTGATTGCCAGAATGATATATGCCTTCAGCATCAGACCGGACAAAATCCCGTTCGAGGTTGTCATCGTAGAGCCGTAAGCCGTAGGCAGTGCAGAATGGAACGGGAACAGACCGCTCTTGATGCCCAGACCCATAAACATCAGGCTGACTACAATCATCAGCGGGAAATGATACTGTCCTGTTTCCATCAGCATGGCAATCGTTTCCTTCATCTGCGGGAATAAGAGCTGCCCTGTGATGCCATAAAGAATACAAACACCCAGCAGGAACAGACCGGAGCCCATACAGCCGAACACCAGATAATGCGTTGTGCCGACAATTGCCTGCTTTGTCCCTCTTGCCAGAATCAGTGTGCAGGAGGCAATCGTCAGAATCTCAATGAAAACGTAGCCTGTAAACATATCGTTTGTATATGTCATTGCCAGCATTGCGCCATAGGTTGCATTCAGCATAATAAAGTAAAATTTTTGTTTTTCCGGAACAATTTCCTCAAAAATCTGCCTGCTGCCTGCCGTGATGGTTAAAAACATAACCACACTGACCATAACCGCCAGCAACGCCTCCAGAGGCCCGATGCGCAATTCATTGCCCCAAGGTGCAGGAAAATGCCCCATCATAAAGGTATATGCTTCCTGATTTTTCACCACGTTCGCCAGAAGCACAACAGAAAGTATGCCGACAAGCCCTACCATGAAGCCATGCAGATGGCGTGCCGCACGTCCGCTTTTGAGCAGAGGCGTAATGATGCCGCAGAACATCGCAAAAAAGACGCTGAAGAAAGGTATATTATGTACGAGGTTTACATGATGTTCCATATTATTCCCCTTCCTCCTCTCTCATCATTCTCAGGATTTCATCCATATCCAACGAGCCGTAATGCTTATACAGCCGCAGAACCAGAGCAAGAGAGAACGCTGTTACAGATACCGATACAACAATACCCGTCAGAACCAGACCGGCAGGAATGGGGTTGATATAATAATCCGCATCAATAATGCCGTTTGTCAAAATCGGGGCAGTTCTGCCTGCCACATAGCCCTTCGCCGCCAGAAAAAGATAGGTAGCCGTATCCATAATATTCAGACCAATAAACTTTTTAATCAGATTTCTTTGCAGAAGCAGATTCATGAATCCAATGCCAAAAAGAATAACAGAAGCTGCTTCATAATAATTTGTCAACAGTTGACTCATAATCAGACTTCTCCTTTTGTAAATAACGCATAGAACCCATACATCGTACATGCAACAACCAGACCGACACAGATATTCAACGGCAAGATAAAGCCGGAGCTTAGAATTGCACCGGGTGTGCCCTTCGGTACCTCCCAGCCGACATGGTTTGCCCCTGTAAAGAAGGAATAGCTCTTACAGCCGCAATAGGTCAGCAGGCACGCTGCCGTTGTCAAAGTCAGTGTTTTAATCGTAAAGAAGGTCTGCATCTTCTTATGTCCGAATGCCACGGAATACAGAATCAGACCTGCGCCGATGATAGACCCACCGGAAAAGCCGCCGCCGGGAGAAAGATGTCCGTTTAAAACAACATAGATTCCATACAGGATAACCACAGGAGCGAGGCATTTCGCGCCCTTTTTCAGAATCAGCTTGGAATCCTCTGCATCCAGCATTTCGTCCTCCTGCATTTCCTGATCCTCTGCCGCATCAATGTTCTTTTTATCTCTTTGCAGCAGCATCAGCACCGCGATAACCGCCATAAACAGTACGTTGGATTCGCCAAAGGTATCAAAGGCACGGTAATCCAGAATCATGCCTGCAACAAAGTTGATTGCGCCTGTTTCCGCAATCCCTTTTTCCAAGTAGCGCGCCGCAACCTCGTTGTTGGTGATGCTGTTCGGGTCGCCAAACATCGGCAGCTCCATAACTACATGCAGCATAACTGCAATAAATACCACCGTAACGAAAACGGAAAGCACACAATACAGGGTTACATTGGAGCGAATGTCTCCAATCGGAAAAATTCTTTCTTCATAAATAAACTCTTTTTTCTCTTTTTTGGAGATAATTTCATCTGCATCGAGAAGCACCTCGTCCCCGTCAATCCAGCGTTTCAATTTCTCCCAAAACGATTTTTCTTCTTTCATCTCATCACCCCTCCCTTGTGCCTTTCAGTGCGTGAACCTTCTTCAGCGTCAGGAAGAACAGTACCGTATCAATCCCTGCGCCAACAGCCGCCTCTGTGATAGCCAGGTCGGGAGATTCCAGAAAAAGCCACACAATTGCCATAACGGAGCTATACCCCATGAAAACGATAACCGCCATAAAAAGCTTTCTTGTTACAGAAACGCCGATGGCACTGGCAATGAGAAAAATAACCAAAATCATCTGAATGGTAACGCTAAAATCGCTCATCTGTCCTTCATCCTTTCTTCACAGTCTTTGTTTGTCAGAAGCTCTACCTTCGCAATCAGGTGTGTCGAAATGGGACTGGATAGCCAGAAAAACAGAATGATAAGGGCATATTTTGCCATGTGGAAAATATCCTGCCCTAAAATCAGAAGACCTAATACAACAAAGAAAATTCCCATGGTATCCCCTAAGGCTGCTGCGTGCATACGGTTCATCGCATATTTAAAGCGATAAATCCCCAGAATCGAACAAAGGAACACAAACAGCCCTATAAAAATGCAGATTGCTGCAATGATTTCTCTTATTGACATTTTTCCTCTGCCTCCTTTTCCTTTCTTGCCAGAAACAGCAGACGACCCTTATGATGCAGGGTAACAACGTGACACATCACCACTACCGCCAAGAAGCTCAGCAAGGAATAAACCAGAGAAACATCCACCAGAGAGGTTTCGCCCAGATAAGCGGAAAGAATCCCAATCATCACCGTCGTCATGGTACCAATCATGTTAATCGCCACAATACGATCCGTAAAACGAGGCCCTCTGACTGCACGGATAAACGCCAGAATCATGCCGCACGCCAGAACGAACATAGCGATTTCCAGAATAAAATGCATTGTATCGCTCATACGCTCATCCCTCCAACCTTCTCAACTGCTTTACAAAAACGGAATCCTCCAGACCCTCGCCGAATTTTTCCCGATCCAGCGCCTGTACAACATATTCTCCGTTTTCCAATTCCACCGTATAGGTGCCGGGGGTCAGTGTGATGGAATTCGCCAGAGCAACCAAAGAGGCTTCACTTTTCAAATCCGTATGAAACCTTACAAGCGCAGGCTGAATCTCTGCTTTTTTCGGCGAAAAAATAATCTTGATGACATCCACATTCGCCTTGAAAATTTCCCAGAGCAAAACAAAGGCATATTTCAGATAAAGAGGAATCTTTTTCACAAGAACCTTCTCTCTCTGAAAGCTGTAGCCCATGTACTTGCAGATAAACCAATAAAGCCAGCCGCAGATCACTATCCCAAACAGGGCAACTTCCAGCGTTACTCTGCCATTAAAAATAAACCACAGCAGTAACAATAATAAATACATTGAACCATCCTTCCCTCAAAAGCATTTACTTCCCTTCTGTTTCCACGAAAATGCCGTTTCCTTCTGCCGAAAAAGCCGAAATTCCTCCGGCTTTTGTTGAAAATTCAAGCTGAAACTGACATCTGCATTTACTCCAATACAATATATTATCAATGATTATCAAAAAAATGTCAAGACTGTTAGTGGTATCTGACGATATATTTTTTACCATTTTCTTAACACCCTCATTTTTATTGTATATTTTGTATATTCCACCACTAAATTTCGTAGATAAGTCGTACATTTTAGCAGAATTTTCAGCGTATTCTGCATTTGTGCAAAAGGGAAAAAGTTTTGCCTGCTTCGGTTTTATGGGCATTTCCTACCTTTTCCGTCTTCTCAGACAACTTTATTTTCACAAACAAAAGGCGTATCCCCTCCGAACCGCCTAGTTCAGAAAGAATACGCCTTTGAAGCCTTTCATAAGCAAATATTTTTAATTTATGGAACGAAATCGTTCAGACTGCCTTATGCCGCTTTCTTCTTTGTGAAGATTGCACGAACGGGCAATCCAATCAGTACCAGAATGATACCGCCTACAGCAACCTTTCTTGCATCAGGACCTGCCATGAACAGCTGGTTCAGCAGAACATACAGACCGGAAATGATTGCGATGATAGGAATTACAGGGTATGCAGGTACCTTATAAGTACGTTTCAGATCGGGTGCCTGTTTTCTGTAAGCCATAACTGCCAGGAATGTCAGTGTGTAGAATACCCAGCCTACGAATGTACCAAGGTTTGTCAGCAGGTCGAACTGACCTGTCAGTGCATAAATTGCACCCAGAATACCAATCAGGAAAATGCAGTTGATGGGAACGCCTGTGCCGGAGATTTTGGACAGAGCCTTGCTGCCGGGCAGGTCACCCTGTTCTGCCATGTACAGTGCTGTACGGGAACCGGACAGGATAAAGCCGTTGCATGCGCCGCCGGCAGAAATCATGATACCAACGGATACGATTTTACCACCCATGTTGCCGAAGATCTGCATTGCTACTGCGGATGCAGGGGATTCCAGATTCATCATTACATCAGCAGGCAGTACCCACAGGTAAGCCAGGTTGATGATAATATAAACCGCCATAATCAGCGCTACGCCGCCAACGATCGCCTTAGGCAAATCTCTGCCGGGATCTTTCATTTCGCCCGCGATTGCACCTACGTTTGTCCAGCCTTCGTATGCGAACAGAACTGCAATCATCAGCTGCCCCAGAACGGAGCCGAATTTCAGTCCCTCACCCAGCATAGGGTCGAAGATGGGATTGCCGTTGCCTCTGATGAAGCCGAAAATCATAATCAGAACCAGAGGAATCAGCTTTGCTACGGTAAAGATCGTCTGTGCTGCACCGCCAACCTTAGCGCCCATGCAGTTCAGCGCAACCATGATGATGATACATACGATTGCCACAGGAACAACCATGCCGTCGCCCAGGAACAGCTTTGCCTGGTTTGCAACCGCTACTGCCAGTGCCGCAACCAGACCGGGATAGAATACAACAGTCTGCATCCAGCCGCAGAGATAACCAACCCTGTCACCGAATACCTTTTTCAGATATACGGGCATACCGCCTGTTTCGGGAATCAAGATTGCGATTTCGGCAAATGTCATTGCCGCACACAGGCAAACCAGAGAGGTTACCACCCATGCGATGATTGCCAGACCGGGCGCACCGCCTGTTGCTGTGTAGATTGCTGTGGGTTTGAAGAATACACCGGAACCGATTACGCAGCCGACTACTGTAGCCATAGCAGCGCCCATGCCGAGCTCCTTCTTCATTTCGTTGTTGTTGTTACTCATTTCTTCCTTCCTCCTTTTTAGGGTATGCGCTGAAACCATCGGTGCTTCTGTAACGCAGGCAATAAATAATACTGATAAAATAATTCCGTTTTTGCCTGCACAGAAATGCTTCCGTCAGTTTTCCAGCAAGTGAAGCACGTTCCGAAGCATCACACAAAAGCTTCTCTGCGGCAACCGGCTCTTGGGGAAAAACGGCTCTTTTTTCTCCCGTCCGCAGCAGAATTTCATTTGTTTTTGTAAAAAATGAATGAAATAAATTCACTTCTTCCTTCGGCTATATGCTCTTTGTGAGTAGATTATATCGCTCAAAGAAATTGTTGTCAATACATTTCAATGAATTTTTTTATCGCCCTTGCAAAATTGTTTATTATAACGTACGAAAATCATAAGAATATTTGTTTTTCAGTCTTTTTGACGGTTTATATGCGAAATATTCGTATCATTTTCTACCTTTTTCTTCCAAAAAAGCATTACTTTTGTTCAGTCAAATCCCCGTTTTCTCCTTGTTTCCCTTCTATTTCCTGTCCTCTTGTCATATAAGTAAAAGAACCCCCTTCGGAGGCTTTGCCATGAGCAGAAAAAATATCATCACCGGAACCCTTATCCTGACCTGTGCCAATCTCATCACAAAATGTATGGGTTTTTTCTATCGTGTTTTCATGTCAAACGCCATCGGCGCAGAGGGCATGGGGCTGTATCAGCTGATTCTGCCGCTGTATATGCTTGCATGGAGCATCACCTCTGCCGGCTTCACCACAACCATTTCCCACCTTGCCGCGCAGGAATACATCCGCGGACAGAATGGGAATATCGGGCGTATTGTCAAGCAGGCGGTCTGCCTTTCCCTCTGTGCAAGTGCGGCTGTCAGCTGTGTCCTGTTTTTCGGCGCGGATAGCATCGCCCTTTCTATGCTTAGGGATAGGCGCGCCGCTTTTTCCCTGCGCCTTTTGGCATTGGCTGTGCCGTTTATGGCAGCAAGCTCCTGCTTTCGCGGCTTCTTCCTCGGCATACAGGAAACACTCGTCCCTGCCTTTTCGCAGGTGCTGGAGCAAACCGTCCGTATCCTGACGATTTATTTTCTGGCAGGCATTTTTGTCCCGCGCGGGCTCAGCTATGCCTGCGGTGCCGCCGTCTGCGGCATCCTGTTCGGGGAGCTGCTTTCCTGCGGCTTTACCGTCTGGAATTATTTCCATTATAAAAGGAAACATAAATTCATACGCAAGCCCACGCTGTCCTCTCCTGCCGTCCTTGCCATGATTTTAAGCACCGCCCTGCCGCTTTCCGCAAGCCGCATTGCCGGCTCACTCCTTTCCACCGTTGAAAATCTTCTGATTCCCAGACAGCTGCAGCTCCATGGGCAGAATACCGTCCAAGCCCTCTCCACCTACGGTGAGCTGACAGGGATGGCAATGCCCCTTGTCCTTCTGCCCTCCGCCTGCCTGATGGCAGCATCCGTTTCCCTCGTGCCGGAAATTTCCGAGGCCTGCGCCGTCAAGCAGGATACCCGCATCAGCAAAACCGTTTCCGCCACCTTCCTTTTTACCTCTGTCATCGGGTTCGGGGCGGCGGCGCTGTTTGCCGTTTTTCCGCACGAAATCTGCTATATCGTCTATGACCGCGCGGCATTGGGGCAGGTGCTGTTTCCGCTTGCCTTCCTCTGCCCCCTGCTCTATGCGCAGACCACCCTTCACGGACTTCTGAATGGCTTGGGAGAGCAGCTTTTCCTTTTTCGCAACAACATTCTTTCCTCCTGCATCAGCATCGCCGTCATCTGGTTCTGCATGCCTGCCTATGGCGTGGCGGCATTTCTGGGCGGCTGGTTTCTCAGCCTGCTGTTTTCCGTCAGCTGCTCCCTGCACCGCCTCTGGAAGCGCACCGCCGTTCTGCCCTCCTGCCGCAGCTGCTTTTTCAAGCCTCTGCTTGCCGGTGCCGCCGCCGGGCTGATAACAAAATACTGTATCCGCATTTTTGCCCCGTCCAAGCTGCTGTTCCTCGGCTCGCTCTGCGGCATGGGCGTTCTGTATCTCCTGTTTCTTTTTCTGCTCGGCTGTCTGGATAAAAGGATGCTCTCCCTGCTTTTGGGCAAAAAAACAGGCGGTCGGTAAATCCGACCACCTTCTGATTTCGATTTATATCTTTACCAATCCTTTTTCGTACAGCTTCTGCAAGCTCATCAGAATCCCCGTTTTCGCATGGAACCATGTCAGTCCGCCCTGGAAATAAACGGAATAGGGCGCTCTGATTGGGCCATCCGCACTCAGTTCAATGGAAGAACCTTGGATAAATGCCCCTGCCGCCATGATAACATCGCAGTTATACCCCGGCATCGCATAGGGAATCGGCGTAACATAGCTGTCCACAGGTGCCGCCGCCTGAATCCCCTGACAGAATGCCTCCATTGCCTCGGCACTGCCCAGCTCCACCGCCTGAATGATGTCATGACGGGGCTCTGTGCCGTTGGGAATCACGCGGAAACCCAGCTTTTCATACACATTCGCCGCAAAAACAGCCCCCTTCAATGCCCCTGCCGTAACCGTAGGAGAAAGGAAAAAGCCTTGATACAGCGCACGGTTCAGATCCAGAGAGGCACCGACCTCCTGCCCCAGACCGGGTGCGCTCAGACGGTATGCGCATCTGTCAATGCAGCTTTGCTTGCCGCAGATATAGCCGCCGATAGGAGCCAGACCACCGCCGGGATTTTTAATCAAAGAGCCGACAATCATATCTGCCCCCACGTTGGAAGGCTCAATCACATCCACAAATTCACCGTAGCAGTTATCCACCATGCAAATCACATCAGGCTTGATTTCCTTAATAAATGCAATCAGCTCCCCAATCTGCTGCACAGAAAAGGTCGGACGCATGGCATAGCCCTTGGAACGCTGAATCGTCACCAGCTTTGTCTTTTCATTGATGGCTTCTCTGATGGCAGGATAGTCAAATGTCCCATCCTCCATAAGCTCCACCTGTCTGTAGCTGACCCCGTATTCCATCAGAGAGCAGGCAGAGGGCACTGTCCCAATGACGTTTTCCAGTGTATCATACGGCTTGCCGACAGGGGAAAGCAGTTCATCCCCGGGCAGAAGGTTCGCACTCAGCGCGATTGCCAGTGCATGTGTGCCGCAGGTAATCTGGGGGCGCACCAGAGCCGCCTCAGTCCCGAAGCAGCGCGCATATACCTTTTCCAGCTTATCGCGCCCGTTGTCATTGTAGCCATAGCCCGTCGAGCCTGCAAAGCAGGTACCATCCACGCGTTCCTCCTGCATGGCACGCAGTACCTTCGCCTGATTATATTCCGCCACCGCGTCAATTTTTTCAAAGCGTTCCTTTAAATCCTTTAAAACCGCATTGCCAAAGGCTTCTACCTCCGCAGAAATCCCCAGCATACTGTAAATCTGTTCCATGTTCTTCTCCAATCCTTACTATCTTTCCAATCTATTTCAGAAATTTTTTCTCACAATTTAAAATCATATCAAATCTTTTTTCTTCTTTCAACTCTTTCTTTCTCCTGATTTCGACTTAAGCGTTCTCTCTTGTAAAATCCATCAGCTCTATCTGTCCGCCCTTGTCCTTGTTCAGAATCAGAACCGCCGTTCCCTTCTCGCCCGTCTGCGGCAGTGTCACCGCCACGCGCTCGGATTTGTTCTTTTTCAGCAGCAGCTTCACCATACCGCCGTCCAGCTCCAGACCGTATGGCTTCAGGCTGTCCTTCCAGAGCGAAAATTTGCAGCCGCTTTTCCATCCTGCGCAATAAAAGGATTTTGAATTTTCCAGAATATCCCGTCCGCAGAAAGGGCATTTCCCAAAGGCATTTGTTTTGCGGCGTTTTCCGCGCACCTGCTCCTCAGGGAAGATAACATCCGCCCGTCTGCCCGATGCCGCATCCTGTATCAGAAACTGCACATAGCGGCGAATACTTGCCATAAAGCGTTCCTCCGTCATTTTGCCCTTTGCAATCGAGGAAAGTCCTTTTTCCCATTTGCCCGTGGTCTGCGGCGAGCGCATCTCCTGCGGCACAACCTCAATCAGCTTTCTGCCCTTTTCCGTCGGCAAAAGGCTTTTCCCCTTTCTCGTCAGATATCCCACCGTCAGCAGTCGCTCAATGATGGCGGCTCTTGTAGCAGGCGTGCCTAAGCCGCTGTCCTTCATCTGCTCCTTGAGTGCTTCGTCCTCCACAAACCGTCCTGCGTTTTCCATCGCAGAAAGCAGGCTGCTTTCCGTATAGGGTGCAGGCGGCTTCGTCTTTTTCCGCAGCAGCTCCATGCTGCGAATCGCCCGCACCTCACCCTCCTGCAAGGGCGGCAGCTTCTGCTCCTCCTCGTTCTTCGCCTTTTTCTTCTTCGTTGCAGTCGGCACCAGTGCCTTTTCCACTGCCTGCCAGCCCTCCTCCAGAACAACCGTCCCCTTGGAAAGGAAGCGTTCCTGCTCCGCCTCGGCGTAAACCTTCGTTACCTCATAGCGATAATACGGATAAAAAACCGCCAGAAAACGTGCCGCCACCAGAGAAAACACCTTTCTCTCATCCTCGGAAAGACCTTCGGGGCGTAGCTTCCCGTCCGTCGGGATGATGGCATGGTGGTCTGTCACCTTCGCATTGTCAATGATACGCTTCGTGAATCGGATTTCCTGCATAAGCGGCTCCGCGTAGGATGCGTATTCCTCCAACGCCTGCAAGCGGTGAATCGTACTTTTCACCTTTCCCTTCATGTCCTCGCTCAGGTAGCGGCTGTCCGTTCTGGGGTAGGTAATCATTTTTCGCTTTTCATACAGGCTCTGCGCGATATCCAGTGTCTTTTTCGCGGAAAAGCCGAACTTTCGGTTACATTCCCTCTGCAATTCCGTCAAATCATAAAGCAGGGGCGGCGGCGTTTTCTTTTCTTCCTTTTCCACCTTCGTAATCGCGGCAGGCTTGCCGTTTGTTTTCGCAAGAATCGCCTGCGCCGCGTCCTCCCTGTCAATACGGGTATGCTCCTCCCTGTCAATCCAAAGCCCCGTATAGCCGCCGAAGTCTGCCTGTACTTCAAAATAATCCTCCGCCGTAAAGGCATCGATTTCCTTCTGCCGCTCCACAATCAACGCCAGTGTCGGTGTCTGCACACGCCCAATGCTCAGAAGCGCGTGATATTGCAGGGTATACGCCCGCGTGGCGTTCATCCCTACCAGCCAGTCCGCCTCACTCCTGCATTTCGCGGAGGTATATAATAAATCGTATTCTCTGCCGTCCTTCAGCGTCGCAAAGCCTTCCTTGATGGCCTCTTCCGTCATACTGCTGATCCACAGCCGCTGAAACGGCTTTTTGCATTTCGTAATCTCATAAATATAGCGGAAAATCAGCTCCCCTTCTCTCCCACTGTCCGTTGCACAGATTAAGCTGTCAATCTCCTTTTTGTGCATCCAGCTGTGCAGAATCTTTAGCTGGTCTCTCGTCTGTTTGATTGCTTTCAGCTGCATTTCCTCAGGAAGAATCGGCAACGTGGAAAAATTCCATTTCTTGTATTTCTCGTCATATTCCTCCGGCTCCGCAAGCGTCACCAGATGCCCGACCGCCCAGGAAACCACATAGCGCTCCCCGATGAGACAGCCTTCTCCCTTCTGCTTTGCCTGCAAAACCTTCGCAATGTCCCTTGCCACAGAGGGCTTCTCGGCAATGACCAGAATCTTTCCCATCTCTGTTTCCTCCCTTCCGTTTTCTTCATGCCTACAAATGATACCATCTTCTTCGGAAATTGGCAAATCCTACAATAAAAACCACTTCCGCACAGCAGAATAACACAACATCCGGTATGCTTTACTACGTCAGTGTAACAGTGTTTTTTATTGACAACGCCCAAAATACAAAGTAAAATAAACCGATAGAAAGACTAATTCAAAATCGATTTTATAGATTTCAAATGGAGGAATAGCTCTATGTCTACATATAAAATACTTTCCGATACCTCCTGCGATATTCCTGCCGCCGTGCTGGAACAGCTGGATGTAACCTACGTCCCCTTTCATGTTTCCTTTGATACGGTAAATTACCTAAAGGAATTGCAGGATATTACCCCCGATGAATTTTACGATAAAATCAATGCCGATAAGCTCTATCCGAAAACCTCTCTGCCCTCCGTGCAGGATTACATGGATGCCATGGAACCCGTTTTAAAGGAAGGTAAGGATGTTTTCTGTATCTGTCTTACGGCAAATTTCAGCGGCTCCTATCAGAGCGGCGTAAATGCGGCAAATATCCTCAGCGAAGCCTATCCCGAACGCAAAATCATCGTTCTGGATAGTGCCTGTGTCACAGGCTCGCAGGGGCTTCTGGTCTACGAAGCATGCCGCATGCGCGATGCCGGCTATTCCATGGAAGAACTGCTTGCCGTTCTGGATAAGCAAAAAAATATGACAAAAATCAATTTCACCGTCGATTCTCTGGATTATCTCCAGAAGGGCGGCAGAATCGGCAAAGCCGCCGCTCTGGCAGGCGCGATTCTGAATATTAAGCCGATTATCGTCATGCGCGATGGCGAACTGTATCCCGAAAGCAAGGTGCGCGGGCATAAAAAAGCGCTCAAAACCATCATGGATATGACAAGAAACGAAATCGGCAGCGAGAAGGAACACTATCGCGTGCTGTTGGTGCGTGGGGAAAAGGAACGCCACGCCACCGTAGAAGAAATGCGCCAGACCCTCTTGGCAGAAGGCTTCGATGTAATGGATGAAATCTGGCCCGTCGGCATCACCATCGGCACCCATACCGGCCCCACCCCCATCGGCATCTGCTATATCAAAAAATATGAATATGTAAAATAAAATAACAAAAGCCCTCGGAAAGCACTCTCCAAGGGCTGTTTTTTCGCTCTTTTTCATTTTTTCTCTCGTCAGTAAAAAATCCTCTCCAAAAAACGCTCTCCGCTTTTCAGAATCCTGTCGGCAATCTCATTTTTCTTGATTCTCTATCGTATAAATCACGCAGGCAATTCCGGCAATCACGGAAAATAAAACCGCACCGCCCATTGCCTCATCTATTCTAATGCCCACGAAAAAACCAATCAAGCCCGCAATCAGCATCACAAAAATAGAAACAATCATTCTAAATAAACGCATACCTGCACCCCCTGCCACCATTCCATTTCCTTTTACTATAAACCTACTTCATCACGCTTCAGCTCTCGGTAATTCCTAATACCATTTCACAATACGCAATTTCATCCGCAGTAAATAAAGAGCGGTATTCCTCCTTACAAACAGAATTTTCCATTGTCAAATCCAACCTATCGCAAAGATAAAGCGTAGTAAATCCATCTGATGTATTTCCGGTTTTTTGCGCCTGTGCAATCAACCTTTTTGCCGTTTCAACACCGCCATGGTTGTTAATCATCTGATGAAAGCGAGTCGGATTATAGTTGCACTCTTTTTTTGCAAGAAACATCTTATCTCTGATTTCTTCTTCAAATTTCAACTCTAAAATTGATTTTATCATAATCATCCCCCCACGAAAACCCTAATCTGCATTACCCGCTAACAATTTTACAGCATACTCTTGTATTCATTCGTAAGAATCAATTCTCCGCGTCCATTCTTCGCAATGCCTGCCCATTCCAGCACCGCCGCCATTACAAAAACAGGATCATAAACGGATGCACCCAGTTCATATCCACGATACACCGCAATCGCACCAACCACTGTATCCGTTTCACACCCTTTTTCGCCCAGTTTATAATTTCGCCCATTTCCTTTTCTTGCTCTACCGCCCTGCTCAAGTAAAAGGTCTACAATCACATCAAAAACCTTGTAATCATATCTATCGCTCACAGGAAGCTTATTACTGCTAAAGGTTTTCCCATCCGGCTCTGCCGTGATTTCACAAGGAAGTCCCCTTGCGGTATATACCGTAACATGACCGCCGTTTTCTTTGATTTTCCCCTTGATGATTTCAGATGCTTCCGTACTGCCCTGCTCCACCTTTAAATTGCTCATATCTACCTCTCCCCTTTTCTCAGTTGTCTCACTCAAATCCAACGCAACTAATAATTCTTCCAGTTTCTTTTTCGCCGCAGGATAAGAAAGCTGTAATTCTGCCTGCACTTCCTTTAAACTCCCTCTGCTTTTCAAAAATGTCAGAAGAAATTCATACTGTGCATCATCCAACCGATCGAAACGGCTCAATGAAAAATCATTTTTTAATTCCATACCACAATCAGGGCATTGCAGCTTTGCAATATGCAGCGTTCCCTGACATCCGGGGCATTTCGTTATCATTCGCTTCATATCTACCACCTCTATCCCTATTCTATCATTAGTATTCCACTTTGTTAATATTAGTTTTAATAATATTTATACTATTATATGAATAGTTATTCCCAGTAAATCTTTTTATAGGCGCACCTACGCCGTTCCTCTCATCAAAAAACCGCCACAGCATCCCTGCCATGGCGGTTCTTTCTCTCGGAAATCCCGATTCCTTATTTATCTCTCAGCTGTGCGCCCAGCTCCTCTGCCAAGCCCTTCAAAATCTTATCCATTGCATCTGCAATATCGGCATCTGCCAGTGTCTTTTCCGCACTGCGGAAGGTGATGGAATATGCCACAGATTTATAGCCTGCTTCAATCTGCGCCCCCTGATATACGTCAAAGAGCTTTGCCTCCTCCAGATATGCGCCGCCGTTTTTCTTGATGATATCCGCAATTTCCTTCACGGTTACATCTTCCTTCACCAGCATCGCAATATCTCTCGTCAGTGCAGGGAATTTCGGCAATGCCTGATAAACCACATCTCTGTTTGCATTCGCAATTACCTTTTCCATATCCAGAACAGCCAGATATGCTCTTGTACCAATGCCGTAGTTTTTCAGCACCGCAGGATGCACTTCACCCAGATAGCCGATGCTTTCGCCGTTTACGATCACAGAAGCCGTTCTGCCGGGGTGCATCCAAGGCAGTGCCTTTTCTGTCACATATTCTGCCACCTTGCTCATGCCAAGAACGTGCATCAGATGCTCCACAATCCCCTTCAAATCATAGAAATCCATGTTGCCGTACATCCCCATCGTCAGTGTGGGAATTTCGTGAGGCAGTTCTGTCAAAGGCAGTGCCTTGGGAATATAAACCTTCGCCACCTCAAACAAGCCTGCGCTTTCGTTTCTTCTGTTGTAGTTTGTTGCCAAGGAAGTGAGGATACCATTGAAGGAAACCGTTCTCATAATGGAGAAATCCTCACCCAGAGGGTTAGAAATCACAATGGCCTTTCTCAAGTCGCTGTCCGCAGGAATCAGCAGCTTGTCGAACACCTTCGGGCTTTCAAAGCTATATGTCATTGCCTCGCACAGACCGTTTGCAATCACAGTATCCTTCACCAGTGCAGTAATGCTCTGTTCGTAGGTTCTCTTGCCAACCGTAGGTGTGCCGGAAGCCAGTGTTGCTTCAATCTTATTGTAGCCGTAGAAGCGTGCAATTTCTTCCGCAAGGTCTGCCTGTGCCTCCAGGTCGGGACGGAAGGTGGGAATCGTTACGATATGGTTTACAGGGTCAACCTTCAATTCGATTTTTTCAAAAATCTTCTGCATTTCTTCTTCGGAAATATTTGTCCCAAGGAATTTGTTAATCCATGCAGGGTTGTAGGAAAGCTGCCAGGGCTCTCTCTTGTTGGGGTATTCATCCACAACGCCGGGCACAACCTCGCCTGCCTCCAGAAGCTCCACCAGCTGCACCGCACGGTTCACTGCCTCCAGTGCCAGATTGGGATCCAGTCCCTTTTCAAACTTGCTGGATGCGTCTGTACGCAGACCAACCTTTTTCGCTGTGATACGCACGTTCGGGCCGTCAAAGTTTGCGGATTCAAACAGCACCGCCTGAGAGCCTTCCACAATCATGGAATTTTCGCCGCCCATTACGCCTGCAATCGCAACTGCCTTTTCGGGGTCGGCAATCACAAGCATGGAGGGATCAAGGCTTCTCACCTGTCCGTCCAGTGTTGTAATGGTTTCGCCCTCTTTTGCGTTTCTTACAATAATATGGCTGTCCTTGATGGTTTCGATGGAGAATGCATGCATCGGCTGCCCCATTTCAATCATCACATAGTTTGTGATATCAACGATATTGTTGATGGGGCGTACACCTGCCATACGCAGTCTTTTTCTCATCCATCTGGGAGAAGGTCCGATTTTTACATTCTTTACCACTCTTGCAACGTATCTGGGGCAAAGGGTAGGGTTCTCAATCGTTACCTTTACAAAATCCTCTGCCTTGCCTTCCGCCTTTTCTGCCACCTTGATTTCGGGGTAATGGAAGGGAATATCATAGGTTGCGGCAGCCTCTCTTGCAATCCCCAGAACAGAGAAGCAGTCGGGTCTGTTGGAGGTAATTTCGTATTCCACCACTTCATCCTTCAAATCCAGCACTTCAACAATATCCTTACCCAATTCTACGGGTTCGGGGAAGATATAGATGCCATATTCGGGTGCTTCGGGGAAATCGTGTCTGTCGCAGCCCAGTTCCTCCACAGAGCAGAGCATCCCTTCGGAAACAACCCCACGCAGCTCGCCTGTGTGGATTTCCTTGCCGCCTGCGATAACAGAATTGTTCAGCGCAACAGGTACATAATCTCCCACTCTCACATTGGGTGCGCCGGTAACAATCGTTAAGTCCCTGCCCTGTCCTGCATCAATCGTGCAGATCACCAGCTTATCGGCATCGGGGTGCTTTACGATTTCCTTGATATAGCCTGTCACTACGTTTTTAATTTCGCCGGCTACGGTTGTGTAGCCCTCTACTTTGGAACCGGACAACGTGATATCCTCAATAAAATCCTTGATATCCGCTGTAACGGGTGCATATTCTTTCATCCAAGACATAGGTACGTCCATGAAATTAACTCTCCTTTCTTCTATTGAGGACGCTGTCCTCAAACTCCTGCAAGGGGATAATCCCCTTGACCCTATACGCAAAAGCATCTGCTTTTGCAGGTAAATACGGAATATAAATTTATTTTTCAAAATTCCTCGTTGGGTGTGGGTACGCACCGCCGAACAGATGCGGCGGTTGCCCAAAGGGCAAGGGTGCAAACCCTGCTTGAACCAACGCCCCGCAATCTTTTGCAGTCTATTAGAACTGCTTCAGGAATTTCGCATCGTTTTCAAACAGCAAGCGCAGGTCTGTAATGCCGTATCTCTGCATAGCTACACGCTCCAGACCCATACCAAATGCAAAGCCGCTGTATTCCTCAGGATCAATGCCGCTCATTTTCAGCACCTTGGGGTGAACCATGCCGCAGCCCAGCAGCTCAATGTAACCCTCGCCCTTGCACACACGGCAACCCTCGCCGCCGCAGGCAAAGCAGGTTACGTCCATTTCCGCACTGGGCTCTGTGAAGGGGAAATGATGGGGACGGAAACGAACCTTTGTATCCTCACCGAACAGCTCCTTCGCAAAAACTGCCAATGCACCCTTCAAATCGCCCATAGTTACGTTCTTATCAATTACCATGCCTTCCAGCTGATGGAATACAGGGGAATGGGTTGCATCCACCTCATCGGAACGATATACCGCACCGGGGCAAACCATACGGATAGGCAGCTTGCCCTTCTCCATGGTACGCACCTGCACGGGAGAGGTCTGTGTACGCAGCAGAATATCCCCATTGATATAGAAGGTATCCTGTTCATCCTTTGCAGGATGGTTTGCAGGAATATTCAGCGCCTCAAAGTTATAGTAGTCCTTTTCCACCTCAGGGCCGTCTGCCACCTCGTAGCCCATGCCCTTGAAAATATCGCAGATTTCGTCGATCACAATGCTCATGGGGTGCTTATGCCCTTCGGGTCTTTCCTTCCCCGGCATGGTTACGTCGATTTTTTCTGCCTCCAGTCTGTGCGCCAGTTCTGCCGCCTCCAGACGTTTCTTGCTTTCCTCCAGCATTTTTTCAATGCTCTGTCTTACTTCATTCGCCATCTGCCCGATGACAGGTCTTTCCTCTGCGGAAAGCTTGCCCATTTCCTTCAGAATGGCAGTCAGCTCGCCCTTCTTACCCAGAAATTTCACCTTTAAATCATCTACATCCTTGATCTCTCTTGCATCCTGGAATGCGCTCAGCGCTTTTTGCTGGATTTGTTTCAGCTTATCCTTCATTTTTGCTTTCTCCTCTCTTTTGCAAGGTTTTTTCAGATTTTTACGGGGTGGGGCACACCCAAAAAAGAAAAAGCCTCCGTCACACAAAGGGACGAAGGCTCGCGGTACCACCCAAATTCCTGCTATCACAGGCACTCTGATGCGTAACGAGCATGAAACGGGCTTTCCTACTGCTCTGTTCAGAAAGCCGACTCCGATGGGAACTTCCGCAGCTTCACAGGCTAAGGGCTCTTTCAGCTCAGGTTTTCCCGAAAGCCCTCTCTCTGGAGATGGTTCACTGCGTACTTTTCATCTTCACAGTCATTCAAATCATAATAAATTTATTTTAACATATCAAATCGGAAAGTCAAGAAATTTCCAAGAAAAATCCTGTTACTCCCCCTTCAGCCGCCTCAGATGCTCCTTCATGCGCCGCTCCACGCCATTCTCTGTCATCGCATAATATACCGTACCAACCAATTCATCCGGCAGATATTGCTGCTTCACATAATGTCCGGGGTAATCATGTGCGTATTTGTAGCCTACGCCATGCTCCAGCTCCTTCGCGCCGCTGTAATGGCTGTCCTTCAGATGCGGTGGAACGGTACGAATCCGAATATTGCGTACATCACTCAGCGCCTTGTCAATCCCAAGATAGGCGGCATTACTTTTCGGCGCACAGGCAACGTATGTCACCGCCTGCGCCAAGGGAATCCGCCCCTCCGGCATCCCGATAAAATTGACCGCCTGCATGGCAGAAACCGCTACCTGCAACGCATGCGGGTCTGCATTGCCCACATCCTCCGATGCACAGATGACAACCCGCCGCGCAATAAATTTCGGGTCTTCCCCTGCATAAATCATCTTCGCCAGATAATACAAAGCCGCATCGGGGTCAGAGCCGCGCATGCTCTTGATGAACGCGGAAATCGTATCATAATGGTTGTCCCCATCCTTATCATAATTCAGCGCACGCTTCTGGATGCACTCCTGCGCCTCCTCCAAGGTGATGTGAATCGTTTTGTCCGCCTGTGGCTCCGTTGTCAGCACTGCCAGTTCTAAAGCGTTGAGCGCGGCTCTCGCGTCCCCGTTTGCCGTATTTGCAAGAAAATCCATTGCGTCCGCATCCATCCTTGCATGATAAATGCCCATGCCGTTTTTCTCATCCGTCAAGGCGCGTTCCAGCAGTCTTTTGATGTCCTTGTCCTCAAGCTGCCGCAGCTCAAAGACAATCGAGCGGGAAACCAACGCCTTGTTCACCTCAAAATAAGGGTTTTCCGTTGTCGCCCCAATCAGAATCAGCGTGCCGTCCTCCACATGCGGCAGAAGGGCATCCTGCTGGCTTTTGTTGAACCTGTGAATCTCGTCAATAAACAAAATCGTCTTTTTGCCGTACATCCCAAGCGCCGCCTTGGCATCCTCCACAGTTTCCTTAATCTCCTTTATGCCTGCCGTTGTCGCGTTAATCTGGCAGAATTTGCTTTTCGTTGTATTGGCAATGATTTTCGCCAGAGTGGTCTTGCCTGTCCCCGGCGGGCCATAAAAAATAACAGAGCTGAGCCTGTCGCTCTGAATGGCTCTGTAAAGCAGCTTGCCCTTCCCGACAATATGCTCCTGCCCGACAAAATCCTCCAGACAGCTTGGGCGCATCCTTGCCGCAAGCGGTGCCTCCTTGCCGCCCTGCAGGCTGCGGTTATATTCAAATAAGTCCATTTTTCTCACCGACTTTCCCTAAACACTCCTTCTATTTTATAGTAGATTTTCCTTTATTTCAAGGAAAAGAATCTGCTCTCTGTTCCTCAAAAAAATCATCCAATTCTGTACAATTTTCCGTTTTATTCTGTCCTTCTCCCGAAAAAAATGGTATACTACACAGGCATTTATCATTTATAAAGGAGAAACTTATGAAAAAACGTGATTCTTTTACCAACAGACTCGGCTTCATCCTTGCCTGTGTGGGTTCCGCGGTCGGCATGGGCAATCTCTGGATGTTCCCGACAAGGGTCTCCCTTTACGGCGGCGGTTCCTTTCTGATTCCTTATTTTATCTTTGTTGTGCTGATTGGCGCAACAGGTGTCATCGGGGAAATGGCATTCGGGCGTGCGGCACGCTCCGGCCCTGTCAATGCCTTCGGCATGGCTCTGGAAAGCCGCGGCAAGCGCAAGCTGGGGGAGGCACTGGGGCTGATTCCCATGGTCGGCGCATTGGCAATGGCAATCGGCTACACCGTTGTCATGGGCTGGATTTTGAAATACGCCGTCGGCACATTTACCGGCGCAACCCTTGCCCCGGCGGATGTTGATTCCTATGCGGCGGCATTCGGCGGCATGGCAAGTGCCTTCGGCAATAACGGGTGGCAGATTGCGGCACTGCTCCTCTGCATCCTAATTATGATGATGGGCATTGGGCAGGGCATCGAAAAAGCAAATAAAATCATGATGCCGCTGTTTTTTCTGCTGTTTGTCGGGCTTGCTGTCTATATTGCATTACAGCCCGGTGCAGTGGCAGGCTATCGCTATATCTTTCGCGTAGACCCTGTCGCACTGAAAAGCCCTATGACATGGATTTATGCCCTCGGACAGGCGTTCTTCTCCCTCTCCATCGCAGGCAACGGCACCATCATCTATGGCTCCTATCTCTCCGATGAAGAAAATATTCCTGCCTCTGCGGCGCGCGTTGCCTTCTTTGATACCTTGGCGGCATGCCTTGCGGCACTGGTCATCATTCCTGCCATGGCAACCACAGGCTCTCAGCTGGATCAGGGCGGCCCGGGGCTGATGTTCATCTTCCTGCCGAATCTGTTCCACAGCATGCCCGGCGGCTCTCTGTTCGCCATCATTTTCTTTGTGGCAGTGCTGTTCGCAGGGATGACCTCTCTCCTCAATCTGTATGAAACGCCCATCGCAACCCTACAGGAAAAATTCAACTTTGCCCGTGTGCCTGCCTGCCTTACCATCGGCATCATCGGCATCGTTGTTTCCATCTGTATCCAAGGCATTGTTTCCGGTTGGATGGATGTGCTGTCCATTTATATCTGCCCCCTCGGCGCAGGTCTGGCAGCAATCATGTTCTTCTGGTTCTGCAAGCGTGAATTTGTGGAAGCGGAGGTCAATAAGGGACGGGATAAGCCCCTGTTCCCTTGGTTCTACCCACTCTGTAAATATGTCCTCTGCCCCGTCTGCGTTCTGGTGCTGATTCTCGGCACACTGAACGGCGGCATCGGCTAAGCAAAAGAAAAAGCCCTACTGTAAGCTAAGCTTACAGTAAGGCTTTTTTCTTTTTTATTGCTTATTTTTCTTTTGCCAGAAACAGACACGCATCCCCGAAGCTAAAGAACCGATACCGCTCCTTTACCGCCTCGGCGTAGCTTTCCATAACCAAATCCTTCCCCATCAGCGCAGAAACCAGCATAATCAGCGTAGATTCCGGCAGATGGAAATTTGTCACAAGGCAATCCACCGCCTTGAAGGTATATCCGGGATAAATGAAAATCTTCGTCCAGCCGCTTTTGGGCTGAATCACGCCGTTTTCATCCGTTACGGATTCCAGTGTTCTTGTGCTTGTTGTGCCAACCGCAATGATGCGGCCGCCGTTTTTCTTCGTTTCATTCATAATCGCCGCCTGCTCCGGCTCTACCACATAATACTCAGAGTGCATTTCATGCTCCAGCACATCCTCCACCTTCACAGGGCGAAAGGTGCCCAGACCAACATGCAGGGTAACATGGGCAATCCTTACCCCCATGTCTTCAATTTCCTTTAATAATTCCGGCGTAAAATGCAGACCTGCCGTGGGTGCCGCCGCAGAGCCCTCATGCTCCGCATAAACCGTCTGATAACGGTTTTTATCCTCTAATTTATGGGTGATATAAGGGGGCAGGGGCATTTCTCCCAGCTCCTCCAGAATATTTTCAAACACACCCGTATATTCAAATTTGATAATACGGTTGCCGCCTTCGATGACCTCTAAAACCTCCGCAATCAGCTTGCCGCCGCCAAAGGAAATCCTGTCACCGGGGCGCGCTTTTTTCCCGGGGCGCACCAGAACCTCCCATGTATCCATATCCTTTCTCACCAGCAAAAGAATCTCCATCGCCGCGCCTGTGCCGACTCTTTCGCCGTATAATCTGGCAGGCAAAACCTTGGTATTGTTGATAACCAGACAGTCCCCTGCGCGCAGATACTCTTTAATGTCCCGAAAATGCCGATGCTCACGCTTTCCGCTGTCCTTATGCACCACCATCAGACGGCTGGATGCTCTGTCCGCAAGCGGCTCCTGCGCAATCAATTCTTCAGGCAGGTCAAAGTAAAAATCACTTGTTTTCATTTCTGTTCCTCTTTATCTTCTCAACATATAATCCGCCGCATATTTCTCACCGAAAATCCTCAGCATTTCCTTACGGTACATCCGCGTGGAATCATCGGGCAGATAATCAAACCCTTCTATATCATAATCATGCAGCACATAGCGTTCCTCCATATCCTGCGAATTGATAACCACCTCAGGGTCTGTCACCTTGCGGAAAATGCTCACAATTTCGCAGTCGGGGTCGGAAATGACACGCATAATCTGCAAAATTTCATCATCCTTGAGTCTTTTTACATACATATCCGTTCCCCCTTAATATTCCATCAGATATTTTACAACATACGGCTCACCGAACCATTCATACATCATTTTTCTGTAAATATAATCGGAGCCTGCACCTGCGCGATTCTTTCCTCTGATGAAATAATCATGCAGCTGATAGGTTTCAATATCCTCCTGAAATTTCGCCGTTACCTCCGGCACAGCGGAAACCGCAACCGCATCCTCAAAGCTTTTATCGTAGGTACGGATTTTCAGAATCGTCAGTGCGCCGTCATCGGAAATGACATTCATCACCCTTCTGATTTGTTCCTCCGTCAGCTTTTCACAAAACATTTTTATGCCTCCTTTGCCCAATCGGCTGCTATTTTCTCCCAAAGCTGCTCCTTCCCAACGCCGCAGAGTGTCTCTCTGACTGCCGCCTCGCTTGCCGCAATCCTGCGGTGCATGCCGCCGCAGCGCAGTCCCTCATCCAGAAACAGCCAAAGCCCATCCCCTGCCGTTTCCCCTGTCAGGTTCGTTTCGGAAAAAACAACCGTATTGCCGTTTTCATCCTGCCAGCCTGTTCGGGAAAGCAGGAAGGCTCTGAATCCCTTCATAATATCAGCCCTCAATCGTAATGCCTGTATAATAATGGCACAGAATTTCCTTATAATCATAGCCCATCTGTGCCATGCCCTGTGCGCCCTTCTGGCTCAAGCCGACACCATGACCGCTGCCGCTGCCGGAAAATACGAATTTTCCATTCGCAACGGTGCTGATGCTCACGTTGTAAACCGCATAGGCTTCATTATCGGTATTCTGCGCAGGCTGTGCTGCATCCACATCAACGGAAAGCTTTTTCCCATTCAGATAGGAAAGCGCGCCCTCTGTTTTTGCAACAATGCCCTGCCTTGCCACCGCAGAAAGCAGACCGCCCTTCGCACTTGTACTCGTGCCGCCCGTTACCGTGCCGCCCTTGCCGTTAATCGTAAACATCTTGCTCGGCAGCGTGCCGCAGGCAGAGGAAAAATAGGTCCGAATGGCTTCCTTCGTCAGCGTTTTTGTGCCGCTTGTGCCGACGATTTGCAGCGCCTGCACTCGCCCGCCTGTGGAAAGCTTCGTAATCACAATATCCTTCGCTGTGCCGATATTCTCACCCTTCGCCTGCAAAAGCGCAGTCAGCTCATCCAGTGTCAAAGTCTTTGTCCAGCTGTTATCGCCATATTCCCCCGGTTCGGAAACCGCACGCAGATACGGCACCGCCGTATTCCATACGTTTTCACTGCTTTCGGTATAGCCGCCTGTGGATGCGGAGAACACCGCTTCAATCGGGCTGCCGTTGTAGCAGGCAACCTCGCCTGCCGTTGCATCTACCGCCGCTGTGGTGGCATCCGCCTCATTGCTGTAGCCCTTATAAACCTGACAGGCTGTGGTGTCGCAGAGCTGATAGCCGCTGCCCGTATGCGCGCCCAGCTTCGTCATGGCATAGGTGCGCGCCGCAACCGCCTGCGCCTTCAGTGCTTCTGCGTCATAGCTTTTCGGCATTTCGGAAGGCACCACGCCGTAGAGATATTCCTCTAAGCCAATGATATTCACGCCCGTCATGCTGCTGCCATTCACGGAAAACGTCAGCATTCCGCGATAGGGCATGCTGTTGAGCTTAAAGGTATCTGCCACATTGCCGCCCATCATGACGGCATTCTCCGGCACAAGCACAGGGGCTTCGCCGCCCGTAATCGCAACGCCCTCAAAGGAAACGCGGCTTGCATTTTCATCTGTCGCAGCCTCCACAGCGGAAACAGAGGCATCCTTCACATAGACCGTCCAGTCCCCTCCGCTCAGGTACGCCGCATAGGTGTCCAATCCGCTTTTTTTCATGTCCTTTGCCATGTCCAATGCGTCCGCACAGTCCATCGTTTTGTCCACTGCAATATAGTCCCCCACGGCAGGCCTTGCCGTAAACAGACCGCTTGAGGTAATCACGCCGCCCCTTTGAAAGCCATCGCCCTTCTGCATGCCAATCTGCAATTCCCACACACCGATGCTTGCGGATGCCACATTTTTACAAACCGATTCCAGCCCGACACGCACCGTATCGGGTACTGTATATGCCATTGCTTCTACGGGTGCCGCACTCAAAAGCATGGCACACGCCAGAATCGAAGCAATTTTCTTTTTTCCCTTCATATCTATCCCTCCTCATGATTTTTGGAGCTGTTTCATTCTTTTGTATGCTATCGTTTCATTATAGCACAACTTTCTTCTTTCTTACAGGGGAAATTCCGATTTCTTGTTTTTATATGAATACAAAAAACTTTCAAATTTTGTATTGACAAAAAAGCAATTCGGTGTTTAAATTGTATTCATTCCAATACAACACAACAAACACAAGGAAGAGGAGTAGTAAAACCTTTGGATGTTTTCAGAGAGTCTGCGGCTGGTGCGAGCAGATAACGGAAGAATGTTTGAACTGGCCTCGGAGTGGTTCGCTGAACTGAGCACAAGTAGGCGCAACCGGCGAGTCGGCCGTTATACCGACAGGATATTGGTTCTTACAGCCTGTATCTGGGAAAGTGTATTCCTTTTCGGGAATAAAAAAGAGTGGTACCGCGGAGATTTCTGGTCTTTCGTCTCTTAATGAGGGAGATGAAGGGCTTTTTCTTTTGCTCATCGCTCATTCTAACCACGCATACAAACGAACCAAAGATAAAATCAAACAAAAAACATACGCAAAATTTTAAGGAGGAACTACCAATGATGAACTACACAAAATACAGACCCTACCCCACAATGGACATGCCCAACCGCAAATGGCCAGGCAACACCATCACAAAAGCACCCGTATGGTGCAGCGTTGACATGAGAGACGGCAACCAGTCCTTGGAAATCCCCATGAACCTGCCCGAAAAGCTGAAATTCTTCCAGTTTCTGGTGGATACAGGGTTTAAGGAAATCGAAATCGGCTTCCCTGCGGCAAGCGATACCGAATTTGAATTTGCAAGATGCTTGATTGACAACAACCTGATTCCCGATGATGTTACCGTACAGGTGCTGACACAGAGCAGACCCCACATCATCCATAAAACCTTCGAAGCATTGAAGGGTGCAAAAAAAGCAATCGTACATCTGTATAACTCCACCTCCACCCTGCAAAGAGATGTTGTTTTCGGCAATTCCATGCAGGAAACCATCGACCTGGCAGTTGCAGGCGCAAAGCAGATTAAGGAAGAAGCAGCAGCTATCCCCGAAACGGAGTTTTTCTTTGAATATTCTCCCGAAAGCTTCACAGGCACAGAAATGCCCTTTGCCGTAGAAATCTGCAATGCGGTTCTGGATGTCTGGGAGCCCACACCCGACCACAAGGCAATCATCAACCTGCCCTCTACCGTAGAAATGGCGACACCCAATATCTACGCCGACCAGATTGAATACTGCTGTGAAAACCTGAAATACAGAAACAGCATTTACGTCAGCCTGCATGCACACAACGACCGCGGCACAGCCGTAGCGGCAACCGAGCTGGCTATGCTGGCAGGGGCTGACCGTGTGGAAGGCACACTGTTCGGCAACGGCGAAAGAACCGGCAACACAGACATCATGAATGTAGCCATGAACATCTTCTCTCAGGGCATTGACCCCGAACTGGATTTCAGCCATATTGATGAGGCCGTAAAGATTTACGAGGAATCCACAAGAATGAGCATCTCCCCCAGACATCCCTATGCAGGCTCTCTGGTTTATACAGCCTTCTCCGGCTCCCATCAGGATGCCATCAGAAAGGGTATGGAAGCAATGAAGCAGCATCCCGATCACTGGGAGGTTCCTTATCTGCCCATCGACCCTATGGATGTCGGCAGAAACTACGACCCCATCGTTCGTATCAACAGCCAGAGCGGCAAGGGCGGCGTTGCCTTCGTTCTGGAACAGAATTTCGGTCTGTATCTGCCCAAGGCCTTCCAGCAGGATTTCAGCACTGTTACCACAAGCATGAGCGACAGACAGCATAAGGATCTGACACCTGCTGATATCTACGAAGCATTCATCGACCATTATGTAGACGGCAGAGCCCCTCTGGAGCTGGTTACTTATAAGGAAATCGTTCTGAAAAACCATGAGGACGTTGCCATTGAGGCAGAATGTAACTTCAACGGCAAGCCCCTTACATTGAAAGGCACCGGCAACGGCATTATTTCCGCTCTTTGCCATGCCATCGAGGAGTATTTCAACATCGTGATGGAGGTTGTGGACTACAGAGAACATTCCATGTCCCACGGCACAAAATCCCGTGCAATCTCCTACATCCAGATTGCCGATAACGAAGGCGGCATATATTTCGGCGCAGGCACATCCAGCAATATCACAAAATCCGGTCTGCGTGCGGTAGTGAGCACAACAAACAAGATTATCAGATAAGAAAAGAGTAAGAGAGTACAAAAGAAATTTTTGGAGGATAGCATCATGGGAATGACAATGACACAAAAGATTCTTGCAGCCCATGCGGGGGAAGCAAGCGTAAAAGCCGGACAGCTGATTCAGGCAAAATTGGATATTGTTATGGGCAACGACATCACAACCGCCGTTGCTTTGAAGGAATTTCAGAAAACAGGCGCAAAGGAGGTTTTTGATAAGGATAAGGTGGTTATCGTTCTGGATCACTTTACCCCCAACAAGGACATCAAGGCGGCAGAGCAGTGCAAGGCCTGCCGTACCTTTGCTTATGATATGGAAGTGAAGAACTTCTTCGACGTTGGACAGATGGGCATTGAGCACGCCCTTCTGCCCGAAAAAGGGATTGTTGTTCCCGGTCAGGTTATCATCGGCGCAGATTCCCATACCTGTACCTACGGCGCATTGGGTGCGTTCTCCACGGGCATCGGCAGCACCGATATGGCAATCGGCATGGCAACCGGCGAAGCATGGTTCAAGGTGCCCAGTGCCATCAAATTCGTGCTGACAGGCAAGCCTGCAAAATGGGTCAGCGGCAAGGATATCATTCTGCACATCATTGGCATGATCGGTGTGGACGGCGCACTGTACCGCAGCATGGAATTTGTCGGTGACGGAATTCAGTATCTGACGATGGATGACCGCTTCTCCATGGCGAATATGGCGATTGAAGCCGGTGCGAAAAACGGCATCTTCCCCGTGGATGAAAAAACAATGGAATATGTAAAGAATCATTCCACAAAAGAGCCTGTGGTTTACGAGGCAGACCCCGATGCGGAATATGACGAGGTTTATACGATTGATTTAAGCAAATTGAGACCGACCGTTGCCTTCCCTCATCTGCCCGAAAACACAAAAACGATTGACGAAGCAGGCGCGATTGCCATCGACCAGGTTGTCATCGGTTCCTGCACCAACGGCAGACTGAACGATATGAAGATTGCGGCAGAAATTCTCAGAGGAAAACAGGTACACCCCAAGGTGCGCACCATCGTTATCCCTGCCACACAGCAGATTTATCTGGACTGCATCCGTCTTGGCTATGTAGAGGATATCGTAAAAGCAGGCGCAATTTTCAGCACCCCTACCTGCGGTCCCTGCCTTGGCGGGCACATGGGGATTCTGGCAGCAGGCGAACGCTGCGTATCCACAACGAACAGAAACTTTGTCGGCAGAATGGGTCATACAGAAAGTGAAGTGTATCTGGCAAGCCCCGCAGTTGCGGCAGCATCTGCCATCGCAGGCTATATTGCAGACCCCGAAAAGATTGCAGGAGGGATGGAATAATGGAAACAGCAAAAGGGAAAGTCTTTAAATACGGGGATAACGTCGATACAGACGTTATCATCCCCGCAAGATATCTGAACGTATCCAGCGGCGAGGAGCTGGCAAAATACTGCATGATTGATATTGATGCGGATTTCGTAAACAATGTAAAGGAAGGCGACATTATCGTAGCCACAAAGAATTTCGGCTGCGGCTCCTCTCGTGAGCATGCCCCTCTGGCAATCAAATGTGCAGGCATTTCCTGTGTCATTGCCTCCACCTTCGCCAGAATTTTCTACCGCAATGCCATCAATATCGGCTTGCCGATTCTGGAATGTGAGGAAGCCGCAAATGATATTGACGCAGGCGATACCGTATCTGTTGATTTCAACACAGGCGTGATTACAAACGAAACAAAGGGCAAAACCTATCAGGCTGAGCCGTTCCCTGCATTCATGCAGAGGATTATGGCTGCGGGCGGTCTGGTAACATATACAAAGGAAAAAATCGAAGGTTAAGGTGAAGAAAATGGGTTCTTATCATATTACAGTATTAAAGGGGGACGGCATCGGCCCCGATGTTGTGACTGAAGCCATGGGCGTATTGGAATGTGTCGGCAAAAAATACGGTCATGACTTTGTATTCAATGAAAAGCTGGCAGGCGGCTGTGCGTATGATGCGTATGGCGAGCCCCTGCCTGAGGAAACCTTGGAAGCATGCAAAAACAGTGATGCCATCCTCTTGGGTGCGGTTGGCGGCCCGAAATGGGATCATCTGCCGGCAAATCTCCGCCCCGAAGCAGGTGCTTTGCTGAAGCTGCGTAGCAGTCTGGGGCTGTATGCAAACCTGCGCCCTGCCATCATCCATAAGGCTTTGAGCGACGCAAGCCCCATCAAGCCCGAAATCATCGGTGACAGTCTGGATATTCTGGTTGTCAGAGAGCTGACAGGCGGCATTTATTTCGGGGAGCGCGGCTATCGGGAAGGCAAGCATGGCGAAGAAGCGTATGATGTTGAAGCATATAGCGAATTTGAAATCAAACGCATTGCCGTACAGGCCTTTGAAGCCGCTATGAAACGCAATAAGCACGTTACCAGCATTGATAAGGCAAACGTTCTGGAAAGCAGCAAGCTGTGGCGCAGAACCGTGACAGAGGTTGCAAAGGATTACCCTGAGGTGGAATTAGATCACATGTATGTGGATAATGCTGCAATGCAGCTGGTAAGAAATCCCAAACATTTCGATGTTATCGTAACCTCTAATATTTTCGGGGATATTATTTCCGATGAAGCAAGCCAGATTACCGGCTCTATCGGGATGCTGCCCTCCGCAAGTCTGGCGGACGGCGCATTTGGGATGTATGAGCCCATCCATGGCTCCGCCCCCGATATCGCAGGCAAGGATATGGCAAACCCCATCGCAACTATTCTTTCCGCCGCTATGCTGCTGAAATTCTCCTTCGGTCTGGTTGCAGAATCGCAGGCGATTGAGGATGCTGTCACAAAGGTATTGGATGCAGGCTACAGAACCCCCGATATCTACAGCGAAGGCACCAAAAAAATCGGCACAAAGGAAATGGGCAAGCGCATCTGCGATGCCATTAACGCATAAAGCGAAAACAACAAATACTGAAAAAGGAAAACCTTCTCCTATAAAAACAGGCTCGATTATGACAATCCATAACCGAGCCTGTTTTTTTGCGATTTTCTCCGCTTGACAGTCCCCTGCTCCTGTGCTACGATTGCTTTAATACTTAAACTTAACTTTAGGTTAATACCGAATTTATATTTTTCTGAAAGAAGGCGATTCTTATGTATACCATCGGTCAGGTATCCGAACTGTTCCAATTACCCGTTTCCACCCTGCGCTATTATGATAAGGAGGGGCTCTTCCCCGAAATCAAGCGCAGCGGCGGTATCCGCTATTTTGATACCACGGAGCTGGAAGCCCTGCGGCTGGTGGAATGTCTGAAAAAAACCGGCATGGAAATCAAAAACATCAAGCAGTTTATGCAATGGTGTACCGAGGGCAGTGAAACCTATCCCAAGCGTCTGGAATTGATTCAGAAGCAAAAGCTGGAATGTGAAAAGGAAATCAAGCGCATGGAAAAGGCGCTCGCCATGCTGAAATTCAAATGCTGGTATTACGAAACGGCTCTTGCGGACGGCAATGAGGACAGAATCCATGAAATGCTGCCGGATCGCCTGCCGGAAGAAATTCAGGCATACTATGATGCCTCACATACAGACTGATTCTGACAGAAATTTCTAAAAATCGTTTGATTTTACATTGTGCTTTCTCCTGTAGCTATGGTATAATACCCACGGCTTGTCCGTGGGTTAGCCGCTTACAGCGTCTATCTGCTGTTTTCACAGCAAATTCTACGATTCGCAGGCATAGCCTGCTCATACCATGCCTTGCGGAAGAAAATATCTGCTTCGCAGCTGCTCTCTTCCTCTGCAAACATGGTATAATACCCACGGCTTGTCCGTGGATTAGCCGCTTACAGTGCTTATCTGCCACGACAATCTATTTTGTTATCATCCATTATCATAACAGGAGGAAGTTTTTTATGAACGAAAACAACGGAATCATCCGCAACGCCTCGGTCTTAGGCGTTCCGAAAATGCTACTTTTAGGCCTACAGCACATGTTTGCCATGTTCGGTGCAACAATTCTTGTGCCCATTCTGGTAAACAGCTACTTTGGCGAGGACGTTCTGCATGTACAGGTTACGCTTATCTGCGCCGGTGTCGGCACACTGCTGTTTCATTTCTGCTCTAAGGGCAAGGTTCCTGCCTTCCTCGGCTCGTCCTTTGCATTCCTTGGCGGCTTTGCTACCATCTCTAAGCTGAACACAGGTGCTTTTGCCAATATTTCCAATGCCGAAAAGCTTTCCTATGCCTGCGGCGGAATTCTGGTGGCAGGACTTCTGTATCTGGTGCTTGCTCTCATCATTCGCCTAATCGGTGTAAAAAAGGTTATGCGTTTTCTTCCCCCTGTTGTAACAGGCCCGATTATCATTTGTATCGGTCTGAGTCTGGCAGGCTCCGCTGTCAGCAATGCCTCCACAAACTGGCTGCTTGCCTTTATTGCGCTTGCAACCATCGTTGTTTTCAATATCTGGGGCAAGGGCATGTTTAAGATTATCCCTATCCTGATGGGCGTTGTCATTTCCTATATTGCGGCTCTGATTTTCAATGCAATGGGTATGACAAATGCAGACGGCTCTGCAATTCTGAATTTTACAAATATCACGGCTGCCCCCATGGTAGGCGTGCCCGAATTTTCTCTGTGCAAATTCAACATCTCCGCCATTCTGGTAATGGCACCCATCGCGCTTGCATCCATGATGGAGCATATCGGTGACATGTCCGCCATTTCCGCAACGGTCGGTGAAAATCTGATTGAAGACCCCGGTCTGCACCGTACCCTGATTGGGGACGGGCTTGCAACCTCCCTGTCCGCACTGGTGGGCGGCCCAGCCAATACCACCTATGGCGAAAATACAGGCGTTCTGGAGCTGAGTAAGGTGCATGACCCCAAGGTCATCCGCATTGCTGCGGTTTATGCCATCATCCTGAGCTTTATCCCCAAAATGGCAGAGGTGATTGGTTCTATGCCCTCTGCGATTATCGGCGGTGTCAGCTTCATGCTGTATGGTATGATTTCCGCAATCGGCGTGCGTAACGTAGTAGAAAACCGCGTGGATTTCACAAAATCCCGCAACCTGATTATCGCAGGTGTGATTTTTGTCTGCGGTCTGGGCTTCTCCGATGGACTGACCTTCAATGTTGCCAACACAGATATCACTCTGACCTCCCTCGCCATTGCGGCAATCGCAGGCATTGTTCTGAATGCTATCCTGCCGGGGAATGATTATCACTTCGGCAAAAACGCAGGCGGCGATGCAAACCGCGGCATTGATATGATTCCTAACTTTAACGAGGATACCCGCTACGGCGATAACGAAGATTAACGAAAGCATGAAAAAAGAGACTCTATGCAGAGTCTCTTTTTGATTGCCTATTCGCCTTCAAAGAAGTGCTTTTTGTAATATCGCGAGGACATGGCAAGCTGCTCCTCAAAGGCATCATAGCCCATTTCCTCGATCAATGTTTTCTTTCCGGAGAACAGATTCGTACCTAAGCCTCTCGTTCATTCGGCCTTCTCCTCGTTATTTCGGCTCTCTGCCTTCCTCAAACATGCGCATCATTTCTCTTGTAAGGCTGATGCCGTCATCGTGTGCAGGGAGGTTATTTCTCGGAAAAAATTCAGCCATCGCCAGCTCCTCTCGGTCTAGCGTGATATCCTCACCCTCCCCGTCCAGATCGCAGAAATACCCCAACAGCAAGCCGCCCGTTACACCCCAGGGCTGTGTTTTATAATAACGAATATTTTTTACCTTCAGACCGACTTCCTCCATAACCTCCCTCTGCACGGTTTTTTCCACCGTCTCGCCAATCTCCGTAAAGCCTGCAATCATGCCGTATCGAGTATAGCTGCGGTTGGCATATTTGCTCAGAAGCAATCTATCCCCATGCGTCACGCCGACAATGACAGAGGGCGCAATTTTAGGAAAAATCATGTTATTACATTCCGGACAGCGCATCATGCGTTCCTTCTCGTCATGCTTTGTTTTCGCACCGCAGCGTCCGCAGAAACGATTGCTGCGATACCAGTCAAACAAATGCCACGCCGTCATCATGGCATAGCAGATATTTTTGGATTTCACCTGACGCAATGTCATGGCAGGCTCATAGCAGAAGGACGTATCCGCAGGCGCACCTGCTTCGCCCATCCAAATGAAGTAATCCTCCTCCTGCATGCGGAACACATACTGTACCTCGTTTTCATACCAATGCGTCCAGCCTTTTTCCTTCGCCCATGCCATTACCTCCGCATAGGTCGGCAAAACCAATGTATCATCTTCCTTACGTTTCACCAATAGCCGGCTGCCCTGCGCGCAGACCACCTTCGCCGTGGCAACAGGTGCCGTATGGCGAAACTCGTTTTCTAATCTTCCGTATTCTAAATCCTGCAGCATTTCTATTTCCTTCCCTTAAATCCTGTTTGCTTATTTCTTTGTCTTTGTCCGCTGAATGGTGTAATCCTTGAATTTTTCCACCGCCGGCGGCAGATACCGATTCAGCACATACGCCATATAAACCATTCTGCGGGAATATGGCGTATCCAACTCCAGCTTGGTGACGTTATAGTTACGCAGTGCTTGGCTATCCGTTACAATGGCAATCCCCTGATTCTTCTCAACCAGACCTGCCATAGAATTGACATCTTCAAACTGACAAAGAATATTCGGCATAATCTGCGCCTTTGTAAACATATCATCAATGATACGGCGCATGCCGCTTTCCTTCGTATAGCTGATGAGAGGATACGGGCAAATATCCTGAATCGTTACCTTCTTTCTATCCTCCAAGGGATGCCCCTCTGGCAAAATAACCACAAGGCTCTGCTCGAAAACAGGAATAAATTCCACATCGCTCTCCGCCTCCACCATGGAGCAGAAAACCAGATCATATTTTTCTCGTTTCAGATTATACAGCAGCGTTTTCGTGTTGCCCTCATAGCAGGAAAAAGAGATATTCTTATTCTGTGGATCATCCAAAAAGCCCGCAATCAGTCCGGGGACAAAGTTCGTCCCGACCGATGTCATATACGCCAGTCCAACGTGTCCGCCCCCCTCGGAAACCAGACGTTCAATCTGATTTTTCCCCAACTCCAGCTGTGTCAGGGCGTTTTCCACATAGAACATATAAATCCGCCCATATTTTGTCAGAACAACATTTCTGCCCTGCTTTTCAAACAAATTTGCCCCCAGTTCCTTTTCCATGGAAGAAATGGAGTGGCTGAGCGTCGGCTGAGAAATATTCAGCTTTTCCGCCGCCTTAGTGTAATGCTCCAATTCTGCCAGCGTTTTAAAATAATACAACTGGTTTAAATTCATTGCCTTCCCTCCCATTCTCATGCAAAAAAGCGCATAAGAAAGCAGCAAATCAGGAATCCTTATCGCTGCTATTAAAATCCTAATGTATTTTTAATGAGTATAGCAAAATAAATAGAAAAAATCTATAGATTTAATAAACAAAAAAACAGCCGGATTTCGTGACAAATGACGACAAAAAGCGACTTTTTCTCCAGAAGCCGCTTTTTGTCCTATCTCATTATTTTAAAAATTTATCTATAAAATCCTGCTCACTGAGAATGGGAATCCCCAGCTCTGCCGCCTTTTTATTCTTCGAGGATGCAGAATGAATGTCATTATTGATGAGGAAATTCGTCTTTTTGGTGACACTTCCCGTCACCTTGCCGCCACCCTTTTCAATGAGTGCCTGCAATTCCTTTCTGTTGGCGAATTGCTCCAAATCCCCTGTCACAACAAAGGTCAGCCCTGCCAGAGGGCTTTCGCCGGTCTCTGCCTGCTCTGCCGCTTGGAAGGAAAGATACTGCAAAACGTCCGCAAGCAGTGCCAGATGCGCTTCCTGTCTGAAATAATAGGCAATGCTGTGTGCGATGATTTCGCCGAAGCCCTCCACCTGCACAAGCTCCTCCTCCGTTGCCGCCTTGATTTTCTCCAAATCATAATCAAATTCCCTACAGAGCAGCTTTGCATTTCGCAGCCCTACATGGTTGATGCCCAGTGCATAGATGAAGTTCGGCAGCTCGGCGGTTTTCGCCTTTTCCACAGATGCAATCAGATTCTGATAGGATTTCTCCCCAAAGCCCTCCATGGCTGTGATTTCCGCCTGATGCTTTTCCAAGCGGAACAAATCAGGATAATTTTCCACAAAGCCCTTTTCCAGAAACTTCTTCAGTGTTTCCTCCGAAAGCCCTTCGATATTCATGGCATCTCTGGAAACAAAATGGCTAAGTGCCTGTATCCGCTGTGCGGAACAGTTCGGGTTAGTGCAGTAAAGCGCTTCGCCGTCGCGCAGCTTACGGATTTCCGTTTCCTCGCCGCAGACAAAGCAATGCTTGGGAATTTCCGCCGTGGAAACCGTTCCCGTCAGATTTTCCGCAATCTGAGGGATAATCATATTCGCCTTATAGACCTTAATCGTATCCCCGATACTCAGCTTCAATTCCTTCAAAATGCTGACATTATGCAGGCTTGCGCGGCTCACCGTTGAGCCCTCCAGCTCCACGGGGTCAAACACCGCAACAGGGTTCATCAGCCCCGTACGAGAGGTGTTCCATTCAATCTGCCGCAGAGTGGTTTCCGCCATTTCGTCCGCCCATTTGAAGGCAATGGAATCCTTGGGGAATTTCGCCGTTCTGCCAAGGCTTTGGCTATAGGCAATGCTGTCAAAGGTCAGCACCAGTCCATCAGAGGCAATGTCGTTCTGCTCGATTTTATCGCGGAATTCCTCCACCGCAGCGGCAACCGTTTCCGCCGTCACCATGCAGTGCTCCACCACATCAAAGCCCATTTCGGCAAGCCAAGCCATATTTTCCGCCTTGCTGTCCGAAAGGGTTCTGCCTGCGGCACGCACCAAGGTAAAGGCAATGAATTTCACATTTCGCTTCGCGGCAATCTCGCTGTTTAGCTGCCGCACCGTGCCACTGCAAAGGTTACGGGGATTTTTATACTGCTCCTCCTCGCCTAGCTCCTCATTGATGCGGTAAAATTCACTGTAAGGAATGACCCCCTCGCCGCGCAGCACCAGCTCCCCCTGAAAGGGAATGGAAAGCGGCACATTGCGGAACACACGGGCGTTATGCGTCACATCCTCGCCAATTTCGCCGTTTCCGCGCGTGACTGCCTGCTCCAGCTTCCCATGATTATATTTCAGCACAATCGTCAGTCCATCCAGCTTCCATGATAAAATCCCTGCTTTATCCCCCAGAAAGCTGACAAGCTTCGCCGTTTCCTTCGTTTTATCCAAGGAAAGAATCGGGCTTTCATGTGCCACCTTCACCAGATTACTCAGCACCGTATAGCCAACCTTCTGCGTGGGGCTGTTCGCAAGAATCGTGCCTGTTTTCTTTTCCAGTGCAGCCAATTCGTCATACAGCGCATCATATTCCTGATTGGAAAGAATTTCTCTGTCCTCCTGATAATATGCCTTCGCCGCCCGGTTCAACTGCTCCACCAGCTGCTTTATTCTCTCTGTCATATCGCATCCCTCACCGTCTCTGCTTATTCGCTTACCTTAATCAGCTTCGACAAGCGCGCCATGAATTTCTTCGTCCCCTTTGCGCCAAAGGAAACGGTAACCTCGAAATCTGCGCCGCCGTTATTGATGGAAACCACTGTGCCAATGCCGTATTTCGGCGCACGCACCTTATCCCCCACGCCGTAGCTCAGCTTGAAATCCTTGGGCGCAGGCATTTCCTTTTTCATGCCGACCCCGCCGAATTTTGCTGTCGGGGGCAGCACATTCTTTCTGCCGAGAGCAGGCTTATTCTGCGTCATGGCATCATATTTTTTCGCCATATCGGAAATCTGTCTGGTCGGCATATCTACCAAATCCGCAGGAATTTCCTTCAGGAAGCGAGAAGGCGGATTATACTGCGTAATCCCATGCTGCATGCGGCTTTTTGCGTGCGTCAGGTAAAGCTCCTCCTTCGCACGTGTAATGCCCACATAGCAAAGTCTGCGTTCCTCCTCAATTTCCTTTTCACCGCCATACATTACCGCACGGAAGCCGGGGAAAATTCCCTCCTCCATACCGATGATGAAAACATAGGGGAATTCCAGACCCTTCGCGCTGTGCAGTGTCATGAGGGCAACGGTTTCCTCTCCCTCCTCATAGCTGTCAATATCCGCAACGAGAGCAACCTCCTCCAGAAAGCCTTCCAGCTTGCCTTCGGGGTTAGCTTTATCATATTCCGCCGCTTTATTCACAAATTCATCAATATTCTGGATACGGTTCAGCGCGTCATCCGTCCCCTCTGCCATCAGCAGCTGTAAATAGCCCGTCCGCTTCACAATGGCGTCAATCAATTCGGAAACGGAAAGCCCATCCGCATCGGCGCGCAGCTGTTCAAACAGGCCATAGAAATCCTTGAATTTTGCCACCCTTGTTTTCAGCGTAGTAATTTCATCCAGACGGCTCAGTGCGCCGTAAAGAGAAAGCCCGTTTTCATCCGCAAAAGCAGCCAGCTTATCCAGAGAGGTTTCGCCAATGCCGCGCTTGGGTACGTTGATGATTCTTCTGAGAGCAATCGTATCCGCAGGGTTCGCAAGCACCTTTAAATAAGAAAGAATATCTCGGATTTCCTTTCGTTCATAGAAGCGCACGCCGCCGAACAGGCGATAGGGAATCCCGCGCTTCACCATCTGATCCTCCACCGCACGGCTCTGTGCATTGGTGCGATACAAAACAGCCATCTGGTTTCTGGTCTTTCCCTGCTTTTCCAGCTCCAGAATTTTTTCTGCCACAAAGCGGCACTCATCATATTCGTTATCCGCCTTATAGATATGCAGGATACTGCCGCTGTCGTTTTCTGTCCAGAGTGTCTTATCCTTTCTGGTCTGGTTATGATGGATGACAGCATTCGCCGCCTCCAGAATTTTCTTTGTGGAACGGTAATTCTGCTCCAGCTTAATTACGGTTGTATCGGGAAAATCCTTTTCAAAATCCAGAATATTGCGGATATTTGCCCCACGCCAACCGTAGATGCTTTGGTCATCATCCCCGACCACACAGAGATTTTTATATTTTGCCGCAAGCATTGCCACCAGCTCATACTGGCTTGTATTCGTATCCTGATATTCATCCACCATGATATAGCGGAATCTTTCCTGATATTTTTCCAGAACATCGGGAAATTGACGGAACAGCAGAACGGTTTTATAAATCAGATCGTCAAAATCCAGCGCGTTGTTTTCCTTGAGCATTTTCTGATAGGTCTGATATACCTTTGCGATACGCACTGCCTTCAGGTCATTTTTATCCACATGCTGTGCATAGTCCTCCCAGCTTGTCATTTCCTCCTTCAGATGGCTGATGATGCTCATTGCCCCCTTAACGGAAAAGGACTTATCCGTTGTGCTCATATTCAGCCGCTTGAAGGCTTCGCGCATGATTTTTTCCTGATCATCGCTGTCATAGATGGAAAACTGATTTTCATAATCCAGATGCTGAATTTCTCTGCGCAGAATCCGCACACAGGTGGAATGGAAGGTGCTGATCCACATATCTCTTGCTGTATCCCCCACAAGCTTTTCCACACGCTCGCGCATTTCCTTCGCCGCCTTATTCGTAAAGGTAATCGCAAGAATATTCCAAGGCTTTACACCCGTTTCCAGCAGATGTGCAATCCGCACCGTCAAGGCACCGGTCTTGCCGCTGCCTGCCCCCGCCAGAATCAGCACAGGTCCTTCTGTCTGCAAAACTGCTTTTTTCTGCATATCGTTCAGTTTATCAAATCCAATCATGTCATTCTCTCCCATTTCTTTTCTGTTTCCGCTTTTTCCGCAGGATGCCAACATAAGAAAGGCTGATTTGGCAAAATCATCTTGTCAAACCAGCCCTATAATCTCTCTCAAATAAATCGATTCAAAAAGATTATTCGCTATCTTCTTTTTCTTTTTTTGCCTTCACACGGTCAATCGCCAGCTTATAGCCATCCGTGCCGTAATGCAGGCAACGATTGACACGGCTGATGGTTGCTGTGGAAGCGCCTGTTTTTTCCGCAATTTCCACATAGGTCCGCTTGGCATCCAGCATTGCCGCCACTTCCATTCTCTGCGCGATTGCCTGAATTTCGTTGATGGTACAAAGGTCTTCAAAGAGCTGATAGCACTCTTCCACGGTTTCCATGCTGAGAATGCACTCAAACAATTTATCGGTCAATTCATTTTTGATCTTTTTATTCATTCGGAACGCCACCTTCTCCTGTTATTTTTCATATTTCTATTAAAAATATTGTAACACTTTCAAGCATTAAAGTAAAGAGATTTTCCACGTTCTTTTCCGCATACATTTTTTATTTTCTGCCATGTCTGAGTCCTGCAAGAAATTTTTCCGGCGTATTATTGAGAATCAGCTCCTCCGGAAATTGCAGCTCCTTCAGCAAATCCTCCGCATAGGAAAAATCCCCCACATTCCGGTAAAAATGCGCATCGCTGCCCAGAACCACAGGCTGACCCTCCTCCATGCTCATCAGAAGGATTTTCTTAATATTCTCCCTGCTGCCCTCCCGAAAGCCGCCCGGTGTTAAAGAAGCATTATTGATTTCCAGAAGCGTGCCCGTTTCTTTCGCCACGCGGAACAGCTCCCGATAATCCACCGCATAGCGAGGGTCTCCGGGGTGTCCGATGATGTCCACATAGGGATTTTCCATCACCTTTAAAAACGCCTGTGTATTCTCCTTTTTCGTGCCTGGCTTAATGCAGGGCATGTGCAGGCTTGCAATCGCAAGATCCAATCTCTGCAAAACCGCTTCATCCATATCTATCGTGCCGTCAAAATCCAGAATATTCAGTTCAATACCCTTCAGCAGCCGCACCCCATGCAGCATTTCGGGCAAAACGTGCAGATTTGCAAAATAGGCATGACAGGTGGTATCCTTCATAGCAGGCGCATGGTCTGTCAAAGCGACCAGCTGCAAGCCCTGCTCTGCCGCCCATCTCAAGTTTTCATCCACTGTGCTGTAGGCATGCCCGCTTGCAACGGCGTGGGTATGAATATCCATCAATCGTTTCATTTCGATTCCTCACACTTCTAAGTGAAATTTATATGATTCATTAAATTTCATTATAGCATTGTTTCCACAAGAAAACAATCCTTCTTTCCTGCATGCGGTCACGCTTTCCTTCGTCTTTCATACTATGTTAAAAGAAACCACAACTTTAAAGGAGGCTGTCTTATGGGCGCTTTTGAATTTGATTCCAAGGCTGATTTAAGTGCAAGAAGCTGCAATTTCTGCGGAAACGGCAGCAACGAAAGCAACGGGCGGAACGAGGAAACCTGTATCATTGTGCAGAAGATTTTCGACCAGTGCCGCATCCAGAAATGCTTGGGCAGCAGTATTCTGGGCCCCGCTCGTGCCGCAAGGAGCGAAACCCCCAGCTGCAACGATATGCTCTGCGAGGGTGATATCATCATTCCTCCCTGCAACGCCGCCGATGTAACCATCCGCGATTTAGACCTGACCCGCATTGAAATTCTGCGGAAACGGCCAAATCCGCTGCAAAAGGGCTGCTGGGATATCGAGCTGAAATATGTATTCAATTATACACTGGAGTTTCGCCGCGCCGACGGCTGTTTTATCGGGACGATTGATGCCACCAACAGCCATCATTTGCGCGTAACGCTCTTCGGCTCTACCGAGGCAGATGTGACCACCGTAACCGATCAGTTCGAGAATGCCGCATCCAAGGGCGGACCGTTCATCATTGCGGAGGGGAAAGCAGTTGCGCTGAATGCAGAGCTGCGTTTCCCCGGCTGTAACACCTGCAATCCCTGCCATTCCTGCAATCCCTGTCATTCCTGCGACTGCGATTCCTCCCAAAGCAGCGGCGATGCTGCTCTCGGCGCACCCATTGCAGTTAATGTAACCATCGGGCTGTTTACGATTGTAAAGCTGTTCCGTACAGTCAATATCATGGTAAATTCTTTGGGCAGATGTGTCCCCGAGCGCTGTACTACAAATGCCACAAACAGTGACCCCTGCAACGGCTTTGAGGATATCCGTTTCCCCTTAGACCTCTTTTCTCCCACCGCAAAGCCCCGTTCCTGCTGCGGCTTCGGCACGGTTTTCGGTGACGACTGCGATACACGCAGAAGCAGAGAGGACTGTGACGCATAAAAAGCATCCATTCCACACATTTTTGTCCCTGCCATGGCAGGGACTTTTTTTGCATAAAAAAAGGCGTGTATCAAACACGCCAAATTTTATCCTGTTATTTTGTTGCTTTTGCACCTTCTCCTTCCAGTGCGCAGTCGAAGGAAACAACAGGAGGATTTTCCCCTCTTTCCTTCGCAGGCAGGAATCTCTTCCAGAAATCATCAAAGAGTGCAAAAATAACCTTGTGCTTTGCATAAATAAAGAAGATAGTAAGTGCTACATAGCAGGCAGAAAGAATATCTGTCAGTGCCCAGAGCACATCCGCCTCAATGTTATAGAAAATCACACAGGGCAGCATATAGTAAATAATATAAATCGGTATTGCTTTTTTATTTCTTTCGGTATCGCCAAAGGCATAGTTTACAGATTTTTCACAGGTATAGTACATCCCGATGATGGTTGTCCATGCAAAAACAGCGATTGCAATCGCGGTCAGCTTCGCGCCGACATGCCCATACGCCATGCCGAAGGCAATCGTTGTCAGCGCGCCGGATGTCGCATCACTCTGGAAATAAGAGCCTGTGATAATGATGGTAAACGCCGTAATGGAGCAGATGATGAGCGTATCCAGTGTAATTTCACCCCAGCCCCATACAGACTGGCGCACAGGATGGTCTGTGATTGCCGGTGCATGCGCAATGATACCGTAACCGGTACCTGCATCATTGGAATAAATCCCACGCGCCACGCCGTATTTCACCGCATCTCTTACCGTTGCACCGGCAAAGCCGCCCACAGCCGCCGTAGGAGAAAATGCAGATTCAAACACAAGCGCAACCGCCGCAGGAACCTGCTTGATATTCAGAATGATTACGCCAAGCCCCATCAGAATATAAAGCACCGCCATAATAGGAACCGCCTTGCTCATAACCTCAGAAATTCTTTTCAGACCGCCGAAAATCGTAACAATACAGGTAACACCGATGATTGTCACGCTGATGAGAGGTGTCACGCCGAATGCCTGCTGCATGGAGCTGGTTACCGCCTCTGTCTGTACGCAACAGGTCCAGGGGCCAAGCACGAAGGCAAAAACCGCAAGCACAATGGCACCCCTTTTCCAGCCAAACGCGTTTTTCATGACGAAGGAACGGTCGCAGACATATTCATCCATGGAGTTTTTGTAATGCTCTCTATAGCGCTGACCAAGAATGATTTCGCATGCCTTTGTAGACATCCCGAAAAATGCGGAAACCCACATCCAGACAAGTGCGCCCGGGCCACCGCTTACGATTGCCGTTGCAACGCCGCTGATATTCCCCGTGCCGACCGTATTCGCAAGCCCCGTACAAGCCGCGCGGAAGCTAGATACCGTACCCACGCCCTCGCCTGCGGAGGTCATATTGCCGAAGGTATTTTTTATGTTAAATTTCAGCTTTCGCTGATAGCTGAAGCCAAACCGAAGGGACAGGAAAATGCCCGTACCCAGAACGATGACAACCATGGGTGTTCCCCAGAGCATGTCATCCACCATATAAAGAAAATCTACAATTGACTGCATATTTATAATTCCTTTCTGTTATCTTTCGTTTTTATCTTTTGTTGATACTGCCTGCGCGCGAAACGCATCCCGCGCCTTCACAACCTGTTCGATGTGGGTGCAGGTTGTGGTACAGCAGCCGCCGACCGCATCTGCGCCTGCTTCAAAATAGGAAAGTGCATTTTCCTCAAAGCTCGCACCGCCGCCGACCTTTTCCCATGTTTTTGTGGTGGGATCATAAATATCGCCGCTATTGGGATATACGCCGACAGGCAGATTCGTTTCCTGCTTGATATCCCGAATCAGGCTTACGATATGCTCCGGCTTGGAGCAGTTCACGCCAACCATTTTCAGTCCGGGATGGTTCTCGGAAAGCACCCTTGCACATTCCGCAATGGTGTTGCCCTCATGAATATGATGCCCGTCCTTGCAGGAAAAGCTAATCCAGTAATCCGCTCCCATCTCCTCCGCAATTTCCGCTTCAATCAAAGCCTCCCGCAGAGAGGGCTGTGTTTCAATCAGGAGAATATCTGCGCCCGCATTCCATAGAATCTCCATTCTTTCCTTATGAAATGTACGCAGGGCTTCATCGGATACGCCATAATTTCCGCGGTATTCCGAACCATCCGCAAGATATGCGCCGTAAGGCCCGATGCCTGCCAGACAAAGAGGATACACGCGTCCCTGCGCCTTGCCCTCCGCGTTCCACCATTCCTCTCTTGCCTCTAAAAGCAGCTTTACGCTGTTCGCAACAATTTCTGCCGCTTCGTCATGGGTAAAGCCGTTTTCCATCAAGCCGGGAATCGTTGCCTGATAGCTGCAGGTAATGCCACAATCCGCGCCCGCCTTGAAATAGTCCATATGTACCTTTTTGACCAACTCCGGTGTATCCACCAATGCGCGTGCCGTCCAGAGGTTACAGTTTAAATTTGCGCCCATTTGCTCCAGCGCCGTGGACATCGATCCGTCAATAATCATCTGTCCGTTTTTTTCCAATAATTCCTTAATTTTGTCTGCCATGTTTTTCCCCCTTTTTTCTTTTGTATTGTTCTTATTTTAAAACATCTTAAAAGTTTTCTTGCCATTATATCACAGATAATTCGATTTTCCTACCTTTATTTCTCCGCTATTCTGCTATTTTTCAGCCAAAATGCTGTTCTTTTGCATGACATCCTTATAAAAATCAAGAAATGCGTGAATGGCAGGGGAACGCCACTTATTTTTATGAATCAGAAGCTGTGTCCAAACTGTCTCCATGGAGTCCTCCACCGGCAATCGTGTCACCTGCCCTGTCCGCACATAGTCCTCCGTAACGAAATCCGGCAGAAAGGAGAGCAGATTGCTTTTTTTCACCAACTCGCAAATCTGAATTGGGTTCCCGATTTCCAGAATCGGACGAATTTCCATGGATTTGGACGCAAGCGCTTCATCCAGAATGGCACGATAGCTCATTTTTCGCTCCGTCAGCACAAATTCATTTCCGCATAATTCCTGCAATGTCAGCCGCCGCTTCGCAAGGGGATGATTTGTCGCCGCGATGAAGTGCGCCTGCTCCTCCTGCTCCGCGCAGATGATAAAATCGGAATCATAAATATGCCTGTCCAATGTAAATACAATATCCGCCTCATTTTTCCGCAGCATATTAAACATCTGCTCCGTGCCGCCCTCCTTGATTTCCGCCCGTATCCCCGGATATTTACGGCGAAACTGCAAAAAATCCTCTTTAAAATAGCGATTGCAGATGGAGCTTGACATCGCAAGGCGAATCTCCCCCTCAATCCGTTCCCCGAATTTCAGGGATGCCAGCATTTTTTCCTGCGCATTGAGAATATTTCGCGCCTGTTGTAAGACCAGAATCCCCTCCTCTGTCAGGCTGACTCTGTGATAATAGCGGTCAAACAGCCGCACCTGCAATTCTGCCTCCAGCTGCTTAATCTGCGAGGAAACCGTAGACTGCGTATAGCCCAATTCCTTTGCTGCCGCAGAAAAGCCCGCATGCTCGCAAACGGCAATGAACGTTTTCAAGCTGTTGGTATTCATTGTAACACCCCTTTTGATATAAACGATTTTTTCGTTAGTATACAGCAAAACAATCAATTTTACAAATATTATGTTTTTTTATATAATATTCTTTATGGATGTATTATCAATTTTTCATGAAAACAAGAACAAAAAATGTCCTGTTCTTTGCAAAGCAGACAGGATCGTGTAAAGGAAAGGGGTATTCTCTCGTGAAACGTGAACAACTCGGAAGCCGTTTGGGCTTCATCATGCTTTCCGCAGGCTGTGCCATTGGCTGCGGGAATGTCTGGAAATTTCCATGGATGTGTGGACAAAATGGCGGCGGCAGCTTCATGCTGGTCTATATTCTCTGTCTGATTCTTCTGGGGATTCCCGCGCTTGTTCTGGAATTTTCCATCGGGAGAGCAGCGCAGGCAAGCCCTCTTTTCATGTATAAAAAGCTGGAAAAGCCCGGACAGAAATGGGGCATCTTCGGCTGGTTCTGTCTGGCAGGGAATATCGCTCTGATGGCATTTTACACCGTTGTCAGCGGTTGGATTATCTATTATTTCTTCCGATTCCTCACCGGGAACCATGCGAGCCTCGGCTTCGGTGCCATGATATCCTCACCATCGGTCAATGTGCTGTTCCTGCTGATTACATTGGTTGTTGCGTTCTTTATTCTTTCCTTCAATTTGCAGGGCGGTCTGGAACGTGTCACAAAATATATGATGTCTGCCCTTCTGGTGCTGATGCTCGCGCTGGCAGTACATAGCCTGCTTCTGGGCGGTGCCGGCAAAGGGATGAGCTTCTACCTCAAGCCCGATTTTTCCAAAATCAAAGGCTCCGTTGTGGTTGGTGCAATGAATCAGGCGTTCTTCACCCTGTCCACAGGTATGGGCGGCATGGCAATTTTCGGCAGCTATATCGGCAAGGAACGCTCCCTGATGGGCGAAGCAATCCATGTCATCATTCTGGATTCTCTGGTTGCCTTCCTCGCAGGCGTAATCATCTTCCCTGCCTGCTTCACCTATAACCTTGAAGTAACCGCAGGGCCCAGTCTGCTGTTTGATACCATGGCGGCTGTTTTCAATAACATGCCCGGCGGTCGTGTCTGGGGCTCCCTGTTCTTCCTGTTCATGGTATTCGCGGCATTGTCCACGGTACTCGGCGTATGCGAAAATATCCTCGCCATGATTCGTGAGCTGACAGGCTGGTCTCGCCCGAAGGGCAGTGTCATCTGCGGCATCGGCATCTTCCTGCTCGCGCTGACAACGGCACTGGGCTTCAGCATCGTTCATTTTCAACCCTTCGCAGAAGGTACAACCTGGCTGGATTTCTGGGACTTCTTTGTTTCCAATAATATTCTGCCGCTTGGCTCTCTGGTGCTTGCTCTCTTCTGCTGTAATAAGTTCGGCTGGGGCTGGGATAACTTCCTTGCAGAAGCAAATAGCGGTAAGGGCCTGAAGGTGCGCCCTTGGATGAAGCCGATTTTCCGCTTCGTCCTGCCGGGGCTGATTGCCTTCATCTATATCTACGGCATGGCTACCTTCAACTGGCGTTAAAGTACATAAAAAAGGTGTTGGATAAATCCAACACCTTTTTTATTCTAGATATAATAGAGACCGTAGTGTGCCATCCTTATAGAACGTCAGCATGTAAATATGCCCATCCTCCATCACAAGCGTCACATCCACGGAATTATGCGGTACGCCTTCCTCCGTATTATCAAAATACGCATCTCTGATTTCCCTGTCATCCCCCAGCTGCTCTGTAATCAGTGCCTTGGCAGAATCCAGTATTTCCTCGCTCGCGATGATTTCCTTCATCTCCTGCGCGGAAATAAACTCCAACGGATGCGCCTCGCCGCCTCTGACAAAGTGGATGCGGTTCTTGTCCTCCGTAATCCAGACGGCATAATCCCAAGCCCCGTCATAAAGCTGCACAAACCAGCCATCCGGCTGAATACTGCTGTCCTGATTATAGGATGCGTCCCCCTCCAGAGCGTATTTATTCGCCCCGAAAATCTTCTCTATGCCGTTCTCCGCAATGGAAATCGCGCTTTCCTTGCTATTGCATTTCGCAATCTGCTGGGAAAGGCTCATGCGCCCTTTGCTGTCGGAAAGCGCCTTCGCCTCTCCTGCCGCACAGCCCGTTGTGATAGATAATAGAAGCATCACGCTCAGAATCATTTTTCTTTTCTTCATATCCCTGTCCCCTTTTTCTTTATCAGAATTTACCTCATGCAATTTCAATCATCGTTTTAATTGATAAAAATCTCTCTGATAGAAATCACCCTGCCATCTTCAAGCACCTGTATTTCAAAAGGTGTTTTCCCAAGCTCTCCATTTCCCGCATCAAATTTCTCCAGAAACTCAGATACCTCTTGTGTTGTATACATACGGGTTTCATTATCTTCCGAAATAAATAAAGCACCTGTATCATAAAAATCGTATCTTGTTTCGTCATTTAATGTGAATGTGAGTTTCTCATCCGAAGGATTATAGATATAGTATCCATTCGTCATATCTTCCTCTGTTAAGTTTAAAGAATCTATCCAATACTTATCTGCTAAATCAATAAACTTAATCTCATCAACAATCAGCTGATTATCCTTAACCGTCAGATAGCCTTCAAATACATTGTATGCCCCGGTCATGTCCTGCTTCTGCGGTTCCTTTTCACAGCCTGTTGCACCAATCAGCAGTAAAACTCCAAGCAGCAAACCAATCCGTTTTTTCATCTGCATTCCCTCCATTTCTATATAGCATTTCTCACCTGTCCACGCTTACGATTCCCCCAGTGACACCACCTTCCATGCCGCTTCTGCATCCTCCTTCACCATATAAGCATTCCAATGATAATCCCCCGAAGCCTCTTTATCCTGCTGATCCTCATAATAGAAGCTCACATTATAGTAACGCCAGTCATAATCCTGCGCATCATAATAAGGCGCATCCGCAGAAGGATTCTGATAAAATGACCGCGGCACTTCCGTCAGATTCAGAAATAGCACCTTGCCGTCCATTTCCTCTTTGATATACTCTTCCAGCACCGCCTTCACCTCTGCATCCTCATCCTTTGTCGCGGCACTGTTCCCCCACAGCCCCAGACTCGCAACTGCCAGAATCAGAAAAACGAAATTGCAGATTTGCACCTTTCCAATTCCCTTTTTGCAGAAAAAGCTGCCATAGAAAAACAAAACCACACAGCAAAGCAGCAAAACCACCGCCATAAGCAGCAATGTCCGGCTCCGATAAATGCCGTAGTCACGCGCATAGCCGTCCCGATAAAATAATACGCAAAACCATACAACCAGAAGCACCGTCAGCACACCTAAAATAACCTTGATGATTCGATTCCTGTTCATGTGATTCCACCTCCGTCATCGTTTCTCATTTCTCGTCATTCTGCGCATCGTAATGCAATCCCAGATGTTCGATTTCCTCCACAGACATAAATATCATTTCCGGTTCATCCTCTATATAAAGCGTGTATACGCCATCTTCTCCATGCTTTATGATATAATCTGTTGTATAGATATAATCAAGATTCAGCCCCGGCGGTCTATATTCCGGCTGCAGCACGATACTATAAGAAAGGAAAAGCAGTGCAAAAATCATAAAATAAATACATTTTTCAATTTTTCTGTCCCTTTCAAACTGCATCATCACCGCAAACCGCTGTTTCAGATTCGCCTGTCGGAAAAACTGACTGCCGAACGGGTAGCTACGGCAGACAGCGCGCTCCCGTTTCATTTCCTGCAGCAGACACCCCAGATAATCGACCTTCTCCTGTTTGTTCATCTTTCTGCTCACGCAGGAGTCGCAGTATACCTCAAGCAGCTGCGCGCAGGCATCTCTGAACAGATACACCAACGGATTCCACCAGAAAATGCACTCCAATACCATAACAATCAGCTTCATCCAGTTTGTCTTATTTGCGAAATGCTCCAGTTCGTGCAGGAAAATGTACCGCAGCTCACCCTCGGTATATGCCGCCTTCGGCAGGAAGATAATCTGCCTGAAATAGCCGAATTCCAGTATCGTTCGGATATTTTTATCCACAATCACCGTTGTTTCAAATGCATACCCGTTCTCCCGCTTGACCTCCTCCAGAATTTTCAGATAGCTTTCGTCGCAGATGCTCGGCAGATGTCCAAACCTGCGAACCAGCTGTCTGTAAAAACGAATCCTGCTCCACGCAATGCAGACCGTCCCCGTCATCCAGACCGCAAGCAGCAGCCACCGCACCTGCACCACAAAGCCGCCAATCGTAAACAGCTTTTTTCCCAGAAACGCGATAATCGCAGGATAAATCTGAAAGGAACTGATTTCTATTGTGCTTTCCACCTCTATCGGGAATAGAAGCTTCACCAGCAACGCCGCCCCCAGCAACGCAAATACCCGTAACGGAATCCGCAGCAACACCCTGTTGCTTCTGGATAAGCCTATAAAAAACAGAAAAAACAGATTGCTGAGCAGGATTGCCGTAATGAATGAATATCTCGTAACGAAAATCATACGTCTCCCCTATTTATACACTCTTTTTGCTGTAATCGTCCAACCAGTTTTCCAGTTCGGAAATAATTTTCTCGTCCTTTTCCTCATCGCCGCCCATCAGTCCGGATAAAAAGGAGGAAACATTGAACTTGTTCGTCTCATTTTCAAAAACCTCCGAAACCTGATTCGTGATGTAATCGGAAAGGCTCACCTTCGCCTCATATAAACGGCTGTTCACCTTCGCCACCCTCTGCGAACCGCAGACCACAATATACCCGTTCTCCAACAGCTTATTCAGCAGAGGATGAATGGAATTCGCCGCCCATGTGCCCTCTTTTCTGTGCTGTAGGATTTCCGATGCCGTCAGCGGTTTGTCCATGCTCCAGAAAATCGTCATAATTTCATATTCCTTTGGAGATAAATAATTCTTTTGTACCTTCACTTCGCTTCACCCTTTTTCGTCTTTTTCGACTATATTTTTTTCTACTGTATTTTTTTATATTATATAATCTGCGTTTTTCCGTGTCAATCTGCAATCCTCCACAATTCTTTCTCGATTTCGTCGCTTGTTTGACATCGTTTTTCGGTAATCTGATAAATTTTTTCGCTTCCTCTTATTTTGCATCACAATACATATTTATTATTTTAAAAATGTTCACATATCATGATATTTTGTCTACTTTCACTACTTCAAACTGTCCCCTCTCTGCAAATTTGACATTCCTCGAAAACAGCATATTCACCGGTACATCCGCCTCCTTCGCAACCGCGTTGCTGAAAAGCAGTATCCCCAGTGCCACGGCAAGCACTGCCGTTCTTCCTGCCCTGCTGTTCCTGCTATTTCTTTTCATAATTTTTATCATTCTGCTTTTATAGCTGTTGATGCTTGCCCCCATAAACCCAACGCTACAGAGTTCCTCCCCGTATCTACTCTGCTCCAGTTCCAGTATCTTAATCATCAGTTCGCAGTATTTCCGCCTTTGTCCCTTCGTAAAATTCCTTGTGACTTCCTCGTCACAGGCTGCCTCCGTCCATTCTGAAAGATTCTTCCGCAGCAGATAATACAACGGGTTAAACCAGTTCAGGCAATTCAAAAACAATCCCAGCAGCTTACGCAGCAAATCCCGATGCACCACATGATACCATTCATGTGCAAGGATAAATCTGATTTCCTCTGCATCAAAACCGGTAAGCATATAGGCAGGAATCGCGATATATTTCTTTCTTACGCCAATCGTGCATGGCGTAGCAATATTGCAGCACCCGACAAGGCGCACATCTGCAATACGCCTTTCCCCTTTTATCTCGCAGAATATGCCATGCCATATATCCTCCTGCACCGCAAACATGGATTTTCTGACTGCCCACAGCAGACGAATATAGCTCCACGCATAATAAAGGAAGAAAATAATTCCCCCAATCAGCCAGATTGCCGCAAAGTATTCCATGTGTATGTGTTCGCGCACACCGAATACAAAGCTGTCAAAGCCACTGTTCTCCGGATACACCAGTAAATGCATCTCACGAAACGCCTTCTCACTGCCATCCTTGATAGAAACCACAAAATACAGCGGTATCACAAACGAAAGCAATGCGATTGTGTTGATTGTCGCCATCGTCCTTGCGGAAGTCCATCGATATGCCAGCCTCTCAAAGGGCAGGAATATCGCACAGAATACAAACCCGCTGACGGACAGCAGTAAAGCTATCATAAATGCACGCTCAATCATCAAGTTCATCCAACCACGCCCTCAAATCCTTCATGTCATTTTTGCCGATTTTATCACTGCCCCGAAAAGCAACCAGAAAATTCTTCAGAGAGCCGCCGAATTTACTCTCCACAAACCCCTCCGCTTCTTTTTTTTCATACTGTTCTTTGCTTACCAAAGGGAAATAACAAAGCTTGTTTCCCTTCTTCGTTACCCCTAAAATCTCCTTCGCCGTCAGCCGTCTTAAAAAGGTTGCTACGGTCGGATAGGTCCATTCCTCGCCCTCCTTCTTCAGAATTTCCAGCACCTCCGGCACCGTTACCATCTCCTCCGCTTTCCAGATTTGATTCATAACCTTCATTTCCGCATTGGAAATACGCATTTTCTCGTCCATCGTTTCTTCCCCTTTCTGTTACATTTTGTAATTTTATTTTATTACACACCGTAACACTTTGTCAACCTGAAAATTTCCCTGTTTTCTCCAAACAAAAAAGCGTCCATCCATCCGATGAACGCCAAAATCTGCTGTTGCTATTTTTCTTCTATTTTAATCCGAAACCCTTCCGTCATTTTCCGATAACATTCCTCGCAAAGATCAAAGGCATCCTGCCTGCCATCCTGCTCGGAAAAATATCCCCATGTTTTTTCCGCATGGAAATAGTCCGCCCCCCTCAAGGGGATTTCCCTGCCGCAGCCATTGCAAACAACCTTAGAAAGAACCCGTTCTTCTCTCATACCTGTCTGATATTCTCTCATGCTCGTTTCCTCCCCATGCTCCTTCGCTTCTGCTTATCTCCTATCACCTGTTACAGACCATAGAATAGCATCTTTTTGTCGAAAAAGCAAAGGGGAATCTCTGGCAATGTCGTTCTCAAAAAACATCTCTTTCGTTCTTCTGTCGAAAAACAGTTGTCTTTTTCCGTTCCCCTATGATACAATCACAATAAGAAAGACAGAGGTGTACTTGCTATGGAAAAAATGAAAACCGCGTTATCCCATTGCGAAATCTGCCCCAGAGGCTGCGGCATTAACCGCACCGCAGGCAAAGCAGGGTGGTGTCATGCCCCCCTCCTGCCGAAGGTTGCTCTTGTCAGCGGACATCTGTGGGAAGAACCGCCCATCAGCGGCACAAAAGGCTCCGGCACAATCTTTTTCAGCCATTGCAATCTAGGCTGTGTCTTCTGCCAGAATCATACCATCAGTCAGGAGGGCTTCGGGCAAGAAGTCAGCATCCTCCGTCTGGCGGAGATTTTTCTGGAACAGCAGGAAAGAGGCTTTCATAATATCAATCTGGTTTCCGCGGTGCAGTTTATTCCGCAGGTGGCAAAGGCTTTGGAATCGGCAAGAGCGCAGGGTCTGCGGATTCCCGTTGTCTATAATTCCAACGGCTACGAATCCCTGACAGGCTTACGCATGCTGGATGGCTTGGTGGATATCTATCTGCCCGATTTTAAATATTGGAACAATGACCTCGGCGTTTCCTATTCCCATGCGCCGCACTACAGAGAAACCGCCGCAGCTGCCATTCTGGAAATGCGCAGGCAGATGCCGCAGGATGTTTTTGATGCAGAGGGTCTCCTGCAAAAGCGGCTGCTTCTGCGTCATCTGATATTGCCCGGGCAATATCGCGACAGCATGCGAATTCTCGACTGGGTGCGGGCATCCCTCGGCGAAGAAACTCTTGTTTCTCTCATGAGCCAGTATACGCCCCTGTATCGTGCAAAGGAAATCAAGGCACTTTCCCGCAAACTGACTACCTTTGAATATGAAAAGGTAATTGATTATTTTTTTGAAATCGGCTTAAAAAACGGTTTTATGCAAAAACGCTCTTCGGCAACCGGGGAATATACCCCCACCTTTGATTTATCGGGCGTTGCCGCCGCCGAAAGCTTTATGAAAAGAGAGGAGAATCATCATGATTAAAAAAGAGAGAGTTGTTACCGTAGAAGGTCTGAGAGATGGCAAGGGCAGTGTAGAAATCCATCACATTCTGGAAGGCGAGGATCTGATGGGGCATGGTACCATGTTTGCTCGCGTCATCGTAAAGCCTCATAGCTCCATTGGCTGGCATCAGCATGTCGGCAATACAGAACCCTATTACATCCTCAAGGGTGTTGGTACCTTCGTGGATAACGACGGCACAAAAACAGAGGTACATCCCGGCGATGTCTGCTCCATCAAGGTTGGTCAATGGCATGCCATGGAAAACAATACCGATGAAGATATGGAAATGATTGCATTCGTTATGAACGAATAAAAATAAGGCGGACAGTCTGTCCGCCTTTTTCTGTCTTTATTTTAAAATTGTAAGCTGCTCCGCAAAAATCGTCAGATACCCAAGTGTACCGTTGCTTTTTCTGAGCAAGACATGGTATTCCTTGCCGCCCTCCACAGCATAAGCCTCCTCTTTCAGCCATTTTGCCCCCAGAAGATAGCCTTCCTGCTTCAGAATTTTATAATTTTTAAAAACAGCCTTTTTCACATTGCCCTTCAGCGTCAGTGTCAATGTCGTTTCCTTCATTTCCACCCCTGTCAGCTCGCAGCCTATGAAGGTCTCACAGCTCTGCTTGGTGCTGTCTGCGGCATATTCCGCCTCCTTTGCGTCTGCAAGCTTTTTCTGCTCCTCGCACCATGCTTTCAGCTGATGGCGCACCTCTTTTGTCGCAATGTCCAGTGCCAGCACGCGCATATCCGCAACCGCAGCCTTAATTTCAATGGGCAGAATCCTCTCCATGCGCTTTACGGTTTCCTCATGATGCTTCATAAATGCAACCTCAGCCGCAATTTTGTCAAAGGCTTCTCCTTCTTCTTCCTTCATCTGTTTCACAAAGGCACGGCGGCGGCGTGTATACAAATCCTTATAGTATTCCTCGGAAAATTCCTCCGCATTCTTGGAAACTGCCATATTCAAACACCAATCGGCAGCCTGACACGCTTCGTACCATTCTTTTGTAAAATACTTCATGTTTCTTGTTCCCCCTCTTTTCTTCACAGGTTATATCATAACATCCCAAGAAAAGAAATGCCATTCATCATTCTTAACAAATTCAGACAGAAAAAGACAGACTATTTGTCTGTCTTTTCTAAAAATTATATGTTTCCAAGTGCATACACGCGAATAATGGAAGAAATTCCCTTTACCATTTCCATAGAGGAGAATTTCTTGATGGCATCCATAAATTTCTTTTCCGCCACCTCATGTGTTACCACAACGATTTCCGCATCATTTTCAATCGTTTCCTTCTGCAAAAGAATCGCAATGCTCGCATCATTTTCCGCAAAAACACCTGCCATTGCCGCCAATGTACCTGCTCTGTCCTCCAGTCTCATGCGGATGTAATATCTGCTGGTTGTATCGCCAATCTGCTTAATTGGCAGGTTCTTGTAGCAACTGCATCCAATGCGTCCGTTGCAGTGGAAAAGCATGTTGCGCGCCACATCCATAATATCGCCCACAACAGCACTGCCGGTCGGCAGGGCCCCTGCACCTCGTCCGTAAAACATCGCATCATCCACCGCATCCCCATGCACAAATACGGCATTAAAGGAATCGTTGACCGCTGCCAAGGGGTGGTTCTCAGGAATCATGGTCGGATGTACCTTTACCTCAATACCCGTTTCCGTATTCTTCGCAATCCCCAGAAGCTTGATGCTGCAGCCCATTTCCTTTGCATAGCGCATATCCTTCGCTGTAATTTTCGTAATCCCTTCCGTAAAAACATCATCAAAGGTAACCGATGTATGGAACGCGATAGAGGCCATAATAGCAAGCTTTCTGCCGGCATCGTAGCCCTCAATATCCGCTGTAGGGTCTGCCTCGGCATAGCCTAAATCCGTTGCCAGCTGCAAAGCCTCGCCGAAGTCCATACCATCCTCCTTCATCTTTGTCAGAATGAAGTTTGTTGTCCCGTTGATAATGCCCATGATTTCTGTAATATTATTGCCTGCCAGGCACTGCTTCAGCGGGCGAATAATGGGAATTCCGCCTGCCACTGCCGCTTCAAACAGCAAATCACAATGGTGCTCTCCTGCCAGCTCCAGCAGCTCATGTCCGTGCATTGCCATCAGGTCCTTATTGGCTGTCACAACATGCTTGCCCTTTTCCAATGCCGCCTTAATGTATGTACGCGCAGGCTCAATACCGCCCATCACCTCAACCACAATGTCAATGCTGTCATCGCCGATAACATCCTCCCAGACATCCGTCAGCTTTTCGGCAGGTATCCTGTCCGCATATTTTGCCTTATTCCGCACCAGAACCTTCACAACCTCCAGTGCCGCCCCAATTTTAAAGGGCATTTCCTCTTTCTGTCTTTCAATAATTTCATATACACCACCGCCAACAGTGCCCATGCCCAGTAAGGCGATTTTTCTAACTGCTTGCTCCATATTTTGTATCCTCCGTACACAATTTACCTTTAAAACCTTCGTCACTATTTTTTCGTGATAATAAAGATTTTAACAGGAAAATTTTGCTTGTCAATAGTTTTTGTCTTTTTTCTGCAAACATTTTTCCGTATCTCAAAAACATTTCGTATGCAAATGAATAAAATCACCTGCTTTCAGAGATATTAACCCCACCTCCTCTCCGGCTCTGTTCTTTTTTTCGTACTTATTTGACGAAACGGGTTCTTTCCTTTAATATAGTAGGAGTATTTTTTTGAAAGGAGTATTCTATGGAAGCATTTGCAAATATTATCAGCTTAATCAGCAGCTTTTTGTATAGCTATATTTTGATTGCCCTGCTCATCGCAGCAGGTCTTTATTTCACCATAAAAACAGGCTTTATCCAGTTCCGCCTGTTTGGAGAATCGATTCGCGTCATCGCGGAAAAAAAGGAGGACAGAGAATCCATTTCCTCTTTTCAAGCGCTTATGGTTTCCACCGCCTCCCGTGTCGGAACCGGCAACGTGGTCGGCGTAACGGGTGCCATCATTGCAGGCGGCGCAGGTGCCGTGTTCTGGATGTGGCTCATTGCCATCATCGGCAGTGCCTCCGCCTTTATCGAATCCACCCTCGCACAGATTTATAAGAAAAAGGGCGAGCATGGCTCCTATGGCGGCCCGGCCTATTATATCAAACAGGGGCTTGGCTCTCCGCTTCTGGGCGGTGCCTTTGCCGTTGCCCTCATCCTCACCTATATGGGCGGCTTTAATGCCCTTGCTTCCTTCAATATGACTGATTTCATCAAGGTCTATGTACCGGGCGAGCGGTCGTCCCTCTATATCGGTGCCATCGTTGCCGTTCTGGCAGGTATCGTCATTCTGGGCGGCGGCAAGCGCATCTCTCAGGTAACAGAGGTGCTCGTCCCCATCATGGCAGGTATTTATATTCTTGCAGCAGTCATTATCGTGCTCCTGCATATTCAGACTCTGCCCCTCGTCTTTGTCCGCATCTTCCGCGAAGCCTTCAGCGCGAAATCCGTCTTCGGCGGTCTTCTTGGTGCGGCAATGATGAACGGCATCAAGCGCGGTCTGTATTCCAATGAAGCCGGCATCGGCTCTGCCCCGAATGCCGCCGCTTCTGCCGATGTTTCCCACCCTGCCAAGCAGGGTCTGGTGCAGATGCTCTCCGTCTTTATCGACACCATCCTCATCTGCTCCTCCACCGCCTTCATGATTCTCTGTACGAATCTGGATGCCTCCGCCTATGTGGATGCCGCAGGAAATACCATGAATGCCGCCTATATTCAGGATTCTCTGGTCGCAAATTTCGGTCCCGCCGGTAGCGTTTTCATCACCGTTGCCCTCACGCTTTTTGCCTTCACCACTCTGGTCGGCAATTATTTCTATGCCGAAATGAATATCAGCTATCTTTACCCCAAGGCAACCAAAAATAAGCCCTTCATGCTGTTTTATCGCCTCTTGGCAGCAGTCATCATCTTCATGGGCGCGCAGTTCTCCGCAGGGCTTGCTTGGGACTTAGCCGATGTTCTCATGGGCATCATGGCACTGATTAACGTCCCCTCCTGTCTCATCATGGGAAAAACCGCCTGCAAGGCTCTGGCGGATTATCGGAAGCAGAAAAGCGAAGGCAAAAATCCCGTGTTCCACGCCGCCGATATCGGTCTAAGCGGCACAGATTACTGGATCGAAACCGAATAATATCAAAAAAAGAAGCATCCGAAACGAAGGAATTCCCTTTCATACGGATGCTTTTTTCGACTTTATCTTTTATTTTATTTCAGATTACCAGCCTGCACGGAATTCCATTACAGAATCGGGAATATCTCCATTTACATAATCCCGAATGGAATCCTTCAGAATTGCAAAGCCCTTTTTCAGATTTTCGGGTCTGATGTTCAGAGGGGGCTGTACACGCAGAATATTTTCGGACAGAGAAATAATCAGCAAGCCTCTTTCATACGCTCTGTACAGAATCTTGAATGTCCCGTCGCCATCGGGTACGTCATTGCCGTTTTCGTCCTTCTTTGTCACAACCAGTGCGCAGGACATATCAATGCCCCTTCTGCCCGTGATAACATCGGGGAATGTCGCACGCAGGTCAGCAACACATTCCTCCAACAGCTTTGTATTATCTGCCAGAATTTTCTGGAATTCGTCAGACTGCAAATAATCGAATGCCGCTACGCCGGCTGCACAGGCAGTCGCATTGCCGCCCAGTGTGAACAGGTGTGCAGGCGCAGGCAGACAATCCATGATTTCTGCTTTTGCCATAAAGCCGCCCAGAGGGAAGCCTGCACCGATGGATTTGCCCATGATGATACCGTCGGGGATGATATCATAATGCTCAATGCCAAAGAATTTGCCGGTACGATAGAAGCCCTGCTGAACCTCCTCGGAAATAAACAGGATACCGTTCTTTTTGCACAGGTCATACAGCTTTTTCATAAAGATAGGATGCCCTGCCAACAGCCCTGCATCGCCCTGCACAGGCTCAATGATGACTGCCGCAACCTCCTCCGCAGGCAGATAGGTTGCAAATGCTCTTTCGATATCTGCGATACATTCCTTCTCGCAGGTTTCATCATCATAGGATACATCATAAAACGGGAAGCAGTAAATATCAGGCAGCATAGGACCCATCTTTGCACGCATACGCGTTGTTACCATGGACATGGAAATAGAACCGTATGTGCTGCCATGATATGCGTTGATAAATGTGATAATCTTGCTTCTGCCGGTGTAAGCTCTTGCAAATTTCACTGCCGCATCATTCGCATCGGAACCGCAGTTGCCAAAAACGATTTTTGCAGGCACACCACCGGGGTAAACAGAAGTCAGCCGTTCCGCATATTCAATGCTCTTTCTGCCGTAGGTATAAGCAATCGTATATTGAGAATAATTGTCCAGCTGTTCCTTTACAGCCGCCGTAATGATGGGATTGCAGCTACCCAGATTCAGGGAAGATGCACTGGAAAGGAAATCGATATACTGGTTATCATCTTCATCGTAAATAACATCCTGATCAACCTTTTTGATTACCATAGGATAATAGGACAAATGCTGGGTAGGCGCAAAAACCTTTTTATCTCTTTCCACCCACGCATTACATTTCTCTGTATTCAATGCCATAAATACCACTCCTTACTTTAGGCCAATTCACCAATTTTCTCTTTTGTTTTTTGTTCATGTTTTTTTACAGAAACAACATGAACTAATTATATAACTCCAAAAAAATTTGTCAACCGCTTTTCAGCATTTCACGTTAATTTTTTTTAGCTTTTGAAATTTTGTAAATACCCAATGTCAGAATGGGAATTACATATACAATGAACATTACCCAAGCCAATGTACCGTATCCCTTCGCAATCAGCCCCGTCAGACCGAAGGAAGAAATTGCCGTTGTGCCTACCAGCAAAATAACTGCTACCACAGGTGTGGACCATTTCGGCACCTCCTGCCCTTTGTTTTTAAACGCCTCCGCGATACGGTCAGTGATGGAATAAATCAGACCGGAGCCTGTTTCAATCAGCGTACCAAACAGTACAATCTGGAAAATATAACGCAGCCAAGGCATATTCATCTGTGTCAGAATATAGTCAACCGGCAGCTCCTGCTCGATAATCGTGGGATAGAATCCACACATTGCGATAAAGAGAATGATCCCGGGCAAAATACCAATCAAGCCGGAAAGAACACCGGCAATCGCTGCGTCCTTTGGTGTATCACTATGTTTAATGGTATACAAAACCGCAATGATAATCGCAAGATTGTAGAAGGAATACTGGAAACCACCGATTGCCCAATTCCCCGTGACAGGAACGGATGCAATATTGTGACCAATCTGTCCGCTGAAATTTGCGAATACCAGAATCAGGAACAGAATGTATACACCGTATAATACAAAGGACCATAAGGATAAAACCTTTTCAATCAAGGAAGAACCATTCATAACCAATGCAAATACTGCTACAGACATCCCGATAATCCCGATCCATTTGTTCAGCCCAAATAATTCATGCAGAATCGAACCGGCTGAAGCAGATACAACCGCCAATACAATAACAATAAAGCAGATGTAAGCAATTTCAAAAACAACCCAGCCGGGGCCCATCAGCTCCTTCATAAAGCTCTTATAATCATATTTTTTGAAAATTTGTGCAAACATGAAGGATATCGCACAGATAAGGGACCACACCAGCAGAGATACGATACACATGCCGAGCAAGCCACCCTTCGGGCCGTACCCCATAAAGTACTCTACCAGTTCACGCCCTGTTCCGTAGCCGCCGGCAATTACGCAAGACTGAAATACAATGCCGGGAACAAAATACTTTTGAAACCTTTTCGATGTTAAAATACTCATAGACCTTCCTCCTATCTTTTCTGTCAGGGGGTTCTTGTGCCTTTTCTGTTGCCTTTTTTCTTTTGTATCCGTCCTCATTAAATTATTTAGCTATATTATATATAGTTTAACGCTTATTGTCAATAAGAACTACTTAAATTTATTTAGAATAATTAAATTTTTATAAATGCTAAAAAAAGACACATCTCATTTGAAATGTGTCTCCTGCTTCAAAATTATTTTTTTAATAATAGGCGGGCGAAATTGTTGCCACCGCTTCTACGTCTTCATCCGTAGGATTATACAGCTGATGATACGTCTTTGGCGGCACATAAATACTGTCCCCCTCATTCAGGGTATAAACGGTATCCCCGATATGATATTCCAATGTTCCCTTCAGCACCAAGGTACATTCTCCCGCTTCTTCGTGATATTGCACAATCGTACTGCCCCAGCTTTTCGGGCCAAGGCGCAAACAGATCATCTCCATCTGCGTACAGATATTCTTATTCCTGCTGTAGGGTGTCGCAAACTGATACTCCATGTTGATATCAGCAAATTGTATTTTTGTGCGTTTATCCTTCCGAATGACAGTCACCTGCTCCTCCTCTTCCTCTGTAAATAAAGAAACCAAGGGGATTTCCAGCACCTCTGCAATCCGCATCAGTACGGAAAGCGACGGACTAATCAGATTACGCTCAATCTGCGAGATATATCCCGGTGTCACCTCTGCCTTTTCTGCCAGCTCTTTTCCGGTAATCCCCTTTTCCGTCCGGATAAATTTAATTTTTTCACCAATCATGTACCTGCCCCCTTTCTGTCCTTCCATTATACTACAAACGCCGATAAACTTTCAACGAAAACCTTTTGTCCTATAAAATATTCTGACCTTGTCTTTTTCCCGTTTTCCTTGTAAGATAGAAAAAAGGAGAAGATTACAATGGAACTGAGAAATATCAAATCATTTATCAAGGTAGCGGAATTTGAAAACTTTTCCAAGGCGGCGGAGGTTCTGGGCTATGCACAATCCACCATCACCCTGCAAATTCAACAGCTGGAGCAGGAATTGGGTGTCAATCTGTTTGACCGCATCGGCAAGCGTGTGCTGCTTTCCGAAAAGGGGCGCGCCTTTCTTTCCTATGCGAATGATATGGTACAGCTGGAAGCGGAAGCCATCGAAACCGTTTCCGAAAATACCACCCCTACAGGCACCCTGCGCATCGGCACGATTGAATCTATCGCCAGCTCCTTTCTGCCCCTGCTTCTGGAAGAATATCTGAAAAAATGTCCGCAGGTGCATCTGGATATTATCATCGGCGTGACGCTGGAATTATATGACCAACTGGAAAAGGGCAATCTGGATATCGTTTTCCTTGCCGATCGTCCCGCCTATCACCCTACCCTGAAAACCGTATTTTCTCGCCCGGTTGCCGTTCCTTTTATCGCCTCTGCGGAGCATCCTCTGGCGAATCAAAAAAACGTACCACCTGAGCGGCTGACGGAAGAAACCATCCTTCTGACCGAGAAAAACAACAACTATCGTCAGATTTTCGATGAACTGGCAATCCAGCACGGTGCATCCTTTCATCATACGCAGGAGATTTCCAGCTTTGCCATCATTCTGCATTTCCTGCAAAAAAAGATGGGCATCTCCTTCCTGCCCAAATATGCAACCCTGCCTATCCTGCAAGAAAAAAATCTCGCTCTCTTTACCGTAGCAGGCTTTGATATCAAAATGGATCTGCTTATTTTTTATCACAGGCAGAAATGGGTTACCCCTGCCATGAAATATTTTACGGAAACCGCAGAGGAATTTTTCTCCCCTTCCGCAGAATCCGAGACATAAAAAAATCCGGTCACCTGATATCCTCAAATGACCGGATTTTCCTTCTTTAACATACAACGCTGAAAGGCACATAGCCTGTTCCGTTCATAAATGCACAAACTGCGCACAGCGCAACCACAAAAACGCCCACTGCTACAACTTCTCTTACATATTCCTGTTTTTCTGCTTTTTTCATAGATGATGCCTCCCTTTGTTTTCAATCTTTCTTTGAATCGGAGGTTCCGGAACCCATCTCTTTCTGATAATCTTATCATAGCACAGCATTATTTATTTGTAAAATTGATTGTTCCCATAACAACCATCAGTATAACTAATAAGCAAATTCCTTTTAATACACCTTCAAAAGCATCAGCAGAATCGTCATTACCACCATGCTGAACGGCAGCATCAGCGAATTCAGCACCGCCGCAACCGCACGATTATAGCCGCAGCGTTCCGTATAAATCGGCGCAACACTCAAAATGGGCGAAAAAACAATAATTGCCAAAACCTGACGATACCGCAGCGGTATAGGCAGGAAATGATAAATCAGCAAAGAAAATGCAATCCCCAACGCCATTCGCAGTAAAAAAACGCCTGCCATGTCCTTCCTCTCACTGCGGTTAATTTTCGGCTCAAACAAAATCCCGATTAAAAGCATTGCAAGAAAGGAGTTTGCCTGTCCAATCATCCCTGCAACCGTGTAGACGGGCTGTGGCAGATGGATTTGCGCCGCACAAAGCAAAATCATCACCAAATAGGTCACAAACGGCATAGAGGAAAAAAGCGTCCGCAAAATCTCCTTGCCGTTCACGCTCCCCTTGGAAATCACCATCGCAATCGAGAAGGTAATCCCAAAGCACATAATTGCGTTGCCGACATCAAACATGCAGACCAATGCCACCGCATCCGCCGCAAAAAAGCTGGACATATAGGGCAGTGTGCAAAGCCCGATATTAACCCCTGCCGTATTGATGATATAAAACGCCCGATGGGCGGGGGATTTTTTCCGCGTCAGCAGCAGCACAACGGCAATCGCAATAAAGTTCACCGCAAAGCCAATGCCAATCGCCATCAGATAGCTTCTGTTCAGCTCCAGCCCTTGAAAGTTCTTGATAATCGCCATCGGCAGTGTAACCTTCAGTACAAGCTTGCTTAAAAAGCCGCTGTCATCCAAAGAAAAAAGCCCGATACGCTTCAGTACAAACCCCAGCGCAATCATAAACAGAAAGCCGCCCGCCTTTATCAATATTTCATCCATAAAACGCCTCCCATTTCCTGCGTATAAAAAAGGGCTTCCATCTATCATAGACGAAAGCCTTTTTTCAAATTCTGTTTTTCGATTACAGAGCTGCCTTTGCTGTTTCTGTCAGCTTTGTGAATGCAGCGGGATCGGATACAGCCAGTTCTGCCAGCATCTTTCTGTTGATGTTTACACCGGCAACCTTCAGACCATGAATCAGCTTGCTGTAGGAAATTTCGTTCATTCTTGCAGCTGCGTTGATTCTTACGATCCACAGGCTTCTGTATTCTCTCTTTGTCTGTTTTCTGCCTGCGAAAGCAAATGCCATTGCCTTCATTACAGACTGTTTTGCTACTCTGTACTGTTTGGATCTGGCACCACGGTAGCCTCTAGCCAGCTTCAGTACTTTTTTATGTTTTTTTCTAGCGTTCAGCGCGCCTTTTACTCTTGCCATTGTAAAGTCCTCCTAATAAATTATACTCGAAAAATAACTGTCCCAAGAATGCTTGATTATGCGTAAGGCAGCAGTGTCTTTTTAACCTTGTTTTCTACTGTTCTGTCTACGGTTGTAGCATGTCTCAGATTTCTTTTTCTCTTTCTGGACTTTTTACCAAGAATGTGCTGTGTGTTGGATTTGTTTCTTTTCAGCTTACCTGTGCCGGTAATTTTGAATCTTTTAGCAGCAGCTTTTTTTGTTTTCAACTTAGGCATTGTATTTTCCTCCTAAAAATGTTTTGTGATAGTTTCCTTCCGCCTTTGCGGATCAGTTCTTTGGTGCAAGGAACATAACCAGGCTCTTGCCCTCCATCTTCGGCTGCTTATCCACCGTGCCGAATTCCTCTGTTGCCTTTGCAAAATCCTCCATGATCTGCATGCCAACCTTGGAATGACCGATTTCACGTCCTCTGAAACGGATGCTGATTTTCACCTTGTCGCCGTCCTTCAAAAATTCGTTTGCTTTTTTGACTTTTACCTGAACATCATGTGTATCGATGCTGGGGGACAAACGCAGTTCCTTTACATCAACAGTTTTCTGCTTCTTTCTGGCTTCTTTTTCTTTCTTTGCCTGATCGAATTTGTATTTACCGTAGTCCATAATGCGGCATACGGGGGGTTTCGCTGTTGGTGCGATCTTTACCAGATCGAGCTTTCTTTCGTCAGCGATTTTCTGGGCTTCTCTGGAAGAAACGATACCAAGCTGTTCGCCGTTTTCGTCAATCAGTCTGATTTCCTTGTCCCTAATTTGTTCGTTAATCATCAATTCAGTAATTGTCAAGCACCTCCCAAATAAACTGTGTCCACAAGCGCCCTTTCCAAAAAAGAAAAGCGCCGGAAGAATCCGCCGCACACAGAAAAACAGAGCAACCCTCTGTTTGGATACTGTATTAACCCTATTTGCCCATGCCATAAGGTGAGAAGCGGAACTTCTTCTTTGTTTTACTAAAGCAGTATATCATGTATATCCCCTATTGTCAAACATTTTTTGCCGATTTTACGGGATTTTTAAAAACAGGGTGAGGATTTCTCCCCACCCTTGTTTCTTTTCTTATAAAAATCAATCCAGAACCTTTGTATCGATTTCTTCCTTGATTCTTGCAATGAAATCTGCCAGAGCAACCTGACCTTCCTCGCCGTTCTTTCTGGAACGCAGGGAAACCATGTTTGCTTCCTGATCCTTTTCCCCCACAACGATGATGTAAGGTACTCTTTCGTTTCTTGCCTCTCTGATTTTGTAGCCAATCTTTTCTGCGCGGTTGTCTGTTTCCACACGAATACCTGCTGCATCCAGTGCATCCTCTACACTCTTTGCGTAGTCTGCAAATTTTTCGGAAATCGGCAGCACCTTAACCTGAACAGGAGACAGCCATACGGGGAACTGACCTGCGAAATGCTCAATCAGAATACCGATGAAACGCTCGATAGAGCCGAAGCATACGCGGTGAATCATAACAGGGCGTTTCTTTGTGCCGTCTGCTGCTGTGTATTCCAGCTCAAAGCGTTCGGGCATCTGCATATCCAGCTGAATGGTACCGCACTGCCATGTTCTGCCGATGGAGTCCTCCAGATGGAAGTCAATCTTAGGGCCGTAGAATGCACCGTCGCCTTCGTTGATTGTGTAGTTAATGCCGTTTTCATCCAGTGCGTTCTGCAAGCCTGCTGTTGCAATTTCCCAAGCCTCGTCAGAGCCCATGCTGTCTTCGGGTCTTGTGGACAATTCAATGTGATATTTAAAGCCGAACAGCTTATATACACCGTCAATCAGGCTGATTACGCCGGAAATTTCATCCTTAATTTGTTCTTCTGTCATGAAGATATGCGCGTCATCCTGGTTGAAGCAGCGAACACGCATCAGACCATGCAGTGCGCCGCTCTTTTCATGTCTGTGTACCAGACCGATTTCAGCCACACGCATAGGCAAATCTCTGTAGGAGTGCATATCCTGCTTATAAACCAGCATACCGCCGGGGCAGTTCATGGGTTTTACCGCATAATCCTCGCCGTCGATGACTGTTGTATACATGTTATCTTTGTAGTGTTCCCAGTGACCGGATCTGTACCAAAGCTCTCTGTTCAGAATGATGGGTGTGGAAATTTCCACATAGCCTGCTTTTTTGTGGATTTCTCTCCAGTAATCCAGCAGTGTGTTCTTCAGCACCATGCCCTTAGGCAGGAAGAAGGGGAAGCCGGGGCCTTCATCCAACAGTGCAAACAGCTTCAGTTCCTTGCCCAGTTTTCTGTGGTCACGCTTCTTTGCTTCCTCCATCATTGTCAGATATGCGTCCAGTTCGGATGCCTTGGGGTAAGCAGTACCGTAAATTCTGGAAAGCATTTTGTTCTTTTCGGAGCCTCTCCAGTAAGCACCTGCAACAGAGGTCAGCTTGATTGCCTTTACTGTCTTTGTGCTCATCAGATGAGGGCCTGCGCACAGGTCTGTGAAGTCCCCCTGTTTATAGAAGGAAATAACTGCATCCTCAGGCAAATCCTGAATCAGCTCTACCTTGTAGGGTTCTTCTCTTTCTTCCATATATTTGATTGCTTCTGCTCTGGGCAGCTCAAATCTTTCAATAGGAATATCTTCCTTCGCAATCTTCTTCATTTCAACTTCCAGTGCTTCCAGTTCTTCCTGTGTGAAGGCCTTTTCTCTGTCGAAGTCATAATAGAAGCCGTCTGCAATGGCAGGGCCGATTGCAATCTTTGCTTCGGGATACAGACGCTTTACCGCCTGTGCCAGAATATGAGATGCTGTGTGGCGGAATGCCATTTTCCCTGCTTCATCCTCAAATGTGCAGATAGAAACCTCTGCATCCTTATCCACAACAAAACGTAAATCCTTTACTTCGCCGTCAACGATACCGGCGCAGGCATTTCTTGCCAGACCCTCGCTGATGGATTTTGCAATCTCCAGAACGGAAACCGCATTGTCAAACTCTTTTACTACGCCGTCTTTCAGTGTAATCTTCATTGCTATCTCTCCTTTTTAGAACATTTTTCCTTGAAAGAGAATTTTGGGCAAAAGAAAAAGCCCATCATCCACTTTCCTCTACGAAAAGGGACGAGAGCATCTACTCCCGCGGTTCCACCCTAATTGTTCTGATTAAACCACTCATTTCCGACGATAACGGAGTCACCGGGCTGTATTAAAGCCGCTCAGAGGTGGTTTTCGTTCTCTTTCCAAAGCAGGATGCTCCCAGCAAAATACATCCCTCTCTGTGGCATTCGGAAAGGACTACTGTCCTCATCAACGCATTTACCATATCTTGTGTCTTCCACAAGAATCATTATAGCATACAGAATGATTCTGTCAACAGTTTTTCGCAAATTTATTTACAAATGTCCGCTTTCGGTGTACATCAGAACCATTTCTTGCGTTTGAAAAAGATGATAATGCCTGCAATGCAGGTAAGCGAAAGCAGCCCCACAAAAAGATAGCCGTATTTCCAGCCATATTCGGGCATCTTCAGGTTCATCCCGTACCACCCTACGATTAACGTCAGCGGCAAAAAAATCGTTGTCACAACCGTAAAAATCTTCATTGTTGTGTTCAGGCTGATGTCAACCTCCGCCTCATAGCTTTCCCGTACCTGCGTCACATATTCCCGCAGGTTCAGTACGTTCTGAAACCGCCGCTCCGTTCTTCTGTAAAGCATTTTAAAGGAGCGCAGGGTCTTCCCGTCAAAAATCCCGTTCTCGTTCTCCACCAGAATATCCAGTACATTCAGAAACTGCTCGTAATATTTTTTCAGCACCATCAGCCGTTTACGCAGGCTGATGATCTCCGAAACACAATCCCGCTTCCCCGTTGCAATGAGTGCCTGCTCCAAGTCCATAATCTCTTTTTCAATGCTGTCAAAAATAATATCATCCTTCTTCGTCTGTAATTCAAAAAACGAATAAATCACGCGGTTCAGCGTCACTCTTTCGCCCAGTCCCTCCAGACATTCCTCCAGCAGTGCCGTCACAATATCCATTTTAGAGGTAAAGAAAAAGGCCTTCCCCTTTTCCAGATACAGAATGACACTGCCGATGCTCAGCAGGATATTCTCAAAATCAAGCATTTCCAGACTCACGCAGTCAAAATTCTCAAAGGAGTCATATCTGGCATAGCTGAACCGCCTTGCCTCCTCCAGAATTTCCGCAGAAATCCCCCATTTTTTGCCACAGGCAAGCATTTTTTCATAAGGGAAAATGCCAAGCAGACCTTCCTCCTGCCCTGTCGGCTCTGCAATCCTCTGCCATCCGCCGCTTTTGATGCTGTAGTACATCTGCTTAACCTCCCCTCTGCCTTATCTGTTTCCATCCTTCCCTGCATTCCTCTTTGTATGCAGAAAAACCCTGCATCCGTCTTTTTTATGATAATTCGTTTTTCGCCTTTTGTCAATTTTTTAGCCGGACCCTTATCCCAGACGCACGATATCCTCAATCGCAAGCGAGCAGACCGTACCGCGCGCCTCTGTTTTCATGCCATGGTTTCTGTTGATTGCCTCCATGATGTCCTTGCGCTTCGCAGCAGATGAAACAATCGCGATAACCTCCTTCTCCTGCTGTACCGTAATTCCGTAAAATTCCTCAACGCTTTCACTGCCTGCCCAGCGTGCATGAATAATCGTGCCGCCGCGCGCACCTGCCTTTCTCGCCGTTTCCATCACTTCCTCCGTAAAGCCCTGATTCACCGTCACCAGAATCATGCTGTTTTCCATGCCTTCCTCCGTCATCGTATCCACCCTCCCCACTTCGTTCTGCACATTCATCTGTATTGCCAGCGCCGTTACATGCGCCATAGCCGTCAGCTTCATATCAAATACAATCCCACGGGAACGCGCCGCGCCACGCAGCTCGTTATTCAAATCTCGCATCACGCGGTTCACCATCGTTCCCCTGCCAACCGTAAATATAACATCCTTTTCCACGCCGTCCAAGCCGAGTAAATCTCTGATTTCAGAGGTCGCTGTTCCCTTTCCTGCGCACTGCAAATGGTGTGTCAGCCTTTGCCCGTTGAATAATTCAATCATATTTCTGCCCTGCCCTCGCTCCACAATGGAAACAATCAGCTTCATCGGCTCTATTTTCAAATCCTTCATTTTTCCACCCCATTTCAGTCAAAATACAGAATATCGTCCTCTAGCTGGTGCATCTGCACCTCGATATACCGCCGCTTTGCCTTCTCCTTCATCTGCGTAATAAAGCCCATCATCTGAATCGTAATCAGTGGTGTCATGGCTACCATCGCAACAATGCCAAACGCATCCGTCATCACATTGCCGCCCAGAGCCTCGCACGCCCCCATTGCAAAGGGCAATAAAAACGTAGCCGTCATCGGGCCGGAGGCAACGCCGCCACTGTCATAGGCAATCCCCGTAAAAATCGGAGAAACGTAGCGTGTCAGCACCAGTGCGAACACATACCCCGGAATTAAGAACCAGAGAACCGAAATCCCCGTCAAAATCCGCAGCATCGCAATCCCGACAGAAATACATACCCCGACAGAAAGTGCCGTTTGCATCATTTTTGCCGTCACAAAGCCGTTGGAAATTTCTTCTACCTGCTTGGTCAGCACATGAACCGCAGGCTCTGCCGCAACAATGAAATACCCAATCACCATCCCAATGGGAATCAACAGCCACGCATACCCACAGTCCGCAATCCCTGCGCCGATAATCTGCCCAACCGGCATAAAGCCGACATTTACGCCGCAAAGAAACATTGCCAGACCGATATATGTAAACAAAAAACCAAAGCCGACACGCATCAGCTGATGCCTTTTATACCGCCGAAACAGCATCTGAAACAGCGCAAATGCTGCCGCAATGGGAATCAGTGCCACCGCAACCTCCTTGAAATATTCGGGAATCGCATGCGTAAACAGCAGCGCCACATCCCTCGTTGTTTCCACCGCAGGCACCTCTGTCGGGCTGTATAACGCCTGATCAGGTTCATAAAAAATCCCCAACAGCAGCACCGCCAGAATCGGGCCGATGGAACAGAGCGAAATCAGACCAAAGCTGTCCTCTCTCGATTTTTTGTCACTTCGCAGCGTTGCCAGACCAATCCCCAGTGCCATAATAAACGGTACCGTTACAGGCCCCGTTGTCACGCCGCCGCTGTCAAAGGAAACGGGAATAAAGGAATCCGGTGCCAGAAATGCCAGAAGAAATACCAAAGGATAAAATACCCAAAGCATCTTCGCCAGAGGAATATGAAAAAAGATACGAATCTGCGCGATCATCAGGAATAGCCCAACCCCCGCCGCAACAGAGAGAATCAGAATTTTATTCGGAATCGCAGGCACCTGCTCCGCCAGAACCTGCAAATCCGGTTCTGCAATCGTAATCAGCATCCCCAGAATCAAACAAACCAATAATGGGCCACCTATATTTTTTGTACGGCTCATCTCCATACCAATGCCCTCGCCCATCGGCATCATGGACATATCCGCACCCATCGTAAAAAAGCCCATGCCGATAATCAGCATCACTGCCCCGAATAAAAACAGCACCAATGCCCCTGAGGATAACGGCAAAAGCGTAATGCTCAGAATAAAAACGATTGCCGTTAATGGCAGTACGGAAGCCAGCGATTCCATAATTTTTTCTTTCAAACGAATATTTTCTAACAGAAAAATTCCTCCTTTCCACATCTTTCAGGAAATACCTGATTTTCCTAGTGTATTACTTTCAATTTTATCATCTCGGACTTTTCCGTGTCAATCCGTGTTAAGACTTCTTAACATAAAACATTCAGTTACTGCACTTTTGTTCATCCTTTGTTCATATTTCATATAAAAAAGCCTTTCCGCAGAAAGGCTCAGACTGTAGACAAAATAATTTTTGAGGTAGCGGAAGGGCTTGGGAAACAAACTGTTCATTACTTTGCTACGCAAAGCAGGCTTCGCCTGCCGCCCCTTCTTGGGCGGTAAGTAGTTTCCCAAATGGAATCCGCAGTCGGAATTCACTTCCGACGAGGAAAACAGCGAGTTTCAAGGCTTTTAAGCTGATGGAACTCGTCTGTTTATTCCTCTGTTTCAACAAGTCGAAAACCTGTTTTCGACTTAGGGTGCCGACTTATCTTTTTATAATCCCCCATTCCACATCTTCCTTTCCGTCTGCTCCCGTAACCGCCTTCTGCACCACTGCATAGCCGTCCAGAAATGCGTCCACTCCGTCAAACGAATCCGCAATGCACTGCTTACCGCTTTCGTCAATATAAAACCGCTTGTGCGTCACCCAATCATACGCCACCGCAATGCCGTCAACCGCATCCAGCAGCGCAATCTCTGTCAAGTTCAGCTTCTCGCCCTTTTGGTTATAATATGGACAGCCGGTCATATCGTCCCCATAGCCCCAGTCTGCAAGTGGCACCTGAATTACCGCACTACTATTCTCTCGTGCCTGTATCACAGGCAGTCCCTCTGTAATAAACTGCACCTTTTTGCCGCTCTTGTCAATCAGCCACGTTTTCCCGTTCTGCTCCGTCACAAAGGCTTTGCCGTCCGTAAAATCTCCTGCCCATGCGTACTGTGGCACAAGCATTTCCTTGCCCGTCTTGTCGATGTAGCCCCAGCCGTCCGCCGTCTGCACTGCCGCCACGCCGTCATGGAAATCTCTGCTTTCTTCATATTTGGGAGAAACAACCTCGTTTCCGTCCCTGTCAATAAAGCCATACCGCGGCACAGGCTTTCCTCCTGTTTCCTCATAGATTGCCACCTCAGCCATTCCTTCAGAGAAAATCCATACCGTGTCATAAAGAAACGGTGTGATTTCATTCCCCTGCAAATCCCAGAAGCCCATTTTACCCCGATTCGATACCCTGACACGTCCCTCCGAAACCTGATAAATCGAATATTCCGCAGTTCTGAATTGCTCCTTTCCGTTTCTGTCAATCAGAGCAGTCTCTCCGTTTTCATATTCTACCCTTAAATAGCCTTCTCCTGCATTGCCCAGATACTCGATTCCGTCCTTCTCATAGGATAACAGCCGTTTCCCCTTGCTGTCCAGAAGGTAATAAGCCTTCCCCAGCATAGACAAACCAATCCCAGCCGCTTCCGGAAATTTCGTTGCAATAAAATATCCATCCCCGATATTCTCAATTTCATCGTATTCACTGCTCAAAGGCATGGTATAGCTCGCCTTTCTCCCTTCGCCCGTCATTCTCGGCGCATCCGCAGGAATCTCAATCACCTTGCTGTCATCCAGAAGCTGCACCGTTGCCGTTTTCTCCGCCGCGTCCCAGATGATATCCGTATCTGCCACCGTATAGCCGCAGCCATTCAGAATATTTTTCCAGTTCCGCAGTGGCACAAAAATCCGCCCGTCCCGAATGTCCATCCTTCCGCTTACTTCGATCGGCTCTCCGTTCACCGTAATGCTGTTCTTCTCGATGTCGCAGACAACCGTATTCCCGCGCAGCATCATCCATGCCAACTTCGTTTCCTTTTCCCAGTGCATCGTGCCGTTGTCAATCGAGGTCAGAAAGGCACGCAGCGGCAGCATTGCATAGCCATCCTTGATATAAATTGCCGCATCCAACGAAATCCTGCTCTGGTTTCGATAAAGCTCCTTTGTGCCAACCTTCGCAGTAAATGTAATCTGCTCCGCCTCTCCAATCGTTTCCGCCTGCGCAGGCACCGTCCCTGCCAGCATCAGCAGACTCATCGCCAGACATACTTTTTTCTTCATTCGGAACGCCTCCCTCTTTGCCTTCAATTTGTATGACAAGTTTCTGCTTTTATCATAGCAGAAAGACATTCTTCCTTCAACCACAGCACACCATTCTTAAGAAAGCCGTAAGAAAGTTGTTAGCATCCTGTAACATACAAGCATCCTGTAACATAAAAAAGCACTACCCGAAATTTTCTCGGATAGTGCCTATTTTCAAATCTTATCTGATTCTGGGAGGAAAGCCAACCTTTTTCTGCACCTTCGTCAGTGTTCTGTCTGCCAAACGGCTTGCCTTTTCCGCGCCGCCCTTAATAATCGCATCCAGATAATCCTTGTTTGCCTCCAGCTCCTTCACGCGCTTCTGCACAGGCTCCAGCTCCGCAACAACCGCCTCACCGACCGCCGTTTTAAACGTACCATAGCCCACGCCTGCAAATTCCTTTTCCGCCTCGGCAATCGTTTTGCCTGTCACCGCACAGTAAATGCTCAGCAGGTTGGAAATGCCGGGCTTTTCTTCCGCAAAGCGTACCTCTGTATCAGAATCCGTCATCGCACGTTTCATCTTATTCATAATCACCTTGGGGTCATCCATCAAGGTGATGATATTGTTCTGATTTTCGTCAGATTTGGACATTTTTTTAGTAGGCTCCTGCAATGCCATCACACGCGCGCCAACCTTGCCGATATACGCATCCGGCACCTTGAATACATCCCCGTATATGCCGTTGAACCGCTGCGCGATATCTCTTGTCAGCTCCAGGTGCTGTCTCTGGTCTTCCCCAACAGGAACCAGATCCGTCTGATACAGCAGAATATCCGCCGCCATCAAAGAGGGATAGGTAAACAGTCCTGCGTTGATGTTGTCCGCATGCTTTGCGCATTTATCCTTAAACTGCGTCATTCTGTTCAGCTCACCCATATAGGTGTAGCAGTTCAGAATCCAAGCCAGCTCTGCATGCTGTGGCACATGAGACTGATAATAAATGATATTCTTTTCGGGGTCTAAGCCAACCGCCAGATACTGCACCAGCAAATCTCTTGCCTGCTTGCGCAGCTTCACAGGATCCTGACGCACCGTAATCGCGTGCATATCCACGATGCAGTATAAGCAGTCATATTCATCCTGCAGCTTTGTCCAGTTTTTCAGCGCCCCCAGATAGTTGCCCAGTGTAATCACACCGGAGGGCTGCATACCGCTGAAAATACGCTTTTTCTGTTCCATTTTCTAACACTCCTTGCTTCGTTTTATTTCTTTTCTTCAAAATCTGCATCAATGGTGTCTGGCTCTTCGGGGATGATAAATGCACAGGCAATATAAGCCGCCACGCCAAGGAACAGGCTCATCAATGTTCCCAATACCCAAAGCAGTCGCACAATAACGGGGTCAATCGCAAAATAGTCTGCCATGCCGCCGCATACGCCTGAAATTTTTTTATCTGTTTTGGAACGATATAATCTTTTCGTCATATTAAAATTCCTCCTCATCATCTTCTTCATTTTTCAACAGCCCATTCGCAAAAAAACTGAAATGGCTTCCGTTTTCCCCTATGATGATATGGTCAAGCACCCTAACACCCAGAGAATCCAGTATTTTTTTAAGTGAAACAGTCAGTGTCAGGTCTGCATTGGATGGTGTCACCCTGCCGCCGGGATGGTTATGACAGAAAATCACGCCTGCACTTTTATACCGCAGCGCAACCTCTACCGCCTGCCGATTGGAAACAAATACACTGCCAACCGTGCCCTCCGCCAGCTTTGCCACATGAATCACCCTTCTGCGGCTGTCCGTGCAGATTATGTAAAATCTCTCTGTGCTGTAATGGCTGAGCAGCTGTCTGCAATACTCCACGCAGCGTGTAATCGAGGTCAACTCCGGCTTGCTGCCAAGCTTTTCCCTTTCATATCTGCGAATCACCTCATGCAGCTGTGTCAGAAAAACCGCACTTTTCAGCCCAACGCCCTCTGTCTTTGCAATTTCATGCGCATCGCTTTCCAGCAAATTGGAAAGGGAGCCGAATTCCTTTAGCAGCAGATGTGCAACGGGGTTTGTGTCCCCTCTGGGAATACAGCCATATAGGAGCATTTCCAGAAGCTCATGGTCGGCAAAGCCATCCGGACCTTCCTGCAAATAGCGGGAACGCATCCGATCCCTGTGCCCGCCGTGTATATTTTCCATCTTCACACCTTCTCCTCCATAAAGTGAATCATTTCCGGCAGACCGCCGCTATAAATCACTTGCAGAAGGGAGTCCAGATTTCGCAATGCCAGCTTGATTTCTCTCTCGGTAATGCTGCCGTCCTCCAGCGCATCAGAAAGCTCACCCAAATCAACCACCTCAACCGCACCGTCGGGATGAATAATCACATCCGCCAGCAGGTCTGTAAAAATATACGCATTTTCAGCCTTCAAGTATGCTGTTTCTATAATATCACAATAATAATAAACAAGTTCTTTCTTTTTGTTTAAGAATTTACTAATTTTCCAACCCTTATCCATGTAATAGCAGGAAATGCCATGGCTGAATTTTGCCTTCGGATGCAGCACATCCCATTCGGTAATCATAATATTTCCCTCATGATACACAATGCGGTCATCCTTCAACTCCACGATTTCATCGGGTATAAATCTTTTTCTATAAAGCTTCGGCATACCTTCACCCTTTTCCTGCCTTCCCAAACCAATGATTACTGCTTCTTATTATAAAGAATTATGCAGGAAATTACAACCGGAAAACAATATAAAAAAGACTCCTACCTTTTCAGGTAGGAGCCGAATTTTTATGAATCAAAACGAAGTTGTCCAATAATTAAATTATTTGCCTTCCTTCATTTCCTTCAGACCCATCAGACCGTCTGCAAACAGTTTTGCATCCATCAGAGTGATGCTGCCGTCAGCGTTTCTGTCAATGATAGGTTCAAATTCCATCTGATCCAGAATCTGAGTCTGCAGATCGATACCGGGTGCGATTTCTGTCAGGTGCAGACCATCTTCCTTCAGAACGAATACACATCTTTCTGTGATGTACATTACGTGCTGACCATTCTTGTTTGCGATATCGCCGTTGAATGTAACCTGTTCTACAGATTTAACGAACTTCTTGTTCTTACCTTCCTGTGCGATAACAACCTTGCCGTCTTCAACCTTAACCTTCAGACCGCCTGCTGTAAATGTACCGCAGAAGAATACCTTAGGTGTGCACTGTGTAATGTTGATGAAACCACCACAGCCGGCAATTCTGGGGCCAAATCTGGAAACGTTGATGGAGCCGTGAGGGTCACATTCAGCCAGACCCAGATAGCACAGATCCAGACCGCCGCCATCATAGAAGTCGAACTGATAGCCCTGATCCAGCAGTGCGTCTGCGTTGTAAGCAGAACCGAATCTGATGCCGCCTGCGGGTACACCACCAACAGCGCCGCCTTCTACTGTCAGAGTCATGAAGTCGCCGATACCTTCTTCGTTCGCTACAGATGCAACATATTCAGGAGCACCTACGCCCAGGTTAACTGCAACGTCTTTTTCCAGTTCTACAGCGCCACGACGACCGATGATCTTCTTTGCGCTCAGAGGCAGGGGTTCGGGAGCAACGTCGGGGTTTCTCATTTCGCCGGACAGAGCGGGATCGTAATCACAATCCAGTGTCTGCTGGTGATCCTTAGGGTCAGCAACTACTACATAGTCAACATAGATGCCGGGAACCTTAACCAGACGAGGATCCAGTGTGCCTGCTTTAACCAGTTTTTCTACCTGAACTACAACGATACCGCCGCTGTTTTTAACAGCCTGGCATACAGATGTGCCTTCCAGAGGAGAAACTTCCTTTTCAAAGGAGATGTTACCGGATTCATCAGCGTATGTACCTCTGATCAGAGCAACGTTGATGGGGAATGCGGGGTAGAACAGATAGTCCTGACCCTTGATGTTAACCAGCTCGATGATGTCTTCCTTGGTTACATCGTTTACTTTACCGCCGCCGTTTCTGGGGTCGATAAATGTACCCAGACCTACCTTTGTGAAGCAGCCGGGTCTATGTGCAGCGATATCTCTGAACAGGTGGCAAAGAGCACCCTGAGATACGTTGTAAGCTTCCATCTTGTTTTCCAGAGCCATTTTCTGCAGAGCGGGTACTGTTGCCCAGTGACCTGCAATATATCTTTTCAGCAGACCTTCGTGCGCAAAGTGTTCTGCACCACGGCCATCTTTGTTACCCTGAGAACCGCAGTAAACATAAGTAATATCTCTGGGTTCGCCTGTTGCCAGGAATCTTTCTTCTACAGCTCTGTCCAGAGCTTCGGGGATAGCGGATGCTACGAAACCACTTGTTGTAACGGTATCGCCGTTTTTAATCAATGCAGCAGCTTCAGCAGCAGTAATAACTTTTACCTGTCTAGCCATTCTGTTAGACCTCCTATTAAAAAATTTGTAATTCTTAAAATATTACATGAACAAGAACAGGGGTAGTCACCTACCCCTGTTTATTTACATTTCCATCAAAGCAAATGCGGTAGGAAAATTACAGCATTTCTACGAAGGACTGCAGTCTTGTCTTAACCTGTTCGAAGGATGTCAGTTCCTGATCTACTTCAAACATCAGGTTCTTGATACCTTTTTCTTCGAATTCTCTGTACATTACAGGGTAATCCCATTCTTCGGGGTCACAGAATTTCATCATAGCAATGATAACTGCGTCTGCGCCTGTAGCAGCAACCTTGTTCATCAGCATCTTGCCACGGCCTTTCTTTGTATCTGTTGCAACGGAGCAACCATACATCTGCTGCCATGCTTTTGCCATTCTGTACAGAGGACCTTCTTCGCCGTCCAGAACGTCAACACGAATCTGTCTGGATTCCTGAGCCAGATCGTCATCAACGATAGCCAGCTTGAATTCGTCGAAGATTTCCAGAACCTGATTGGGCTCCAGCAGGATACCTGTAACAACAACCTTCTTACCATCCCAAGGCTGTACAGGCATAGCTTTGATTTCTTCGATCAGTTCTTTTACCAGAGCTGTGTGTTTTTCTTTCAGCATGAACTGTCTTGCTTTGAATACAGCATGACGGTCAACAGCGCTGATAACCTGAGGGTAGTCAGCTGCTACTTTAACGAATTCACGCATAACTGCTCTGTTTTCGTTGTAGATAGCAATGGAGTTTTCCAGAGCTGCGTTTGTGATCTTAACGCCCAGGTAAGCTTCCAGCTGTTTTTTAACCAGTTCATATTCTGTTACCAGGAACTGATTAGCTGCTTCCAGACCTCTGTTCTGAGGGTGTGTGAATACGATTACCTTGTCAGCGTTAGCGCCTTTCCATTTCTGGGACAGGCATTTCAGTGTATCACAAGGTACAGAGAACAGAACTGCTGCCAGATCATCGTAAGCGCCTTCGCACTGCAGTTCCATGATCTGCTGCATGATGGAACAAGCGAATGCGGGCAGATATGTACGTGCTTTGGAAATCTGTTTGCCCTGTGCGCCCCAGATACCCATAGGCAGGTAACCTGTTGCGTGTACCATTTCTTCGGGAGCGTAGATAGGCATAATACCTACAGCGCCTTTACCTGTTTCAGCTTTAAAATCATCCATTGCTTTTTTGGGATTAGCTGCAACTTCTTTCAGTTGGGATAAGATAGCTTCTACTTTACTCATCGTTTTCTCCTCCTCCTATTTTACGCTTCTGCCAGGTTAGCTTCCATCATTTCAACCAGAGCCTGTACACGTGTTTCATACTGTGCTTCGGAGTATACGTTAGGGTCTGTCTGGTCGCCGTCGAAGGAAACGTAAGGTTTGCCGTTTGCTTCTTTGATGATTTCAGCTGTTTCAACGTTCAGGAAGCTCATCAGCTTACAAGATCTGTTCAGATGGTAGATTGTACCGTCGATTTTGCCTTTTTCCATGATGTTCAACAGAACTTCAACCTTGTTGGACAGGCATGTGTTGATGTAGATTCTTGTGTAAGCTTCTGCCATGGAGTGCAGAGATTCGTCGTTTGCATCATAGTGCAGATCCCACAGTGCGGGGTAAGCTGTACCTGTCATGATGGAGCCCAGGTTCTTCATTGTCTTGAATGTGTGACCCAGGTGAGGCCATACTGCGATACCTTCCCACTGGAAACGTGTTTTTTCTGCGCCCTTGAACGCATAAACGCCAGCCTTCAGGTTCTTTTCCAGTTCATCTGCAAATGCCTTGAATGTGATTTCAGCATAGTCCAGAGAACGGCAAGCTACGATCAGTGCCATGTAGTTGAACAGGTCGAAACCATTCAGAGGAGAAGGTTTGTACTGAGCCATGTCAGCGATTCTGTTCCAGTGGTATACGGAACGCTGTGTCTGGTCTTTTACTTCTTTGAATTTCTTCCAGTCAAAAGGTCTGCCGCAGATTACTTCCAGCTGAGAAATAGCGTTTCTGAACTGGTCTGCAATATATGCTTTTGCATATTCAGGAATAGGCATTGTGTGGTTGAAAGGTACATCGATAACGATGCAAGGAATATCCAGCTCTACAGCCAGGTTTTCATACCATTTCAGCAGTGTATTACAAATGTTGTTACATGTGATTACCAGATCGGGCAGAGGAACATCAGCTGCAGGAGAGTTAACCAGTACATCGGGTTTCTTACCTGTGATAGCTGTTTCTTTCAGACATTCCATGTAACCCATGTTTACTCTACCATAAGAACAGCAGTCGATGTTGTAGCCTTTTCTTGCTGCAACGTCCAGCATATCGATAGCACCTTTTCTTGCGCCGATACCTGCTGCGTGTGTTTCGGGGTAAATCATAGCGATACCCATTGTTACGCAGAATTCGGAAGGAGCTACGGATGCGGACCAACAAACAAGGTCGCCTCTTGCTTTAGCTTCTCTTGCGTCCTGGTCAGCTTTGTTCTGATAGTAGCCTAACAATTTCTTTGCTGTCATGCCTTGTGTTAAACTCATTCTAATCCCTCTTTCTTATTATTTTTTTGTTGCCGCTTCGTATGCGAAAAGTGCCGCACCGAGCGCGCCTGTTGTTTGTGGATTGGGTGCCACAATTACATCTGTTTTCAATACGCTAGAGACCGCTCTTACTACGCCTGCATTTTTTGCAACGCCGCCTGTAAAGACAATATCCTTTTCCAGACCCGCTCTGTATGCAAGGCCGCACGCTCTGCTAGCTACGGACATGTGAACCCCTCTGGCAATGCTCTTTCTGTCAGTGCCTTTGGAGAGCTGAGAAATAACCTCGGATTCAGCGAATACAGTGCAAGTACTGCTGATTGGTGCGGTATCCTCTGCCTGTTCGTCCAGTGTTGCCATTTCATCCAGTGTTGTTTCCAATACTCTGGCCATAACCTCGATGAAACGACCTGTACCTGCTGCGCATTTATCATTCATAAAAAACTGCTTAATACCGCCCTTGTTATCCAGTCGGATCGCTTTCGCATCCTGACCGCCGATATCAATGATGGTACGTGCAGTGGGTACCAAATGGTAAATACCTTTTGCATGGCAGCTGATTTCGGACATCTGCTTATCCGCATCCTCCAAGGAAAATCTGCCATAGCCTGTCGCAATGATGAAGTCGATTTCCTCCTCCTTCACACCGCTTTTTTCAAAGGCCATTTCCATAGCCTTCTTGGGACCTGTAGAGCCTGTACCTACCTGTACAACCTCTGCAGCAAGAACATCCTTCCCGTCCTTCAAAATAACTGCCTTTGAAGATGCGGAGCCGATGTCAACACCCATTGTGTACATCTTGTTTTACCTCCTCTGTTTCTATATTTTAACCATGCGATAAAACAATCATGAAACGTTTGGTGCCGCCCGTCGTCCCCGTATTCCCTAAAAGACAGGCTGCACATCGGATGACATTAGAAAAAACCTATATCCTTTCTATTCTTGAATATCGTGAATATAAGTTTTTAATCATTCCAAATACCCTAGGCTATATCCGCCTCTTGTATTTGTTTAGATTATAACATCATTGTTTCCGTATTTCAATAGAAATTGTTAAAAAATTGTTTTTATTTTAGAAAATCCTGCAAAAAAAGAAGAAAAATGCAGAAAATTCGTTTTTTTGTATACAGGATACTTAGTATGCTATCTAATTCCTATGTTTTTTTGAAAAAAAGTGTCGATTTTTGCACAAAATGACTATCTCCACATGAAAAACCGCCGACAATTCCCAGCTCTTTGTCGGTATTTCTTTCTTTCGTACCCTACCAAAAAAGGGGGATTTTTATTCCTACCGGTTCTACAGGGTTTTAAAACGCCTGCCCGAACCCCCTATATTGTTAAATTATATGCAAAAATATTTATTAGTATGTTTGCCTGTCCGTTTTCTTTGCAGAAAAGTTATCCTTTTTTCCTTTCTCTTTTTTGAGTATTTTCTGTGTTTTCCGTTGTTTTCTGCATAAAAAAGGCCCTCCGCCCCTTTTGGAGCGAAAAGCCCTTTCTTTTATTTCTATATTCGGAAAATCTTTTCTGAAAAAAGAAAAACACTTCGTATTTTAAATATTTCAGAAAAGAATTTCCTTCTATAACTTATCACTGTATCCGGAAAATCTTTTCCGAAAAAAGAAATCACTTCGTATTTTAAATATTTCAGAAAAGAATTTCCTTCTATACTTATTCCCGTATCCGAAAAATCTTTTCCGAAAAAAGAAATCACTTCGTATTTTAAATATTTCGGAAAAGAATTTCCTTCGCAGCTATATTTCCTATTTTTTCTTCATTTTCGCCGCAATCTCAAGCAGAAGCATTTCCTCCGTCCGCACCCGAAACGGCGAAATCCCCTGCCGCTCCGCCAGCCTTTCCAGAAGTGCCGTCAGCAGGTCATAATATCCCCCGTCCTTCACCTTTAAATGCTTCGCCAGCTTAGGCAGAATCGTTTCATTCAGCACCCGCAGAGAAGGTGTTTCTTCCTTTATAAAAAGTCTGCACAGCTCCTGCAACGCAAAATACGCCTCTGTTTCGCTCCATTGCCTGTCGATGTAATATTTCTCCCCTGCCAGACCATACAGCATCCGCAGTCCGTCGAAATATCCCAGCTGCAACAGCCTTCTGCTCTGCGCCGCATCAAACTGCAATACACCGCCAAGTCTTTCTCTCGGCGCAACCGTAATGATATTCGCATCTTTGGGAATCCGCGTCCGTTTTTCAAAGCCCACGCCGAAAATCCGAATCACAATAATATCCCGATAGCCGCGTTCCAGCAAGCTGCTAATTGGCACAATATTATGCACACTCCCGTCTACATAATCCTTACCGTCCAGCTTTTTCCGCTGAAATAGCGGCACATACGCACTCGCCAGCAGCATATCCCGCAGCTTGCCTTCCTCCAGCTCGTCCGCATCCATGTCCAGTTCCCTTTTGTCCGTCAGAGAATACGTCACAAGAAACAGCTTTTTCGGGGAGCTTCTGATTTTTTCTTCATCCACCCATTCCGCAATCAGCCTCCGAAGCGGTTCAATATCCAGGCCACCCTCGTGGATAGCTTCTATCGCATCCTTGAAAAGCGTCCGGAAATCCACCTCCGAAAGCTTATGGTCATAAAGCTTCTTCAGCTGCTCATCATCCGCATCAAATACCTGCGAAAAGCGAATGTTTTCCCAGAGCCGCAGCGCCTGCTCCAGCTCTCCCATCACCATCATCGCCCCGTTCAGTGCGCCGACAGAGGTGCCTGCCACCGCATCAAAGCGCACGTCGGCCTCGTCCAACGCCCTCCAGACACCGACCTCATACGCACCCTTTGCGCCGCCGCCCTCCAGGGCAATGGCGTAGGTTTTCGATGTATCCAACCGCAGCTTCATTTCGTCACCTCAGCTTATTTTTCCAGTTCTGCCAGAGCCGCCTGCATCACCTTGCCTGCAATCGGCGTTGCACTGCCGTAGTTGGCATTTTCAATCACAACCGCAACCGCAACCTTCGGGTTCTCCGCAGGCGCAAAGCCGATAAACCAGCTATGGTCATAGCCTGTGGCATTTTCCGCCGTACCCGTTTTGCCGGCAACCGTCACACCATTGATTGCCGCCGCCGTACCCGTGCCGCCAGAAACAACCCCAATCATCATATCCTTGATGGCTGCCGCTTCCTCCGCCGTACAGATTTCCGTCAGCTTTTCGGGAACGGTGTTTTTTGTTTCCGTCCCATCCGGATAAACCACATGATCTACGATATATGGCTTCATCATCATCCCGTCATTCGCAAACGCAGAGGCAAGCATTGCCATATACAGGGGCGTAACTCCCGTTCTGCCCTGCCCGATTGCCGTTTCCACCAGTTCGCTTTCCGTAGCACCCTTCGCCAGATAAATGCTGTTTCGGCTTGTTTCCAGTTCAAAGCGGCTGTCTGCATCCATGCCGACCTGCCGCATGGTCTTCGCCAGCTTGCCCGCTCCGATTTCATCCGCCAGTGCCGCAAAATAGCAGTTGCATGAGTAGGCAAGCGCACTTTTCATATCCACCATGCCATGCACCTTATTATTGTAGCAATGAATCACCTTATCTTGAAAAACTCTTTCGCCCGTGCATTCCACCTGAAAGCTCTGCCAGTCAGAAAGGTACTCCATCCCTGCCAAAGCCGTTACGGTCTTAAAAGTCGAGCCGGGCGGATAAAGTCCCTGCGTCGCACGGTTCACCAGCGGACTGTCCGCATCCTCCTTCAGTGTATCCCATTGTGCCTCCACCGTATTCGGGTCAAAGTCGGGATACGCCTGCAAAGCAAGAATCCGCCCCGTCGAAGGCTCCATCACAACAATCGCTCCTTTGGCACTGCCCAGAAGGTTGCCTGCCGTTGTCTGAATATCCATATCCATCGTTAAAGCAACGCTGTTGCCCTGTAGCTCCGTTTTCCGCACCACACTGCTCACGCGCTGAAATAATTCATTGTGCAGCTTCATCAGCTCAAAATTTTCTGCTGCCTCAACGCCGGTTTTCCCGACACTGCTGTAGCCTGTAATATGTGCCGCCATCCGTCCGCGCGGATATTCTCTCTTGTAGATACCGTCCTCCTGCCTTGTGCTGGTCGCGATGACCTCGCCCTCTCTGTCCAGAATGTCTCCACGCTTGATGGTTTCATCCACATACCGCAGGCGGCTGTTATAGGAGTTGCCGGAAATTTCCTCTCTGTCTACAAAAACCAGCTTCCCCAGATAGCCCAACAGCAGGAAAAAGCATAACGCCAGCAGCCAGAATACGCGGCGCATGCTTCGCTTCATATTACTCATATCTGCCGCCTCCCATCTGCATTTCCTCCATCATCCGCTGCTCCTCCTGCTCCTGCTGAGCGCGCTGCTCGCAATATACGCATACCCACTGCAAAAGCCCAATCATCATCAGGCTGACCAGAACCGAGCTGCCGCCGTAGCTGACAAACGGCAGTGTTACCCCCGTCAGGGGAATCAGCTTCATCACGCCGCCCAGAATCACAAACGCCTGAAACGAAATCAGCGTAGTCACCCCTGCCGCCAGAATACTGTAGTATCTTCTGTTGCAGTCCAGTGCAATACGCACCCCGCGGTACAGCAGCATAATAAATATCCCGATGATACCTGCGCCGAAAATCACGCCGAATTCCTCGCAGATTGCCGAGAAAATCATATCACTTTCCACAACGGGAATACTTTTCGGCATCCCCTTCGTCAAGCCGCTGCCGAACAGCCCCCATGTCGTAATGGCAAACAGAGAACTGACAATCTGATATCCCCCTGCATCAATATCCGCCCAGGGGTTGCGCCATGCCGCCACACGCACCTGCACATGAGAAAACAGCTTATACGCTCCCATTGCAGCCACGCTTGCCGCGCCCATCCCCAGAAAGAACAGAAATTCATTCGAGGTCGCAATATACAGCATCACCATGTATGTCATAAAAAAGATAAGCGCACTGCCTAAGTCCTTCTGCAAAACCAAAAGCATCACCAGTCCTGCGCTCAAAATCCCTGTTGTCAAAAGCTGCTTCCATTCCACCCTCTTGCGGAATACGCTCGCAAGGTAGAATACAAACAGAAACTTTGCAATCTCCGAGGGCTGAAAGGTAACCGGACCAATGGCAAGCCAGTTGGTAGAGCCGTATTTTGACACGCCGAAAAACCTTGTCGAAAGCAGCAGCAAATAGCACCCGATGATATACACCCATTCAAACATTTCAAACCGTGGAATCCATCGGAAGAAGGTCGGCAAAAAAGACATCCCTGCCAGCCCAATGCACATCCACATCAGCTGTCTGTGTGCCAGAGAAGGCTCCACCCTCTGTAAAATAATCAAGCTCACATCCATCAGAAACAGCATCCCCGTCCAGATGAGCGGACAGCCCTCGTAATAAAACCTGTCCAGAAGCTTCACCGCAAACAGCAGAAAAACCAACGAAATCGCCCCAAATAGCAGCGTCGTAATATCAAACATATATGTTTCTCTGTTGTATCCCAGAATCAGAAACGCCGTCATGTGCATCAATACCGTAATCCGTCTCTGCATGGAAACCGCCGTATAGGGATTCCCCAGAAAGCCGCCCTGCTCATAGGCAACATAAACAATGCCCTGCCACAGGAACAAAACGATATAGAAAATGAACAGGTATCTGCTCAGCATTATGATTAAATCAAACATTTACATCACTCCACTCCGCGGAAGAAATGTCCCTTCGTGCTGCCCTTTTCGCTCATTTCTCCCAAAAGATTGCGTGTCGCGGGGCTCATTCGCTCCGCATCCGCCGTCATTTCCCCGTACGCCTTTGCAATCCGCTCTGCCCTGCCGGGGCCCTCCTTTGTAAAGTCCAGACGCACCAGACCCGTTGTGCTTTCCAGAATTTCATCATAAAATTTCAGCGTAAACAAAGGCTTGCCGTTCAGAATCGTGCAGACGCATCTCTCGCAGTCCGTCATCAGAGGGAATTTCACGCCCTTTCTGTCTCTGAGGAAATACAAATCCTCATTGCTGCGCTCCGTGCAGAATTTATGTCCGTCCTTGCCGCCCACATAATTCCCGATGGGGCATTGCTGCGTTTTCATCAGCGGCAGATAGCCATAAACCACCATTTCGCAGTCCTTATCCCCCATGCGGTTGATTTCCTGCAAATTCGCCTCCACAGAAAGACAGACATTGTCCGCCCCCTGCTCCTTCCAGTATTCCACCGTCTGCCGGTTCATCGCATTCAGATTGTAATCAACAACAATTTTCTTGCCGCTTTTCTGCACCTGTGCAAACTGCCCTGCGGCACGCACCAAAAAGCCATCAATCTCGCTCGCAATCAGCCTGTCAATCATCGGCTGTTCTGCTTCCGCATTCCATTCTCTTGCCACTCTCGGCAGTGCGGCATAAAGCGTCACGCCTGCCTTGCGGCATTTTGCCAGAATCTTGTCCAGATTTTTCTCCAAATCCGCCGCCGCTTCATAATACACCCTGCAAATGCCTCTCGCCTGCAAAACGGCATCCAGCTGCCCCATGTTCATCACAACCGCTGTCAGCTTTTTCCGCAGCTGCATCGGCTGCTTCTCCGGTTTCGCATACACCGCGTCATCCTTCGCCTTCCGCTTGGATTTTTTCAGAATCGCCGCCTCCAGTGCCTCGCACGCCGCACGCCGCACACGGTTCACCTCGCTGATATTCACATAAATATATCTGTCGATATCCGTCTGCAAATCCGCCAGAACAAAGGGGGTTGCGCCCATCTTGCTGATGTTTTCCCGCAGCTTCATCGGGAGCATAGGCGAGCTGCCTGCCGGCTCTACGATACTGCCGCTGACAAAAACGCTGTTGCCGCCGTTATCCCAAAGCTGTAAGGAAATCGGTTCGCCCTCCTTCACACGCAGCATCCCGTAAATCGGAAGCTTGCGTGTATCCTTTTCGTAGGTCTTTTTCAGCTCATCCTGCAATGCCTTCCCAAAGGTGCGGTAAACCACATCATTTTTGTTGATATCCCCCTCAAGGGTAATCGTAATCACCTCGCCCGCCTTGGAGTGCTTGGAAACATTTGTCCCAACGTGCGGCTCTGTCTGCGTCCAGATTTCCAGACCATCTCCGGGAACCAAGGGTTCTCTCGTGCGAATCGTCACCTTCTTATATTTCGGCAGATACTTGTCCACAATGCCGACCTTCAGCCCCCACGATTTCGGGCGTTCAATGCTCATCATCTCCCGTCCGGCAAAGGAGGTGTAATATCCCTCCGTAAAGCCGCCGCGGCTAAACAGCTGCTGCAACGCCTTGATATCCGCGGGATCTACCTTGTATTCCTCCGAATTTTCAAAATACAGGTCAATATATTTGCGATAAATCCGCGTTACCCCTGCCACATATTCAGGGCTTTTCATTCTGCCTTCAATTTTCAGCGATGCAATCCCTGCTTCAATCAGCTGCGGCAGTATTTCCACCGTCATCACGTCCTTCGGGGAAAGCAGATATCCCTCCGCCATGCTGTCATAGCCCTTATACAGCGTATAGGGCAACCGGCAGGTCTGCGCGCAGCGTCCGCGGTTGCCGCTTCTGCCGCCCAGCATGCTGCTCATAATGCACTGCCCCGAATAGCAAACACAAAGCGCCCCATGCACAAAGGTTTCGATTTCCGCTTCGGTGTTTTCCGTAATATGCCTGATTTCCTCCAGAGAAAGCTCTCTGCTCAGCACGATTTTATCAAACCCACGACCTTCCCAGTATTTCACATCCGCCAGAGAATTACAGGTCATCTGCGTGCTTGCATGCAGAGGAAAATCAGGAAAATGCGCCTTTACCAGTCTTTCCGCGCCTGTATCCTGCATAATGAGCGCATCCACGCCCATTTCGTACAGGCTCCTGATATAGGTCAAAAACCCTGCCAGCTCCTCATCCTTATATACCGTATTTACCGTTACATACACCTTTACGCCGCGCAGATGGCAATAATCGCAGGCATCCTCCAGCTCCTTCAAATCAAAATTCCCTGCATACTGCCTTGCGCTGAACTGCTTGCCACCCAGATAGACCGCATCACAGCCGCCGTTCACTGCCGCCTTCAGGCTCTCCATAGAACCCGCAGGGGAAAGCAGCTCCGGTCGATTCACTCCAGACATAATAGTCTCCTTTCTCTCTCATGCAAACCCGTTGTAAAAGAAAAGAGCAAACCTATGAAATTCTCTCAAATGCTTCATCGGCATGCTGCTTTTCGTTATTTCTTTCTTTTTTTCGTTAATTTTTATGGTTATTTCTTTCCTTTTTTATTTTTTCCTGCGGAATGGTATGTCTGGTGCATCTGCACGCTGCCGTTGTCCTCCATCGCCAGAATATATTCATCCAGCTTGTTTTCCGCATTCTCTCTCGCCTTTTCCGCTTCCTCCAGTTTATGCGTCAATTCCTGCACGCGCGCCGTCATGCCGATGAGTCTGCCCTCCAGCTCAGCAGTATACGCCTTTTCCTTGAAGTAATCATCTGCCACATTCACAGAGGTCAGCACATAAGCAAGGCTGGAATCCAACGTAACAGCAACGGCCTTTTCACGGACTTCCGTCATTTTTTCATCAATATAAGCCGCCACACTGCGGATATGTTCCTCCGATTCCTCGCCAACCAGCGTAAAGCTTTTTCCGTCAATGGAAATCTTCACTCTGTTTTTCATGAACTGCACTCCCTCTCCTCTTTTTCATAATTACATACTTATTTGTAAGTATACCACAAATACAATTTAGAAGGAATACCTTTCTTCCGAAACCCCTCGACAGAAAAGGCGTCCATCCTTCGATGAACGCCTCTATTCTTACCTACAAAGCAGTGTGATAATCCCAATCACAATCAGAATCGGGAATGCGATATAAAGCAAGCCTCCTACCACCATACCAATTAAAATCAGCGGCAATATTACAATCGTCAGTAAAAATTTGGAGATTCCCCAAGCCATTTGTATCCCGAAAAGCAGCAGCTTCCCGAATACTCCAATCATACAAATGATAAATAAAAACATCCACAACATACTTTCCACCTCAATTTCGTCCACAAGCTGTTCCAACTGTGTTTTCAAGTCAATTATAGCAAAAAAATCATAGATTACAACTGGGAAAATATTAAATTTTCTTTAAGCCCTTCCTGCAAAAGAAAACCCCGTCGCGTAAGCGACGGGGGCTCGTACCAACCGTATTTTTTTTATAAAATTTTGTTGCTTAAATTCCCTTTGAAAATTATTTCTTTCTCCAAGCCCAGATGTCCTTGCCTGCTTTCTTCATATCGTGGAAGTCAGCAGCGGCTGTGAACAGTGCGTCTGTGGAAGAGTTCAGGCCTGTTTCGCAAGAGTCCTGAATTACGCCGATGATGAAGCCAACACCTACAACCTGCATTGCTACATCGTTGGGGATACCAAACAGAGAGCAAGCCAGAGGAATCAGCAGCAGGGAACCACCTGCAACACCGGAAGCACCGCAAGCGGAGATAGCTGCTACGAAGGACAGCAGAACCTTCATTGCAAGGGGAACTTCCATGCCCAGTGTGTTTACGCAAGCCAGTGTCATAACTGTGATTGTGATTGCAGCACCGCCCATGTTGATTGTTGCACCCAGAGGGATAGAGATGGAGTAGTTATCTTCATCCAGACCCAGTTCTTCACACAGAGTCATGTTAACAGGGATATTCGCTGCGGAAGATCTTGTGAAGAATGCTGTGATAAAGGAATCCTTCAGGCATTTGAATACCAGAGGATAAGGGTTGGATTTGATCTGTGTCCATACGATGATGGGGTTCAGAATCAGAGCTACGAAAGCCATGCAGCCAACCAGAACTGCCAGAACCTTACCGTATTCTGTGAAGATACCCAGACCGTTTTCGGATACTGTTGTGAATACCAGACCCAGGATACCGAAGGGAGCGCAGGAGATTACTGCTCTAACTGCTGCTGTAACTGCTTCGGAGAAATCGTTCAGTGCTTTCTTTGTTGTGTCACTTGCTTTTTTCAGTGCCAGACCAAAGATAACAGCCCAGAACAGAATACCCAGGTAGTTTGCGTTTACCATGGAACCGATGGGGTTGGAAACAATGTTGTTCAGCAGATTGGAGAATACTTCACCAATGCCGCCTGCTGCTGTGTAGCCATCTGTGGAAGCAGCGTTGCCCAGAGGCAGAACGATGTGGATGAAGTGGCAAGCCAGTACAGCAACAACAGCCGCTGCGAATGTACCAATCAGGTACAGTGCAACTACACGGCCCATTGTTCTGCCGCCGCCCTCCTGACCGCAAGCCAGAGCTGCGATAACCAGGAAGAATACCAGAATAGGTGCTACAGCCTTCAGAGCACCAACGAACAGGGTACCCAGAACACCGATAACTTTTACTTGTGGAATCAGCAGACCAAGGATTGCACCAATGATCAGACCACAAACGATACGTTTTACTAAGGAAATGCTATTCCATTTCTGAATAATACTCATTTTGACCTTCTCCTATTAAATGATTGATTTGATAAATGTTTGTATAATTGCTTGTTTCTACGGTTTGTACGAAAACTAAATATGAAAAGTATTGAGGTTTGCCTTTTGCATCAACCAAATACCTTTTCGCAAAGCTTTTTCCCTGTCGGTGTCACAGCCAGACCGCCTTCTGCGGTTTCCTTCAGCGTAGAGGACATTGTATCACCGATTTTCTTCATCGCTACAATTACCTCATCCGCAGGAATATGACTTTCCACGCCTGCCAGTGCCAGCTCAGCCGCTACCAGAGCATTGCCTACGCCGCCGGCATTTCTTTTGATACAGGGAATCTCAACCAGACCTGCAACAGGGTCGCAAACCAGACCGAGAATATTTTTCAGCGCGATCGCACAAGCATGCTCACACTGCTTGGGTGTGCCGCCGCAAAGCTCTACCATTGCCGCCGCCGCCATTGCGCTTGCCGCGCCGCATTCTGCCTGACAGCCGCCTGCCGCCCCTGCCACGCTGGCATTCGTTGCAATCACGATACCAACCGCAGATGCAGTAAACAGTGCCATAACCAGATCCTTATCCGAAATATTTTTTTCCTCCTGCAATGTCAGCAGTGCAGAAGGAAGAATACCGCAGCTGCCCGCTGTCGGGGATGCTACGATTCTGCCCATGCAGGCGTTTGTCTGTGCAACCGCAACCGCCTTCATCATTGCATTGCCGAAGAAATGACCTGCAATATTCTTGCCTGCCTTCAATGCTTCATTCAGCTTGTAGGCATCGCCGCCTGTCAGTCCGCTGGCAGAACGCTTGTCCTTATCCAACCCATCCTGTACGGATTCCTTCATGACCTGCAGGGATCGCTCCATGGTTGCGAACATTTCTTCTTCTGTCTTTTCCGTCATTGCCGCCTGTGTTTTCAGAACCAGCTCAGAAAGCTTCAAGCCTCTCTTTTCCGCTTCGTTTACCAATTCGGCAATAGAATCATATTTTAACAAGTTCTCCGCCTCTCCTTCTTAAATTGCTTTCAGAATCGTAGATGCGTGAATATGGGGACATTCCATGATTGCATCATTGATAGACTCGTCCACATGACCGTCAATCTCGATTGTCATAACAGCTGTACCGCCCTTATGGTCTCTGCCCAGAGAGAACCCATGTATGTTTACACCCTTGTCTGCCAGAATGTTTGTTACCACGGCAATCATACCGGGAACGTCATCATGGGGAATCACCAATGTATCGGATTTACCGGAAATCGATACCTCTGTATCATTGATTTTATTGATAATAATATTGCCGCCGCCGATGGATGCACCGCGAATCAGCGCGGTTCTTCCCGCTTCATCTGTCAGCGTAATTTCCGCCGTATTGGGGTGTGCGCCGTCAATATCTTCTTCGATAAAGGTAAAATCCAGGCCTTCCTCTGTCGCAATCTGCATGCTGTTGCGGATACGGGCATCGTCTGTGTCCATCCCCAGAATCCCTGCAATCACAGCCTTATCCGTACCGTGACCCTTATAGGTCTTGGCAAAGGAGCCGCTGAACTGAATCACAGCCTTCACGGGCTTCTTGCCCAGAACAGAACGGGCATATTTCCCGATACGCACTGCACCTGCTGTATGAGAACTGGAAGGGCCAATCATAATAGGTCCGATGATATCAAATACCTGTAACACTAAAATCCCTCCTAACCTTATTTCGATTTTTTATCGATAAACCAAGTGTTTTTGACAAAAAACCGCATAATTTATCGACATTTCCAATTATATATGATTAAATTCAACAAAGTCAATAGGTATCCCTAAAAAAGTTCCTTGTAGAAAGACATTTTTTTCTTATTCTCGGATATTTGTCCACTTCACAAATACACCCGTGTGATTTTCCACAAAATTTCAAAAATTTTTGAATTTCTTTTCCATAAAAACGAAAAATTACAAAAAAAATGCCCCACTCTTTTGAGTGGGGTAAAAGCCATAAAAAGCAAAAAGCGGAAGGGTTCGGGAAACGAATGTTCATTACTTTGCTACGTAAAGCAGGCTTCGCCTGCCACCCCTTCTTGGGTGGTAAGCAGTTTCCCGAATGGAATCCGCAGAGTGAGCTTTGCTTGTTCGAGGAAAACAGCAGGTTTCAAGGCGTGCCGCCGGAACCTGTCTGTTTATTCCTCTGCCTCAACAAGTCGAAAGCCCCGCTTTCGACTTAATACATTACATGTAGTTACCCATGCCGGGGTCGGGCATTGCGGGTGCGTTTTTCGCAGGCAGCTCCGCAACAACCGCTTCTGTTGTCAGGAAGGTGGAAGCAACGCTGGTTGCATTTTGCAATGCGCTTCTTGTTACCTTTGCAGGGTCAAGGATACCTGCTTCAACCATTTCCACATATTCCTCTGTCAGCGCGTTGAAGCCCATGCTGTCATTCATCTCTTTTACCTTGTTTACAATCACAGACCCTTCCAGACCTGCATTTGCAACAATCTGACGCAGAGGTGCTTCCAATGCCTTGATGACGATATCCGCACCTGTTTTTTCATCCCCTGCCAGCTCTGCGCAGGCTGCTTTTACCTTATCCATCGCATGAACCAGAGCAGTACCGCCGCCGGCTACAATGCCTTCCTCCACTGCTGCCTTTGTTGCCGCCAGTGCATCCTCCATACGCAGCTTCTTTTCCTTCATTTCTGTTTCTGTTGCCGCACCAACCTTGATCACAGCTACGCCGCCGGAAAGCTTTGCCAGTCTTTCCTGATATTTTTCCTTATCAAATGCGGAATCTGTTTCTTCCATGCCCTTTTTGATCTGTGCGATACGCGCTTCGATGGCAGCCTTGTCACCTGCACCGTCTGCGATGATGGTTGCTTCCTTTTCCACACGAACTGTTTTCGCGGTACCCAGCATATCCAGTGTTGCATCCTGCAGGGAAATGCCAACCTCCTCGGAGATAACCTGACCGCCTGTCAGTGCCGCGATATCTGCCAGCTGTGCTTTTCTTCTTTCGCCGTAGCCGGGTGCCTTTACCGCAACGCAGGTGAATACATTACGCAGCTTGTTCACAACCAGAGTTGCCAGAACCTCGCTTTCTACATCCTCTGCAATCAAAAGCAGCTTTCTGCCCGTCTGCATTACCTGCTCCAGAATCGGCAGGATTTCCTGAATATTGGAAATTTTCTTATCTGTAATCAGAATCAGAGGCTCCTCCAGAACCGCTACCATCTTATCCATATCCGTAGACATGTATGCGGAAAGATACCCTCTGTCGAACTGCATCCCTTCTACCAGAGCCAGCTCTGTTTTCATGGTCTTGGATTCCTCAATGGTAATAACGCCGTCATTTGTAACCTTATCCATTGCTTCCGCAATCATCTTGCCGACTTCCTCATCCCCTGCGGAGATTGCCGCTACGTTTGCAATGTGCTTGCTTGTGGTAACGGACTGGCTCATTTTCTTGATTTCTGCAACAGCTGCTTCCGTTGCCTTCTGCATCCCGCGTCTGAGAATAATGGGATTTGCGCCTGCCGCAATATTCTTCAGACCCTCCTGAATCATTGCCTGTGCCAGAACGGTTGCTGTTGTAGTACCGTCGCCGGCAACATCATTTGTCTGTGTCGCAACCTCCTTTACCAGCTGTGCGCCCATGTTTTCATAAGGGTCCTCCAGCTCAATATCCTTTGCAATAGTAACGCCGTCGTTTGTAATCAGGGGAGAAGTGAATTTTCTGTCCAGAACCACGTTTCTGCCCTTGGGCCCCAGTGTTACCTTTACTGTATTTGCCAGCTTATCCACACCTGCCGCCATTGCGTTTCTGGCATCGGTGCTGTATTTGATTTCTTTTGCCATAATGCTTTCCTCCAATCAAATTTTCAAATTTTTATTTTCAAAAATCAATTAAAATCAATCCTTGATGATTGCCAGAATATCATTCTGACGCATAATCAGGTATTCCTCGCCGTCATATTTCACTTCCATTGCGCCATATTTGGAATACAGCACATGGTCGCCCTCCTTCACTACCATCTCAATCTTGGTATCGCCAACCATGCCGCCGGGGCCGACAGCAACAACGATTGCTTCCTGCGGCTTTTCCTTCGCCTGACTTGTCAGCACAATGCCGGATTTTGTGGTTTCCTGTGCTTCTACCTGTTTCAATACGACTTTATCTCCTAATGGTGCAAGTTTCATTTTCATTACCTCCTATAATTTTCTATCTGTTAGCACTCATCTAATCCGAGTGCTAATTTACAATACCTATATTAACACCATATCCAGTTATATTCAAGACCCTTTTTGAAAATTCACAAATTGTTTAAAAAGTTCATAAAAAAAGAGACTGTATGCCTTCACATACAATCTCTGTCCATTTCCGCTGTCCGCTTTTGCTTTTTTTGCTGTCCTTTTCGTGTCCAATCTGTCCACACCTGTCCACTCTTATTTTCGGTTGCCTTCATCCAGATATGCAGCCGCGCTCAATGCCGCAACCAGTCCCTCGCCGACCGCCTTCGCAATCTGATACGGCGCACCGGTGCAGTCTCCTGCCGCAAAAACGCCGGGAAGATTCGTTTTCATCGCACGGTCAACCACGATATTCTTGCCATCCGTTTCCAGCCCAAACAGCAAACTTTCGGGGGCTGTGCTGTTTTTCGCAAAGAAAATCCCATCACAGGGAATCGCTTCTCCCCCCACCTCCAGCGCGGAAACCCTGCCATTCTCGCCAAGCACCGCCTGCGGTTTTCCTTCCTTTAAATGGATGTTTTCCTTTAAATACATCACCGGCTGATACAAAGGCAGATACGTCACGCGCGCGCAGACATCCGCAAGGAAGTTTGCCTCTGCCTCCCCCTCCGCATTTTCGCCCACAACCACAACATTTTTACCGCGATAAAGCATCCCATCGCAGGTCGCACAATAGCTGACCCCCTTGCCGAGATACTCCGTTTCGCCCGCAATGCCGCGGCTTTTATTGATGCCCGTTGCCAGAATGAGCGTTTTTGCCTGCACGAAATTATTATCCGCATTGATAACAAAATACTCTCCCATGGGCATAATCTGCTTGATGCGCGATTCCACAAACTCCACGCCCTGCTTTCTGGCGTGGGCATAAAACTGATTCAGCAGCTCCTCGCCGCTTAAATCGGGCAGACCAAGGTAATTATCAACCTTCTCCGCCGCAAACAGCAGAGAGCTATCCAGACTTCTGCCGAAGATGCAAACGCTTTTATTCCGCTGCCTTGCGCTGACCGCCGCCGATAACGCCGCAGGGCCGCCGCCGATAATCCCGATATCGTACATAGAAAAGCCTCCTTCCGATTGACCTATCCAAGTATCGTCCAAAATCAAAATAAAAAACCACGAAAAAACCACGAGAGGAAAAAATATCTTCTCGTGGTTCATTTTATCATATTATTTCAGAAAAATCTGTTGCATCTGCCACTTTTCGGAAATTATTTTTCTTTTTCAGCGGCGCGTGCTTCAATAATCTTTTTCTGCACCTCCATGGGAGCCTCCTCATATCTTTCGAAATGATGTCTGTATTCACCACGGCTCTGTGTCATGGAGCGCAGGTCGGTTGCGTATTTGTGCATTTCTGCGGTAGGAACCTCTGCAACAATGCACTTCTTCATGCCGACTGCATCCATGCTCAAAATGCGCCCACGGCGTTTTGTGATATCGCCCATGATATCGCCCATGTATTTATCGGGAATCAGCACCTCAACGTGTTCGATGGGCTCCAGAATAACGGGCTTCGCCTGTGGAATCCCCTCCTTGAATGCAACGGAGGTTGCCATCTTGAACGCCATTTCAGAGGAGTCAACGGGATGGTAGGAGCCATCTGTCAGGGTAGCCTTCAGACCAACAACGGGATAGCCTGCCAGCACGCCGCTCTGTACACATTCCTGCAAACCCTTTTCAACCGCAGGGAAATACTGCTTGGGAACGGAGCCGCCGAAGATTTTTTCTTCAAAGATAACAGGTGTTGTGGTATCGTAGCTGGGCTCAAATTCCATCACAACGTCACCAAACTGACCATGACCGCCGGACTGCTTTTTATAACGACCGCGCACGGATGCTTTTGCCTTAATGGTTTCTCTGTAAGGGATGATGGGGTCTGTCAGATCAACCTCAATCTTATATTTTGCTTTCAGCTTCTGCACCATAACATCCAGCTGCTGTTCGCCAACGCCATAAACCAGCGTCTGTTTGGTTTCGGGGTTTACTTCCATCTTAATCGTGGGGTCTTCCTCACGAATCTTTGTCAGGGCTGCGGAAAGCTTATCCTCATCACCCTTACCCTTCGGCTTGATTGCCATGCAAAGCACGGAGCCGGGCAGCGCAATCTTAGGAATGATAATATTTGCATCCTTCAGGGAAAGGGTATCCTGTGTGGAGGTGTTGGAAAGCTTTGCCAGTGCGCCGATATCACCGGAGTGCAGCTCATCCACCTCAATCTGCTCCTTCCCACGCATAACATACAAACGTCCAACCTTTTCGACGGTATCCTTTTCTTCATTATAGACACTCATGGTAGTATCCAGCTTACCTGTCATCACGCGGAACAGGTTCAAGCGACCGATATAGGGGTCGGCAATGGTTTTGAATACATACGCAGAGAAGCGTTCGTCATCAGAGGAGCAATAAACAACGTCCTTGCCATCATGGAAGGCATGGAAGTTTGCCTTTGCTTCGATTGCAGGAAGGGTGAAGCGAACGATTGTGTTCATCAAAAGCTTAACGCCATAGCCCAGTGTTGCGGAACCGCACATAACGGGTGCAATGCTGTGGTTTGCGATACCAACCTGCAAGCCGTCATAGATTTCCTCTTCGGTCAGCTCTTCATCATTGAAGAATTTTTCCATCAGCTCTTCGCTGGATTCTGCCGCTACCTCAATCAGCATGGAGCGCAGAACCTCAACCTGATCCTTTTTATCCTCCGGCATTTCGCATTTTTCCAGCTTGCCGTTTACCTTCTTTCTGGCATCTCTCTTAATCAGATTGATAAAGCCGATGAAGTTGCCGTTTTCATCATCAAAGGGAATTTGCAGGGGGGCAACGGCTTTGCCGAAGTTTTTACGCAAATCAGCCAGTGTTTTTTCAAAGTCTGCATTTTCATCATCCATCTGGTTAATGAAAATGATGCGAGGCAGGTGCATTTCTTCGCAGTATTCCCATGCCTTTTCCGTGCCGACCTCTACGCCGGATTTTGCGGAAACCATAATCAGCCCTGTATCCGCTACGTTCATTGCCAGCTTTACCTCGGCTGCAAAGTCAAAGTAACCGGGAGTATCCAGGAAGTTAATCTTTGTATCCTGCCATTCAACGGGAATTACAGATGTATTGATCGAAACCTTACGGCGAATTTCTTCTGCTTCATAGTCAGACACAGTGTTTCCGTCTTCCACCTTGCCGAATCTCTTCGTTGCACCGGAATAATACAACGCTGCTTCGGAATATGTGGTTTTACCGGAGCCGCTGTGGCCCAAAAGAACTACGTTTCTCACTCTGTTAGATGCATAATTTTTCATAGAATCTTCCCTCCCATAGGTTTATTTTTGAACGGATTTGTGTCCGTCAAGGGGCTTGTTAACGTATACAGCGCACAAAATATGTACAATCTATACACTACATTAAATTCGACCATTATTTGAATTTCCCTTTATTTTTTTCCAAAAAAATTTCGTATTGACGGTTTTGCCGAAAGAAGTCGCATTTTCTCGTTCCGTTTTTGTGCAAAATAAAACCATACACCGCTGTGGACAGATGTATGGCTTTCTTTTTACATAAAAATTTTCAAGCTCCTTACCGCAAACCGAAATAGGCAGCGACCGCGTTGCTCAACGCTTTTCCGATTTCGTCAATATTCCCCCGTATCCATGCGGCATCCTCCGGATTATCATGATACGCAACCTCAACCAATGCAGAGGGGGCATTTGTCCGGCGCAGCTCACGCAGGGTTGTGGTCGGCAGCACCTGCACCTTGGATGGGTCGGGATAAATCTCACGCAGCTCATCGGCAATCAGCTCCGCCATCTGTCTGCCATAAGGGCTTGTGGCATAATAATAGACCACAGGGCCACGCCTTGTGCCTGCGACAGACGGAGGGGCGGCGTTGGAATGGATGGCAAGGTGAAAATCAACATTGCTGTTATTGGAATCGGCAATCGCCTGCCCCAGTGTCATTTCGGGGGCATTGCGGAGATATTCAATGCCATCCGCCGCAAGATACGGCTCCATGGCATCCGCAATCAGATTCATGACCTCCTCCTCCGAACCGCCGCCGTAGAAGGGATTATATTCCTGCAAGGAGGGACTGAGATAAATTCTGGGCATAGCATTTCTCCCCTTTTTCCTTCAATATATGAAAACAGACCGAAAAGTTTCCTTCTCGGTCTGCAACAGGCTTGCTTATTTCAGCAGGCTTTTTTTATACATATTGTAGATATCTTCTCTTTCCAGAGGATAAGGGAAGGTTGCCAGCTTGCCCTTCTGCTCCATGAAGCGGTCGGTATAGCTTGTGACATCTGCTTCGGTGTAAACGGAATTATGCTCCAGAACGGCATCCAAAAAGGTGCCCATCTCGTCTGTGCTTGCAAAGCCAAGATACTCCAGAACCTTCGCGACATTTTCATCCCCTGCGGGGAACAGCTCCAGATATGCCTGCGTCAGAACGCCATTTGCCATGCCATGGGGCAGACCCTTCTCGTAGGTCAGGAAATAGCCCATGCCATGGGGCAGAGAGGTCATGGTCTGTGCGATTGCAACGCCGCCAAGGGCGGACATCAGCATCAGCTTATCCCTCGTTTCGGGGGAATAGACTCTTTCACGCAGGGCAGGCATACATTCCTTGAAAAGCAGCAGCCCCTGCTTGGCGATTTCTCTGCTGACCGCGGTTGCCTTTGCGGAAAGATAGCTTTCCACCAGATGCGTCAGCGCGTCTACAGCGGTATTGTTTGTGGTTCTTGCAGGCAGGGTATCCATATATTTCGGGTCGAGAAATGCCACTGTGGCAAAGATATGCGCGGCAATGCTCGATTTTGTTCTTTTTGCATGCAGGGTCACGATGGCATACTGCGTTACCTCCGAGCCTGTGCCTGCGGTTGTGGGTACGGCTACTACGGGCAATGCCTTATTTTCTGCGTTCCAGAGGGCATCCGTCCCCTGTTCGGGATGCGCCGCCATGGTCGCAATCGCCTTAGAGGAATCCATCGGGGAACCGCCGCCAATGCCGATGAAAAATTCCACGCCCTCCGCGATGGCAAGCTTTGCCGCCCGTTCTACGGTTTCTACGGAAGGGTTTTCCTCGATTTCATCAAACAGAATCCACGCAATACCAAGGCTGTCCAGTGCGTCGGTGATATCCTGCTGTGCGCCGTTTCTCTTGGCGGAGGTTTTCCCTGTGACAACCATTGCCTTTTTGCCGAGCTTCGCCATTGCCGCCTTATGCTCCGCTACGCACCCTCTGCCGAAATAGCAATCTGTCGGCATAAAATAATGAAAGTTTCCCATTCACTCCACATCCTTTCTCTTTTCTTCGGAAAATATAATCAACAAAGGAAATCGTACCATTCCCAATCAGTCTGCATAATCGCCTCAAGGGTTTCCTCCGCAGGCTCCTCTGTCAGCTCAAATTCAATTTCAAACTCATGATAGCGCTCACCCTCAATCGTTGCTACGCCTGTAATAATATAATTTTTGCCCTCTCCTGTGACAAATTCACCCTCCATAAGAAGGTCATCCTCTTCGAGATAAATTTTGTGCAGTTCGTTTGCAATCTGCTCCTCTGTGAATGTCAGCTTCATTTTCGTCCTCCCTTTTTGTTTCGTTTTCTTCTCCTTATAGTATCATTTCTTTTAGAATCGAACAAGAAGGAAGTTCCTCTTTTCTTCCGACTGCTTTCATGGTAAGATAAAAAGGCGCACTTAAATCGAAAGCAGCGTTTCGACCTATTAAAACAATCTAATACTTCCCGGCGGAAGTTTTCTATAAAGGAGTTTTTTTCTATGAATTACATTGTTTTGGATTTGGAATTCAATCAGGCGTTCCCCTTCAAATCCGGAAAGAAGGTGGAGCCGAACCCGGAATGTCCCTTTGAGATTATTCAGATCGGGGCGGTGAAGCTGAATGAACGCTTTGAGCAGCTGGATTCCTTTAATTGCATGATTTCGCCGCAGATTTATCCCCGTCTGCACCCCTTCGTGGAAAAAATTACGGGGATTCGTCCGAAGATGCTCACCGGACAGCCCCATTTTCCTGAGGCGTATCAGGCGTTTCTTACGTTTATCGGCAAGGAGCCTGCCGTTCTTTGCGCATGGGGCGGGGACGATATCAAATCCCTGTACCGCAACATCCTGTATTACAATCTGGATGCCGATGCAATGACAAATCAGTTTCTGAATGTACAGCCCTTTGCAGCGGAATATCTGCACCATGAAACAGGCAAGGCAATCGGTCTGAAAAATGCGGTTGAGGCACTGGAGCTGCCGCAGGAGGAAACATTCCACAATGCTCTGAACGATGCGACCTATACGGCAAAAATCTTTGCCATTACGCATCCCGAACATATACAGCCGGATACCTTTCAGCCGCTGACTATGCTGACGAAAAAGCCGAAGCGTCTGCGTACAAACGTGAAGTCTCTGTTCCTGCACATTGAAGAACGATTGGAGCGACCGCTGACCGAGGAAGAAAAGGCACTTGTCAAGCTGGCCTATATGCTGGGGCGCAACCATACCTTTGATGCCGCACCCGCAGTACGCAAAAAGGAATCTGCAAAATAAAAAAATGTCTGTAAGAACAAAAAATCTCAAAGCCCCTTTGGGATTTTTTCTTTTTGCAGACAAAATAAAAAAAGCGGGAGAACGGCTCCCAATACAGCGTTCTCCCGAAATTTTTCGCAAACCAAAAAAACATCCTTGGTTCTCTTCAAAAAAATCGGTCGAAACTTCATGGTCTCCTCTCACGCCGGAACACGGCTTCCCATCGCTGTTCATCTCTGCAAGGCCTAAGGCGCTCCCCTTCTGCCTTCCCGTTTCGGGCTGTTCCTTTCGGATGCTGTCAGAAATTTTCATTGACATTCTTCTATTTTTCCAGTTTTTTCATTTGCTCCTCCACATTTTCGCATTGCATGAGCCCACTCATCACACAGATACCTGCCGCACCCGTTTTTCTGACCGATGCCGCATTTTCGCTGCCGATGCCGCCGATGGCATAAACAGGAATGGCTACGCTTTCCACAACCTCCTGCAAAAACGCCAGCCCTCTGGGGGCAAGTCCCTTCTTGCAATCCGTCACGAAAACGTGTCCTGCTGTGATATAGGTACAGCCAAGCCGAGCCGCCTCCTGTGCTTCCGCAACAGAATGGCAGGATGCGCCGATGCTTCGGAACTGTTTCTTTTTTTCTTCCTCCATGCCGCGCAAAATATGCAGGGGCAAATGGATCTGCTCCGCTCCCAGTAAAAGTGCTGCATCAATAAAGCTATGCAGGATGCAGGGAACGTCATTTTGCTTGCAGATTTGCATTACATTTTCCGCCAGTGCCTTGTATGCCGCTTCGCTTAAATCCTTTTCGCGCAGGATGATGCCCTTCGGCTGACAGGCTGCGATTTTCCGGATACGCTGCAAAAAATCCTCATGACAAAGGTTGCGGTTTGTGACACACAAAATATCAGACATACAGATAATCATTCAGCACAGGCTGAAGTCCTTCCTCAGACATATCCTCATACATGGTTTCAAAGCTGCGGTCATCATTGATTTCAAACTGCTCATCACCCTCTGCATTCTCCGCTTCCTTGCCGGTGTATTTGCTTTCATGGTCACCGATGCCTGTAGAAACACCTGCGGAAACCTTCGTTGCGGCAATTTTTACGATACCGTCACGGAAGGATTTGCTTTCTCTGGAGGATACCGTGATGCCGACAAAGGGCATGAAAATACGATAGGCACAAAGAACCTGACAAAGCTCCTTCTCCCCGACATCCAGAGGATTGATTTTATCATTATTGATAATCGGGCGCAGTCTGGGACAGGATAAGGACATTTCTGCATGAGGATATTTCCGCTGCAAATAATAAACATGCAGTGCGCTTGCCAGTGCGTCCTTTCTGAAATCGGACAAGCCCAGCAAAGCAGAGAACGCAACCCCTCTCATGCCGCCGCGCAGGGCTCTTTCCTGTGCATCAAAGCGGTAGGGCCAAACACGCTTATGCCCCATCAGATGCAGGGTTTCATACTTTACATTGTCATAGGTTTCCTGGAAAACAGTGACATAATCCACACCACATTCATGCAGATACCGATATTCATCCGTATTCACAGGATAAATTTCCACGCCGACCATGCGGAAATATTTTCTTGCCAGCTTACAAGCCTCACCAATGTATTTGACATCACTCATGGCACGGCTTTCGCCTGTCAGAATCAGGATTTCCTCCATGCCGCTGTCCGCGATGACCTGCATTTCCTTTTCAATCTGCTCCATATTCAGCTTCATGCGGTTGATGTGGTTATAGCAGTTGAAGCCGCAGTATACACAGTAATTCTCGCAGTAATTGGCAATATACAGGGGGGTGAAAAGATAAACGGTATTGCCGAAATGCTTGCCGGTTTCGATTCTTGCCTTCTGCGCCATTTCCTCTAAAAAGGGAGCCGCCGCAGGGGAAAGCAACGCCTTGAAATCCTCCACAGAGCAGGTTTCATGATCGAGCGCCGCGCGCACATCTCTTGCCGTATATTTATCATAATCGTATTCCTCCACATGCGCCATAACCGTTTCACGGATATCGGATTTGATGATTTCCATTCCGGGCATATATTCCATGTGATTCTTTCTGGAAGCAGGGTTTGTTTCCAGCTCATGCTTACGCTTCAGCGCTTCGGGGGAAAGAAATTCAGAGTCTACAAAAAATTGATTTTCCATGCTTATCCCTCCTTAATCACGCAGGAAGCCTGTCAGCGGATCGGATGCGGATGCACCTCTGGTCAGCACTCTGCCCAGACCGGAAAGATACGCCTTTCTGCCTGCCTCAATCGCCTGACGGAATGCCGCTGCCATAAGGGGCAAATCGCCTGCGGTTGCCAGAGCGGTGTTCGCCATGATTGCCGCTGCGCCCATTTCCATTGCTTCGCAAGCCTGAGAAGGTCTGCCGATGCCTGCATCTACGATGATGGGCAAATCAATTTCATCCACCAGAATCTGAATGAATTCCTTTGTTGCCAGACCCTTATTGGAGCCGATGGGAGAAGCCAGCGGCATAATGCTTGCCGCGCCTGCGTTCACCAAATCACGCGCCACATTCAAATCGGGGTACATATAAGGCATTACCACAAAGCCTTCCTTTGCAAGAATTTCGGTTGCCTTGATGGTTTCATAGTTATCAGGCAGGAGATATTTGCTGTCACGCATGATTTCTATCTTTACGAAATCACCACAGCCCAGCTCTCTTGCCAATCTTGCAATGCGGACTGCCTCCTCGGCATTTCTTGCGCCGGAGGTATTGGGCAGCAGGGTAACATTTTTAGGAATGAAATCCAGAATGTTTTCCTGATCCTTTGTATTCGCGCGGCGTACTGCCAATGTGATAATTTCCGCGCCGGCATCCTTTACAGCCGCTTCAATCAGCTTTAAGGAATATTTACCGGAGCCCAGAATAAATCTGGAATGAAATTCATGTCCGCCAATGATAAGTTTGTCTTCTTTCTGCATGAAAATCCCTTCTTTCTTTTACTTATGGTTCAAACTGACCGGAAAGGATTCTCAGAACCATGTGCGCCTCATGCGCACCACATATCATCACACGAGAGGATACCAAGCCAATGTCATCTGCAACATCGCTGATTCCGTCTCCGCAGAGATAAAAACGGTCTGTAATCCTTCTGGTTTGGATGCTGTTTGCAGAGCCGAACCCTGCCATGCCGGACGCAGCGATCAGATATTTCGTATGTAATTTTTCCAGCACGCCATTGACCAGCATTGCCTTTGCTTCTGCGTTATCAAATGCTTCGCAGATAACATCGGCAGGTGCAAGGATTTCTTCAAAATTTTCCTCGGTAATGGCAGTTGTATGCGTTTCTATCGTAAGATATGGTGCAATCTCACGCAGATTCGCCGCCAGTGCCTCGGTTTTAAATTCTCCCAGCTGGGTTGCCTTATATTGCTGTCGATGCAGATTGGTGATATCCACCCTGTCAAAATCCGTCAGAATCAGCCTGCCAACGCCTGCTCTTGCCAAGGCAATCGCAATATTGGAGCCAAGACCGCCCAAACCGCAGATGGCAACCGTTGCCTGATTGAATTTTTCCTGCACAGCCCTTCCATGTCGTGCCGCTAATGCTCGCTGCAAGTCTTCCCTTTCAGGAATCCTGCTCAAATCAGCCACCTCCTACAAAATTAACAACCTCAATGACATCTCCGTCCTGCAAAATGGTTTCGCCATAGGCTGCCTTTGGCACAATTTCACCATTGCGCTCCACCGCAATCCGCTTGGGGTTATAGTCTGTGCCTGCCAGATATTCCGCCAGAGTTTTCCCTGCAACGGCAAGCGCTTCCCCATTGATTTTTACCACGCAGCTCTCACCTCCTTCTCTTAATCGCAATCAAACACAGGGCTTTTTATCAACAAAAAAAGGAAGCTACCATCATTTGATAACTCCCTTGTTTGTTCCTTCTGTTTTCAGGCATCCCTACGTTGGCATTATCCAAATCAGGTTATGGGTCGAAGGCGTATCCTTCCTCTCAGCCTGCCTGAGCAAGCTCCCCTCTGTGTGTTCGATTGTAGCTTCATTATACCGCCTGCATTTTTAAAAAGCAAGGATATTCTCAGAAACCTGCTCTCGACTTAGATTTTGTCCTCGTCCCCGAACGGATCCCCACATTCCGGACAGAAGCGAGGGGGCTTTGTGGGGTCTTCCGGCTCCCAGCCGCATTTATCACAGCGATACTGCGGCACGCCTGCCGGCTTTGGCTTGCCGCACTGCGGACAGAAGCGCCCCTTATTATGGCTGCCGCATGCACAAATCCAGACATTTTCCTCCGGCTTTTTCGCGCCACATTCCGTACAGAACTTGCCCGTATTCTCTGCTGCGCCACAGCTACAGGTCCAGCCTGTCCGGGTGGGTGCCTGTGTCTGAGGCTGTTGCTGTGCCGCCATTTGAAAAAGCTGCCCTGCATTCATGCCGCCGGACTGATTTGCCAGATTCATCCCTGCAAAAGCCATCACGGGGCCTGCATTGGGGTTTGCCGCTGCCGCCTGCATGGCTTCTGCCTGCGCATTGACCAGATGTGCCGCCGCCATGGAGGGATTGCGGAGCGTTGCATTTCTTTGCAGCTCCTTAATCATGGCTTCATCCTCATCGGATGCCTTCACGCTGCTTACACCGATAGAGGTAATCTCAATGCCATATCTGCCGCCCCATTTTTCTGCAAGCACCTCATTCAGCGCCTGCGAAAGCTCCATGGTATGTGCAGGCAGGGCACTGTAACGGATACCCATGGCGGAAAGCTTGCCGAAGGCAGGCTGCAGGGCTGTCAGCATTTCACTTTTCAGCTGAGATTCCATGCTGTCTCTGGTATATGTATCCGTAATATTGCCGCAGATGTTCTTATAGAAAAGAATCGGGTCGATGATATGATACGCATATTCGCCATGACAGCGAATTGCAATATCAATATCCAGACCGATATTCGTATCCACCACACGGAACGGCACAGGATTTGAGGTGCCGTATTTATTCCCAAGGATTTCCTTTGTATTGAAATAGTAGATTCTCTGATCGCCCGCAGTGTCACCGCCGAAACCGACACGCTTGCCGAACTGACGGAAGCTTTCCCTGATGCTTTCCTTCAAATCTCCATAGAACAGGCTGGGTTCTGTTGCGGAATCGTAAAGAAATTCGCCTGCTTCGGCGCAGACCTCAACCACCTTGCCCTGCTCTACAATCATCATACACTGCCCCTCATTGATGACAATGATAGAGCCATTGGAAATGATATTTTCACTCTTTTTTGTATTAAAGCCCCGTTTGGACTGCCGCTGCTCGCCTTTTTTTGCCAGCACATCCACATCCATGGCATCGCAGTAGAAATATTCTCTCCAGCTATCTGCCAGAACGCCCTGTGCCGCACCGACACCAACCTTTAAAATGCCCATTGTGCATCCTCCTTATCTTTTCGCTACGCGGTAGGTGTAATCATTGCCCTTGCCATCGAAGGTGAAGCTGTCCTTCAGACCTTCGGTTGCAACAACCTCACCCGCCTCTGTTACGAAGATTACCTCAAAATCATCCTGTGTTTTCCAATAGGCAAGCGCATCATCCAGACCCATGACATACAGGGCTGTGGAAAGGGCATCCGCCTTTGTACCATCCTTGCAGATAATCGTGACGGAGGTTAAGCCGCTTTCCGCAGGCTTGCCCGTTGCAGGGTCGATGATATGATGATATTTCTTGCCGTTTTCTTCAAAGTATCTCTGATAGCCGCCGGACGTAACCGCGCAGGCATCACTGATTTCGACCACGCCGACATAATCATTCTCATCAGCAGGATTCTGCACGGCAATTCTCCAAGGACTGCCGTCCGGCTTTGTACCAATGGCACAAACATTGCCGCCCAGAGAAAGCCATGCGGATTTCACGCCCTTTTTCTTTAACAATTCTGCCAGCTTATCGGAGGCATAGCCCTTCGCAATGCCGCCTAAGTCTACCGCCATTCCTTCCTTTTCCAGATAAACCGTAGAGGCATCCTCATCAATGGTGACATTGCTTACCTTTGTCAGCGGCAGAAGCTCATCCAGTGTTTCCTGCGTGGGAATGGTATACTCATTTTCCGTAAAGCCCCACGCCTTCACAATGGGGTAAATCGCCATATCAAAGGCATTGTTCGTTGCCTTGCCCAGCTGCTTGCCGGCCTTCAGCAGGGCAAGCGTATCTGCCGAAACGGTAACCGCCTTATCCCCTGCGTTATCGTTAATCTGTTCAATATCACTGTCTTCATCTGTGACGGAAAACAGCTTTTCCAGACGCTTAACCTCCTGCTCCGCATCAATCAGAAGGTCTTCCCCATCAGGGGCAACTATATGGAAGGTCATAACAGTATCCATGGCGAAGGTTGTGGATTCGTAGCTGTCCTCCTGCGTGCCTTCCTCGCCCATCTTCTGTGCATTCTGTCGCTGTTCGGCACAGCCGCTGAACAGAAAGCATCCCGTCAATCCGATTGCTATTATTTTTTTCCAATTCATCCTTTTAGCTCCTTTAATTTTCAAAATTCCTTATACTGATTTTACCTTGCGTTCTCGGCTTTGTCAAACCCTAGCAGTTTACTTGCAAATAAAAATCTATAGGCTTCTTTCTTTGACGGAACGGCTTCATATTTTGTGATATTTCATGTCATAATTCTTTTTTCTGCGTGTATTGTATTGTTTTTTGTACAATATCATGCTATACTTTACTATTATTCTTCATTGTACAAAAGAAAAAGAAAGGATGAATCCGATGCAGACAAATTTATATCAGCTTTACAACCGAAAATTAAACGGACTGACGGTATTCCGTGCTCTGTTAGAGGATGTCCTCATACAGCGCTTGCAGAAGCTTCTGCGCGCCTGCGAGGAAAGCGATGCGGAAACGCTCACCTGCACCTATGGTGCGTTTACCTCTGCTTTATTTGAGAAAAATGTGAATTTTTCCGAAGCTCTTCTGGAGCTGGTGCTTGCTGATGAAAATCGTTTTCTGCTTTCCGCAGCGAGAAAAGAGGTCTGTCCGCCCGCCATCTGCGATGCCGCAAAGCGAGAATTGGATTTCTTTACGGAGCTGGCAGGGCTTTCCGCAAAGGCAATAAAGACAATTCTGCCTGAGGAAATTGCCGCTTTCCTGCCTGATTGGGAAACAACCGCTTTGGATTTTTATGCCGCTTACACAAAGCACATTGCCGATGCGCCGAAAAAAGGCTATGGTATTTTTGCGAAATATCACGCATTTTCCTTCGGGGATAACGGCTTGCAGCCTGTGAAGCACCCCGATCCGCAGTCGCTCTCTCAGCTGAGCGGCTATGAACGGGAGGTTGGTATTGTCATGCGGAATACCGAGGCACTTCTGGCAGGCATACCTGCAAGCAATCTTCTGCTTTACGGCGATGCCGGCACAGGCAAAAGCTCCACGATTAAGGCTGTGGCAAATGCGTTGCAGGAGGAAGGTCTGCGGTTGATTGAAGTCAAGAAAAATCAGCTGTTCCGTCTGCCCTCTCTGCTGGAGCAGCTTGCGGAAAATCCGTTGAAATTCATTATTTTTATTGATGATTTAAGCTTTGCAGGCAACGATGAGCATTTTGCCGCACTGAAAGCAACGCTGGAGGGCAGTGTCACCGCCTGTGCGAAAAATACGGTGATTTATGCCACAAGCAACCGCCGCCATCTGGTGAAGGAAACCATGGAAGAACGCAGCGGCGATGATATTCATCTGAATGATACCTTGCAGGAGCTGATGAGCCTTTCTGCTCGCTTCGGCATGACGATTACCTTCCAGAAGCCGGATAAGGACGGCTACCTTGCCATTGTGAAGCATCTGGCGAAGGAATATAATCTAAAAATGCCAGAGGAGGAGCTTTGTACCAAGGCAGAAGGCTTTGCCATTCGCCAGAACGGCAGAAGCCCCCGAACTGCAAAGCATTTTGTGGAAACGCAGCTTGCAAAATTGTAAAAAGGCAGCAAAAAAGGAAGTCCTTCGACTTCCTTTTTTCTTTTTATTTATTTCATTACCGCGCCGGTATTTGCGGAGGAAACCAGCTTTGCATATCTGGAAAGCCAGCCTGTTGTTACCTTCGGTGCAGGGGCAACATAAGCCGCTCTTCTTGCCGCGAATTCTTCCTCGCTTACCTGTGCGTTTACCTTATGATTCGGGATATCGATTTCGATGATATCGCCCTCCTGCAGCAGACCAAAGGTGCCTCCTGCCGCCGCTTCGGGGCTGACATGACCGATGGATGCGCCACGGCTTGCGCCGCTGAAACGCCCGTCTGTAATCAATGCAACGCATTTATCCAGCTTCATCCCTGCCAAAGCACTCGTCGGATTCAGCATTTCACGCATACCGGGACCGCCCTTGGGACCTTCGTATCTGATGACAACAACATCTCCGGGATGGATGCCGCCTGCGTAGATGGTTGCGATGGCATCCTCTTCGCTGTCAAACACACGCGCCGGGCCTGTATGGCACAGCATTTCGGGGTCAACTGCGCTTCTCTTTACCACACAGCCATCCTCTGCGATATTCCCCCACAGAACCGCAATGCCGCCTGTTTCGCTATAGGGGTGATCAATGGGGCGAATCAAATCGTAGTCCTTAACGTATGCACCCTTGATATTTTCGCCCAGCGTTTTGCCTGTTGCTGTCATAGCATCCAAATCCAGCAGACCATTTTTCGCAAGCTCTGCCTGTACCGCAGGGATACCGCCTGCTCTGTTCAAGTCGGAGATATGGGTGGAGCCGGCAGGTGCCAAATGGCACAGGTTGGGTACCTTTGCGGAAATTTCATTGAAGATATCCATATTCAAATCTACACCTGCTTCGTTTGCAATCGCCAGCAGATGCAGTACGCTGTTGGAGGAGCAGCCCAATGCCATATCACAGGCAACTGCATTATAAATGCTTCTGGTGTTGATGATATCTCTTGCCTTGATATCCCTTTCCACCAATTCCATGATTGCCATGCCTGCGTGCTTTGCCAGCTGCATACGTCCACTGGAAACATTGGGCAGTGTGCCATTGCCGGGCAGAGCGATACCAACCGCTTCACACAGACAGTTCATGCTGTTTGCGGTATACATTCCTGCACAGGAGCCACAGCCGGGACAGGTATTGGTTTCATATTCAAACAGCTTTGCATCATCAATCATATTTGCTTTTCTTGCGCCGACTGCCTCGAACATCTTGGACAGGCTGACCTCCTCATTATCCACCAAACCGGGCATCATTGCACCGCCGGAGCAAACCACAGCAGGGATATTCATACGCACTGCCGCCATTACCATACCGGGAACGATTTTATCGCAGTTGGGTACGAGAACCAGACCATCCAGCGCATGCGCCATTGTCATTGTTTCCACGCTGTCCGCAATCAGCTCACGGCTTGCAAGGCTATATTTCATGCCGGCATGCCCCATTGCGATACCATCGCAAACGCCGATGGCAGGAATCATGATGGGTGTGCCGCCCGCCATGCGTACGCCCGCCTTGACGGCTTCTGTAATCTTATCCAAATTGAAATGTCCGGGAACAATTTCGCTGTGTGCGGAAACTACGCCAATCAAAGGTCTGTCCAATTCTTCCTTCGTATATCCCATTGCATAAAACAGGCTTCTTGCAGGTGCTCTCTCTACGCCCTGTGTTACCTGCGCACTTCTCAGTTGTCTCATAAAAGCTCCTCCTTTTTCCTCCTCTTGCAAGAAAGGCGAGCCTCTATGCTTAGAGACTCGCCGTATCTGTCAAATCTTATTTTTTCAGCCAGCTCATCATTTCTCTCAGTTCCTTGCCTACATGGCACAGCTGATGATCTGCCGCTTTTTTGCGGGATGTCAGGAATTTTGCTTTGCCGCCTGCGTTCATTTCCTGAACGAATGTGCTTGCAAATGTACCATCCTGAATTTCAGCCAGTACCTGCTTCATGCCTTCTCTGGATTCTTTTGTGATGATACGTTTACCTGTTACATAGTCGCCGTATTCTGCTGTATTGGAGATGGAATATCTCATCTTATCGAAGCCGCCTTCGTAGATCAGGTCTACAATCAGCTTCATTTCATGGATACATTCAAAGTATGCCATTTCGGGTTCATAGCCTGCTGCTACCAGTGTTTCAAAGCCTGCTGTCATCAGCTCACAAACACCGCCGCACAGAACTGCCTGTTCCCCAAACAGGTCTGTTTCTGTTTCTTCCTTGAAGGTTGTTTCCAGAATGCCTGCTCTGCCTGCACCGATTGCTGCTGCATAAGCCAGTGCAAATTCTTTTGCCTTGCCGGATTTATCCTGTTCTACTGCAATCAGGCAGGGAACGCCGCTGCCCTGTGTATACAGGCTTCTTACAATATGACCGGGGCCCTTAGGTGCTACCATGGATACATCCAGATAATCTGCGGGCTGAATCTGGCTGTAATGGATGTTGAAGCCATGCGCGAACATCAGTGTGTCGCCTTCCTTCATGTGCTTTGCAATCTGGTTTTTGTAGATAGCGGGAGCCAATTCATCGGGAACCAGCATCATAACTACGTTACCTGCTTCCGCTGCTTCTTCAATACCCAAAACCTTCAGACCTGCTGCTTCTGCCTTTGCAACATGTGCAGAGCCGGGTCTCAGACCTACAACAACATCTACGCCGCTTTCCTTCAGGTTCATGGCATGAGCATGACCCTGGCTGCCGAAGCCGATGATAGCGACTGTTTTGCCGTCCAGCATACCTAAGTTACAATCCTGATCATAATACTTGTTAATCATTTGAATCTCTCCTTTTTTGTCTTATCTTTGGTGTGTATATGTTTAATCCGTATGGATTAAATGTCCTATTAAATTAAATATTAAATGCCTGTCAAGTGCTTTTCTTCGCTGGAATCTCTTGCCATGCCGGTTACGCCTGTACGGGAAACCTCAATGATATCATACTCCTCCAGCATACCCATAAAGCCGTCAATCTTTTTGGGAGAGCCTGTCAGCTCGATAATCATGCTTTCCTTATTCAGACCAACTACCTTGCCACGGTAAATTTCCGTCATTTCATGCAGGGCAGAGCGTTCCTCCTGTGTTGCTTTAATCTTGACCAGAAGCAGCTCTCTGTAAAGGCTGTTGGTATCGGGCAGAACATACGCTTCATTGACATTTTCCAGCTTTTTCATCTGGGCGATAATCTGATACAGCACATTTTCATCATCCCCATTGACCACCAGCGTAATCTTTGTGATGCCGGAAACATTCGTTTCGGATGCGGTAATGGTGCTGATGTTAAAGCTTCTGCGGCCAACCAGACTGGAAATGCGTGCAAGTACATTCGGCTGGTTTTCTACCATCAGGCAAATCACAGTTTTATTGACTGCTTTTTTCTCCATAATTGCTTTCATTCCCCTGCACCTCCTTATTCCAGAATCATATCATCTACGGTGCCGCCGTTGGGAATCATAGGCAATACCTTGATTTCTCTGTCGATATCACAGCAGATCCAGACAGGACCTTTTTCCTGCAATGCCTGCTTGAATGCTTCCTTGAAGCCTTCCTCTGTATCCACATGGAAGCCCTTGCCGCCAAAGCCCTCGATAACCTTTACGAAATCTGTCTTTCTTTCGGGTGTTGTGGATGAATAGCGTCTGCCATAGAAGGCTGTCTGCCACTGATACACCATCCCCAGAACCTGATTATTCAGGATGACAGTGATGATGGGCATTTCCTCGCTGACTGCTGTGCAGGCCTCATTCAGATTCATGTGGAAGGAGGCATCTCCTGTAAAATGAACCACTCTCTTTTCCGGAAAAGCCGCCTGTGCGCCGATGGCTGCGCCATAGCCATAGCCCATCGTTCCCAGACCGCCACTGGAAAGAAAATGTCTTGTTTCCTTATGCTTGATGTACTGTGCCGCCCACATCTGATGCTGACCGACATCGGTAACAAAGATTGTGTCCTTATCCACCATATCGCAGACATCCCGAATCAATCTGCCTGGATGCAGTCCTTCGCCGCGATAGGCAACCTTTTCCTGCTCCTTCTGCCATTCTGCGATTTTTCCGCGCCATGCAGGATGCTCTCTCTTTTCGAGCAGGGGCAGCAGTCTTTCCATAAAATCCTTGACATCGCCTACGATATACTGATCTACGGGTACGTTTTTATTGACCTCACAGGGGTCGATATCTACCTGAATTTTTACTGCTTCAGGGGAAAATTTTTCAATATTCAGAGCAACACGATCGCTGAATCTGGTTCCCAGTGCGAGCACCAGATCTGCATGGAAAAGCGCCTCATTCGCTGTGACACTGCCATGCATCCCAATCATGCCGAGGGCTCTTTCATCATCATAAGGCACCAGACCTGCCGCCATCATGGTATGCGCCGCAGGAATATCCGATGTTTCCATCAGTGCATGCAGCTCCTTTTCCACCTGACGCGCCGCAGCGCCGCCGCCGCAATAAATAACGGGACATTCTGCCTTGTTGATTGCATCCGCAACCTCCTGCAGCTCCTCATCTGTTGCCTTGGGCATTTCCTTTAGGGGAAGGGGTCTTTCCGGCACATAATCAACCAGTGCCGCCGTTACATCTTTTGTTACATCCACAAGCACAGGCCCCTTGCGGCCGCTCTGGGCAATGCGAAATGCCTGTCTCAGGGCATTTGCCAAATCCTCAATACGGTTTACAAAAAAATTGTGCTTCGTAATTGGCATCGTAATGCCGGTAATATATACTTCCTGAAACGCATCTCTGCCGATCAGGTTATTTGTCACATTGCTGGTAATGGCAACCATGGGAACGCTGTCCATATAAGCTGTTGCAATCCCGGTTACCAGATTTGTTGCACCGGGGCCGCTTGTTGCGAAAACAACGCCCGTTTTGCCTGTGGCTCTGGCATAGCCGTCCGCCGCATGAGACGCGCCCTGTTCATGGGCTGTTAAGATGTGCTTGATACGATCCTGATATTCATACAGCGCATCATATACATTCAGTGCTGCGCCGCCGGGATACCCGAAAACCGTATCCACGCCGTGTTCCAACAGAACCTCCAGAATCAGTTGGGCACCTGTTTTTTTCATACGTGGTCCCTCCTCATTTGAAACTCATTAAACTCTTTTTATCTTTTGTATGTTGTAAATAAGAATGATGTATCATTCATTATACCCCTTATCTGTATCCTGTCAATTCAGAAAAAGCGAAGGCAAACGATAATCCATCTGTACAAAAATTGATACAAAAAATGCCATTATGTATACATGTAGGTAAATTCATACAAAAAATTACCACAAAAACCAGCTACATTTTTCCATTTTTCATCATTTCACCCATGCTGAAATACATTTGTACACACAGGCAGAAAATTGTGTAAATTCTTGTATAAAAACCTTGTGCGACTTGAAATTTCTTTTGCGCAGAGTGTTTGCTTTGCATACAGTTTACTGCATCCGAAATTATACTGCTTTATTCCCATAATGCGTCCATCTTTTTTGCTATCTGAGATTTTCTTTTTTCCGTTGCCGCTGTATCCTTTTTCCAGATGCCGTCCGTATCCGGAAAAACAACATCTCCCTCCCGAATGTCTGCAGCAAGTGCCTGCTTCGGGACATCCCTTGTCTGATTTTCTTCCAGAAGAACCGCATAGTCCCCCTCAAATCGATCTACGATAATAAGCATCTTCTTCCGCTCCTTTTTCTCTCCTTCTATGGCTTGCTCCGACTTGTTTATGGCTTGCAGGTGCCGCAGGGCGTATAGCCAAGGGAAATGGCTTCCTCTCTATCCTCAAGATAAATACGGTTTTCCTCATCCGGCAAGGAGGCACAGCTTTCCAGATGAAATTTCTTCGATTTCTTGTTCGCGATATAAACAACCTCCTCCGCAGGGGTGTTGTTTCTTGCCGCATCTGCATAAACCTCTGTGCCGCTGACGCTGTTACAGTTGAAGGCAATATTTTTCCCGTCTGTGGTGCAGACAATATTCCCCTGCAAATCGGTACGGTAAATCTCTGCACCAATGCTTTGCAGCCGCTGCAGGGCTTCTTCCTCCGGGTGATGATAGCTGTTGCCTACGCCGACGCTGATGACGGCATATTTCGGCTTTACCGCCTGCAAAAATGCCTGACTGCTTGAGGTGCTGCTGCCATGATGCCCAACCTTCAGCACATCCGCCTGCAAATCGTAGTCAGCCTGCAAAATATCCTTTTCCGCCGTTTCCTCTGCATCCCCCGTGAAAAGGAAGGCAGTCTCGCCTGCGTTTACCTTCAACACAATGGAATTATTGTTGAAATCCTTATATTCCCTCTGTGGGCCGAGCACCTCAATTTCCAGACCGTTGAAATCAATCGTATCCCCGGGGCTGGGCGATTTGATTTTCAGCCCCTTATTCGCAACGGCATCCAGTACATCCTCAAAGGTTTTACTGGTGTGCATGATTTTCGGCATATAAACCGCGTCCACATCAAAATGATTGATAATAGCATCCAGTGAGCCGATATGATCCTCATGCGGGTGCGTCCCCACAACAGCATCCAGCTTTTCTACCCCTTGCCCCTCTAAATAGGAAAGAATCGTGTCGGCATCGCCGTTATTCCCCCCATCAATCACCATATAATGCCCATTTGTGCTTAATAGGGCGCAGTCCGCCTGCCCGACATTCAGAAAATCCACCCGCAGGAGAACATCCTCCGCCTGAATGGTATCCACCGCCATGCCATGCTGTGTTGCCTCCGAAACCGAACAGCCCGTCAGCGCAAAGAGCATACTAAGCAGCAATAAAATTCCCTTAAATCCTTTTCGTTTCATCTTCTTCTCTCCCTTCTTTTCCCCATTTTACCATCCCCAAAGGCGAACACAACATTAAAATTTTTTCTGCACAAAAAATGACCTCCAAAAGCCAGATTCCTTCATCTGCCCTTTCGAGGTCATTTTCATTTTTTCAAAATTTATTTTTTTACGGAATTTCTTATTTTTTTGCCTGATTCATGCGCTCCAAGGCATCATTCGCCGCATTCTGCTCCGCTTCCTTCTTGCTTTTGCCGCTGCCCTTGCCCAGCACTGCGCCGTCATGCGTGACCTCTGCCACAAAAACCTTATTGTGATCGGGGCCATGCTCATCCACAATGGCATATTTCAAAGGCACCTTACTGGTTTTTTGAATGACCTCCTGCAAATGTGTTTTGCAGTCCAAGTTGCGGAAGTTGCTTTTGGTGCTTTCAATGCGTTCCTCCATGAAACCCATGATATATTTCGTCACGGCTTCCATGCCGCCATCCATGCAGATGGCACCGATAATCGCCTCAAAGGCATCCGCCAGAATGGAATCTCTGCTTCTGCCGCCGGTGCTTTCTTCCCCCTTGCCAAGCAGCAAGCAGCGCCCCACGCCAAGCTTTCTGGAAAGCTCCGCCAAAGAGCCTTCGCAGACCACCGCCGCGCGCAGCTTTGTCAGCTCGCCCTCCGGCATCTTCGGGAAATGGCGATACATATATTCGCTCACAACCATATCCAACACCGCATCCCCCAGAAATTCCAGACGCTCGTTGTTTTCATGGCTGCCTTTTTTCGTTTCGTTGGCATAGGAGCTATGTGTCAAGGCCAGAATCAGCAGATTTTTATCCGAAAACGTATATGCAATTTTCCGTTCAAATTCTTCCAGATTCAGATGGTTCATATTTATTCTTCTTCCTTTGCCGCAACCAGCTCTGCAATATAATCCAATACATCGCCAACCAGTTTGATGCTTTCTGCTCTATCATTATCAAATTCGATGTCAAATTTTTCTTCCAATGCAACAATAATCTGGAACAGCTCCAGAGAGTCTGCATTCAGATCTGCAAATGCTGTTTCAGCGGAAAGGCTGTCTACGGGTACGCCCAGCTGCTCCGCAATTACGCCCAGTGCTAAAGATTCATCCATGTTCATTACCTCCAATGTTCTCTTTTTTTACCTTCCTACTATACTCTATTTCCCTGTTTTTGTCAGCAGGAAATTATGAAAATTCACAAAAATTTAAGAATATAGGAGTACGTCTCTGCGGTAAATTTCTCAGATTTTATCCTTGATTTTGCCGATGATATCCGCTTCGGCAAACAGCACGCACTGCCGCACCGCATTCTTAAATGCCTTGGCATTTGAACTGCCATGCGCCTTTACCACCAGAGATTTCAGACCGATAAAGGGTGCGCCGCCGATTTCATCGGAATCCATGAATTTCTTCATATTTTTAAATGGCGTTTTCAAAATCAGCGCGCCTACCTTGTAAAAGCCCTGCATGATTTCACCCTTCAGGATTTCAAAAATCGTCTTTGCCAGACCCTCGGAAAGCTTCAGAATCGTATTGCCGACAAAGCCATCACAGACAATGACATCCGCCTCACCATAGGGAATGTTTCTCGGCTCAATGTTTCCTGTAAAATGAATGGTGTCCGTCTGTTCCAGAAGCTCGTAGGTTTCCTTTGTCAGTGCGTTGCCCTTTTCCTTTTCCGCGCCGATATTCACCAATGCCACCTTCGGATTTTTGATACCGAAAACATTTTCTACATAGACAGAGCCCATCTTCGCAAACTGTTCCAGATATTTGGGCTTGCAATCCACATTTGCGCCGCTGTCCAGCAGGAAGGTAAAGCCTGTTTTTGTCGGCAGGCAGGTTCCCAGAGCAGGACGCTCTACGCCGGGCAAGCGCCCGACAATCAAAAGTGCGCCTGTCAGCAATGCGCCTGTGCTGCCCGCGGAAACGATTGCATCCGCTTCGCCGTTTTTCACCAGATTCAGCGCAACCACCAGAGAGGAATCCTTTTTGCGGCGAATCGCCATCGTAGGGGATTCATCCGTACCGATGACCTCGGAGGCGTGTACGATTTCAATTCGTTCCTTATCATATTGATATTTTGCCAGTTCCGCGTGAAGCTGCTCCGCAGGACCGACCAGCTTAATATTTACATCCAGTTCCTTCACTGCATCCACTGCACCCTTGACGGTTTCCAGGGGCGCATAATCGCCGCCCATTGCGTCCAGTGCTACTGTAATTCTTTTTCCCATATTTTTTCCACCCTTCTGTGGTTTTTTATACATATTTTTCAGTATACCTATTTCAGCAGAAAAAAACAATCTTTTTTCACAATAACAAAAGGGCGGTCAAAGACCGCCCTCAATCAAAATCGAATTAGTCAACTTTGATGATTGTTTTCTTGTTGTAAGCACCGCAAGCCTTGCATACCTGATGAGGAACCATCAGTTCGCCGCATTTGCTGCATTTTACCAGATTGGGTGTTGCAATTTTCCAGCTCTGTGCTTTTCTCTTGTCTCTTTTGGATTTAGACACTCTACCTTTGGGTACAGCCATTTCTACACCTCCTCGTCATCACTGAAAAGAGCCCTCAAACTTTCGAACCTAGGATCTCTAATTGTACGGTCGCATCCGCAATCGCCTTCATTCAGATCCTTGCCGCAGACAGGACAGAGCCCCTTGCAGTCCTCCCTACAAAGCACTTTCATAGGAAGTTCTCCAATGATACCTCTTTTCACAAAATCCGCAAGATCGATCTGATCTCCCGTAAAAGTTTCTGTCTCTTCGTTTTCTCTGCCTGTATGAGCAAAACGTTCCTTAATTTCGAAGCAAAGCTCTTTTCTGACCGGTGCAAGGCAACAGCTGCATTCCATCAGCACTGCCGTTTCACCCTTTGCATCCAGAACGAAAACATCGTCCTCATTTTTAAGAGTTCCCTCAATTTTTACAGGCTCTGCAAATTCCACAACATCGGGATAATCCTTCGCATCATCAATCTGTTCTACCAGCTCTACAGGAAGGGTTGCCCCATTTCTATTGAACAAATATCCCATTTCGATAATCATGAAATCACCCCTAAATAGTCATACCATAGTATTATACTAAAGCGAATCTTATTTGTCAAGCAATTCCTTTGTATCTCTTGCGATAACCAGTTCTTCGTTTGTAGGGATAACAAATACTCTTACTCTGGAATCTGTAGCAGAAATTTCCAGTGCTTTGCCTCTCAGAGAGTTATTGTAGGAGTCAATGTGAACACCCAGGAAGCCCAGATAATCACAAATTGCTCTTCTAGTTGTGCCGGAGTTTTCACCCAGACCTGCTGTGAATACGATTGCGTCAACGCCGTTCATAGCTGCTGCATAAGCGCCGATTCTCTTAGCTACTTTGTAAGCGAATACGTCCAGAGCTGTTTCTGCTCTGTCATTGCCGTGTTCTGCTGCTTCTTCGATATCACGGAAGTCGGAGGATACACCGGAGATACCCAGTACGCCGGATTTCTTGTTCAGGATATTATCCATTTCGTCTACGGTCAGGTTTTCCTTCTTCATGATATAAGTTACAGCTGCAACGTCAACGTCACCTGCTCTTGTACCCATTACCAGACCTTCCAGAGGTGTGAAGCCCATGGTAGTATCAATGGATTTACCGTTTCTTACCGCACAAACGGAACCGCCGTTGCCCAGATGGCAAGTGATTGTCTTTGTCTGGTCATAGGGTCTGTCCATCATTTTTGCAGCTTCTTCGGATACGAATCTATGGGATGTACCGTGGAAGCCATATCTTCTTACTTTATATTTTTCATAGTATTCGTAAGGCAGAGCGTACATATAAGCTCTTTCGGGCATTGTCTGATGGAAAGCTGTATCGAATACTGCTACCTGAGGTACGCCGGGCATGATTTCTTCGCAAGCATGGATACCGATCAGGTTTGCAGGGTTGTGCAGAGGTGCCAAATCGCAGCATTTTTCGATTGCTTCGATAACTTCGGGTGTAATGATTACGGAGTTTGCGAAATATTCACCGCCGTGTACTACACGATGACCAACTGCGTTGATTTCCTTCATGGATTTCACAACACCGTATTCGGGGTTTGTCAGTGCATCCAGAACCATTTTAACGGATACGCTGTGGTTTTCCTGATAATCATCGAAGATAACGGCTTCTTTGCCGGCAGGCTGATGTTTCAGTCTGGAGCCTTCGATACCGATTCTTTCACACAGGCCTTTTGCCAGTACGTTTTCTGTTTCCATGTCGATCAGCTGATACTTCAGGGAAGAGCTGCCGCAGTTCAGTACAAGAATTTTCATTTTTTTCTCTCCTTTGATCTCTACCTTTATTCTTAAAAACCGTGGGACGCTGTCCCACACCCTGCTAGGGGAATGATTCCCCTAGAACCCCCAGTTGCAACACCGTATACATGGTGTTGCGGTATCGGGTGCAGGGGCTGAGCTCCTGCTGGGGGTATTGGGGGTAAAGCCCCCAAGGTCTTTTTATTTGTTAGCCATTACCTGTGCCTGTACGCTTGTCAGAGCAACAACTGCAACGATATCGTTTGCGGAGCAGCCTCTGGACAGGTCGTTTACGGGCTTTGCAATCCCCTGCAGGATAGGACCGAAGGCTTCTGCATTACCGAATCTCTGAACCAGCTTATAGCCGATGTTACCTGCATCGATATCGGGGAATACCAGAACGTTTGCCTTGCCTGCTACTGTGCTGTTGGGAGCCTTCAGTTCGCCAACCTCCTTCACGATAGCAGCATCCAGCTGAATTTCGCCATCCAGCTTCAAATCGGGATATTTTTCCTTCGCAATCTTCACTGCATCTACAACCTTTGTTACATCAGCATGCTTTGCGGAGCCCATTGTGGAGTGGCTCAGCATAGCAACTCTTGCTTCCTTGCCGATGAAAGCATTGTAGGATTTTGCGGAATCGCCTGCAATGCAAGCCAGTTCTGCGGGGTTGGGGTTCTGGTTCAGCGCACAGTCAGCGAACAGCAGGATGCCGTCATCGCCATACTGAGGTGTCTTTGTAACCATGATGAAGAAAGAGGATACCAGCTCTGTGCCGGGTGCAGTTTTCAGAATCTGCAGTGCGGGTCTCAGGGTATCTGCTGTGGAATGGATTGCGCCGGAAACCATACCGTCTGCAACGCCCATCTTAACCAGCATAACTGCAACAAACAGAGAATCATCCATCAGGATTTTTCTTGCTTCTTCCAGTGTCATGCCTTTGCTCTTTCTTGCTTCTGCAAGACCTGCAACCATTTCGTCCATTCTGTCGTAGGTTTCGGGGTCTACGAAAATTGCCTTAGAAACATCAAAGGAGCCGGCAGCTTCCATGATTTTATCCTTCTTACCAATCAGAATGATATCTGCCAGTTCTTCCTTCAGGCATTCAGCCGCTGCCTCCAGGTTTCTTTTTTCATAGGACTCGGGCAGAACGATTACCTTCTTGTCTGCCTTTGCTTTTGCTTTCATTGTGCTTAAAAAGTCCACAGGTATTACCTCCTATTTTTTATAAAATATTTTTTTACTTTTTCTTTTATCGAGCAGTCCGATTCTTTCAAACGGACATACCAAACTACTTTATTATAAACAAAACAATCCCTGTATACAAGGGTCTGCCGCCAAAAAATCATATTTTTTTGAAAAAATCCCTCTGTTTTTCCCGTCAGAAAACCTCAGGAAATCCTTCTGCCACAGATTTTGCAGAAAAACTGCCCCGGCTGCAGCTGCGCGCCGCAATGCGGACAGGCAGACGGACTTCCGTCCTTATGACCGGAAAACATACTGCTGATATCCATCTGAAATGCCTTCCCTCTGAGCCCTCGGTACAGATTAAAGCCGCCCAAAAGAACCAGAAGCACCGGCAGTAAAGCCGCATAGCCTTTTCGTTTCGCAGGTCTTGCACTATGTACGTCATACCATCCGCTTTTGATGCCTTCTGTGACAAGCATCAGCATTGCAATCCCAACCACAATCAAAAGCACCGAAATTACGATATTCCTTACAGAAGCTCTTTTTCCGCCATCCATAAACAAGTCCCCTTCCAAAAAAAGCTTTTTCTCAGCCTTCTGCGTGCATTTCATCCACCACGGGAAATTCCATAAAAAAGGTTGTTCCCATATATTCGCGGCTTTCGATACGGATACTGCCGCCAAGAGAAGCCACCGCCGCATTCACCACATCCAGACCAACCCCTCTGCCGGAAAACATCGTGGCACTTGCCTTTGTGGTAAAGCCGGGGCGCAGCAGAAATGCGTAAATCTCACTGTCCTCATATTCGCTTTCAGGCTTTTTCAGAAGCCCTTTTTCCTTCGCCTTCTGCAAAATCTGATCACGGTTCAGACCACGTCCGTCATCGCGGAACGCAACAAAAACCTTCTGCGCCGCCTTACTGATTTCCACAGAAATCTCCCCGACAGGGGTTTTCCCCATCTGCTCGCGGTCTGCCTTGGATTCCAGACCATGATCCATGCTGTTTTTCATCATCTGCAAAACCGCCATGGAAACCTTATCATAAATATCTCTGGGCACCTCCGTATCCGCACCGGAAATTTTTACAGTAAATTCCTTCTGCAATTCCCTGCTCATTACCTTTGCCAGACGATCCATCTGCGGCAGAAGTGCCTCAAAATTCGTATAGGGAATCCGCTTTTTTCCCTTTCTGGTATAGGCAATCTGATAGCTTGGGCCCTCCGGCTCATTCTCACTGTCCACATGAGAAAGGAAATTCTTGATGCGGCGCACCACTGCCCATCCGAAATCCGTTACCTCGTCATCCGTTTCCAGACGGCGCAGCTCCCGCTTCAAAAAGCCGGAAACCATACGCAAAAGCTGCAAAATCGACTGCAAATCCTTCTGCGCAGGCGCGGATTCCTCTCGCAGGTAGGAAAATAAATCCTCCGCCGCGTGCGCTGTTTCGGAAATGGCAGGATAGCCCATCATCGCCGCAGAGCCCTTGATGCTGTGCATCGTGCGGTACAGGCTGTTGACCTCCTCCGCCGTCACCTCAAATTCCTCTGCATTTGCCTTGGATTCAATAAATCCATCAATTTTATCTACATTTTTCCATGCTTCCTCCAGAAAAAGCTCCTGCAGGAAATCCGGATTTTCAACAAACCGCTCCACCTAATCATCCTCTTATCATAAAAGAATTTTCATCCTGTTTTTGATTTTACCCCTGTGCATGGAGACGCAAAAACGAGAAATCCCATTTCTCCGCCCATGTTATCACAAGTATAGACCTAAATTGAGAAAATTGCCATACGATTTTTTTAAAAAAACAGAAAAAATATGGTATACTTTATTTTAATCAGAAATTGAACATCAGAAAGGAGACTTTCTTATGAAAACCCTTGGTATCATTACCGAATATAACCCCTTTCATCAGGGGCATGCCTATATGCTGGAGCGAGCAAAACGAAAGGCCGATGCCAACCGCGTGGTTGTCATCATGAGCGGCAGCTTTGTGCAGCGGGGGGAGCCTGCCATTTTCGATAAATGGACAAGAACCGCCGCCGCGCTGAAAAACGGTGCAGATTTAGTATTGGAGCTGCCTGTGCTTTTTGCCGCAGCCAATGCGGAAGCCTTTGCCAGGGGGGCGGTGCGCCTGCTGACAGAAAGCGGCATTGTGGATACGCTTGCCTTTGGCTCCGAAAGCGGCAACTTGCAGGAATTGCAGGAGGCGGCGAAAATTCTTGCAAACGAAACAGAGGAATTTCAACGGCTATTAAAGGAGCTGCTCGGTGAGGGGCTTTCCTATCCTGCCGCGCGCGCGAAGGTTCTGGAAACGCTTTCGCAGATTAACAGCGATATCCTTTCCAAGCCAAATGACATTTTAGGCTTGGAATATCTCAAGGCGTTGGACTATTATTCCTCTCCCATTCTGCCGCTGACCATCCGACGCAAGGGTGATTACAACAGCCTTTCCCTTTCAAATGGCTATGCATCCGCAAGCGCAGTGCGGAAGGCTTTGACAGAGGAAAACAGCACCGAAGCCATGCTGCATCTGCCCGAAAATACGCATGACCTCTATAATAAAGCACTTTCCATCGGCACAGCACCCGTTTTCTGGGATGCACTCATGCCTGCTCTGCATTATAAGCTACGCACCACCTCGATTGAGGAGCTGAAGGAGATTGCAGAGGTGACAGAGGGTCTGGAAAATCGGATTCTCCATTCCATTGACAGCTGCTATTCCTTTGAGGAAATGATGGATTTCATCAAAACAAAGCGCTACACGCGCACGAAAATTCAGCGTATCCTGCTTCATATTCTTCTGGATATCAAGGAATCCGAGGTTTCGTATTTCCTCAATCTGCCGAAAATGCCCTATGTGCGTGTACTGGGCTTTCAGAAGGATCATTCCGATATTCTCGCAGATTTAACGGAGCAGGCAAAATGCCCCGTTCTGACAAATCTGAAAAAAGCCCCCGCGCTTCTGAATGAGGACGGGCTTGCCATGCTTGCTCTGGAAAAAACAGCGACCGATTTGCACGCTCTGGCGTACCCCAACCCGATTTATCGCGCGCCGAATCAGGATTTCACAAACCCCCTTGTCATTCTCTGACCGACAGCAGCATAAAATAGAATCAAACAGGAAAAGCCGAAGAATTCAGATTTCCTCGGCTTTTTTATTTTATGGGAGGGATTGCATGAAAAAGGGGGCTTTGCTGTTGGGCAGCTGTGCCTGCTTTCTGATTTTTGCCCTGCTTTGCTTTCCCGCAGAAATGCTTGCCGCTTCCGCAAAAGGGGTACAGCTCTGGCTGACAAAGGTATTCCCCTCCTTGTTTCCGTTTCTGGTTGCCTGCGGTATCCTACTGCGCATTGGTGCGGCACAGCGGATGGGTGCGGCTCTGCGCCCTCTGATGCAGCCCTTGTTTCACCTGCCGGGTATTGCCGCCTTCCCCTTCTTTTTCGGACTTCTTTCCGGATACCCCATGGGGGCAAAGCTGACCGCGCAGCTTTATGAGCAAAGACAGCTTTCCCTCGCCGATGCACAACAGCTTCTTGCCTTTTCCAACTGTCCCGGACCCTTGTTTCTGATTGGCACGGTTGGCGTTGGCTTTTTCGGCATGCCTGCCTTTGGGTATCTGCTTTGGCTCTCCGCCTTTCTCGGCGCAGTCGCCACAGGTATTCTCTTTCGCAGGAAAAAATCCGTTCCCACCTTTCATTCTGTTTCCGTTCCTTCCTGCCAAACTCTGGCAGAGGTGCTTTCCGCTTCTGTTGCGGATGCACTTCGCACCATTCTGCTGATTGGGGGGTATCTCATTTTGTTTGCGGTGCTTTCCGCGGCAATGGAGCAGGCGGGGCTATTTTCTCTGCTCTCCAGTCTGCTGTTTTTTCTGCCGCTTTCCACGGAAACACTGCGCGGCCTTTGCAGTGGTATTCTGGAAATGACAAACGGAGCGCATCTCCTAAGCCTCTCCCCCGATGGTCTGCGTCTGCGGCTGACGCTGGTCGCATTTCTCGTTTCCTTCGGCGGTCTTTCCATTCTGGGACAGACCTTCGGCGTGCTTGCCGCCATGCCCATATCAAAAAAAGACTACATCAAAGGGAAGCTTATCAATGCCCTTTTCAGCAGTCTTTCTTTCTTTTTGCTCTATCCGTTTTTTTATCCATACGCACAAAAAGAAGTTCCTGCGTTTTTTTCGCTCACAGAAACCTCTTTTACGCTCTCTTTTCTCTGGCTTTTGCCAAGCCTGTTTTTCCTCGCGGTGCTTTGCTATGCAATTTCCCGCAGAGGATAAGGGGAATCATTTGCCCATACGCAGCTCCTGAATATTTTCCGCCAGAACATCCAGTGTCTGCGCGAAGTAATCATCTGTCTTGATGCTTTCGCTGTAAACAACGGATTTCAGCTCCTTCAGCTTACCTTCCGCATCCGCCAGCACGCTTTCCGCATATTCCATTGCGCCCAGACGCATATCCTTGGAGGTTTTCTTTGCAGAATCAATGATTGCCGCCGCCTGTTCGTAAGCCTTCTTTGTTACTTCGTTTTCATCCACAAGGCGCACCATACGGTCTTCCGCATTCTTTACGATTTCATCCGCTTCTCTCTGCGCATCAATCAGGATTTTATTTCTTTCCTCGATAACCCATTTGGACTGCTTCAGCTCATTGGGCAGCTTCATGCGGATTTCGCTGATAATATCGTAAATTTCCTCTTTATTTACAGTAACCTTACTGCTGAACGGCACGGCCTTGCTGCTGTCCATAACATCTTCCAATTCATCTAATAACTGCAATACAGAATCCATTCTATCTCCCTCACTTCTGATATTTTTCTATAATAAAAGGTTTAATCTCAGCGGGTACCATAAAGCTGATATCTCCGCCAAACACAGCAACTTCCTTCACATTCGTGGAGCTCAGGGCAAGATGCTCCTCATCCGCCGCCAGATAAACCGTTTCGATTTTATCATACAGCTTGCGATTGATAAGAAACATGGGATATTCCGCGGAAAAATCCAGTGTGTTACGCAGCCCTCTGACTGCGATATTCGCGCCGATTTCCTTTGCAAAATCCACCAGAAGCCCCTGAAAGGAAGCGACCTCTACGTTTTCAATATGCTTTGTTGCCAATTCCAGATGATGCTTTCTCTCCTCTACAGTGAAAAGAGATTTTTTGTTGGGATTTTCCAACACTGCCACCACAAGACAGTCAAATAAATTTGCGGCTCTTTCAATGATATCCATGTGCCCTAAGGTAACAGGATCAAAGCTGCCTGCATAAATTGCTTTTTTCATACGTTTTCTTCCTCCGCGCACAGGAACGTCAGGGTTGTTGTCTTATACACCTTTTCACGCAAAATTTTCATACCCTTCGGAATTGTGAGCGCAATCTGCGAGGGGCCTTCCGCAATGAGATACCCCTCCGCCTTTAACAAACCATTTTCCGCAATTCTTTCCAGTACGGACGTATACAGCCCCGCTTCATAGGGCGGGTCCATGAAAATAATGTCGAATTTCTTTCCTTCCGCCGCAAGCCTGTCCAGCGCAGAAAGCACATCCGTTTGCAAAAGCCTTGCTCTTCCCTGCAGCTTGGTATGCATAAGGTTTGCCTGAATAACCTTCTGACATTCTGCCGCATTTTCCACAAAAACAGCCTCCGCCGCTCCTCTGGAAAGTGCCTCAATCCCAATCGCACCGCTGCCGGAAAATAAATCCAGAAAGCTTGCCTCGGGCAAGTCGAACGCTATGATATTAAAGAGGGTTTCCTTTATTCTGTCCGTCGTCGGTCTGGTTGCCAGCCCTTCGATGGTTTGCAGATTATGACCCTTTGCTGCTCCTGCGATGACACGCATACTGTCTGCACCACCCAAAAAACCTAATTTTACATGATATCGTTTAGAGTATAGCAAAAAAAATTTCAGTTGACAACCAAAAAGAGAAAAAACACAGAAAAACTCACATTTCTAGACGTTTTCCGTCCAAATATCCCGCGATTCGCGCTTTCAGGGGCTGATGCTCCGTCTGCTCCAGATTCCTGTCCTTTCGCAAAAGCTCTGCCGCTGCTGCCTGCGCCTCCTTCAGAATCGGCAAATCCCGACAGAGGTCTGCAATCTTCAGCTCCGGCAGACCATGCTGACGGATGCCGAAAAATTCCCCCGGTCCGCGTAGCTTTAAGTCCTTCTCGGAAATGACAAAGCCATCCTCCGATTCCGTCATGGTTTTCATGCGCTCCTTCGCGACCCTTGTTTTTGTATCGCTCACCAGAATACAATACGATTTTTCCGCACCACGCCCAACGCGCCCGCGCAGCTGATGCAGCTGTGCCAAGCCGAACCGCTCCGCATTTTCAATCAGCATAATGGTTGCATTCGGCACATTGATGCCAACCTCAACGACTGTTGTGGATACAAGAACATCAATCTCCCCTGCCGCAAAGCTGTCCATGATTGTCTGCTTTTCCTTCGCCTTCATTTTTCCATGCACACAGGCAACGCGGCAATGCGGCAGTTCCTCTGTCAGCTCCGCGGTATACTCCAGAACGGACTGCACCTCTAATTTCTCATTTTCCTCAATCATCGGGCAGATGACATACGCCTGTCTGCCTGCCACAACGTGCTTTTCGATAAAGGCATAAATCCGCGGATGATATCTGCTGTCTACCGCCGAGGTGTCAATTTTCTGTCTGCCGGGCGGCAGCTCATCAATAATAGAAATATCCAAATCGCCATATAGAATCAGTGCTAGGGTGCGTGGAATCGGCGTTGCCGTCATGACAAGGGTATGCACATTTTCGCCCTTTTCTGCCAAGGTGCTTCTCTGGCGTACACCAAAGCGATGCTGTTCATCCGTAATTGCCAGACCTAATTTTTGAAATTCGACTCCCTTTTGAATCACGGCATGGGTGCCAATCACCATCTGCGCCGTGCCATCAGCGACCTGCGCCAGACGTTCCCGTTTTTCCTTCGCCGTCAGGCTGCCCGTCAGCAAAACAACCGTAATCCCTGCCGGCTCCAGCAGCTCACGGAAGGATGCCGCATGCTGCCTTGCCAGAACCTCTGTCGGTGCCATCATTGCCGCCTGATAACCATTCTGTATTGTCCAATACGCCGCAAGCATTGCCACCGCCGTTTTGCCGCTGCCGACATCCCCCTGCACCAGACGGTTCATGATTTTGCCCGAGGTCATGTCCTGCTCGATTTCCGCAAGAACGCGCTTCTGCGCATCTGTCAGGGCAAAGGGAAGAAGCGTTTCGCCATCCTGCAAGGCTTTTTTCTTTTTCAGCCGAATCCCTTCGCCCCTCTCCTCAAGCGTGCTTTTCAGCTGATAAAGTGCCGTCTGCAACAAAAACAGCTCCTCGAAAACCAAACGCCGTCTGGCATCATAAAAGCCCTGCTCCGTTTTTGGAAAATGGATGTTTTCTATCGCAAAATTGCGTTCCGCCAGATGGTATTCCTTTCTCAGCCAGAGGGGCAGCTCCTCCTGCATGCCGCCGCTCATTTCCTTCAAGGCCTCCTCCATCAGATTGCGGAGCATTTTCTGCGAAAGCCCCTCTACGGAAGGATAAACCGGAAGGATGCGCCCTCCTGCGAAATTCTCCCCAATCCGCTCACATTCAGGGGAAACCACCTCTGTTCTGCCGTATTTTTTTTGCAGCCTGCCGGAAAAAAGATACCATTCGCCGATTTTCAGACTGCTTTTCATGTAGGGCTGATTATACCACAGCACCCCAACCGCGCCCGTTTCGTCGTAGACCTTCATTCTGGTATACACAAGCCTGCCGTGGCGGCTGTTTTGTCCCTCCTCCTTTATCTGCGCCAGAAAGGTAGCAGGTTCATCCGGCGGCAGGTCTGCAATTTTCAGTATTTCGCTTCTGTCCTTGTATTCTCTGGGGTAATGCGTCAGCAAATCCTCCACTGTCACAATGCCCAGCCTATGCAGCCTTTTTTCTCTCTGCTCGCCAACGCCCTTGAGCACGGAAACCGCATCCTGTCCTCGCATGAGACACACCTCCCTTCTTTTTTCCGCAAAGATTTCTACAAAGAAACAGGGAGATTTCATCTAAGAATCTCCCCATTTTGTTTTGTTATTTTTATTCAATAGAAATAATGTAGTAATACAAAGGCTGACCGCCGTCCTGCACCTCTACCTCGCAATCAGGGAATTCTTCCTCGATAAAGGCAGACAATTCCTTCGCGTCCTCCTCTGCTGTGTCCACGCCGTAATAAATGCTGACAACCTCGCTTTCCTCTGTGATGGCATTGCGCAAAAGCTCCTTCGTGCCCTCCATCACATCCTCTGCGACTACCTCGATTTCATCATTCAGCATCCCAAGGATATTGCCTTCCTTGATTTGCTTATCACCGATGGAGGTATCTCTGACCGCATAGGTTACGGTTGCGGTATCCACCTGCTGAATGGCATCCTTCATTGCCGCTTCCATTTCATCGGGGTCTGCGTCATGCTCATAGCAGAACATCGCGCTAATCCCTTCGGGAACAGAACGGGAAGGAATGACATGCAGCTTTTTCTCCTCGCTCAGCTTTGCCGCCTGCTCTGCCGCCAAAATGATGTTTTTATTATTCGGCAGAATAAAGATATGCTCTGCATTGATTTTATCCACCGCATTGAGGATATCCTCTGTGCTGGGGTTCATGGTCTGTCCGCCCTCGATAACCTCATCCACACCAAGGTTTTTGAAAATCTTCGTCAGCCCCTCGCCTGCGGAAATAGAAACAAAGCCGACATCCTTCTTAGGCTGCTCCGCCTTGGGTGCCTCTGCCTGCGGTGCTTCTGCCTTGGGTGCTTCTGCGCTGAAATTGATTTTATTTGTATGCTGTTCTCTCATGTTGTCAATCTTCAAGCCGCTCAGACTGCCGATAGTCAGTGCCTTTTCGATTGCCAGACCGGGGTGGTCTGTATGCACATGAATTTTGATGATATCATCATCCGCAACACATACGATGGAATCCCCAATCGTACCCAAATAAGCCTTCAGCCCTGTGGTTACGGCTTCATCCGGATGGTCTACATTGATGAAAAATTCTGTGCAGTAGCCAAAGGTGATGCTTTCATTTTCCACAGATGCCAGAGAAGCGAAATTCGTTTCGGGTGCGGCTGCTGTGCTCTGTCCATCCTGCAAAGTCACAGGCAAATCACTGCCCAGCTGCTTGAGTGCGCCCTCCAGAATATACAGCAATCCTCTGCCGCCTGCATCCACAACGCCTGCCTGCTTCAATACAGGGAGCATTTCGGGTGTCTGCGCCAGAACCTTGTGTCCGTCCTCGATAATGCCCTTCAGGAATACCTCGATTTCGTCCGTTTCCTCTGCCAGCCTTACCGCAGCCTCCGCGCAGCCTCTTGCCACCGTCAGAATCGTGCCTTCCTTCGGCTTCATCACTGCCTTATATGCCGTTTTCACTGCCTGCTCTGCCGCCGCAGCCAGCTCCTGCACACCTGCTTCCTCCATGCCCTCCAATGCCTTTGCAAAGCCACGGAAGATCTGAGAAGTAATTACGCCGGAGTTCCCTCTTGCGCCTCTCAGAGCTCCGCCGGATGCCGCCTTTGCGATATCCGCCACCTGTAAGGAGCCGTTTTTCTCTGCTTCTCTTGCCGCCGCCATAACGGTCAGAGACATATTTGTGCCGGTATCCCCATCGGGTACGGGGAATACATTCATTGCGTCTACCAGCTGTTTATTTGATGCCAATTCATTCGCACCGGCAATTATCATTCTGCCTAAGCGAACACCGTTCAATTTCGTTGTACTGCTCACCAATAGTTCCTCCTCTTGCTCAGTTGTCGACCCTTACGCCGTCAACAAAAATATTTACATCCTCAACCTCAACCCCTGTAAATTCTTCCACGGAATATTTCACAGTGCTGATGATATTATCTGCAATGGCGGAAATATTGGTACCATATTCCACAATAATATGCAAATCAATACTTACCTTATTTGCATCAATGCGCATTTTGATTCCCTTTGTCAGGCTTTCCAGCTTCAAAAGCTGCACCAAGCCATCCTTCACATTTTTTGCAGCCATGCCGACAATGCCGTAACATTCAATCGCCGCATAGCCTGCAATCCTTGCAATCACTTCGCGATCAATACTGATAACGCCATATTCGTTTTCTAATTTTGCTGCCATACTGACCAGCCTCCTATTCTAAAAACCTTCGGCTATTTTTTTACAGATGTATAGATGTTAATAGTATACCATTGTATATGCAATTTTGAAAGCTATTTTTCTCTTTTCCATAAAAAAGAAGAAGAATCTGCATGCAAATTCTTCCTCTCTCCAAGCTATTTATTTTTTGCTCCGCGGCTTTTCAATCACCACATCATAGGAGCCGCCAACCCAATAGGAGGGGTTTTTCAGCGTAAGGGTGATATTTTCCCGTTTTCCTCTGGGTAGGTAGAAAATATCCTCCTGCACTAAAATCCCATCCTTTTCTTCCTCACTGCTGTCATACGGAATACGTCCAAATTCCTGCTCATCATCGGCATAGTCCAGATTGACCGCGTACATCTTTCGGATTCCCTTTGCAGGCAGCGTCCGATAGCGCACCGTTATCTTCGTTGCCTCTTTGGGTTCCTCAATTTCATCATAGGGATTATCATAAATTTTATATCTAATTTTCGATTATCCGCATAAACACTATACTTTCAAGTAT
>ERZ791923.37-NODE-37-length-178170-cov-9.063234_pt1 | contig 178170 bp, 130 predicted proteins | sample MGYA00510133_ERZ791923 | MGnify/ENA primary metagenome ERZ791923 (study PRJEB30046, sample SAMN00792106) | human gut metagenome | study: EMG produced TPA metagenomics assembly of the A metagenome-wide association study of gut microbiota in type 2... | reverse complement strand
CAAGAGCAAGAACGGTGGTCAGAGTGTTGACTAGTCCTACGAGAACTTGGTAAAACAAAGAATCTCCTCCTGAAAGTCCTGCGTTTTCGAAAATGGAAGGGCCATAATAAAGTACAGCATTCACACCCATGAACTGTCCCAAAATAGCAATGCATACACCAATGATGACCGCTTTAAAAATTCCGGGTTTCATTAACATAGCCCATTCAGATTTTGTTTCAGACGTCAATACAGATTTCGTTTCTTTTAATTGACTTGCAGCCTCTGAAACTGAATTATATATCCTTTCTAATATATTGACAGCTTTTTCTTCTTTACCTCTTACGATCAGCCAACGAGGACTCTCCGGAATAAAGAAGATAATGATGAAGAATAACACAGCCGGCAATGTTTCCATTCCCAACATTCCTCGCCAGACTTCAGTAACAAATATCTTATTCAACCAGTCCATACTTAACTGATTACCACTTTCAGCATAAGCCAGCAATTGATAGTTAATCAAATAAGCTCCTAAAAATCCAACTGTCACAGCCAATTGATATAAAGATACCAAACGCCCTCTATATTGTGCCACAGCCACTTCAGATATATACAAAGGAGAAACAATCGACACAACACCAATACCAACTCCACCAATAATACGATAGACTACCAATTGGGTGAAGTCTGCGGAGATCGCACAACCTAAAGCCGATGTAGAAAACAGAGTCGCTGAAATAATCATCGTCATTTTTCGTCCCAGCTTATCACTCAGGATACCGGCAAAAAGAACACCGACGATAGAACCTATTAAAGCACATCCCACATACCACCCCTGTTGCAACGTATCCAGTTGAAAAAGTTGAGTAACCTGAGCGATTGTTCCGGATATAACAGCAGTATCATATCCGAACAAAAATCCTCCCAAAGCTGCTACAACAGAAAGGAAAATAAGATAGCCAAAGTTAATTGTAGACTTCATATCACTCATTTGATTTCAAAATATTCTCTGTATCTATCATATAAATGTCCGGCCTGCAAGTAGGCAGATTGAGGACTCATAAAATGAGAAAATTCGAAAGTAATAGCCTTATCATACCCTGCACGTTTGGCAGCTTCCAGCTTCATCCGGAGCTTATCAAATTTAATGGGTAGAAAACGGATAGGCATATCACGGTCAAAAGACTCGGCGTTGGTCCAGCATTGCATACCATACTTATCTGCTAATTTTTTATTTACAGTAAAGAACGCATCCAACTCATCATAATCGATATGTCCATCCTGAAAAGCACAAGCATCTACCACTTCATGAATTCCATCAAAAATTTCATTCCATTCTTTTTCGTGTTGTTGTACAGAAACCGCATCTTCTCTTGTCAGTTTCCCTGTTCCCATAATAGCCTTTTTGCCATCAATCCACGGAGAGATAAAAGTCGGGAGTCCGTTCGATACATCTTTACATTGCTTTCCCATAGCACGGAAAGCATCAATAGCCCCTTTCGTGGCACGGCTAATCTCGCCGCTGATGTACCAGCCTCCAAAACTTTTATACTTCTCTCCGTACATCTTCCAAACCTCATCAATCACATACTTGTTATCCTCAATCTCCCAACTTAAATCACCTGTATCCCAATACCGTCCTGAATCATACAAACCAAAATAAAATTTCATGTTATACTTCTCCGCCAGACGCAAATACATATCTACCAAATCAACCGACGGCATATAACATCCTTTTTTCAGCAAATAAGGTGAAGGGTAAGTCATAAACTTACGATAACCGGAACGAATCATAATCACTGTATCGATACCGATTCTTTTCATATGCTGAAAATCCAGATCCCATTCTTTCTCACCCCAGTTCTGATGAGGAATATCATGAGATATTTCATCCAAAAAAGTTCCTGTAATTTTTAAGCCATTATTTTTGGGAACAATCAATTTGCTTTCCAAATCGCCAGCCTTGATCTTCGGGGAGAGTTCCCCTCTCCCCTCTCCGTCAGCTGCAAATAATGAAGGGGCAACCAAAGCGGAAGCTCCGGCCAAAGCTGCCTTCTTTAAGAAATCTCTACGATTATTAGTTTCCATAGTTTTATTTTTTTGTTTTTACTTGGATATATGTTAACCTATTGAATATACTTACCAGTGATATCGATCTGTTTTTTATTGAAAGGATCCAATACCTGATCAATCATTACAGCCATCTCCCCTCTCAAAATATTCCGTTTCAAATCCGGTTCTTGCATTCCGTATGCTTTCCAAAGCGCTTGCGGATCAACAGTAGTATGTAGTTTTTCCGTTTCTGCTATCTTCTGAACAAGTTGAACTGCCTCCTCAATACTTAATTTATCCGCTCCTGTTTTTTTGAATTCATCTTTGGCAGCCGGATACACTTCAAACAGACCATCCAGTTCTGACGCCAGCAATACCGTATCCGCTCTCAACCAAGTCTGATTGGACCAGTCCACATTCTTACCGACTCCTTTGAGAATCCCCGTAGAACCAATCCGCTGATAAGAAGCAAACTTCACATCCGAGACAGGGACATCCAGATAAGGAAGCAAATATCCTTTAGCATCCAAAATAGCATTCTGAACATCACGAACAGAAACATCACTTATCTTCTGATTATTCTTCACAGCAAGTGCAGCCAAAGCTCCTGCCGCCTGACCGATCTGCAGTACAACCGGTTGCAAACGAGTCGTTCCATTCATAATATTCGATACGGAAATAGATTTCTCTGCAACAATCAGCCCGTCTACCTCCTGAGGAATCAATGTACCTAACGGCAACCCATACGAAGGGATCGGATGAAAATACAGATTAGGCAACTCTTCATAACCATGATAGCGGGTATGGTGATGATCTACCGGATAATCACCCACAGCAATACAAGTACGGTACAGCTTTTCATCCTGTGTATATGGATTGAGTGCATGATTCAAGTTAAAGCGGACTAATCCGTGAATTCTTCTGGACTCTCTATGATAAGGGATAAAAGGTAACTTATCCTCTGTCGGATATTCATCATCCGCCAATCCAAGTGTATTATACCCCAGTTCATGTTGCAGGAAGTAAACAAAACACATCGTATAATGTTTCGCATATTCCAATGCTTTCACGCGTTCTTCCGGAGTCATTTCAATCAGATTAATATAATAATCATTACCTTCTATCGGCCAATTAATCATATATTTATGATTCGGCAACCGCCCGTAGGTAATCATCATATCTTTAGACCAGACGCGATCCGGCTCTTTAGGAGTTATGCATACCGGACTGGCACAGGCACAGGCAAATTCTTTAGGATCGTATCCTTCAGGTTCCGGAATAGTCACATCCTTACCATAATCTTTTAATATGGCAACATAGGTAATATCCTGCACAATATTATTCTTCTTTTCCGGAGCAATATCCTCGTGCGTGTCATCTCTGCTTTCCATACCAATATCGTACTTCACTCCACACATTTTTGCCACATCACCCAGTTCGGTGGCATCAATCATGACCTTCGCCCGAACCGTTTTCACACCTTGTCCTTCCACCTTCACTTTAGCGACCCACTCATCTCCCGTCCTTTTTACTTCTTCAAGGCAAGCCTGTTTCCAGACTTTTAGATTATTTTCCGCCGCTACCATTTCGTGAAGAATCTTATTTCCAACTGACGGTTCAAACAATACGTTACTTACCCAACCCGTCTTCAAAGAATCCAGCCCGCCATAATAATCAGACAATCTATTCTTAAATTCTCCCCAAAGTCCGGCAGGCAATCTGTAATTTCCATCCACAGCACTCACACCGGCAGAAGTCAGCATCCCACCCAGCCAGGTGCTTTCTTCGAGAATCAGTGTATTGGCTCCCATACGAGCAGACTGGATGCCGGATGTTACACCACTGGCACCTCCACCTATAATAAGTACATCTACCTTATCTTCCTCTGAGTGCATACAAGAAGAGTATGATACTACCAGAAACAGCCCACAGAGTATTTGGAATAAGTTTTTCATCATAATACGATTTGGTTACGGTACATCTTAATTAATATCACGGTACAAATATAGCTATATTTATTAAATAAACAATAGATAATAAAATATTTTATTAATAAAGTTGATTTTTGCTTCTTTATTCATTAATAAGACTATAAATATGAAGCTATTCAGATACCAGTACCCTTATTACCTTATTATATAAGAAGATTTCAAATAACTATCAATGAGAGAATTCACTTTCTATAAGGAATCAGCACAGCATCATCTCAGATTCAATTCTAATTTTTTCGTCAAGAACCTTATTAGTTAATAAAAAAATTAATTATCTTTGTAGATATTACAAAATATAAGAGACGTATGAACCAACAATTCTTGAAAGAAATAGAAATGGGCTCTAAAAATGCCCTCGTTAAAAAGAGGATCATTACACATTATATATATAATGGTAGTTCCACTATTCCCGATCTTTCAAAAGAACTAGATCTAAGCGTGCCCACAGTCACCAAGTTTATCGGTGAAATGTGTGAGGACGGATATATCAATGATTACGGAAAACTGGAAACCAGCGGTGGACGCCACCCGAATCTCTATGGACTAAATCCGGAATCCGGTTATTTTATAGGTGTAGACATCAAAAGATTTGCAGTCAATATCGGACTGATCAATTTTAAAGGTGATATGGTAGAGCTAAAAATGAATATCCCCTATAAATTTGAGAATTCGATAGAAGGGATGAACGAGTTGTGCAAACTCATTCTCAACTTCATCAAAAAGCTCCCTATTAATAAGGAGAAGATCTTAAATATCAATGTAAATGTATCGGGACGAGTAAATCCGGAATCCGGATATAGTTTTAGCCAGTTCAATTTTGAGGAACGCCCGTTGGCGGATGTCCTATCGGAAAAGCTGGGTCATAAAGTAACCATCGACAACGACACCCGTGCCATGACTTACGGAGAATATATGCAAGGGTGTGTAAAAGGAGAAAAAGATATTATTTTCGTCAACGTCAGCTGGGGAGTCGGCATCGGAATCATTATCGACGGCAAAGTCTACACAGGAAAATCCGGTTTCTCGGGAGAGTTCGGTCACGTCAATGCATACGACAATGAAATCATCTGCCATTGCGGCAAAAAAGGGTGTCTAGAAACAGAAGCATCCGGCTCTGCCCTTCATCGCATTCTTTTGGAGCGTATTAAAAGCGGAGAAAGCTCTATTCTTTCCACCCGAATATCCGGTGAAGAAGACCCCATCACGCTTGACGAAATCATCACAGCCGTCAACAAGGAAGATCTGCTTTGTATTGAAATTGTTGAAGAAATAGGGCAAAAGCTGGGAAAACAAATTGCAGGATTAATCAATATCTTCAATCCGGAACTGGTCATTATAGGCGGAACTTTATCTTTAACGGGAGATTATATCACCCAACCCATCAAAACAGCGGTACGTAAGTATTCACTCAATCTGGTCAACAAAGACTCTGCCATCATTACATCCAAATTGAAGGATAAAGCAGGTATTGTAGGCGCGTGTATGCTGGCACGCAGCAGAATGTTCGAAAGTTAAACTACCGTTACTTTATGCAAAGAGTTATGGTAAAGGAAGATTTTAAATTAAAGCTCAAAAAATATTCAGAATCCTTTTGTTTTCTCAAATAAAGCTGTAATTTTGCACGCCGTAAACGAGAAACAAACCGCCGCTATAGCTCAGTTGGTAGAGCAACGCATTCGTAACGCGTAGGTCGCCAGTTCAAGTCTGGCTAGCGGCTCTTGACAATAAAGCGCTAACTACAGAATAGTTAGCGCTTTTCTTATTAACCCCCAAAGCAAATCGCATGAAACGAGGTAAGAGCAGGAGATTATTTAAGAAAAAGAAGTCACATTCCAATCAAAGATTAGGGTGTATCATCGCTATCATCGTACTTATTCCCATTTGTTACGGGCTTTATCTGTATTATCAGCAATACAGTGTCCAGCACAGTAGCAAACCGCAGATAGAGACTTCCGTTTCCCTCCCCACTCCATCCGGCAAAGATTTAGAGATTCCCATTTCATTGATTCCCCGTCAGGAGCAGATCATTCGTCATAAAGGTTATACGGTTTCCTACAATAAAGATCTGAAGATTCCGAATTGGGTTTCTTACGAGCTGACCCGTCAGGAAACCAAAGGAAAAGAAAAGAGAGGTGACAACTTCATCGCCGATCCTTTAGTAAAAGGCGCCATTGCGACCAATGCGGATTATGCACGCTCAGGATATGACAAAGGACATATGGCACCAGCCGCCGACATGAAATGGAGTCCGGATGTCATGAAAGAATCCTTCTATTTCAGCAATATGTGTCCGCAGCATCCTCAACTGAACAGAAGAGGCTGGAAAAATCTGGAAGAAAAAATAAGAGACTGGGCGGTAGCCGATAGTGCCATCATCATCATATGCGGCCCTATCATCGACAAGCCGTCCAAGACCATCGGAAAAAATAAGGTGGCAGTGCCCGAACGATTCTTCAAAGTAATCCTCTCTCCTTTTGTCAAACCGGCTCGTGGCATCGGGTTCTTATTCAACAACAGACAGGCAGTAGAGCCCCTTTCCACCTATGCAGTATCAATTGACAGCATCGAGAAACTTACCCATATGGACTTCTTCTCTCCCCTGCCCGATGAAATAGAAAATGCAGTCGAAGCCAATGCCGATTATTACCAGTGGCCACGCTAATAGTTGACAAAATCAGCCGAATTTCAACTATTCACCGTTGAAAGGAATCGCTCCTATCCAAAATCTTCCTATCTTTGACGCAATTTTTAAAGTTACGTCACAAGATGAAAAAGAAAACAAGAAATATCTTATTATCCGTTCTGACCGGAGCTCTCCTTCTTTGCGCCATTGCCGGAGGAACAGTCTATTATTATCTCTTTGCTCCTCAGTTTCATCCCTCCAAAACCGTCTATGTATATGTAGACCGGGATGACACGGCAGATTCAATCTACAATAAGATCAGACAAACCGGTCATGTCAACAAATTCACCGGATTTCAATGGATGGCAAAATATAGAAAATTCGACCAGAATATACATACCGGACGTTATGCCATCCGCCCTAACGAAAACGTATACCATGTATTCAGCCGCTTCTTCAGAGGTTATCAGGAACCGATGAATCTCACTATCGGAAGCGTACGGACACTAGACCGGCTGGCGCGAAGCATCGGCAAGCAACTGATGATCGACTCCGCCGAGATAGCCCGCCAACTATTCGATTCCGCTTTTCAGGCCGAAATGGGGTATACGCTGGTCACCATGCCCTGTCTTTTCATCCCCGAGACCTATCAGGTATATTGGGATATGAGTGTCGACGACTTCTTCAAACGTATGCAGACAGAACACAAACGATTCTGGAATGACGAACGTCTTGCCCAGGCAACCGCTATCGGCATGACACCGGAAGAAGTCTGCACCCTCGCCTCCATTGTTGAAGAAGAAACCAACAACAACGAAGAAAAGCCGATGGTAGCCGGACTATACATCAACCGCCTGCACACAGGTATGCCCCTGCAGGCAGACCCTACCATCAAGTTCGCTTTACAGGATTTCGGGCTGCGACGCATCACCAATGAGCATCTGAAAGTCAACTCGCCCTACAACACTTATATCAACAGCGGTTTACCTCCGGGACCTATCCGCATCCCCTCTAAAAAGGGCTTGGACAGTGTATTAAACTACACGAAACACAATTACATTTACATGTGTGCGAAAGAAGATTTTTCAGGTACTCACAATTTCGCATCCAATTATGCCGACCACATGGCAAATGCAAGAAAATATTGGAAAGCACTTAATGAAAGAAAGATTTTCAAGTAATTTTGTGATAAAACGAGCCAAAAAGGCTATCTTTGCCCGATATAATAACAAACTGTGATCAACACTAATAAAGGAAATATATGAGCAAGCAACTCTTACTTGGCGATGAAGCCATTGCACAAGCTGCACTGGATGCCGGACTTTCAGGTGTATATGCCTACCCCGGTACTCCTTCAACTGAGATTACTGAATATATCCAAATGGCGCCTATAACCACTGAGCAGAACATACATAATCGTTGGTGTGCCAACGAAAAAACTGCCATGGAAGCCGCACTGGGTATGTCATTTGTAGGCAAACGCGCCTTAGTGTGTATGAAGCATGTAGGCATGAATGTGGCTGCAGACTGTTTCGTCAATTCTGCCATCACGGGTGTGAAGGGAGGACTGATTGTGATAGCGGCAGACGACCCCAGCATGCACTCTTCACAGAATGAACAGGACAGCCGCTTCTACGGAGACTTCTCCCTGATACCGATGTACGAGCCCAGCAACCAACAGGAAGCATACGACATGGTATACAACGGATTCGAATTCTCTGAGAAAACAGGCGAACCGATCTTAATGCGTATGGTCACCCGCCTCGCACACTCCCGTTCCGGAGTAGAGCGCAAAGAGCAGAAGCCACAGAACAGCATTTCATTCAGTGAAGATCCCCGTCAGTTTATCCTGTTGCCGGGAAATGCCCGCAAACGCTATAAAGTATTGCTTGCCCGCCAGGACGAATTCATCAAAGCTTCCGAGGAATCTCCTTACAACAAATACATAGACGGCCCTAACAAAAAACTGGGAATCGTCGCTTGCGGTATCGGCTACAATTATCTGATGGAAAACTATCCGGAAGGTTGTGAATACCCGGTACTTAAGATCGGCCAGTATCCATTGCCTAAAAAGCAATTGCTGCAATTGGTTGAATCCTGCGACGAGATTCTGGTACTGGAAGACGGACAGCCATTCGTTGAAAAACATCTGAAAGGCTATCTGGGCATTGGTATCAAAGTAAAAGGACGTCTGGACGGCACACTGTCACAAGACGGAGAATTAAATCCGGACTCTGTAGCACGCGCGGTCGGCAAAGAAAATAAATCGGAATTCGGCGTCCCTTCTGTAGTCGAAATGCGTCCTCCCGCACTGTGTGAAGGATGCGGACACCGTGATATGTACATCACACTGACAGAAGTACTCAAAGAAGAATATCCTTCCCATAAAGTATTCAGCGACATCGGTTGCTATACGCTGGGAGCCAACGCTCCGTTCAACGCCATCAATTCATGCGTAGACATGGGAGCTTCCATCACAATGGCGAAAGGTGCGGCCGACGGAGGCCTTTATCCGTCCGTAGCTGTAATCGGTGACTCTACATTTACTCACTCCGGAATGACAGGTTTGCTGGATTGCGTCAACGAAAATGCCAATGTCGTTATTGTCATTTCAGACAATGAGACAACAGCAATGACCGGTGGTCAGGACTCTGCGGGCACAGGACGTATTGAATCCATCTGTATCGGTTTAGGAGTCGACCCTGCCCATATCCGTGTCGTTGTTCCATTGAAGAAGAACCACGAGGAAATGAGACAGATCATACGCGAAGAAATCGAATACAATGGCGTATCCGTTATCATCCCGCGCAGAGAGTGTATTCAAACATTAGCACGCAAAAAAAGAAGTAAGTAAGCCATGAAAAAAGACATTATATTATCAGGAGTAGGTGGACAGGGTATTTTGTCCATCGCTACAGTTATTGGTAAAGCTGCTTTGAAAGAAGGACTTTACATGAAGCAAGCAGAAGTACACGGAATGAGCCAGCGTGGCGGAGACGTTCAGTCCAACCTCCGCATCAGCGACAAACCGATTGCTTCGGATCTGATACCATCCGGCAAATGCGACCTTATCATTTCGCTCGAACCGATGGAAGGTCTGCGCTATCTCCCCTATCTCAGTCCGGAAGGATGGCTGGTAACCAACGAAACTCCGTTTGTCAACATCCCCAATTATCCGGAAGAAGACAAAGTAATGGCTGAAATCAACAAATTGCCGCATAAGATCGTACTGAACGTGGATAAAGTAGCCAAAGAAGTAGGTTCTGCACGAGTTGCCAATATCGTTTTGCTGGGCGCAACCATTCCATTCCTCGGCATCGATTACGAGAAAGTACAAGACAGTATCCGCGAAATCTTCCTGCGCAAAGGAGAAGCTATTGTCGAAATGAATCTTAAAGCACTGGCTGCCGGCAAGGAAATTGCGGAAAAGCTAATGCAATAACTATCACAATCATGAGTACACAATACTGGGAAGAAGAAATTGAAATCATGAGTCGCGAGAAGTTGCAGGAACTGCAACTTCAGCGACTCAAAAAAACGATTAACATAGCCGCAAACTCACCTTATTACAAAGAGGTTTTCAGCAAAAACGGCATCACCGGAGATAGTATCCAGTCACTGGACGACATCCGCAAAATTCCTTTCACCACTAAATCGGACATGCGTGCCAACTATCCCTTCGGACTAGTGGCCGGCGACATGAAAAGAGACGGTGTACGTATCCACTCTTCCAGTGGAACTACAGGAAACCCTACAGTCATCGTACATTCACAACATGACCTCGACTCATGGGCAAATCTGGTAGCCCGTTGCCTTTACATGGTGGGGATCCGCAAGACAGATGTCTTCCAGAACAGCTCCGGATATGGAATGTTTACAGGTGGATTAGGTTTCCAATATGGTGCAGAACGCCTTGGCTGCCTTACCGTACCTGCCGCAGCCGGAAACAGTAAACGGCAAATTAAATTCATCAGTGACTTTAAGACTACCGCCTTACACGCCATCCCAAGCTACGCTATCCGTCTTGCCGAAGTATTTCAGGAAGAAGGTATCGACCCGAGAGAAACAACCCTGAAAACCTTGGTGATCGGCGCCGAACCGCATACTGACGAACAGCGCCGTAAAATAGAACGGATGCTCAATGTGAAAGCATATAATAGTTTCGGTATGACGGAAATGAACGGCCCCGGTGTTGCCTTCGAATGCCAGGAGCAGAACGGAATGCACTTCTGGGAAGATTGCTATCTGGTAGAAATCATCGATCCTGAAACAGGAGAACCCGTTCCCGAAGGAGAAATCGGTGAATTGGTACTCACTACACTTGATCGTGAAATGATGCCGCTTATCCGCTACCGCACCCGCGACCTTACCCGTATACTACCCGGAAAATGTCCGTGCGGCCGCACCCATCTCCGCATCGACCGGATCAAGGGACGCAGCGACGATATGTTTATCATCAAGGGAGTCAACATCTTCCCCATGCAAGTCGAAAAGATTCTGGTTCAGTTCCCCGAATTAGGCAGCAATTATCTGATTACGCTGGAGACAGTCAACAATCAGGATGAGATGATCGTCGAAGTGGAATTAAGCGATCTTTCTACAGACAACTATATCGAACTGGAAAAGATCCGCAGAGATATTATCCGTCAATTAAAAGATGAAATACTGGTTACCCCGAAAGTAAAACTGGTAAAGAAAGGGTCTCTCCCGCAGAGCGAGGGAAAAGCCGTCAGAGTGAAGGACTTAAGAGACAACAAATAAATATTCAAATGCCCGATGTGCTAATATGCCAACCCAATACTGTATGATATCAGTAACAAATGGCATATTAGCACATTATTTAATTATCAGATTATAATGCAATTACTAAAAAAAAGAATTCTGCAGGACGGAAAATGCTACGAAGGAGGCATCCTTAAAGTAGATGGTTTTATCAATCACCAGATGGATCCTGTCCTGATGAAATCCATCGGAGTAGAATTTGTCCGCCGCTTTGCAGCCACAAACGTAAACAAGATCATGACTATAGAAGCAAGCGGTATCGCTCCCGCCATCATGACGGGCTATCTCATGGACTTACCGGTTGTATTCGCCAAAAAGAAATCACCCAAAACCATTCAGAACGCACTAAGCACTACCGTACACTCGTTCACCAAAGACCGTGATTATGAAGTAGTGATCAGTGCCGATTTTCTGACCCCAAATGACAATGTTCTTTTTGTTGATGATTTCCTTGCCTACGGAAATGCCGCATTAGGCATTCTCGACCTCATAGAGCAATCCGGAGCAAAATTGGTAGGCATGGGGTTCATTATCGAAAAAGCCTTCCAAAATGGACGTAAAATACTGGAAGAGAAAGGTGTCAGAGTAGAAAGCCTTGCCATAATCGAAGACTTATCCAACTGCTGTATTAAAATAAAAGATCAATAAGCTGAGTCGGGGTTAAAATAATGCCCCTTGCCTTTTGTCTTTTTACCATATTGCACCGCATGCTGAGGGCACACATGATAACATGCCAGGCAGGCGGTGCAATTCTTTCCCCAAACCGGTCTTCTTTCCTTCATCGTTATATTCCCTACCGGACAACTTTTTTCACAGCGCTTGCACCCGATGCACTCACTCGTTGCATGGAAAGGTTTGGGAGACATCTGATAACGAACAAATAACGGATTGATGATCCTCGTCTTGATAAAAGGCAAACTCCCCTCCTTGCATGCAAAGACAGTTTCTCTCCCGGTTATCAGTCTACTGACTTTTTCAAGAGCCGGAACCGCTTCTGCCAGTTTTTTCTTTTCCAGTTCCTTGCTATCCACATCAAATCCGGGGAACAACACATAGTTATTGGGCATAATTACAGAAAAGCCCGCATTACATCTCCATCCCCTCGCAGCCAATGCCTTTTCCATCACCTGCCGGGTCAGCCCCGTATCGTCTCCACACGAACACACAAAGAACAGATATTGCTGCTGATACCCCTTCAGAACCAGCTTCCGAATAAACTCCTGTACAATCACGGGAGGCGCCCACGAATAGACCGGAAAGACAAAACCGATCTTCTCATCCTCCCGCAAAGAGAACTCCCATGTGTCATTCTTCCATGCGTCCGGGATAAAAAACAAATCTTCCTGTTGTTCTTTAGAAAGCTGATTAGCAATCCATTTAGAGTTACCTGTACCTGAAAAATAAAATATCATAGAAGAGTATATAAAAAAGCCGCATCGACGATGTGATGAAACTCTGATAGAACAAGATTTGAGCGCTCGCCCTCTTTGTAATCCACCGGCTTAAAGCTGTCCCGAAGGATGTGGCCCGCCATTGAAGAACGAAGCTTTCTCGGTGCATCAGATTAATTTGAAGAGTTTCCCGATCCAGTCGATACGGCTAATATTTTTCTATCACAAATGTAATAAGATTCTCTGAGAATAGCAAGAAAAAGAAAGAATTTGTTCGTCCACTAACATTTTTTTTCATCCTTTCTCTCCGCCTAACAAAAGAAAAGTGCCAGTTATCGGATCGATAACTGACACTTTGTAAATCCTAAACTATTGAAACTTAAGCAGCTTTTGCTTTAGCAACTACAGCTTTGAAAGCTTCCGGATGATTCATAGCTAAATCAGCCAAAACCTTACGATTTATTTCAATACCGGCTTTGTGCAAACCGCCCATCAATTTAGAATAAGACATTCCTTCAAGACGTGCAGCAGCGTTGATACGTTGTATCCAAAGAGCGCGGAAGTTTCTTTTCTTATTTCTACGGTCACGGAACGCGTAAGTCAAACCCTTTTCCCAAGTGTTTTTAGCTACGGTCCATACATTCTTTCTTGCACCAAAGTAACCTCTGGTCAATTTCAAAATTTTCTTTCTTCTTGCTTTTGAAGCAACATGATTTACTGATCTTGGCATAGTTTTACTTTTTTTGAATGTTAGCGCCGTTACTTCACGCAACGAACTTCAGGCTAAAGCATTCGGTTAATACTTTAATAATACTTTGTACGCTTTTGATTACTTCATTGCTAAGAGTTCCTTAACCTGGCTTACATTTGTTGTATCAACAGTTGTAGAGTAGCACAGATTTCTTTTTCTCTTTTTCGATTTCTTAGTCAAAATGTGACTGTGAAAAGCGTGCTTTCTTTTGATTTTACCTGTTCCGGTAAGGGTAAACCTTTTTTTAGAACCGGAGTTAGTCTTCATCTTTGGCATCTTACTTGTTTTTAAAATTATTAAATATATAATGGTGACGCACTATACCTGCGCGCCACGCATTCATTCTTTTTTATTCTTCCTCGCCCGCTTCCGGCTTTTCAGCCTTCTGTCCCTGAGTTACCGGTTTGGGAGCCGCCGGCTTTTTAGGCATTTCCTTTTTCTTCGGAGAAAGCTGGATTGTCATACGCTTACCTTCAAGTACCGGCATCTGATCCACCTTTGCAAAATCTTCAAGATCGTTGGCAAAACGAAGCAATAACACTTCACCTTGTTCCTTGAAAAGGATGGAACGCCCCTTAAAGAATACATATGCCTTCACTTTATCCCCGTCTTCCAGGAATCCTCTGGCATGTTTCAGCTTAAAGTTGTAATCATGATCGTCAGTCTGCGGTCCGAAACGAATTTCCTTTACGTTCACTTTTACCTGCTTCGCTTTCTGCTCCTTCTGGCGTTTCTTTAATTGATAAAGAAATTTAGAGTAATCAATAATACGACAAACAGGAGGTTGAGCATTGGGGGAAATTTCAACTAGATCCAGCTCTTTCTCTTCAGCCATTTTCAAGGCCTGAAAGATAGGATATACTTTCGGTTCAATCTCGTCGCCCACGATGCGGACTTCTTTGGCACGAATCTGTTCATTGATTCTATATTGCCCTTTTAAAGTGTCATTCTTCATTAAAAACGTTTACTTCCTAGTTTGATTTTTTTATTGTTCTACTAAATATTTATCATGAAACGGCTGCAAAGTTACCATTTATTTATCATATTCTGAACTTCTTCGTTCAAAATTTTAGCAAATTCTTCATATTTCATGGTTCCTTTGTCGCCTTCCCCTTGTCTGCGAACAGAAACTTCACCATTTTCAGCTTCTTTTTCACCCACAATCAACATATAAGGAATGCGTTTCATTTCATTATCACGGATCTTGCGGCCGATCTTTTCATTACGATCATCCACAATAGCACGGATTTCATGCATTTTCAGATACATCTTCACTTGCTCTGCATACTCATTGAACTTTTCACTGATCGGCAGGATAGCTACCTGATCCGGAGTCAGCCACAACGGGAACTTACCGGCAGTGTGTTCGATCAATACAGCCACAAAACGTTCCATTGATCCGAATGGTGCACGGTGAATCATCACCGGACGGTGCTTCTGGTTGTCAGAGCCCATATATTCCAGTTCAAAACGTTCCGGCAAGTTATAGTCTACCTGAATGGTTCCCAACTGCCAACGGCGACCGATGGCATCTTTCACCATAAAGTCGAGCTTGGGACCATAGAAAGCAGCTTCACCGTACTCAATCTTAGCCGGCAAGCCTTTTTCCTCACAAGCCTCGATAATCGCCTGTTCAGCTTTCTCCCAGTTGTCATCGCTACCGATGTATTTTTCACGGTTCACTTTATCACGGAGTGATATCTGAGCCTCGAAATTCTGGAAATTCATCGAACGGAACACGATAGAAATGATATCCATCACACGGAGGAACTCATCTTTCACCTGATCCGGACGACAGAAAATATGTGCGTCATCCTGAGTAAAGCTGCGTACACGAGTTAAACCGTGAAGCTCACCACTTTGTTCATAACGGCAAACCGTACCGAATTCTGCAATACGCAACGGAAGGTCCTTGTATGAACGCGGAAAATTCTTATATATCTCGCAGTGATGCGGACAGTTCATCGGTTTCAGGAAATACTCCTCTCCTTCTTCCGGAGTATGGATCGGCTGGAACGCATCCTTACCGTATTTTGCATAGTGACCGGAAGTCACATACAGCAACTTATTACCGATAGGCGGAGTAATTACTTCCTGATAGTCATAGCGGGTCTGGATACGACGCAAGAACTCTTGCAGACGCAAACGCAGTGCAGTACCTTTCGGCAACCACATCGGAAGTCCCTTACCTACTGTTTCAGAGAACATGAACAACTGCATTTCCTTACCGATCTTACGGTGGTCACGTTTCTTGGCTTCTTCCAGCAACACCAGATATTCATCCAGCATTTTCTTTTTCGGGAATGTGATACCATAGATACGGGTCAGCATCTTACGGTCTTCGTGACCTCGCCAGTAAGCACCGGCAACAGTTGTCAGCTTGATAGCCTTGATCGGCGCAGTCGTCATCAAGTGAGGACCACGGCAAAGGTCAGTAAAAGCACCTTGGGTGTAGGTAGTAATATGTCCGTCTTCCAGTTCTGAGATCAATTCACATTTATACGTTTCGCCACGGTCGCCAAACATTTTCAGAGCGTCCGTCTTCGAAATACTTTCTCTGACTACCGCTTCTTTCTTTGCCGACAATTCAAGCATCTTTGCTTCGATAGCAGGCAGGTCACTTTCTTTAATCACAGCTTCTCCCGGATCCACATCATAGTAGAAACCGTTTTCGATAGCCGGTCCGATACCAAACTGGATACCCGGATAAAGTTCCTGCAAAGCTTCAGCCAGCAAGTGGGCGCTTGTGTGCCAAAATGCATGTTTGCCTTCTTCATCGTCCCATTTGTAAAGTACGAAATCAGCATCTTCATTAATAGGACGTCCTAAATCATAAGTCTCACCGTTCACGCCACATGCAAGTACATCCTGTGCCAAGCGCGAACTGATACTTTCTGCAATCTGTAAACCGTTCACTCCTTCGTTATACTCACGAACGGAGCCATCGGGAAATGTTATCTTTATCATAATATGATGATGTTATATTTTCATAATGAGAACGCAAAAGTAACGAAATCTTTTGAGTTTTCTATTTTTTATCAAAAAAATGTTATTCTGTCTGATCCGTGAAACGCTTGATCACGTTGTAAGCAGAAACAACTCCTAATTCACCGGCCTTGCTCAAATCTGAGATTCCCGCCTTATTATTACCCAGGAAAATATGCGTAAGTCCCCGGTTGAAATAAGCGTCAGCAAAGTCCGGAGACAGCTGAATCGCCTTATCGTAATCGACAATCGCAGCCCTGTAATCTTTCAGCATAGCCGCCACATTGGCACGGTTATAATAAGCGTAAACGAAGTCCGGAGCCAGAGTTATCACCTTATCCAGGTCCTTTCTGACAACTTCATAATCCACCGCACTCACTTCCTTGACAGCAGCGCCACTCGGCATATCCGCTTCGGCAGCCTGTTCAGCCTTCTGATATTCCAGTTGTTTGCAACGAATCAGTGCACGCATGAAATAGGCCGGGAAGAAATCTCCGTCCAGCAATATCGCCTGAGTCAGGTCGGCAACCGCACTGGAGAAATCCTGTACCAGATAAAAGTCAATGGCACGGGCAAAACGCTTCGGAGCACTCTTGTCATCGTCCACAATAGCCGATGTATGCGCATCAATCAGGGCAAAATGGAATTTCACCTGTTCTTCCGTCAGCGGGGCCTCCATATTTGTAATACGGATACGCTTCGGAAGTACATTCGACAGATTCAGGTCTTCAATAAACTTATGGAAATTCACCGAACGCTTCACTTCGCTCGACTTTTCATAATAAGTCAAGGCAAACATCGATTCCAGTTTTATGTTCACATTCTTATCCTGTACGCGTCCGCGATAATCACTTGTATAGCGTTGATCCGCTTCAGAATCATCGGCAATCACAATCTTGCGATAGTTGTTCATGTTCTTGTCAGACTTCTTACGAGTTTTTCCTTCCTCGCTTTCGTCACCGTTCTCGCCGCTCTGGTTTTCTTTATCCTTATTCTGATTCTGGGCAACGTCTTTGTTCGTCCCTCCATTCTGCTTGTCAAGCTGAGCCTTCAACAGTTTGAAGTCATCCTGTTCGGCCCCCTTCTTGTCGCCAATCTTCTTGCGGGCTTCCGCACGATGATAATATCCTGCGAGGAAGTTCGGATACTGGTCGATAACTGTCGTATAGTCTTTGATAGCACCCCGGTAATCTCCCGTCTGAGCACGAAGCAACGCACGGTTAAAGATAGCCATCATATTATCAGGTTCCATCTGAATCACAAAATCGAAGTCCTCGATAGCGCGGTTGTCATCCCCGACACGGGCACGAAGCAAACCACGGTTATAATGCCCGATAAAGTTATTGGGATCAATATCCAAAGCCAGGTCATAATCGCTCATAGCACCCCTCAGATTATTCTGATGGAATCTGGCCAAAGCACGGTTTATATAATTACCCGCGTTCTTCGCGCTCAGATGAATCGCACGGTCCAGATCCGATTCCGCTTCTGCATAGTTGGACTGCTGCAAGCGGACAATAGCCCTTGCCGACCATGCGTCCGGATCATACTTATCCAGTTCGAGAGCCGTATTAAAGTCCTTCAGTGCCGCAACCGTATCCTTCTGCTGCAAAGAAACCTCTCCCCTCATCAGATAAGCACGTGTATAGCGCGGAGAAACTTTCAGCAAGCTCTCCAAATCCTCCTTGGCTGCGTCATAATCCTTTTTCTGAATATGAGACAAGGTCAGATTGTGCCACAAGGTGATGTTTTCCGGATCATAATGCAATGCTTTCTGATAATCCTCAATCGCCCCGTCGAATTTACTCTGACGAATCCGTGCCAGTCCACGAACCTGATATGCACCTACTACAAACGGATTCCGTTTGATAGCCTCGTCACAATCCGCTTCCGCTCCTTGATAATCCTCCAGGTTCACCTTTGCCAGCGCCCTGAAAAAATAAGGCTCATACAAATATGGCTTCGCATTAATTACCTGGTTGAAATACTGAATAGAAAGCACGTAGTCCTCAAAATACAGCGCATTGCGGGCAATAGTCATCACCCGCTCCGTATTAATCTGAGCACAAACCAGTGTGGGGAACAGCAATAAAACTGTTAGTATTCTTTTAATCATTGATATTTTATGCTTGTAAACGAAACAAAAATAATGCTTTTCGCTTACTTAACAGGGATATAAACGTTTTTTATCTTTATTTCACCTGTTTCATCTTATATGAACTACGCGCTTTTCCTTTCAGCATCGTATTTAATTTTCCTCTTATCATTTGTTTGCGCAACGGCGAAAGGTGGTCGATAAACATCTTTCCGTCCAGATGGTCGAACTCATGCTGCATCACCCTTGCCAGATAGCCTTCCACCACTTCATCATGCTCTACAAAGTTCTCGTCCATGTATTTCACACGGATCTTATTTCCTCTTTTCACAGACTCATGAATGCCGGGCAGACTCAGACAGCCTTCTTCCATACTGACTTCCTCCCCACCCACTTCGATGATATGAGGATTGATATAAGCTTTATTAAAATCCTTAAATTCCGGATAATCTTCCGAAAGCGGGTCTAATGTAATCGTTACGACACGGATAGGCAAGCCGATCTGTGGAGCAGCCAGTCCCACGCCATCGGCGTGCACCATTGTTTCAAACATATTCGCGATCAGCTCTTTCAGGTTCGGATACTCCGGGGTTATGTCCTCTGCCACCTTTCTCAAAACAGGCTGGCCATATACATAAATTGGTAAAATCATACTTTATACTCTACTAAAAAATTAAATTATTCTCTGTCTTATTATTAAAAACGTTTACTCTCCAAATATGTTTGCAGAATAATAGTGGCACTTATCTCATCCACCAATGCTTTGTTTTGCCGGTCTTTCTTTTTCAGTCCGGCTTCCAACATCGTACGGTGTGCGAGAACAGATGTGAAACGTTCGTCCACATATTCTACAGGAAGTTCCGGGAAACGTTTCTTCAATGAACGAACAAAGGGTTCGATGTTCTTCATATTTTCCGAAGCTTCATTATTCATCTGCTTGGGCAATCCTATAATAATCCGCTCTACCGGTTCTTTTGCCACATACTCACCGATAAAGTTCAGAAGTTCATGTGTGGGTACAGTTGTCAACCCGTTTGCAATCAGTTGCAACGTATCGCTCACAGCTATCCCTGTGCGCTTCCTTCCATAATCTATAGCTACTATTCTGCTCATATGGGGTACAAAAATACAAAAAAGACGCTTCCCGCGAAAGGAAACGTCTCTTTTATTCTATTATTTCAACTGTGGATTATTCTTCCACGATAGCAACACGGCTCAACTTAGCGTCATCGTAGAACATATTGCCTACACCACCCTTGTAATCAACCTTCAGTTGAGAAGCAGGTACACCGAATTCGTTCACCATCAGGTCACGTACAGCTTCAGCTCTCTTCTTACTTAACTTCATGTTGTACTCAGCAGAACCAGTACCCTTGTCAGCATATCCTGTAACAGTAAATGTCTTTTCCGGATTAGCTTTGATACCCTTAGCCATTGCTTCGATGTTCATGTACTCTCTCTTGCTGATGTTGCTCTTACCAATGTTGAATACAACAACCAGACGTGGAACGAATCCGCCTTCTTTCTTAACGATTACTTCCGGCTTCTTGTTGCGTGCTTCAACCAAGTCACGTTTCAGAGATTCGTTTTCACCCTTCAGAGAGTTCAGTCTGTTTCTCATGTCGTCCAACTGACTTTCCGGTACCATCGGTACAGTAGGAACAGCGTTGAATCCGCGTTTTTTGAACTTGTAAGTTACACCTACAGTTACACCGGCCATACCTTCTTTAGAAGTTCCGCCGAATGCATCCTTCATCAAAAGGCCACGCAATTCAAGGTTGATATCCCAAGCATCCGATACACGGAAGCGGTTGATCAAACCGGCATTGATACCTAAGTTTTGTTGATGAGGTTCTGACCAAGAAAGAGCCACACCTGCACCTACATAAGGAATGAATGAATAAAGACGATCCTCGTTGTAACCGCAGAACATGTTAGAAAGGTTGAAGAGAACATCACCATGGAAGTTAGCCATGTTCCATTTCTGCTTGTAGTAACCGTTAGAATACTTGCCACCTTTTGTATACAAGTCATTAGCACTAGGAGCAGCTCCCTTAGCTTGAAGACCGTTGTATGCAACACGCAATCCGATACCCGGAGTAAACCATTTACCTACGGCAATATCAAGTGCCGGAGCAATGCGTTTTCCGAAATCCGCTTTACCGTCGTTGTCGCCAAAGTACATTTGACCACCAACGCCACCACTAATGAACCAATTGGCCCCAAAACGATTAGTCTCTACAGTGTAGGCTTTACCTTCTGTTTTTCCTTTTTCCTGAGCAGACAGGCACACAGAAGCCCCTACCATTAAAATAAACAATAAACCCTTTTTCATCTCAATTTATTTTAGTAAATAATATAATGCAGTTTGTGTTACGCTATAACCACAACTCTACAGGCTCTAAATCTTAAACAAAGAGATATAAATCTCTACCCTTTTTCTTTAAATTTAGTGCAAATATAGATATTTATTGTAATACACACAAAAAAACTCGTAAAAAAACATTTCTTCGTGATATTTATATGGGATGATAAAAGTGTTGGATAGCCTACAAAGGGTATAGCCAACATTTTTGAAAGAAAAATAAAAGCAAAAAAATAACCAATGATAATCTATATCATTGGTTATCCCTTATTTTTTCCGCTACCTTAATTAATATACCAGTTTTACATTATCAATCCACAATGAATTTCCGGGTGAACCGACGTAAGCTCCGCCATGACTGGATGTGAACTGGAGATACAGATGAGTCGGCTCATCATTTTCATCCCCCCATGCCACTTCGTGGATAGGCACGCTTTCACCTTTGCTGTTGACTGTATAGTTCTCAGTCACCTGCAGACGCATCATGTGAGGTTTATATTCGGGACGGCTGGTAATGTCTCCATACATAATTTCATACGTGGCATTATTCTTCCAGTCGGTAGAGTGATAGTAATAAGTCACCAACGTTCCGATACGCTTGGCATAAACATTTCCGTTGGCATCCTCCCAGCGTTTCTGCAAAAATAAAATAGCAGCCGGATAATCCTTGCCTGCTACATCTGTAATTTTACTGAAACCGGTAGCACGTATACGTTTTTCCCTGTCGGACATCTTCACTTTATAGTCAAACTGAAGGGCAACCGGCTTCTTGGTAAACGGAATCCCCGTCTGAAGCATCTTCTGCGGGTTTTTGGTACCCTTGATCGGTTCGTGCACAGATCCCGTAAAGATAGAGCCGGCAGCCAATACGGTTATATTGACAAGCCCCAGTACCTTCACACTCTCCATACGCGTATCCAGGCGTGCACAGTAACCGTCTCCCCGTTTCTCCGGAAAAACCGACGTATTTGTCTTGGTAATACCTGCCACTTTCGCCATCACATTCGAAGTCGCCCACGGTGAGCCACCCATATTCTTATACACCTGATCTCCCTTAATTACAGTCGTCGGACCAATCTCATACACATTCTTCGTATTCCCTCCGATAATCCCCGACTCTTTTATCTGGCGGTCCACCCATTGGTCCATATCCCCGAAGGGGACCATCTCCACTTTATGCTGCGCCATCAAAGACAAGGAAGAAAAAAATGCAACGAAGCCTGTCAGAAACAGGCGATGAACCATTTTCTTAATCATCAATACTTATCCTTTCTTTTATAAATTATAGTTCCATTGTTTCAAAGCAAAATCCCAGTTTTCCTCTACCAATCGAATCGTCCGGTCATCATATTTATACTTATTCTTCTTATATCCCTTCTTGCCGCCGACATATTTTTCGATATCTCCTTGTGCTTCGGCGAAGCCGGGGATAGAAAGTGACTTATAAATATTCTCCGTCATTCCCATCGCATCCGCTTCAAAGTCTTCAAACTTCACTTCGATCAGATTGCCTTCCGGAATGAATTTCTTATCCGATTCATACTTATGATACAGCTTTGCATAAATAGAAAGGATATTCTCCTCCAATTGTTCATTGCTGACATCCTCCAGTTTCAGAGGCTGGATTGTATTTGTAAAGAAACTGCGTGTAGATTCAAATACCGTATACGGATTACGCATCAGGTAGATAAACTTGGCGTTCGGGAACATTTTCACCAATTCTTTCACCCTGCCCGTATGAGGAGGGTTCTTGCTGAGGAATTGCGTACCCTTGGTGTTCCACAAAGAAATCTTGATCAATTTCGTGAATACCTCTTCAAACACTTTCAGTTCTTTGTCCGTGATATCATCAAACAGCAGATACTTGTCCGCATATTCCTGTTGATATTTCGGCAGGAACCAGAAATTATAATAGGTATACGGCATCATGTTCGACAATGCAAACTCTTCCTCCTGCGGAAGATCCACTGCCAGCTCCATATTATCCGTCGGACGCTTGTCCGGCATCAGCCAGCTCATATTCTTCTTGAAGAAAGGCTGTCCCCACATCATCAGATGCGGGAATACGGTCTGATAAGTTGTGTTATACCCAAAATGCTTGTCGCAGGAGAACACGTTATGTACAAAAGTAGTTCCACTCCGCCAGTGTCCCAGAATGAATACCGGATCATGTTCCAGCGGCTGATTGGCCAACAACTTTTCGTAGCGTTTATCCTGCAATGCAGCCAACGGAGAAAGCAGGCGGCACACCGCTTTCGTCAACCGGTACTTGCCTTTATAAGCAGCATCAATATCACGGCCGGCAGTGATTGCCTTAAACGTTTTCCAGTCGGCACCTACCAACGTATTAATCGGAAGTTTATTAAATTCAAGTAATCCCATCGTTCTACATTTTATTTAATCACTTTTATGGAGAGTCCCTGGCGTTCCAGTTCCTTCACGGCTTTTTCTATGGCGGCGTGATGTTCCGGGGCAATGTCCAGTTTCGACAAATCCAGTACGGGGATGTCGTCCGTGGCAGCCATATCTTTCATTTCCACCCGGTCGATAATCATACCTACGGCAGAGGTATTATTCGTAATCGGATCGATCAGGATAAAAGAACCGCAAGATTTATTCTTTTTATAAGGATCGAAGAAAAGCTCCTTGGCAGTAGTCAGCACAACGCGGGCGATCTGATTGAGCTGCAATGGCAAATTGTCCTTTGTCAGTTGTCCATTGTCAATGGAAAGATGCTCCATCGTGTTGACATCCACTTTATATTTGATCGCGTCGATGCGGGTACGGCTCAAATTGGTAGTCTGCTTGATAAAGAACGATTTATTGATGTCCATCGGTTCTTCATCCATCCATACCATCATCGCTTCGAAGTTGCGGTCAACGATCGGCAAGTTGTCCGGATGCACCAGCATTTCACCACGGGATACGTCGATTTCGTCTTCCAGTGTCAGTGTAACCGACTGCGGCGGGAAAGCGTAATCCAGTTCGCCGTCGTATGTCACGATACTCTTCACCTTGGAAGTCTTTCCGGAAGGCAATGCCATCACTGTATCTCCCTTGCGGACAATACCCGATGCCACTTTACCGCAGAAACCACGGAAGTCAAGGTTCGGGCGCAACACATACTGCACAGGGAAACGGAAATCCGTGAAGTTATGATCATTATCGATATGAACCGTTTCGAGGAAGTCCAGCAAAGAGATTCCTTTATACCATGGTGTGCGTTCGGACTTATCCACAACGTTGTCACCGTCCAAAGCAGAAAGAGGAATACAGTTCACATCCGGAATACCCAGCGGTTCTACGAATTTCTTGTATTCCGATACAATCTCGTTGAACCGTTCCTCGGAGAAGTCCACCAGGTCCATCTTATTGACCGCCAGCACCACGTGCTTGATGCCCAGCAGAGATACCAGGAAAGTATGACGACGGGTCTGGGTAATCACACCCGTACGGGCGTCTACCAAGATAATTGCCAGATTGGCCGTAGAGCCACCGGTAATCATATTACGTGTATACTGTTCGTGTCCCGGAGTATCCGCAATGATAAACTTACGGCCATTGGTAGAGAAGTAGCGGTAAGCCACATCAATCGTAATCCCCTGCTCACGCTCCGCTTTCAATCCATCGAGCAACAAAGCATAGTCTATATGTTCGCCTGCATTACCTACACGCTTACTGTCACGTTCCAATGCATCCAGCTGATCTTCGTACAGTTTCTTACTGTCAAACAACAGACGTCCGATCAAAGTCGATTTTCCGTCATCCACCGAACCGGCAGTCAACAGTCTCAGCAAGTCTTTCTGTTCGTCTTTATCCAGAAAGGCCTTTATATCCAGCTTATTATCCATTTCCAACTTTTAGTTTTTTTAATCATTCATTTTTAATTGCTTAAAAATACCCTTCACGTTTCTTCTGCTCCATGCTGCCTTCCTGGTCAAAGTCGATCACACGGGTAGTACGTTCGCTCTTGGTAGTCGTCATCATCTCTTCCACGATCTCTTCGATGGTAGCCGCACCGCTCTCTACTGCGCCCGTCAACGGCCAGCAGCCCAGAGTACGGAAACGCACCATCTTCATTTCGATCTGATCACGATATTTTTCCGGCAGACGGTCGTCATCCGCCATGATGATATTACCATCCAGATTGATCACAGGACGTTCCTTGGCATAATACAGCGGAACGATCGGAATATTCTCCAGACGGATATACTGCCAGATATCCAGCTCCGTCCAGTTGCTGATCGGGAACACACGGATACTCTCACCTTTGTGTACACGGGCGTTGTAGATATCCCACAATTCAGGACGCTGGTTCTTCGGGTCCCACTGGTGGAATTTATCACGGAAAGAGAAGATACGCTCCTTGGCACGTGACTTTTCTTCATCCCGGCGCGCGCCGCCGAATGCAGCGTCAAATTTATATTTATCCAGCGCATGCAGCAATGCCTGAGTCTTCATCAGGTCCGTATGTACCTTGCTTCCATGCGTGAAAGGTCCTACCCCTGCATGAAACGCTTCCATATTACTTTCCACAATCAGGTTCCAGCCATGTTTCTTGGCATATTCGTCGCGGAACTGGATCATTTCCTTAAACTTCCACTTCGAATCGATATGCATCAACGGGAAGGGAACTTTTCCCGGATAAAACGCTTTTTCAGCCAAGCGCACCATCACCGAAGAATCTTTTCCGATGCTGTACAGCATCACCGGATTCTCAAATTCCGCCGCCACCTCGCGGATGATATGAATTGACTCGGCTTCGAGTTCTTTCAAATGGCTCAGTTTATATTCTTCCATCTTTTTTGAAATTTCTTCATTTATTTCTTTTCTATTTTCGGCAACACCATCTCCAACAGGCGGTTGACCGACTCTTCCAGACTCAGCTTCGAAGTATCCAATGACAAGGCCGGATGTTCGGGCACCTCAAACGGTGCGGAAATTCCGGTGAAATTCTGAATTTCTCCCTTGCGCGCTTTGGCGTACAGTCCTTTCACATCCCGCTTTTCACACTCTTCCAGCGGGGTGCTTACGAAAACTTCCAGGAAATCATCTTTTCCGATAATATTCGCTGCCATTTCACGGATATCATTATTGGGACTGATAAATGCCGCAATCGTAATGATGCCGCTGTCCAGAAACAACTTGGATACTTCGGCGATACGACGGATATTCTCTACACGGTCAGTTTCGGAGAAGCCCAGATTATTGTTGATACCGCTGCGGATATTGTCTCCATCCAGAATACGGCAAAGCAGTCCGCGCTTATGGAGTTCACGTTCCAATGCAATCGCAATCGTACTTTTACCTGATCCGCTCAGACCTGTAAACCAGATCATCACGCTATGCTGTCCCAGAAGTTCTTCTTTGTCCTCCCGCGTCATCATGCGGTCAAAAATCGGATATATATGATTTTTTTCTTCCATTTATAGAATATGTTTATTAAAAGTTCCAGATCAACGGGATCAGGATCACAGAGATTAAGAAAGTGATGATATTGAGCGGCAGACCGATACGGACAAAATCCGTAAACTTATAGTTGCCGATACCTTGCACAATCAAATTAGTCTGATAACCGATCGGTGTGGAAAAGCTGGCAGACGCAGCCATACAGATCACGACAAAGAAAGGTGTCGGACTTACGCCCAACTGCGCCGAGATGGACAGTGCCAACGGAAATGCCAGAGCCGCAGCCGCATTGTTCGTGATCAGTTCCGTAAACAAATTCGTGATGACAAACAATATAGCAAGTAATACATGCGGTCCGTAATCGTCACTCAAACCGATGATAAATCCTGCCACACAATCGGCCACACCGGAGTTCACCATAGCCTTGCTGATGGCAAACGCGCAGGCAATCGTAATCAGAATATCCCACGAAATATATTTGGTATACTTACGGGCGGGGAAAATATTGGTCCACGCCATGATAATAGTAGTAATGCAGACAAAGAAAAACATATCCAGCTTGATATCGGGAAACATCTCTTTGGTTGCCGGCAGTTCGCCCACCGTAGCACCGACAATCATCAGTACCAGCAAGATTAGCGCCAACCAGCGCTTCTTCTTTCCCGAAGTATCCGGATCATTGCCGTTGGTAAGCAGCACGAATACCGAAGATTCTCCCCAAGTCGGGATAAACGTATCATCCGCCATCACCACAAGCGTATCACCCTCACGGAGCACTACATCCTCCAGATGATCGACATAGCGCTGACCGTTACGTGTTTTGATCTCTTTCACTTCCGCACCATAGTGACGCTGGAAATTGAAATCACTCAGTTTCTTGTTGATACCGGGGAAACGGGCTCCCAATACAGCTTCTACACGATGCAGCTTCTCTCCTTCCTCCACTTCTTCATCGGGCACAGCCGTATCCGGACGTGCATCGGGCAAGAGCCGTTTGGAGAAAATGAAAAGATATATGATACCGGCAATGGCAATAAAGATGCCGACCTTTCCCAGTTCGAACATGGTGAAGCCTTCATAGCCGGCTTCCAGAATCATACCATGCACTACCAGATTGGTAGAAGTGCCGATCAGCGTACAGATACCGCCAAGGATAGTCACATAAGAAAGGGGAATCAGGAACTTGGTGGCCGGAAGTTTTACCGATTTCGCCCAATGCTTGATGATCGGGGCAAAGATGACTACCACCGGAGTATTATTCAGAAAGGCAGAAATGAATGCAACAGACGGCAGGATACGCAGCTGCGCTTTAAACACCGTCGTCTTCCCCTGCGGAAGCAGTTTCTTGATCACTTGCCCTAATGTACCCGACTGACGGATACCTTCACTAACCAGGAATAACAAGGCGACGGTAATCATTCCTTTATTACTGAAACCTTCAAGCATTTCCTTCGGAGTCAGAATGCCGACGCACAGAAATAAAACCACTACCGAAAAGAGCACCATGCCCGGCCGCATCTTATCCGCGATCAGGGCAGCCATCATTCCTAATAAGGATAATAGTACAAATACAATTTCAAATGTCATATAAACATTAATTAGCGTTCTCTTTTTGCTTCAACGATAAACCACGGATTCAGCAGATCCTCTTTGTTATATCGCAAAGGTTCCTCCTTCCCTGCCTGATATACTTCCATCCCTGCGGCACGGGCTATCGCATGTCCGGCAGCCGTATCCCATTCCATCGTCGGAGCAAAACGCGGATAGACATCCGCCTTTCCTTCGGCAACCAGACAGATTTTAATAGAACTTCCGCTTGATATCAGTTCCACATTGCCGTGTTTCTTTTTTAAGTCTGCAATATATGTTTCAGTTTCAGGCGTCAGGTGTGAACGGGAAGCGACAGCAATAAAATGGTCGCGCGCATCCGCCAATGGCATCCGTTTCGATTTCTCAATCATCTGCTGTAAGGTCACTCCCTCGTCTTCCAGACCGACAATGCCGGAACACTTATAGGCACCTGTCCCCTCCACTGCAAAATAAAGTTCTTTTTTTACAGGCACGTAAATAACACCCATTACAGGTACAGCGTTCTGCACCAAAGCTATATTTACCGTAAATTCTCCGTTACGCTTGATGAACTCCTTCGTTCCGTCCAGCGGGTCTACAATCCATAAAGTATCCCAGCCTCGCCGCACTGCATAGTCCATATGCTTTCCTTCTTCACTAAGAACCGGAAAAGGAGTTTCATTCAAAATGGCCACAATCGCCTCGTGGGCTTTCCTGTCTGCTATCGTTAAGGGAGAGTTATCCGCCTTCCTCTCTATTTCAAAATCCGACTTCGGATCTTCATAGATAGAAAGGATTTTTTCACCCGCTTTCAACGCTGCATCGATAGCAGCCATTACATATTTCTGTTTCATAATGACAAAAGTAAAAACTTTATTTACGAAAAAAGTTTCCCACCTGCTATTTATAACTTCTTTTAGTAGAATGATAAAAATTTCTAAAAAACGAATTTACAATGTGTAACAAAAAAGCAGTAACTTCCCAGTTACCGCCTTCTTATTTCGGGAAAACAGGTTATCCATCCCGATATATATTACCAAAAAGAAATCAATAAATACGATACAGCAACCAAGCTCCCTGGAAGTCTGTACGACTCGGGTATTTAGCCTTGAATGCGTCACGTGCATCGACAGCAGCCGCTTTGTCAGCGAATGAGCTTACAATCACACGGTACATTGCTTTTTCCGCATTGAATGCGATTGTTGCGTTGTAACCTTGTCCGTCCAACCAGTCTTTCAAGCCTTCAGCATTCGCTTTCACACCGAAGCTGCCTACTACTACGCTGTAATCCTTCAATCCGTCGGTACCGGAAACGACTGTCACCTTTTCCTGACGAACGCCGGTTGTATCTGTAGCCTTAGGTGTTGCCACAGGAGCTGCAACAACCGGAGTCACTTCTACCGGAGCTTCCACCTGCGGTTCTGCCAATTCTTGCTGTTTTGCTTTTTCGTAAGCTTTTTTATAGGCGCTTTCACTGGATTTACAAGATGCAAACGCAAGCACCATGCATACTCCCATTCCTAATACGACCAATTTTTTCATATCCAATATTCTGTATTTAATTAATAATTCAATAATCTTGTTCGTTCACATTTAGTTTTCGGGCAACAAAATAATAGAAATTTTATCATCCGGCAAAGAAAATGAGCGAAAAAACGTCTATTCTGCCTTCTTCTTATAAGAAATAGTGCCCGTTGCCTGATAAGTCGGCATCAAAAGCACCTCTGCAATCTGAATATGCGCAGGAGCCGAGGCAGCATAATATACCGTTTCGGCAATATCGTCTCCGGTCAGCGGGCGGATTCCCTTGTAAAAATTGTCAGCCGCCTGCTTGTCACCACGGTAACGGACCACTGTAAAGTTTGTTTCCACCATGCCCGGTTTGATATTCGTCACCCGCAGCGGCGTATCCACCAAGTCTATCCGAAGTCCGTCCGAAAGTGCCTTCACAGCAGCTTTGGTGGCGCAGTAAACACTGCCTCCGGGATAGGCGGCATCTCCAGCGATAGAACCTATATTAATAATGTGTCCGCACCCCCGTTCCACCATGCCCGGAACTACCAGACGTGTCATGGCGAGCAAACCTCTTATATTCGTATCGATCATGATATCCCACTCGTCCAGACTACCTTCGAACTCTTTGTCCACTCCGATCACCAGTCCGGCATTGTTAATCAATACATCAATCGATTTCCATTCTTCCGGCAACGCTTCCAGTGCGGCGGCAGCCTGTTTCCGGTCGCGAACATCAAAAGGCAACACACAGACCTGTATTCCATACTCTTTTTCCAGTTCAGCCTTCAGTTCTTCCAGCTTCGACACTGTACGGGCATTCAAAATCAGGTTCCATCCTTCCTTAGCAAATTTACGGGCGCATCCTTCGCCGATTCCGCTGCTCGCTCCGGTTATAAAAACAATCTTCGCTTTCATTATGTTTTGAATTACAATATTGAATGACAAAAGTACGCCTTAAGTCTCATTTGTTAGTCCAAAAGTCTAGTTAAATAAGATTAAACCATAAAAGAAATCAAGAATGATAAAAAGGAAGTACTTTTTTTCTGTTTTTGCGAACAACCTTTGGAGAAAAATGTTATATTTGTTGTATCATAATCATTTTAAACAGTATAAATTATGAAAGGATTAAATGTATTAGCAGCTTTTCTGGGTGGTGCAGCCGTAGGTGCAGCCCTTGGTATTTTGTTTGCTCCTGAAAAGGGAGAAGATACCCGTAATAAGATCGCAGAAATTCTTCGTAAAAAAGGAATCAAGCTGAACCGCAACGAAATGGAAAATCTCGTTGACGAAATCGCAGCTGAAATTAAAGGAGAAATAGGAGAATAAGTAAGTAAAGGACTAAAACAGAGCGACCATGTTTGCAGACGATAAAAGTATTGAGAACTTTCAACAGTTGTTTTTTGAGTTCAAAAAGTATCTGGAACTTCAAAAAGAATACACCAAGTTAGAGTTGACGGAGAAGCTGACCATACTTCTTTCAACGTTAATCATGATTGTAATACTTATCATCCTTGGCATGGTAGCCCTGTTTTATCTGTTATTTGCCTTGGCTTATGTATTGGAACCTCTGGTAGGCGGACTTATGGCAAGCTTCGCTATCATTGCCGGCATCAATATACTGATTATGGCTTTAGTCATTATTTTCCGCAAACAGCTTATCATCTCCCCGATGGTAAACTTCCTCGCTAACTTGTTTTTAACCGATTCAAAATAAATGAAGTTATGAGTGCGCAAACACCTGCCAAAATTACATTAGAAGAGATCACCCAACGCAAAAAGAAGCTCTTGAATGAAATTCAGGCTCAAAAACGAGCTATGACGGCCACCACCCGCGAAATATTCTCGCCTCTTGCACCCGCCGCCAACAAAGCGGATTCGCTCATGCGTTCGTTCAATACCGGCATGGCCATCTTTGACGGAGTAGTTTTGGGTATCAAGATCATGAAAAAAATGCGGACGTACTTTAGAAGACTAAGATAGCAATCCGGGTATGACAAGAAGGATCAGACCCCTACCCCGTCCCATCTCATCACTACCACCCATTCTGCCGGCTGTCCGTTTCCGTAAAGCCGATGTGGAATCGTACCGATCACTAAATCACAATGGGCTGCAAATACATTCTTCAATTCCTTCAGCAGTGCATTCAACAGAATTTCCAGATGTATCTCATCCATGATACAGCTGACGACACGCACGTACTGATAAACGTGTAAATCCTTCCCCTGCCGCATGGCACTCACATCCCTTCCGGAGATATGCAACTCATCTTCCAGAAAAGAATACGAAATCGATTTGTCGATATTCATCAGGTTCACTACCATACTTCCCAAAAACTCATAAGGTCCATGATTTTCTTTTGTCATGTTTACTCTTTGTTTAAAATTTAATAAAAAATAGATATATATTTGGTTATTCAATCTGTTTCAACCTATGAAACAAGTTCTAATTCACCCTCCTTTACCTTTGCACCCGCTATCCCGATAGTGGGATATACAATCATAAAACATCAAAATCAAATGCAAGTACTCGAAGAAATTAAAGTTTCCGTTTACGAAAATGTGTATTCCAAAAAGCCTAAAATCATGTCTTTCCTCGAAGTCATCTTTATGTGTATTCATCCGGTTTATGCTTCCATCATCCAATCCATCCGGCGGTATCATCAGGAAGGCGACCATGAAGCCGCCCAAAAACTAAAAAGCCAGCTCCCCTGCTTCACTCCTGCCGGCACCTTCGACGGAGCGCATGCCATCCGAAATTTCCAGTTGCCCAGTCACATTATCGGACTCGACTACGACCACGTTCCCAATCGGCTGGAGATTATCCGTCTTTGCGCTGCCGACCCTCATACCGTAGCTGCTCTGGAAAGCCCTACGGACGGTGTGAAAATCTTCGCCTATGTGGAAGGCATCGAAGGCCATCACCGAGAAGGGCAGCTATTGGTCAGCCGTTACTACGACCAGCTGACCGGGCTCACCAGCGATCCCGCCTGTAAAGACGAAAGCCGCCTGTGCTATTTCACCTATTCACCGGACGGATACGTAGCCAGTCTCTATCAGTCATTCGTTCTGGAAGCAGCTGTGGAAACACAACCGTTCCAGCCGACAGCAGAAAACCTCCCCTCTCCTCCGCTACCTGCAAAAGCAAACGAAACCTCCGAGAACTTCTCGGAAGAGGAAGTCAACTTGTTCCTTTCGTCCTACATTTTCTTAAATCCATTGACCGCCGGGCAACGACACACCAATCTGTTTAAACTCGCCTGCGAAGCTTGCCGGAGAAGATATTCGCAAGAAAGCATATTACGCGGGATTACGGTTTATTTTGAGCACTCCGACTTTCCCGCACAGGAAATCAGGAGCATCCTACAATCTGGTTACCAAAAAGTTACCTCTACTCCATCCGTCTCCGCCTCTCCGCTTTGCTCTTCTCTTCATAAGGACAAAATGACAAAAGTGACATATAGCCCATCCGAAAACGTCTATGAAGCAGATGAAGCGTATTGGCAAGGCGAAGAATTCAGAAAAGAAACGCCCTGTTTTCCCAAAAGCGTGTACAAATATCTGCCCGATCTGCTGAACGAATGTATCCTCGAAGAGGAAGGTGATCGTGAACAGGATCTTTCCTTTCTCTCCAACCTCACCGCATTGAGTTCCGTACTGCCCGGCACATTCGGCATCTATAATCACAAAAAGTATTCTCCCCATTTCTACAGTTTCGGCATTGCCCCCGCTGGGAGCAACAAGAGCATTGCGCAAACAGGACGTTATCTGCTGGAAGAGGTCCACGACTGGATACTTTCCAATAGCGAACTTCAGCAGAAAATTTATAACCATAAGTACACCCAATGGAAACTGGACTGTACTTATAAGAAAAAGGCACATGAAGAGTGTCCCGAAGAGCCGGAAAAACCAGCTTACAAAATGCTTTTTCTCCCTGCCACTACCAGCTACAGCCGTATGCAGATCCAAATGCGGGACAACGGTCCGCAAGGAAGCATCATATTCGATACCGAGGCGCAGACGCTGGCTACAGCCAATCATCTGGATTGCGGTAACTTTGACGATATGCTCCGCAAGGCATTCGAGCATGAAAATATCGATTCCGCTTTCAAGATCAATGGCTTAACCCCCATTTATATCCGTTTTCCCATGCTTGCCATGTTCCTCACCGGCACCCCGAGTCAGATGGCTTCACTGATAGAGACTTCGGAAAAAGGACTTCCGAGCCGTATCATGCTCTACACTTTCCGCAGCATTCCGAAGTGGAAGCCCATGGGAGATGACAGTATCTCGCTCGAAGAGTCTTTCAAACCGCTGGCACATCGTGTCTTCGAGCTTTATCATTTCTGCAAGAATCATCCTGTATTGTTTCACTTCAGCCGTTCTCAATGGGATTATCTGAATCATACGTTTTCTAAGCTGCTTGCCGAAGTGGTTCTGGAAGGTAACGATGACCTTCAGGCCGTTGTCAAGCGGTATGCCTGTCTTGTGATGCGCATCAGCATGATCCAGGCACGCATCCGCCAGTTCGAGGCGAATGATGGCGCACCGGATATCTATTGTGAGGATGTAGATTTCGATCGTTCTCTCCAGATCGTTCTCTGCTGTTATGAGCATAGCAGGCTATTATTGTCTTCCATGCCGTCTTCCCAGCTCCATCCGTTGAAAGATCCGAACAGTACACGGAAGTTCATCGGCGAGTTGCCAGAAACATTCACTACCGAAGATGCAATGCAGATCGGCGTAAAATACGATTTCAGCCACCGCAAGATCAGCAGGCTGATAAAATCGTTCATTGGCGTCAAAATCAATAAGATATCTCATGGAAAGTATCAGAAGATCTCATAAAATAGTCCTATCTGTCATTTTTGTCCTTTTGTCCTTTTGAAGACTCTCTGAAAACATTGGGAAGTTTGAAAAAACCTTCTCAATGATCGGATGCAAACATTGGGAAGATTCAATACAATCTTCTCAATGTTTTTTCCTTTTATCAGTGCGTCTGTGTGCGTCACTGCACATCACGGGCACTTGCCCATGTAGTATCTTTGTTGTGTAATCGGTTACAGGTAATAAGTATTAAGTAATAAGTATTAAGTATTAAAAATTATGGCACAGAATTATGTTGTTATGGCTCGCAAGAACCTGTTGAAACCTAGTGAAGCTCCCAAGTATTATGCAGTGGCACGTAGCGGACGGAAAGTGACCGTCAAGGAGGTCTGCAAACGTATTACCGAACGTTCGTCTTATTCAAAAGGCGAGTTGGAAGGTTGTATCGGAGAGTTTCTGCTCGAAATCGTCAATGTACTGGATGAAGGGAATATCGTTCAGATGGGCGATCTGGGGAATTTCCGCATGAGTCTTAAGACGGCAACGGCTACCGCAACGGAGAAGGAATTCAAGGCATCGTGTATCGAGAAAGGTAAAGTGCTTTTCTATCCGGGAAGTGATCTCCGCAAGTTGTGTAAAACACTGGACTTTGCACTGTATAAGAGTGACGGTAAGCCCGATTCGGGAGACGAACCGTTGCCGGACGATGGTAAGGGCGATCAGCCCGGCGGTGGTTCAGGTGACGATGGCGATGAAGCTCCGGACCCGACTGTTTAATCAATCATTATTTACTATTAAAGATTAAAATTGTATGAAAAAGCAAGTTTGGAAGAATATTCTTCAGTTCATTGTGACAATTGCAACGTCTATCATTTCTGCTATCGGGGTAACGTCCTGTACGGCTCATCTGTAATACATCCGCATGGAAAGTTCTAAAGATGAGTATCTCCCGAGAGAGATTAAGTTGTTGGTGATTCATTGCAGCGCTACGCGCTGCAATGTTTCCTTCCCTGTAGAACGGCTTCGAGAATGTCATTTGCAACGGGGTTTTCGTGATATTGGCTATCATTTTTATATCACCCGGGACGGAGTTCTTCATCATTGTCGTCCCGTCTCCGAAATCGGTGCCCATGTGCGTGGATTTAACAGGCATAGTATCGGGATTTGTTATGAAGGCGGGCTGGATGAAAATGGCAGACCGGCGGATACGAGAACTACGGCACAACGCTTTGCTCTGCTCGATCTGTTGACGATTCTCAAGCATCAGTATCCGGAGGCGCAGATAGCGGGACATTATCAGCTGAGTGCTACGATCCACAAGGCATGTCCTTGCTACGATCCGAGAAAGGAATATTTAGGATTATAAAAAAACTACGGGAGATGGCGAAAGTGCTGCCTCCCGTAGTTTTTTGTTGAATGAATAAAAAAGATTTGGGGTTACAAATCTCCCGGCTTACCCAAATAGTAGGTGATTAACCTTACTTCCCGCACAGAAAAAGCTTTCGTTTTCGGATGAAAATCCGTAGAAAGTATCTCATCCATTAATGGTTGACATCTACGCATCCAGCGACGAAGTTTATTTACTGAAGCGCGAACAGTTATATCAGGGAAATACATTTGGGCTAAGTCTTGTTTATTGTAGCATTTCACTACAAAATCCGGTTGATTCATTGTCTCTTTATACTTGGTTTATAAGCAATAAAGATACAAAATTATTCACCCATTTCCTACGCTTTTTTCATATTTTATTTCAAATTTACTAGTCTTTTCTTTCACTTTTGGTCTGACCATATCCATAGCCGTAACCATAACGTTTACCATATCCATAATGCTTGCCATACTTACCGTAGCCGTAGTAATAACCGTATTTTCGCTTCTTCAGGTCTACGCCGTTGATGACGGTACAAAGATTAGGTAGCTTCTTCTCAAAAGACAGTTCATTGATCAATGTATATTCCGCCTTATGAGTGTAGTCAGCACGGCATACGTAAACTGACAAGTCTGCTATACGGCCGATTAATAAGGTATCCGTTACCATGCCGATAGGAGCAGTATCAAGGATGACATAATCGAAGTTCTTCTTCAAGGTTTCTATCGCTCTGTCCAGGCCGTTACGGGCTAACAGTTCCGTTGGATTAGGAGGAACAGTACCACCCGGAAGAATAAACAGATTCTTATTTACATCAGAAGGCTGAACAAGTTCCATCAAATCCGTTTCAGGATTGGAAAGATACTGAGTAATACCTCTCTCCTTATTAGAGAGTTGGAAAACTTTATTCAGTCCTGGTTTACGAATATCGAGCCCGACAATCACTACTTTCTTTCCCAAAAGAGAAAGACTGATAGCTAGGTTCGACGATACGAATGATTTTCCTTCACCACTGACAGTTGAGGTCACAAGGATCACCTTCTGATCATTATCGAGCATAAACTGAAGATTGGTTCGAATATTACGGAAGGTTTCACTCATCAGATTATTCTTGTTCTCGAAGACGGCGATAGAACCATTCTTATCATTCTTCTCATCAGTTAATGGAATATCACCGACAACTGGTACGCTCGTCAGTTTCTCCACATCGGCACGACCTTCGATCTTGAATTTAGTCAGTTCAATCAAGTAGATGATACCAACCGGAATTCCAACACCAAGTACCAATGCGATCAAATAGATCATAGGACGTTTGGGAGATACCGGAATATCGTCAGCTATCGCTTCATCAATAATTTTCGCATTATTCGCAGTAGCAGCAAGAGCAATAGCATTCTCTTCACGCTTCTGTAACAACATCAGATACAAGCCGGCTTTGATCTCCTGCTGACGGGCAATACTTACATAAGCACGTTCCTGTCCCGGAGCGTTGCTGATACGACGGGAATAGCGGCTCGCTTCACGGTCAAGACTCTCTTTGGTAATCATCAACCCCTGCAAGGTTCCTTCAAGGGTAGCCTGTACATTAGCTTTCATGGCACGGATACTCGTATCCAAGTTAACAATAGCAGGATTATTCTCTGTTGATGTACGCAACAGGCGTTTACGCTCAATAAGCATTTCGTTATAACGTTCAATGGCTCCAATCAAGGCAGCATCCTGTAAACCTACATTACTCGGTAAGACTTCGTATTCATTGCCTCGCAAGTATTTACGCAAGTCATTTACCAAGCTGATTTGAGTACGGTTCTCCACACTTTTCTTTTCATACTCAGCATTACCGGCCAAGGCTATCTGAGCTTCACTCGTCAAATCCGTGATACCTGCATCACGCTTGAAAGATTCCAGATTAGCTTCCGTACTACCCAATTCTTTTGAGATAATACCAATACGTTCATCGATAAATTCCGCCGTCTTCTGAGCGATCTCGTTTTTATCATTGTTCGTATTGCGATTATACATTTCAAGCAACTGGTTGATAAAGTCCTGTCCACGCTGCAAACTGGAGTTCTTCAATGAAATCACAGCAACAGAAGTCGTTTTAGAAGTAGGAGCAATAGACAGACTGTTACAATAGCCTTTTGCCACTCTCATCGGTTTATTTATTGTCGCAGTTATATGACGTACGTTCTTCTCTATCCGAGGAACTTTAGTTCCATCCTGCAAAGTAACTGAATCAACAGCCTGAAAGAAGGCCAGCGTGCCTTCATCAGTCGGGAAGATAGCAGGCAACTTCTCAAAATGCTTCTGATAACCCTTCTCACCCACAGTCACATTCACATCCATACTACCTTCAGGCTGTAAGGTCATCTCGACTACCATCGAAGTTTTCAGTTTTTCAGCCTCTTGAGGAGTTAGACTCACCTGCACCGGAGATGTCTTATATAAACCTTTAGCAGGAAATTCATCCCCATCTTTATAAGTTATATACAATCCCAACTGATTCACAACCTCTTTTACGAGTGTTTTCGAACGCAGAACTTCCAACTCGTTATCAATGTTCTTAGAAGAAGTCATCAGACCGCTTAATCCCATATCCTCCAGTTCCGATGAAAGTCCTGCACCTCCGCCCTTCTTCTCATCTTTTATCAGAACAGTGGCGGAAATATTATAGATCGGGGTAGCCCAGTGCAGATAAAACCACGCACCAACCAAACATAACAACACTGCCCCTACAAACCAGGGCCAATGAATAATATATTTAAAAAGCAATGCCCGGAAATCAATTTGCTCCTCAGTCATTTCAGGTCCTTTCCCGTTTTGATTTTCTTCCTTCATAACTCTTCCTTTTATTTCAAAATATTAAACAACAAACTGGCAATAGAAACAAGGATCGAAGTAGCAGAGAACCATAAACTTGTACTAGTTCCGATATCCGAATTCCTTGCTTTCGCCTTATTCGGAGTTACGTAAATAATATCATTCTGTTGCAAATAATAATAAGGAGAAAGAATAGTCTCCGCCTTATTCAGATCCAAAGGAATAATTTCCTGCTTACCATTGGCATTCTCCCGTATCAGCTTAACATCATCACGCAGACCGTATACAGTCATATCACCTGCCATAGCCAAAGCTTCCAGGATGTTCACCTTTTCATTGGAAATCGTAAACGTACCGGGACGGGCAACTTCTCCAATCACAGAAATTTTATAATTCACCATACGTACCGTTACAATAGGCGTCTCTGTTATATAAGGTTTCAACTTTTCCACAATCATCTGTTCAGTTGCCTTCTTTGTCAATCCGCCCACATGAAGTTCACCCAATACCGGAAAGTTGATATTACCTTCATTATCCACCAAATATTGCTGCAGGACAGGCTGAGTAGTCGTATAATTCAAAGCAGCATTACTCTGCGTAGCCACTGTCAGATTAAAAGGCGCAGCCAGTTCAGGGCTGGTACATGATACTACAATTGTCAACAAGTCCTTTGGCATAATCTTTGCATCATACAACTGTTCGTTCTGAGTACTATACAGTACCACTTCCGCATCCTGCAAGTAAGGCACTTTTTTATAAGACTGACAAGCTGTAAGAAGCAGAGTCAACAACAATATTAAGACATTCTTTCCGTTTAATTTTTCCATAATATATAAATTATAAATTTAGACACCCTTCAAATACCATTTATAAAAGCGCTCAATTCCTTCATCAATCTCAACCTTATGATACCAGCCTAAACTGTGTAACTTCGACACATCTGTCTGTTTACATATTGTGTCATCAGGCTTAGAACCATCCCATAGTAGTTCACCTTTAACCCCTATTTCCATCATAATCATCCCGGCAACCTCACGGATGGAAATTTTCTTACCTGTACCATCACGATAGTTCTTGATAATCCCTAAACCATATTGCTTAGCTACATCATGCGGGGAACGGGGATAGAAAGAAGCTGGTTCCTTCTGTGGAATTTCTTGCACCAAGCCGAATAGTTTGGAAGTGGAAGCCTGATATATCCTTGTTTTCTTTTCCATTCCAAGAATACGGACAGCTTCTTGCATACGAAGTATACTGATAGCATCTGTTTCGACTCCATGGACTTCGTATCCTTTTTCAATCAGAAACTCGACTAAAAATGAACCATTTTGACCAGTGATTCCAGATATTAAAGCTACCTTTCTTATTTTATTCATTAATCAATGTTTTTATTTCATTTACAATATATGCGACATCTTCATCAGTTACATAAGGACCACTTGGCAAGCAAAGTCCTGTAGCAAAAAGCCGTTCGCTTACTCCATTTGTATAGCTCGGATTCGTTGCGTAAACAGGCTGTTTATGCATGGGCTTCCATAAGGGACGAGATTCTACACCTGCTTTAGCCAATGCTGTACGCATAGCCTCTACATTTTTGTTTGGTTCACAGTTTGTATGCAAAGAAAAGGCTTGATGCACTACACCCGCTGCCCCACCCACAGCTCCTTGAACCGCTACTTGATAAGCATATTCTTCACCTTCAACATATAATGTAGGAGCAAGTGTGATGGTACAAAGCCAAAAGTTACTGTCATAACGTTCATCAGGATTTTCATGGAGTGTAATCCCCCTAACATCCTTAAGTAAAGTACGATAAAGCGACTGAATATGTTTATGGTGAGTTATATGTTCATCCAACACAGTCATCTGACCACGTCCAATACCTGCACAAATATTCGACATACGGTAATTATAACCTATTTCCTCATGTTGATAGTATGGATAAGATTCCCGTGCCTGTGTGGCATAAAACATAATTTTCCTCTTCATATCTCCATTCGGACAAATCAGTGCTCCACCACCAGAAGTAGTAATCATTTTGTTACCATTGAAAGAAAGTACTCCATAACGTCCGAAAGTACCACACACCTTACCTTTGTATCGGCTACCCAATCCTTCCGCAGCATCTTCAATAACGGGAATACCATATTTATCTGCCACTGCTATAATTCTGTCAATCTTGGCTGGCATACCATAAAGATAAACCGGAACAATTGCCTTGGGTTTCTTACCTGTTTTAATGATACGATCTTTAATCGCTTCTTCCAAAAGATCCGGATCCATATTCCAAGTATCAGCTTCCGAATCTACAAATATCGGTGTTGCACCAAGATAAGTTATCGGATGCGAAGAGGCACAAAATGTAAAACTTTGTACCAATACTTCATCACCTGGTCCCACACCGCAAGCCAACAAAGCCAAATGAACAGCTGCCGTTCCTGCCGAAAGTGCTACTACTTCATTCTTTCCACCTACAAAGTTTTTCAAGTCCTCTTCAAAAGCATTCACATTAGGCCCCAATGGAACCACCCAATTTGTATCAAATGCTTCCTTTACATATTTTTGTTCGATACCCTCTTCCGACATATGAGCCAAACAGAGATAGATTGTCTTTCTTTCTTTCATACTATCGACTTAATTTATTTTTTAGATTATTTCACCAGCATACTGTATCCTTTTACCCAAGACGGTAGCAAAAATCATTTGAATATCTTTAACAAAACTATAATTATGATAATAATAGCAATTTATGCGCACCTTATCTGGGTAAATAATATTGTCGTTATACCAAATTGCAATTTGTTCATCAGTCATTCTTGTAAAATCTGTGTCCTTATATTGCTTAAGTATAAGCAGGTCTCTCCTTTTTACTTTCTCAACAAATTTAGCTATCATCTCTTCTTCATCCCTATATTTAAGAGATGCAGGTCCCGTAATTCCCGGACGAAGTTTTAATACATCTCTATCAGAATCTCTCAACTGGTCTGCATATCCCGGTACATCTGGACGAGGTCCTACAAAACTCATATTTCCGATAAAAACATCCCACAGTCCAGGCAGTTCATCTATTTTATATTTACGAAGTTTTGAGCCTAACGGCGTAATACGACTTTCACCTGCTACACTAACAGTAGATCCATCATGGTCCACTTTCATTGAACGAAACTTATGACAATTGAATACTTTCCCCCCTTTACCCACTCGTTTCTGTACAAACAACACAGGACCAGGCATTTGAACTTTAATCAGCAGAGCAAAGATTAGTAATAAAGGCCATAAAAGCAGCAAACCGCAAAACGCTACTATTCGGTCAAAAAGAAGTTTAAAAAACATATTTTTTACATTAGTATATTAGTTCTCAATTTAGAGCATCCCTCTTTGTATAGGCATTTTTGCAAATATCCACATATTGAGTTGTTAAAATAAACGTTGTATTTATCAAATATTAATATTTATCAATTCTATTCGATCTGATCACAGGGTGAACAAGATTATCTCCCATACTATCAACTCCTGTTTTTTTGCTCTATGATATGATGTAGCTCGTTTATTAATAACCCACTGGTTGTCAAATAAAAAAAGCAACAAACAAATGACACAACCAGCTATTTATTTTGTTATTTTAACTATTTATTTTTCAAGCAACAAAACAATGTCTTTCCAGTTGATTCTATACACTCTTTCATCACTGCACACTCTACTTTCATAAACCAATAATTTTAAACAAACTTCTTCTCATAAAGGCTATAAAAATAGCTGTCGTAGGAAAATAATCAGACTATGCGACAGTCACTAAACATGGCGTTGAACACGTCTCCTGCATTTGACTCACGGTGGAACTGTTCTCGAATAATGGACAACACAAGGTTATGCTTACAACGTATGTCAGTGAAGTCATGCATATGATAGAAATAGTCAATACCAGTGACACTCAGCATAGCTCCCTCTAGTTTCTCTACTAATCGTTTCAACTCCTGACAGTTTTGTTTTTTCTGGAATATATGGAGACCATTGGTTATACGAAACTTCACAAGTATACGAACAGAAAACAACGAAGGTTTGGTTTTCGGACTTTCGTCTACTTATGACGTTGGAAATAAAGTCAATTCTAGTCGGACATCCACTTTTGCCTCTATTATTTTCTTGCGTATATTCTTGTATCATTTATAAAATATGCTATAAGATACTTTATTTTCCAGCAAAGCTGCTCTAACGTAAGTTCAATAGTTAAAATTCAGCTAAGAAGATAACTTTTTCTAAACTAAGGCCTAATTTGAGTGCTTACCGCTTACAGGAGGTTAGGCTTTACTCGAATTTTATTTCTTCAGAAACATATCTTCAGGAAGAGCCAAAAGAACCCTCTTTTTTTCCTCTGCACTCAGCCCTTTTGTTTTTGTATCATATTTTTTGTTTCTATGCAAATAATTTTCAACTGTACATATTATTTTAGCTGGATTTCCGCCAACAACTGATCCTGGAGGGGTTGATTTAGTCACAACTGACCCAGCAGCTACAAGACTACCCTCACCTATCGTTACTCCAGGCATTATTTGAGAAAATGATCCAATATATGCCCAATCTTCAATTACAACTTTACCAAAACAATCAAATGTAGGGTCAATCTTACGTACAGAGTTTCCTCCCCCGTGTGTGTGCAGTTGGACACCTTTTGTTATTTGTACATGACTTCCAATTGTTATGAGATATGGTTCTGTACTCCAAAAACGAGAATTTATAAAATTGCAGGTTCCCATTTTTATGCCTTCATACCGAGCTTGTTTCTCGTAAGAACAGAACAATCTTACTATCCGTCTCTTAATTTTCTTGAATATACTCATAAACCAGTTGTTATTTTTCCTTTGCAGGAATACCTACAGCAAGAGAATTTGACTTAATATCATGAGTAACCACTGCCCCTGAACCAACTATAACATTATCTCCAACAGTAACACCTCCTGTTAGTGTTACATGACCGCAACACCAAGTACCAGAGCCAATTGAAATAGGCTCACTGATACCTCTATTTGTCACTCTACCACCCTCAATGATATGTTTTGAACTTGCAATGATTGACATTGGACCTATAGTAGAATAATCTCCAAGGTACACTTTACCTTTTGCTTGTATGTAACAATTATGAGAGATATAACAATTTCTTCCTATATACAGGGATTCTGGGTGATTTATAATTACACTCTTCCCCAATTGAAATCCGCGACCACATTTACCCAAAAAAGGAGAAACGAGAAAACCTCTGATATAATTAACTGATGTACAAGCTGGAAGCCAACACACAAGAAGATTTACAATATGGATTGGAATATCGTGAATAGCAAAACTCGTCAAGTATATTATTACTTTTTTGAACATAATTTATTGTTTAACAAAAATTCATGATAGTATTCTTCTCTACGTTTATAAAGAACAGATTTTACATATTCTTTTGAATTCTCAAAATTATAAACAGCCATCGATGACATATCAGATAATAAAACACGTAATAGTGTGTTGCTCATGCCCTCCACATCTTTCTTTGCTACTATAAAAGATTCTTCTATTAATTCGTGAATACCACCTGCATCACAAGCGACAATAGGGCAAGCTCGACTCATAGCTTCAATGATTGCCCTTGACAGTCCCTCTTGACAGCTCGGATGAACATAAACATCTATGTTGTCAAGCCATTTAAATACATCATCATGATTTAACCTACCGACTATCTTGACTTTATTTTGGACACCTAAGCTAGTTGCAATATCCATCAACCATGCACCATCGCCATCTCCTACCATCTGATATTCGATATCATAACCAGCTTCTAGCAATCTAGGTAGTGCATGAATAACATATTTTTGTCCTTTGAAGTCAACATTCAATGTTGATGTTGTTCCAATGATGATCTTACCTCTTTTATCAAATCTAGAAAGTTTATCCATTCGCTTATCAAGAACAGTCTTATCGACTTCATTGAGGGTTACATTTGAACAAGCTATATGAGTTCCAGATGAAGGATACTTTTCTTGCAAAAACTTTTTCGTGACATAAACATTATATGGATTGTCTTTTAACACTTCCCTATATATCAGTTCTGCAGGCATTGCCATCAATCTTCTTTTCCAAGAAGGACTATTTACCAAAGCATCATATGTACAAGCTACTATCTCAACAATGTAGGGAATTTTATACATTCTACAAATATAAATTGCTAGAGCCCCAAACAGGCTCGGCATACGACATATTACAGCATCATGTAATAAAATTTCATTCTTCAATCTACTATAAGCAGCTACCATTTTTTTATTAGATGCTATGGTCGTAATTTTTGTTGGAAACTTGCAATAATCAATAGGCGTAGCTATACCTTTATCAATGATCAGCGAACGACCAAAAATATCAAATCTATCAAATATTTGAAAATAACGACTAAAAAAATCCTGGTCAAAACCAGAGGAATAGTAATAAGTACCTTCATCATCTTTGGGATATTTATGGTCGAACACAAATAACGTACTTGTCATATCAGTTTTTAAGCATTAGATTGTATAACGAAATATAATTATCTACATTGTTAGCTAGTGTGTAACAGTCATGAACTCTTTTGAAACATCTTTCTTTTTCTGAATTCAATTTGCCATGATTTTCATGCCAATCAATAATGATTTTGGAAAATTCGTCAGCTGTTTCACACACTGTCGCAGGATTGTCAACCACTTCTACAGAGCCTCCAGCATTTGTAGTTAATATAGCGTTTTTCCTGCTCATCGCCTCAACAATTGTTCGTCCAAATGATTCTGACAATGGCCATGAAGTCAGCACATAAACATCTATATCGTAGTAGAATTGCTCCATATCGGCAAAAGGCACATTAATTTTTCCAACGAATCTATTGCCAAGAAGATCGGTCATCCTCTTAAACATCTTTTTCGTTTCTATTTCTGCAGTCTCGTCAAAGCAACTTACATACATATAAAAGACAGATTGGGAAGTACTCTCGTTTACTTTAGCACATATTTCTTCAGCTAATGGCCATCCTTTCCAGTCGCAATATCTGCCTGCAAAACCTACACGTATTTCATCGTGTGGAATTAATTTCTTTTCGTCAATAGTTTCATATATTCTGCCGGCTGTATTACCAATTACTCGATAATATAATTGAAATCCTTTTTCTTGATTGGCGTTTTCCCATGATCTCCTGTTAAAGTCGGTTGTTGTAACAAGTAAATTCAAGTATTTAAAAGAGAACTGGAAAAGCCATCGAAAGAAGTTGTTGTACTTTGTATACAATCCTCTATCAGTGTGAAGGAGAATAATATCCTTTGGTACCAAATGAAAACGTTTCAACAAAGACATCATAAAGAAACTAACCTGACTCTGTGAGTGTACAATTCTAGGATGCAACTTCTTTACAAGCTTACCTACTTTCAATATATATAGACCAAAAGCGAATGGATTCTTAATAAGATATTTAAGACGCTTGCTTTTAGTAAGATAATACACATCTACACCAGGTATCTTCTCATCAAATATGCCTGGTTGAATGACTGCAGTTTTAAAGTGTGGACTAATACCATTAAGGATAACCAGTTGGGATTCACGTTCTCCTCCTAAATATCCTAAGTTATTGTCATTGATTATGAGAACATCATATTTATTATCCATATTATTTATAATATCTACATATTTATCTATAAATCGCTCTTCAGAAAAAAGACTCTCTGACAATTCTCTACTCTTTCGCCGCATCGCTAAAATTATATTTATATCGGTTTTCAAGAATTGAGACATCTTTGCCGATATATCTGAAGAGTTGTTCGGGTCGAATAGTAATCCATTCACACCATCCTTTACTATATTCGGATTATCACATACATTGCTACACAAAATAGGAAGTCCACACGACATTGCTTCACATACAACATTTGGATATCCCTCATATTTTGAGGGCAGAACAAAACAATCAGCAGTTTGGTATTCCTTTAAAATATTACTTGTTGCTCTGTAGAAAACGAATTCACTTTCTAGTCCTTTTTTCTGAATATAGTTTTTACAATAATCACCATAGTCCTTATTCAAAGGATTACCGTACCAATCAACAACAAAGGAATAACCTTCATTTTTTAAGATGCTGAGTGCGTCAGCAAATAATGGAATATTCTTTTGAGGTGTTATTCTTGCTGCTACAACGAAACGAACGACCTTATTATCTGAATACTGTTCTGCTGGAACAAACTGTCTAATGTCCGTGTAATTAGTTATTGTTCTTACTTTACCTTCATAACTAGGATAGTGCTTTAAAATGAAATTTCTCTGTGTATAAGAATTTGGTACGATCCAATCTGCAAATCGGTATAGGAAAAACCTGAAGCGAGTATTTCGTGTTAATTTCTGTGTTGTATTACGTTCAGAAACAATCAACTTAAATTTTGCAAACAATTTTGCTATACAACAAAATGAAGAAGGCTGTTCTAAATAAGAAATTACCACGTCACTTTTATTGCCTCTGATATGTTTTATCGTCCCAAGTAATCTTTTAAAGGCACTATTTGTAGATAAAGACAAATGTATTATCCCATTAGACCTTAACACCTCAACGTAAAAGTTACTGGTCTTATACGTGCATACTTCGACCTCATATCCTTTCTGTTTAAGCATAATAGCAAGACCAACCAGCTGCCTTTCTGCGCCACCGGAACTCAAACTGTTAATAAAGCATTGTACCTTCATATAATTCAAGATTTGTACATCAATTCTAAAGACCTGACCACTTCCGCCATATTAAATTCATTGATATCCCTATCATAAGGTCCAATCAATGATTCGTTTATAATAGCGTCCGCCCACACCTTTTCTCCTTCTTTTAGACTTAATGGTATCAATGATGGCTTATAAAAACATTCATGTGTAACAGAATCTGATGTTATGGTCCTAATACCGGCAATTTGAGATTCAACAATTGACACTGGGAGTCCTTCATATATAGAAGGGAATACAAAAACATCCATAGCTTTAAGTAACCGAGGAATATCGGTACGATGTGACAAAAATACGACCTTATCAGTGAGACCTAATCGATTGACTTTTTCTTTAATTTTTCCTTGAAGCTCTCCATCTCCTATCAATAACAACATCGCATTTGGCTTCTTTGTCAGCACTCGGCTAAACACATCAATAAGAAAAGAGTGATTCTTCATATCTGCAAAGCGCCCAATATGACCAACAAGAAATGCATCTACAGGAATAGATATGCTTTCTCTGATTTCAGAATTCGATTCAGAGATACAGAATCGCAAAAAATTCACACCATTCTTTAGCACAACCGTGTTATTAACTGAAAACATTTTGTTGAGCTCAGTACGCATTTCATCATGAAGAGCAATAAACGCCATATTATTGTTCTCAATAAGTTTTTTTGCAGCTTCATATTCTTCCTCATGTCCTTTACCAAAATACCTAAAGGGTAAACTATGACAAGTATAAAAGATATTAGTATGATTTAAAAGGTCAGAAGATGCAGCTAGATAGCCCAACATGACAGAATGGACATGAATAGCGTCTGGCCTGAATGTCTTTATAAATGAGCTTAGACTTTTATTTATATAATATCTTTTACAAATTCGGTTGATTATCCTATTCCAAATGTTATACGTCTTATATACCGAAACAACCTTAACACCTGCATCAATTACTTGCTTATAGTTTGCTGAATAAGTGCAAGGATATATCGTAAAGATTACAAGGTCAAACTCTTTTTTATCAATTAGAGTTGCATAATCCTTAACGATTGACTGCGCGCCACCATCACTCAGACTCTCTATTATTTCGACTACTCTAGTTTTTGACATTGATGATATTGATTATTTATTCTTCGTTCCGTAATATTCCTCCAATGTACAACCAACATACCCTTTTTTGAGAGCATATGAGAATAATTTTTCCATTGTCTTGAAAAGTTTATCTATATCTTCTGTTTTCTTAAAATACGGGCTTCCATTAGGCATCAATTCTGAGGAATGGATCATAAATTCAACATAATTATCTTTGTTAGGATCGGAATTAACTAACCATTTCATTTCCCTCAACGAAGAGGAGGCCGGTCTAAGCCATATGGATTTACCTTTAAGTAAATGCTTTATCATGTACTTTATTGACTCACACCTTAACATACTTCTCGTTTTACTTATAGACATAGGTACTTCAAGAACTTCTCCAATGCAATGAGCATTACAAAGTACCCGAGAGTAATCGCACCCAAAAGATCTTTTATCCCCATTAGTATTCATCCAGGAAACGCTTGGAGTATATGAACAATCAACTTTAATATTATACTTTTCAAGCAATTTAAAATACCTATCATCCATCACCCACCTTCCAGCACGATGACTTACAGGAGACTTTCCAAACTTCTTAGTGATAAGGTCATAAGTCAACTTAAACTTTTCATCCATAATTTCGTCTGGATACTCCACCAAGAAAGCATTCCCTCCGTAGTTTCCTTTTAAATCATAAATAGGAGGATTGTTCCAACCATGCACATGAATACCGACTTCGCATTTTCCTAATAATGCTTTTGGCTTTATATATTCAACGTAGCCAGGATCATTTACCATCTCATAATTTGTAAGATAAACTGGCTTAAAACCAAATTTCTCACAAAGTTCCTGGAACCTAGGGATATAAAATGAATTTTGAGTCTTAACCTCTTCCTCTTTATGGTAGGACCAAAGATTGTCCCCCTCAGTATCGACAGTTATAATAAAGTACTTCATTACTTTCCCAATAAAAATTTTCCAATAAGTAAATAAACACCATATCTAACGACATTAATACATCGAACAAACTCAGATCTTGCCCATGGTACCATCGTACAAAGGAATGTGAGAAGAACAAGAGGATACAATAAGTCACCTCTGATTATTCTTTTATAAGATTCGTTCTCTGCATAAGCGATAAAATAGCCATACAATAACATAAATATCCAACCCAACTGGCCAAAATTAACATACAGTTCTCCTATACAAGAGAAACCAAGTCCCGAACTTCGATTATTCGCATAATCAGTAATCCATTCACTCAATACCACATTGTTTACTTTGATACTTGGAATATGAGAGGAAAGCGGAATAATAGCTCGTATTATGGTAGAAAAAATGGTTTGGTAATTAAACACACCATTATTAGCAGCTTCCATTGCATATACCGCAGGTCTAGCAGAACCTCCCATTTCCGCAACAGTAGAAATAATATTAGCCCCCATACTATTGTCTGAGCTGAAAATACTCACGTTTAGGTCATTTCTGTTATCACCAACAACTCCTAACAAAGAAAACGCAAACACGCTCCCAATAATCCAAGCCCACACATAACGTTTTTGAAACAATTTTCCATGGCTTATTGGAACTAATAGCAACAGAATACCAATATAAGTGATAGAAAGCCCCCTAGCCCCAGTGAGCATATATATGCAAACCAAGATAATCAAACAGCCATAAACTAATTTCACATGCTTTTTTTTAAGAATTGCCCACATTGAGAAATATAAAGCAGAAAACTTGACAATACGAGTAAATTCATTTGATGATTCTCCACGACCAGAATCAAAGAAATCATGATAGCTCATGGTTTGTCTCATAATGAGCATTTGCACTCCTTCATAAAACAAATACAACAAAGAAATCGCCAAAATAAATATGGCAATAGAATTAAACCTATTTGTATTTCTAATTTGATTATTTTTATAATGACTCTGCAATTCTGACTGAGTTACACAATTACCCGGTTTTGAAACATAAAGAGTAGTTCCCAAATTCAAAGCTGCAATACAAACATATTGGAATCGCAACACATTGGCTACTTCTCCCACATCAATCTTAAAGTATAAATAGAGCAATTCTAATGGTACTTTGCAAATATAAAGTATTGACTGTCCGAGGTTGCAGAACATCAGGTATGCAACAAAAAAAACATAAAGTGAAATCAGACGCCCGCCATACTTTAACCAATTTTTAAAGCATAATACATACGAAATGACACACAATATGGTATATATATAATGAGACGCTTCATTATTATCCAAATACAAGTTACTAAAGATAACCGAAACTATCAGCCATAACAAGGATGGAATATATCCTACTCTTGAACTAATTCCTCTATTTATACCCACGATTTAGAATTTATATAAAGAAGATAAGCGAGAAATTACACTATTCATATTAAACGCCATTATGTTATTATGATAAGGGCCTTTTATTTCTTTATCAAAAATAGCATCTACCCAATCTGATGTTGGAGCCGTAACATCTAATGGTACAGCATTTTCTGAAAAGAAACATTCATCTGTCACTCTTGTTGAGATAATACAACGTAAATTTGAAATTTGTGCTTCTACAAGTGTTACAGGCAGTCCCTCAAACACGGATGGAAATACAAAAACGTCCATGGCCCTTAATAATCGAGGTATGTCATTCCTTTTCTGCAATATTTTATATTTGTCTTCCAAGCCATATTTGGCTAACTTAGACTCGACAGCTTCCTGCAATTCTCCTGTACCAATCATTAGGAGATACGCAGACGGCTCTCTGTTTACAGCCTCTCTGAAAATATCTACAAGTTTCTCATGATTCTTAGCTTCTGTAAATCGGCCTATGTGACCTATTACATATGAATCATTAGGAACATTTATAGAATCTCTAATTTCTGCTGTTGTTTCATTGATATTCTGATACTTAGAAAAATCAATCCCATTAGGTAATACAATTGTATTATCTATATCAAACATGTCATTCAACTCTTTTTGCATGTTGTCATGAAGTGCAATCAGTTGCAAATTATTATGCCCTACCAAGTACTGAGCAGCAGGTTTCTCATTCCTCCACTTTGTTTTCTTAAAAATAAAAGATGGCATACTATGACATGTAAAGAACAACTTCACTTTACCTCGAATCTGTTTACTTATGAGTTTGATATAGTACAACACTTCCAGATGAGAGTGTATAACAGACACATTATACTCTTTAATTATTTTGAGAAGTTTATTCTTCACATATTCATCATGCATCAATCTATTCCAGATTTTTTGACCAACAAATGTTTGGCATATCCTCTTTCTTGAATAGATTGATAACACCGTTTTTCCACGTTCCCTCAAAGCTTTTACATACGGTGAATCATCATGTAACGGCCACATGACAACAGTAATAACATTAATCTCTTTATCATCTATAAGTAACGCATAGTCTCTCACCAATGACTCTGCACCACCCTCATCAAGGTTTGTAATAAACTCTATAACGTTAATTCTATTATTCATATGCTTGAACTATGGCTATATTGTAATCTAGAAAACTTTCACTGTCTTTTACCTTTGAATATAATCTTTCATCAACTGAATCCCACTGAAGGTCAAAGTTTGTAATGGAATTATTTATACAGCTATCTGCACCTATGTCTTTTAACAAATCATGTATCCTTGACGAATCGCTATGTTTGTGCCAAACACTAAATGGTCTGTGCATAATGAGAGAGAAAGACATTCCATGAAATGAGTCTGTTACCATAAAAGATGCATGCTTTATCAGATTTACAAACTCAACAGGACCTGCATTATGCATATTCTTGTTTGAAAAATTGCATTTGAATGAGCTATCAATGGCTATAATCTTCAAGCCATATATTTTGGACAACTTTACAGCCTCTTCTTTTATAGCAGCACTATTACTATGATTCAAATTATATACTAAAATGTATTTCCCATCAATAAATGTTTTTTCTCCCGCAAAATCTGACCATTGTTGTCGCGATAACAAATAGACGGGATCAACTACGAGTTTTGATTTTATCCCTATATTATCAAGTAGTTGTACAGCTGAACTTTCCCTCACTGAGATATTATCCAGATTTTGCAAATAATCGTTGAGCATATCTATGTATTGTTCTGGAATGAATTCCATTGCAAAACTAGCTGCGTACGATATTCTCCTTTTTGGAGTCCCAAAATTCAGGAAAAAAGCAGCGTCCTTTCCATTTGGCAAATTACAATTCCAAATTTGATCAGAACCAGCAATGTATAAGTCAGCTATTGGAGGATCATTTTGGAGAGATTGTAGGCTAGAATAACACTTCGTACATAAAAGCCTGTCTTTCTTAAACGTATTGAAAGGTTTGATTCGTCGCCATGTAGCGTAAGTGATAGGAATTAATCTAAGACTATACAAAAATTTGATGAGTTTGTATTTCTGGCATAAAGGATAATACCTATTCTTCTCATCGACATAGCCGAACTCATAATGATGGGAAAGATAATCCGGCTTATAATCAATTATTGCAGTATCATGCCCTTTAGTAGATAGATATGTCATTAATGCATATGCTTGCAACGATGCACCATAATTATAAACATCATGACAAGTTATGATGTTTATTTTCATTTTCTATTCATTATGAGTTTAATAATAGCCAGTCCTCTTGCTCCAAGAATGCTACGCGTTTGTTTTACAATTTTTTGTTTTAAGGTCTTGGATATGCTCTTAGGGTCTTTTTCAAGTGACCATATGGCTAATAAAGCATCACTCTCGTCCATGTTATTGGTAAATGTTTCAAACACAATAGATTTACCTGTAATATTACTATCAATAAAATGCTCTGAGTATTTGAGGAACTCATTCTTATTATCTGCAGATATATATTCAAATCCCAAATCTTCAGCAAAGTGCTTTACAAGCGAATGTGACTTATCTCCATAATGACCTCCTGCAGCAATATATTTATCAGCCAAATCACCAAACAATGATCCGGTATGATAAAAGTTTCTGAATTCCGTGCCCTTACCGTTGTTCACAATCAGTAATCTAACATTATTGCCAATATGACGATTGCCTAAACAATTCATATCATAGAAAAAAGCTAGGTCTCCGACTACTCCAAAGTACAATTTGTCTTTATTGACCAAAGATGCTCCAATAAGAGATGACACACCACCATCAATACCAAAACCACCAACGTTGGAATATGAACGAACACCTTCTGTAAGTTCAAATAGATTCCATGATCTTGTACAGTTTAAAATACCTAGGTGAAGAGCTGAACCAGATGGCAACTTATGTGCTATCTGAGAAGCAATCCAAATATTTGAAAATGGTAAGTTATCAATCTTAGACAAAACTCGGTTGTAGGTTTCCTTGCACTCGTGCCAATATGTAGTATCTTCAGTCATATCGTTTAGTGTATAAAAATTGAAAAAATCTATTTCCGTCATTTCAAACACATATCGTAAAGCATGAAAGGGATCTCGTATCTCACCATCAGGACTTACTCTCCATACCACCTTTTTTTTTAAATTTTCAATACAAGCATACTCTGCAGATATCTCACCTATGTGTATGCAAAGGTCTAATTGGCAAAGATCGTAGGTGGCTTCCTTCTGATAAGCGACCAACGAAAAATTGACCTTGTATTTACCATAGTATCCACTTGTATGATCACAAAAGACCACAGCATTTCTAGATTCGCAAAAGCGTTCTATCACTTCTACTTCTGTATCAGAGAAATCGTTGTGTGAGCCAACAAAAATACCGATTTTCCCAGAAGTCATTTCCGGCATATTTGTAAGAGTATCGTAGGATAAACGCTCAATTTTTCTAACAGGAGGAAGCTGTGCGATAGAGAAATTTCGATTATATGATGTAAACAGGTTTATATGAACGGGGCCACCGCCTCTTCTTTTAAGTTGACAAAGTGCCTTATTGATTTTGAGTTGGCAGAAATACTCATCTATAGTATCATGAATCCTTGAAATATCTACACTAAGAGTTGCTATATCTTTAGGCAAACTACTTCTATCAATAATCTGAGCATCGAGTTGACCTATTCTCTCTGTATTTTGTGTTCCTGTCACAGCTAATATTGGCAATTTGCGATAATAAGCTTCGGTAAGAGCAGACATATAATTGCGTGAGGCTGTTGCGCCCGTACAAGTAATCACTACAGGTTCTCCTGTTTCTGCAGCCATACCACAAGCCATATATGCAGCAGAACGCTCATCCACACAAGAATAAATCTCGAAAAAAGTATCACACTGCAAACTTGCAACAAATGATAAATTTGTAGTTCCCGGGCTTGCAAATACTCGCTTTATACCGTGTTCCTTCAATAAGGCAACCAAATAAAGGACGCCTTTCTCGTTAGCATATTTTAATTCCATATATAATTTCTAGAGTGAATAATCTTGATCAAATCCATTTACTTTCAAGTGACTACCTGCATCACAATACAGGATCTCTCCATTAATGCAGATAGATGCCTTGCTTAATAAGAAACAAGCAACTTCGGCTATTTCTGATGGTAACAAAAAGCGCCCAGCGACACTGTCATTTGAATAATCATCAGTCATTTGACGCTTACCTTTAGTCATATTTGTATATGTTACACCAGGAGCTATGGCATTAATTCTTATTCCACGTTGATATACTCTTCTTGCCAACCCTTCAACCAAACTATTTAATGCATTCTTCGACAAACCATACGGCAAATCATTACTTTTGCCAGCGGTTTCTGACGTAACGAATAACATTGAACCATTCTCATTACGCCCTAATTTAAATTTCAAAAATGATTGGGATATAAAATAGTTTGCCGTAAGGTTAGTATTTAATTGTTTTGAAAATCCTTCTGTTGTGACGTTAAGGAAATTACCCTCATGAAGTGAAATGCCAGCATTGAGAACGAGGGAATCAATACCACCAAGTATATTCGTACAATCAAACAAGAATGTTTCAATTCCATCAATATTGGAATTATCAAAAATAATGTAGTGAGAATACTGTCCTAATTTTAAAACGGCATCTTTTAAATCATTTTCATTTCTTCCAGTAATAACAACTTCTGCTCCTTCTTTAATAAATTTATCAGCCATTGCAAAACCGATTCCTTTCGAACCACCTGTAACAACGATTCGCGCCCCCTTCAGTATTGAGCCATATTGAATTTTAGATAATTCCACACTAACCTTGTTTTTAGGTTGTGATAATGCTGCAATTACCCAATTACGTAAAATATCCTTTAGCTTCATTTTCTCAATAATCTATTAAGTGCAATTTTAGTTTTGTTAACAATAACAGTTTTTTCTCCTTTGGTAAGACCAAACATATATATATAGAAACTGGCACTGATTATACTAATTCCACAAGTTATTAGCATTCGTATAATTGATGCTTCTACTGTGTATACAATAACAAATGGAAATATCACGGAAAGTATAGTCGGAATGCTAATTTTTAGCAAGACATCATTTACAAACATCATTACAGGAAAATCTAGCAATCCCTTCATTATCCAAAGTCTAATTACTTGTGTAAAGATATAAACAATGATATAAACCCAATATGTAGCAACAACGCCCGCATCTAAAAAATAGGCAATCCATGTTATGAAGAACACCATAGACCCAGACAATGTGATCCACAATGTGTATTTTTTAATATTTCCAGTTGCAAAACATGCAGTATATCCCGTCGTGCCTAAGCATGTCACAAGCATACCTATAAATGAAAGACGTACAAATGTAACTGTATACTCTGGAACGATTTTTAACCATAAAGTTAAGATACTTTCTGTTTCAAAGAGAATAGGTAAGGTAACCAAGAAGAGTAAATAGTAAGAAAAACGTGCTCCTTTACATATGAGAAAGTTTAGTCTATCCTTATCTCCAGAGGCATACGACTTTGTAATTTGTGGATTAATCGCCATCGTGAAATTATTCACAAACTGCAATACAGCACTATCCACTTGAGTTGCAATACCTCTGGCTGCATTCAAAACTACTCCAAAGTATACATTTACTAGAAGGCTAACTCCCTGAGTGTTGAAAATGTAAGCAGCGTTAGAAAAGAAATTCCAACCTGCAAAACCTATCATTTCCTTAAAAATACCCTTGTCATATAGTAATTTTGACCGGCACTCTTCAAAGTGTTTACTACAATACAAACTATAGAGTAATCTAATAAATATAGAAACCACCACTAACAATACTACATATGTTTGCAGTTTATCAAAAGGTGAAATAGATAAAACATAAACAACTACTAATTTAAGGACTACCTCAATTATACTTATGTATGCAAACGCATTCATATGTTCGTGTGCAATGATACATGCATTATAGGGAGTACTGATTAAACCTACAACGAATATAATTAGTGAGCATTGCAAAACCCAATTAGCAGCAATCAATCGTCCATCCGGAATATCCATCTTGCAGTTTAAGAACCAAACGCCTACTACTTCGCACAATATCAGAACAACAGCCGATATGACAAATTGAATTATTATACTCGTAGAAAAAGTGCGTACAAGCCCTTCTTTATCTCCTTTTCCTATACCGTATGTAATATATCTACTGATTGAGTTTGATAGAGCACCAGAAATTACGGAAAACATAGCTACAACTCCTCCGACAACTTGATAAACCCCATAATCATCAACTCCTAAGGTATTCAATACGACTCTGCCTGTATATAGAGAGACAAACAAAATTAATATCGTACGTACATATAGGAGCACAGTATTCTTTACTATTCGTCTATTATTTACTGAATTTTCAGACATTTCTAAGTTATGTTTGTTACATAATTTTTGTAGTATCATCCTGTGTTTAATAATACACAGATTACCAAATACAACACTATGAGATGGTATGTTGCAATTAACATGAGAATTTGGACCGATGAGAACATCGTCTCCGATTATCACATTTCCTGTTATTGAGGAATTTACTCCAATATATACTCTGTTACCAACATATAGAACAGCTTTGCGTGCTCCTCTGTTTTCCTGCCCTATCGTTACCCCCTTGTGAATATTACAATTATCTCCTATTACAGCTTTAGGATTTATAGTAATAGTATGCATGACCTAGGTATAATCCTTTTCCAATATTAGTTAAGTAATGTATCTCTAAGCCATACGTATATCAATAATAATGGAGGAACTTTGCAAATAAAAATCGTAAAAATCCCGATTTACAAGTAGCGTTTTTCTTAGTAGCCATAGAAACCTTAGCACATATCTCTCCGTATTATGCTACGAATCAGAGCCATACAAGACTTTAAACTTTGAATCCTTCTTCATATAAATAACCATTTGGATTGTTCTTCTAGAAATTCCAACTATCTCTATAATTTCTTCGATACCGTACTGAGCTTCCCAACCAAGTTCTCGCTTAGCTTTTGCTAGATTACAGTAATAAGTAACAATGTCACTAAAACGACGAGGCTTAACAGCACATGGTACTTTAACACAAGTTCAATATAACTCTAAACAACACAAGTTCCTATCAATGGTAGGGTTCTTCGCTAAGAAATAGTAAGCAGCAATGACGGAGAGTGTATTGGTGATAAAATTATTGAATGAACAATGCTTGATTTAATCTGTGCAGTGCTTTTCAATTTATCATTTACAGTCTCAATCAATGCCACGTTTTCGCAATAAAATCTTGTCAGTCACACTCATCAATAAGTTTTTCATGTTATTCTTCACTTTGGTTAGCAACTGAATACCATTCAAGAACAGTTTTTCGAACAATGCCGGACCGATATAACCTTTGTCGGCACAAAGTTTCTCCATATCTTCTTCAGGAAGTTCCCTTGTTTCAATAACTCCCTGTTATCCACGTTTGTTAGAGTGAACACGAATTTCAAGACTTCCTTCTTGTTATTTATTAGCAAATGCAATTTGAATACGCCCCCATGGAGTACTTTCCACGGGTAGTCCATCCTGCAAAAGTCTTGTTTATTAGTATCCGTTGGTTACGGCAGACATGAAACGGGGTGGACCCCATGAAGCCGATGCCGATATATGTGTCCATCAGAACGTGCTTGATGAAGATAGTTAGTAACAAGACTTTTTTCCAATTCCACCAAATGGTCGTAGTATATAAATCTTATTTTTAAATTCTCAGCAAAGATATATCTATCATTTTTGACTCCTAATTTAAGGGCCCACGGAAGAGTTGGGAATTACTCATTGGTTCCATAGTACTTAGCATACCACTGTACAAAGGCTCTCAAGCCTTCTCTGAGACTTGTGGATGGTTTGAAGTCGAAGTCCTGCTCAAGTGGTGTGGTATCTGCATAGGTAATTGGGACATCTCCAGGTTGCATCGGAACTAATTCTTTGTGGGATTCAAAGTCATAGTCAATGGGGAGCACCTTAGCTGCAATTAGCTCTTCCTGAAGAATGGTAACAAAGTCGAGAAGATTTTCTGGAGAGTTATTGCCGATATTATATACCTTATATGGAGGAATGGGCAATCTATCATCGCCATTTTTCTTTTCAGGAGCATGCTGCATAATACGAACCATGCCTTCTACAATATCGTCTATATAAGTAAAGTCACGTTTGCAATTACCGTAGTTGAAAATCTGAATGGTCTCACCTTTCAATAGTTTGTCGGTAAAGCTAAAGTAAGCCATATCGGGACGACCACAGGGACCGTAAACGGTGAAGAATCGCAGACCTGTGCTTGGCATGTTATAAAGCTTGCTATAAGCATGAGCCATTAACTCATTGCTCTTTTTAGTAGCAGCATAGAGTGATACTGGATTGTCCACCTTATCATCGGTACTATAAGGCACTTTCTTATTGCTTCCATACACACTACTGGAAGAAGCATATACTAAATGCTCCACCCCATGATGACGACAGGACTCTAAGATGTTATAAAATCCAATAAGGTTACTTTCAATATAAGCATCAGGGTTAGTGATGCTATAACGTACACCAGCTTGTGCAGCAAGATTCACCACTACCTGAGGATGGTAGTTAGTGAAAATAGACTCAACAATTTCCTTTTTAGCAATACTGTCTTTTATGAAAACAAATCTGTCACCGTAAGCAGACAATTCTTGTAAGCGTTCATACTTTAAACGTACGTCATAGTATTCGGTAATACTATCAATACCGATGACTTTCACGCTATCAAACTCATTCTGCAAACGTTTTACCAAATTGGCTCCGATAAAACCGGCTGCACCAGTCACCAAAACCAGTTTGTTCTCTAAACTAACATTGTATGTTACCATAAAGTTAATCTCTTTGAAAAATGTCACGAGTATATACCTTGTCTTTCACATCATCCAGACAGGCGTCGTAACGGTTGGCGATGATGGCCTGACTTATTTCCTTGAATTTGATTAAGTTATTGACCACTTGGCTACCAAAGAATGTTTCACCATCTTGCATCGTAGGCTCGAAAATCACAATAGTAGCACCCTTCGCCTTGATACGCTTCATAATCCCTTGAATGGCACTTTGACGGAAATTATCAGAATTGGACTTCATAGTCAAACGATATACACCAATGGTTATTTTTTGCTCTTTCTGGGCATCCCATGAGCAGGAGGCGGTGTAATACCCCGCTTTACGTAGCACTTGATCTGCTATGAAATCTTTTCTTGTACGGTTACTTTCGACAATAGCAGTCATCATGTTTTGAGGTACATCCTGATAGTTAGCCAAGAGTTGTTTCGTGTCTTTAGGCAAACAATAACCACCATAACCAAAGGATGGATTATTATAGTGTGTGCCAATACGAGGATCCAGACCAACGCCTTGTATGATTGATTGAGAATCCAAACCTTTCATCTCCGCATAAGTATCCAATTCATTAAAATAGCTGACACGCAAAGCGAGATAAGTATTAGCAAACAATTTAACAGCTTCCGCCTCCTTTATACCCATAAAAAGAGTAGGAATATCTTCCTTGATTGCACCTTCCTGAAGCAATGCGGCAAAAGTATGCGCAGCCTTCTCTAAAGTGGGAACATCAGCAATGGCCTTAATTGCTTCGTTTTCCTCGTCAAACTGCTCGCTGTCAATCAATTTTGGGTAACCGACAATAATACGACTTGGATATAAGTTATCATAAAGGGCCATACTTTCACGAAGAAACTCCGGAGAAAAAAGCAAGTTAAGCTTCTTGACTCCCTTACGGGCATACTTCAAATAAAGTCCACGGCAATATCCTACAGGAATAGTAGACTTGATTACCATTACAGCATCAGGATTGACACTTAAAACCAAGTCAATGACATCCTCTATATGATGAGTATCAAAATAGTTCTTCACCGGATCATAGTTAGTAGGAGCTGCTATAACCACAAAATCAGCATCACTGTATGCCTTGGCGCCGTCAAGCGTAGCGGTCAGATTCAATGCCTTTTCAGACAAATATTTCTCTATATACTCATCCTGAATAGGCGATTGTTTACGGTTAAGCATATCTACTTTCTCAGGAATCACATCGACTGCCGTCACCTGATGATGTTGCGACAGTAGTGTTGCTATGCTAAGACCAACATAGCCGGTACCTGCAACAGCAATCTTCAAATCTTTTGTATCCATTGTTGATTTATGTTAGTGTTCAGAATCATTCTAGTTATCTATCCAAGACCTCAAACCTCGGCGAGTTCTTGGATTTAAATTCAGGTACCACTTTCTTCATTAGCTTCACTGTATCCATGATCTTTACCGTACGGGATAGTTTCTCGAACTCTCCATAAGTTTCAAGGATATCAGTATACTCATAATGACGTACCTTCGCTATCATTATCTTCTTATTCTCAGTAGGGATTGTATTCTCCTTATCACTCAAAACTTCTTCATAAAGCTTCTCACCCGGACGAAGTCCCGTAAACTCTATCTCAATATCTTCACCCGGACGATAACCGGCCAGTTCGATCATACGGGTAGCCAGATCGACAATCTTCACAGCCTTTCCCATCTCAAAGACAAATATCTCATTGCCTTCACCCATCGTAGCAGCTTCCATTACCAGGCGACAAGCTTCGGGGATAGTCATAAAGAAACGGATGATATCAGGATGAGTCACTGTAACAGGACCGCCATTCTCGATCTGTTCCTTAAAGCGGGGAATTACAGAACCGTTACTACCCAATACATTGCCAAAACGGGTAGTAATAAATTTGGTATGACCTTTCACTTTGCCCTCACGGATAGCACATCCCAGACTCTGTACATAGATTTCAGCTAATCGCTTGGAACATCCCATTACATTAGTGGGATTCACAGCCTTATCGGTAGAGACCATGATCATCTTCTCGGCTCCGTATTCAACTGCCATATCGGCAACCTGGCGAGAACCGACAACATTGACCAATACAGCTTCACAGGGATTCTCTTCCATTAATGGAACATGCTTATAGGCAGCGGCATGAAAGATTATCTGAGGCTGATAAGTTTCGAACACCATACGGAGACGTTCTTTCACACGGACATCTCCAATGACAGGAACAAAATCAAGACCGGGATAATTCTTCTCAAATTCCAAACGGACATTATGCAGAGGAGATTCGGCGGAATCAAACATGATCAGTTTCTTGATGTTCATCTGAGCCAGTTGCCGGCAAAGCTCGCTACCAATACTACCGGCAGCTCCTGTCACCAACACAACCTTGCCACAAAACTCGGTCATCACCTCCTCCATATTGATATGAATTTCTGAGCGACCCAGCAAGTCTTCAATTTTGATAGGGCGTACCCATTGGTGGAAACTTCCGTTTTCGTCAGCCTCACTGATACTCGGAGCAATCAACGTTTTCAATCCACTCCTTTTACAATACTGAAGCAGGCGGTCTTCCTCTTCACGGGTATTCTCGTAACGGGCAAACAGGATACCGCCGATACATTTCTTATGAATAAGCTTGTTAAAGCACTCTTCATCCTTAAATGAATAAACGGGAAGATCAGCCACGCGTCGGATGGAGTCACCTGTTCCATAGATGCAGAAGCCTACCACTTTATAGTGGGAGCTGTTCATTAACCGGACTTTCAATGCCACACTCTTATCATCAATACCATAGATCAGAATATGCATATTCTTCTTATTCAGCATATTCAGCAGGAGTTCATAAACTAGAATCAGCTGAATACGGAAGCCTACCATGGCAATAAAAGTAAGCATACCATCAAACAGTACAAAGACTATTTTCTGACTATTATGCAGTCCCGTCTGAGGCAGGAAAAACCAAATAGCCATTGCGATACAGACAGCTTTTATCAGTGCACTTCCGGCAAGTCTCCATAATTCCTTCAATTGGGAAAAACGGATCGTATTACGGTAGGTATGGAATAAAAAGGAACCTAAGACACTGGAGATCACCGAAATCGCTAAAACATGGAAGAGAGAAGTGATTTCTTTAGAAGTCTCCGTTATATAATGAATGCCGATAAATGACACCCAGGTACAAATCAAAGCTATGAACGTATCAATTCCTAATACAATCCAATAACTAAAATAGTTTTTCTGCAAATATTGAACAAAACGGTCAAATGCGTGTTTCATAATTTAAATACCCCAATAAATTATAAAGTCTTTTTTCAAAAAAAGTAGATTTACTATGACAATAGTTTATCGTAGATTGTGTGTAACTGAATTTTCAATGGTGAAGGCAATTGGTTTTTCAGAATCATTTGCGAACGCCTCAGAACAGTCTTCTTCTTTGCCTCATCCTCTGAATTGGCATACATAGACACACTATATCCCATCAGAAGAGACAGACACAAAGCAGCTTCCTGCTCAGCAGTCTTACCGTGATAAGGATACAGATCATTGATCTGTTCATGGATCTCTTTATTAAGTAGTGAAAGATCGTCGACACATATACAGTCCATATTCTCACCCATATGAAGCAATGTATCAACTGTTTTTTGTAGTTTTTCTATTTTCTCCTGTATGCTATTATTGAAGGTCCCCATCACCTCTTAGTTTCTTTCGCCAATTTGCTCTACATATCCAATAGGCATATCGACACAAGCGCAGCCCAACATATCCAGCCGGACAGCAATCTTACTTTTGCCATCTAACGCAACTAGTTCTCCAACCAGTCCCGTCAAAGGACCTTTGATAACACGAACTTTCTTTCCACGAGCTAATGGAGAATAATTCATACAGATTGCCTCTTCCGAATAATCGAGCATAAAACGGAAACGCGCCATCTGATCATCAGGAATCACAGCAGGCTTTCCCTCACCACGCAACACCATGTAACGGCTTACCGTGGCAAGAGTTAAAGCAGCCATCCGTTCCTTCGGATCGGCATGAACAAACACCATCATCGGAAGAAGAACTGTTTCAACTAATTTACGGCGATCACTCCATTGATGGATTTCTTGCTGGACAGGAACAAAAGTCTCAATTCCCATTTTCCCCAAATATTCGGCTACTTTTTTTTCGTGATGTATGCGAACATGTGCCACATACCAGCGTTTTAAGCACGCTACGCCCTCCCCTGTCCCATTTTTGGTCCCGAGGATGGCTGATTTCTCTTTTGTTAGAATCATGTTTTTTTACCCCATATGTTTCCGTTACTTCTTAGGTAACGGAAGTGTATACAGCATAAACGAACAATGAAAAAAGGTTGAAAAGCAGCAGCAAATATGTTGTCAAGAGAGTTACATCCTAAGTAGAAGGGTATATACCAATGGAAATTAGGTATATAAGGAGTGGGGCATGAAAATAAGTATTTTTCATGTCTAAAGATGTTTTTACCCTATATTTTAGATAAAACTAAAAAAAGTGGGCTTTAATTTGTTTCTTATTTGTGTTTTTGTCTATCTTTGCATCAAATTTACTTCCGTTACCTAAGAAGTAACAGAAACAGATCCATGCTGACTATCAACTTATTAAATATTTTACACCCGTCCTATCCGACAGTTCTTCACGTAAGATAAATTCATTCGATTCACTTCTGTACGTTCCTGCAGACCAAAACCTTTCAGATAAATCTGAGTAGTCTTAATAGACTTATGCCCCAGCGACTCACTGATCATCTCAATAGGAACACCACGATACTTAGCGGTAGTAGCCCAGGAATGACGGATAGTATAGGAAGTGACGGGAGAAGTCAGCCGAAGAGCCTTTGCAAGTCTCTTCAGACGATTATTGAACCTGCGGAGAGCGGACTGATATTCCCGGTATGCACTTTCATCTTCTCTCTTCTTGTCGCCAAGAAGGATACTGAACAGATAGTCGGGACAATCCGGATGAGAAGGCTGACAGTTGCGAAGCCGACTGATTATATCCTGTGCAGTATCCAGTACTTCCACACTCATCGGAGTTTTCGTCTTGATACGATTATACCGGATGATATTCCGTTCCAGCGAAGATTTCTCCAGATGAGCAAGGTCAGCGAAAGACATTCCGCAGAATTGAAACATCAGGGCAGCGATAGCCTGTGTACGACGCAAACGTTCCGATTTGGGATCTTCATAGAGGAGGCGATTAAGTTCTCCGACAGGCAACGCTTTCTTCTGGCAAATATCCACTCCCGTATAAACATCATGAAACAGACGATGCACATACGGAGCTCTGCCCGACTCCACTCCTCTATTATAGATGCTACGAAGCATACGCATATACGTTGATACCGTATTCGGCTTCAGACCGGAACTATAAAGATACTGCCCGTAACAGCGCAAGCGTTCACGGGTGACTTGCCGGAAAGCAACATGGGTAGTGCCACAAAACTTGGTAAAAGAAAAAAGAGCATTCGTATAAACATGGGCCGTAGAATGACGCCCCTCTTTTCGTAAACGACCGATGTACGACTCCGCACAACGGCTAAATCCATTTTTATTCATATATATCACTAGTAAATTTATACAATGATAAGACGAAAAAAATGATTTAGCAACAGAAGTTTAAAACCTTTCCAAAAAAATTATATAAAACTGAATGGGGATAGAATTGATGCTACTCCACTATCCACTTCTCAATATTGCGTGTTTCTGAGCTAAAATTGACACCTATCTTGAAAAGTCGGCGTCCGTCTGCCTCAAAAGGAAGTGCATAATGCTTTTCATTAATCTGTTTGATAGCTTCTTCAGCAGTACCATCCAACTTAAATTCCATCACATATATGAATTTGTCAGTCTGTAAGACAAAATCGATACGCCTTTCTTTCTACAACGCAAAGCAGGCGAGAAAGTTTTTCTCGCCTGCCCGGTCTATACTTTTATCAATAATATTGTCTATTATTTACACGTATGTTTCCAGCAATTTTACGTTTCCAACTTCCGGAGTAATTGTTACATCCTGTGTTGTAGCAGGAAGCAGAATAGATTCTCCGGCACCTACTTTCAGTTCATTACCTTCATTGTCTTTTATCTTGCATGCACCTTCCATACAAATGAAGATCACGAATGAATCGAGTTCTGAATAATCACAGCTGATTTCTTCGGTCATATCATACACGGAAGTAGTGAAGTACGGACAAGCTACAAGTTCTACCGGCTCATCTTTCACCGCTTCGTATTTGGTACGATAATCATCCAACACTTCGTAATTGATGGCTTCACGCGCCAGGTCAGTATGCAATTCACGAGTCTTTCCGTTTGCATCCTTACGGTTGAAGTCATAGATACGATAAGTAATATCCGAAGTCTGCTGGATTTCGGCAATAAACGCACCGGCGCCAATACTGTGCACACGTCCGGCAGGAAGGAAGAATACATCTCCCGGCTTGATCTCATACTCCTGCAATACGTCAGTGATCGTATTGTTCAGCACGCGCTCTTTATATTCTTTCGGGGTGATTTGCTCGGAAAATCCAGAACGCAGTTTCGCTCCTTTATCAGCATCCACTACATACCACATTTCGGTTTTACCCATTGAGTTGTGCCTTTTCTTTGCCAAATCATCTGCCGGATGCACCTGAATGGATAAATCCTGCTTTGCATCGATGAATTTGATAAGCAGTGGGAATTTATTGCCAAAACGAGCATAATTCGCTTCGCCAACCAGTTCCTCGCGATACTTTCTCACCATATCAGCCAGAGTTAAACCTTTGTCCGGGCCATTAGCCACAACAGATTCATTGTCCTCTACGCCGGAAATCTCCCAGCTTTCTCCTACTCCTTTCAAGTCTGAATTCAAATGCTTGAACGGAATAATTTTGTCGCCCCCCCAAAGCGTCTGCTTCAGAATAGGTTCGAATTTTAATGGATACATTTTTGTTTTTCTTGTTAATAAACTTAGATTAAATTCTCCCGGATTATAATAATCCGGGAACAAACATACGAAAAATTGTTCACTTTAAAAGAAAAGAAGGATGAAAAATACAGAAACCTAAGTGAGAACGCTAAACTTTCCTAAACTACCCACCATATTTAGCCGGAATAATTTGTGAGTAACAAAGAATTTACCTTTATTTGCAAGAAAATTTTAAGAATACCAGACATGAATAACACATTCCCAACGGAAGGGAATCTATCAGGGCTCAGCCGGAAAGATTTCCAAAAGGAGATAAATAATAAAGAAACTGATTTATTTATCCTCAAAAATAAAAAGGGAATGGAAGTCGCCGTAACTAATTACGGATGCGCCATTCTCGCTATCATGGTACCGGATAAAGATGGAAAATATGCAAACGTTGTCCTAGGACACGACAGCATAGACCACGTTGTCAACAGCCCGGAACCCTTCCTCAGCACTACTATCGGACGCTATGGCAACCGCATCGCCAAAGGAAAATTCACATTGTACGGAGAAGAGCACGAGCTCACCATCAACAACGGACCCAACTCCCTGCACGGAGGACCTACCGGTTTTCACGCCCGCGTTTGGGATGCCGACCAACTGGCTGAAAATATAATCCAGTTCAATTATGTTTCAGCCGACGGCGAAGAAGGTTTCCCCGGCAATCTGGAGGTTGAAATGGTTTATCGCCTGGAAGAAGAAGAAAATGCACTGGTAATCGAATATCGTGCCACAACTGACAAAGCTACTGTAGTCAACCTGACCAATCACGGTTTCTTCAATCTGGCTGGTATCAGCAATCCTACTCCTACTATCGAAAACAATATTGTTACTATCAACGCTAATTTCTACACGCCTATCGATGAAGTTTCTATCCCAACCGGAGAAGTTGCCAAAGTAGAAGGTACTCCAATGGACTTCACCACTCCGCATACCGTAGGCGAACGTATCAACGATAAATTCCAACAACTGATTAACGGTGCCGGATACGACCACTGCTACGTACTGAACAAGATTGAAACAGGTTCACTGGATCTCGCTGCTACTTGTTTCGAACCGAATAGCGGTCGTACCATGGAAGTATACACTACTGAAGCAGGTGTACAACTTTACACCGGTAACTGGCTGAATGGTTTCGAAGGTGCTCACGGTGCTACATTCCCTGCAAGAAGCGCTATCTGCTTCGAGGCACAATGTTTCCCCGACACTCCGAACAAACCTCATTTCCCCTCGGCTACTTTATTGCCGGGCGATGAATACCAGCAGGTGACTATCTACAAATTCGGTGTGAAAAAATAAAAGATAAAAAAATAACTAACCTAATTTTATAAACTAACATTTTTAATAGAACCATGACACAAGAAAAAAAGAATGGAAAAATCATTGCCATTATCACGATGATTTTCCTTTTCGGTATGATTTCATTCGTTACTAACCTCGCAGCTCCTATGGGTATTGTGCTGAAGAACCAATTCGACGTATCCAATGCTTTGGGTATGCTGGGAAACTTCGGTAACTTTATAGCTTATGCAGTAATGGGTATCCCCAGCGGTATCTTGTTGCAACGTGTGGGATATAAGAAAACAGCACTTATCGCAGTAGCTATCGGTTTTATCGGCGTAGGTATCCAGTTCCTGTCCGGTCATTCAAGCCCTGAGATGGCTTTTGCCGTTTATTTGATTGGTGCATTCGTAGCAGGTTTCTCTATGTGTTTGCTTAACACTGTAGTAAACCCGATGTTGAACAAACTGGGTGGTGAAGGTAACAAAGGTAACCAGCTTATCCAGGTGGGCGGCTCTTTCAACTCTGTAATGGCTACCATCACTCCGATGTTCGTTGGTATCCTGATCGCCGGATCTATCGAAAAAGCTACTATCTCTCAGATTTTCCCTGTAATGTACACCGCAATGGCTGTATTCGCTTTCGCATTCTTCGTACTCCTGTTTGTACGCATTCCGGAACCGAACGCTGCTGCTACAACTGAACCAATCAGCACACTGATGAAAGGTGCTTTGAAGTTCCGTCACTTTGTATTGGGCGCTATCGCTATCTTTGTATATGTAGGTATTGAAGTAGGTGTACCGGGTACTCTGAACCTGTTCCTTACTGACCCTGTAGAAAAAGGCGGTGCCGGTATCGCTTCTACAATCTCCGGTTTCGTAGTAGGAACTTACTGGTTCCTGATGTTGATCGGTCGTCTGGCCGGTGCTTCACTCGGTGCAAAAGTTTCCAGTAAAGCGATGCTTACATTTACATCCGCTCTGGGATTGATTTTAGTATTCCTTGCTATCTTCTCTTCTACAGGAACATTGGTGAATCTGCCTGTACTACAACAAAGCGCAACTGGCGGTTTGTCATTCGGTTTTGCAGAAGTGCCCATTAACGCTATGTATTTGGTATTAGTTGGTCTCTGTACTTCTATCATGTGGGGTGGTATCTTCAACCTTGCTGTAGAAGGACTGGGTAAATATCTGGCTGCTGCTTCCGGTCTGTTTATGGTACTGGTATGCGGTGGAGGTATCCTGCCTGTAATTCAAGGATGGGTAGCTGACGTAGCCGGTTTCATGGCTAGCTATTGGGTAATTATCGCTGCTCTGGCTTACTTGCTGTACTACGGTCTGGTAGGTTGCAAGAACGTAAATAAAGACATTCCAGTAGAATAAAAAATCTGAATTTAATTTATTCACCTTATAAAATTGATTTATCATGGATATAGAACACGTAAGAAGTCGCTTCATTAAGCATTTTGATGGAACTACAGGATTTATATATGCCTCTCCGGGTCGTATCAACCTGATTGGCGAACATACTGACTACAACGGTGGATTCGTATTCCCCGGAGCTGTAGACAAAGGTATGCTTGCTGAAATCAAACCGAACGGCACTGACAAAGTAAGAGCTTATTCTATCGACCTGAAAGATTATGTAGAATTTGGTCTGAACGAAGAGGATGCTCCCCGCGCAAGCTGGGCAAGATACATTTTCGGTGTATGCCGTGAAATGATCAAACGTGGCGTAGACGTGAAAGGATTCAATACCGCTTTCTCCGGCGATGTGCCTCTGGGTGCAGGTATGTCTTCTTCTGCTGCTCTGGAAAGTACATATGCTTTCGCATTGAATGAACTGTTCGGTGAAGGTAAAATCGACAAATTTGAATTGGCTAAAGTAGGTCAGGCTACTGAACACAACTACTGCGGTGTAAACTGCGGTATCATGGACCAGTTCGCTTCTGTATTCGGTAAAGCTGGCAGCTTGATCCGTCTGGACTGCCGTTCACTAGAATATCAATATTTCCCATTCCATCCGGAAGGTTATCGTCTGGTATTGATGGATTCAGTAGTGAAACACGAACTGGCTTCTTCTGCTTACAACAAGCGTCGTCAGAGCTGTGAGGCTGCTGTTGCTGCTATCCAGAAAAAACATCCGCATGTAGAATTCCTGCGTGACTGTACAATGGACATGCTGGAAGAAGCGAAAGCTGATATCAGCGCTGAAGATTATATGCGTGCCGAATATGTAATCGAAGAAATCCAACGCGTACTTGATGTTTGCGATGCGCTGGAAAAAGACGATTACGAAACAGTAGGTCAGAAAATGTACGAAACTCACCACGGTATGAGCAAATTGTACGAAGTGAGCTGCGAAGAACTTGACTTCCTGAACGATTGCGCTAAAGAATATGGTGTAACCGGTTCACGCGTAATGGGTGGCGGCTTCGGTGGTTGTACTATCAACCTTGTCAAGAACGAACTGTATGACAACTTCGTTGAAAAGACAAAAGAAGCTTTCAAAGCTAAATTCGGCAGAAGCCCGAAAGTATATGATGTAGTAATCGGTGACGGTTCACGCAAAGTAGAATAAGTTATTATTCATCAGAATTAAATAAGCAGGGCGTCTTTCCGGAATGGAAGGACGCCCTTACTTTTCAATTAACAAAAATCTAAAAACCTATTATCTAACCTAACCCTATAATTTCCTGTTTATTGTACGCCTTCCGTTGTCATCTGAATGCGTTTCATGGTACCGTCCTCGTTATAATACAAACGATCGATGCAGACGGAACGGCGGAAACTGCCTCCGGCTGTATTGATGCTTCCATTATGATAAATGAAATACCAGTCGCCCTTGAACTCGATAATAGCCTGATGATTGGTATTGGAATTGCCGGCTATCTCATTAAGGATGCCTTTGTATTCCCAAGGTCCGGTAATGCTACGGCTCATGGCGTAGCATATCTTTTCCGGAAATTCAGAAGCATATGAAAGGTAATACCAGTCTCCACACTTATGTATCCACGGAGCTTCCGTATATCGGGGCAGATGAACCGGTACGATAGGACCATCCAGCTCGATCATATTCTTTTTCAGTTTGACATAGTAGCATTGGGTATTCCCCCAATAAAGATATGCCTGTCCGTCGTCGTCAATAAAAACAGTCGGATCGATATCTTCCCAAGAGATCTTGGTAAATTCGGTCGTCATATCATTGGTGATCAGTGCGGAACCACGGGCATCCACAAAAGGACCGACAGGCGAATCAGATACGGCTACACCGATGGATTTTCCGTGAATAGTGCCGTGTTCCACCGTCACATACCAATAGAACTTCCCGTCACGTTCTATCACCTGACTAGCCCATGCTTCCCCTTTTGCCCAACTGAAATCTTTGGCTTTCAAAGGTACAGGATGCTCCGTCCATGTTTTCATATCGGGAGACGAGAATACACACCATTCATTCAACTGGTAATGTTCTTTGGGAGGAGGACATTCATCATGTCCGGCATAAATGTACACCTTACCGTCATGCACCATAGCACCCGGATCGGCTGTATATTTATATTTTATGATGGGATTGCCATTGGCTACAAAAGTAGTGTCATTCTGCGCAGACAGCCCGGAAAAGGCTGCCAATACGCATGAAATCATAACTAGTTTAACGCTATTCATTTTATTTCTTCGTGAATTTATAAACTGCAAACGTGTTCGGTCCGAGTTCGGTGGTTAACGCATGACCATTGATCGTTACCGGTGTCTCCTGTGGAGTGATGGCAAACGGTTGTTCAAGCGTATTATCTTTGTCCTGGTCGAGTGAGCTAAGAGTGATGCAACGTCCTTCGGACAATACATCCTGCTTTTTCAGACCTTCGAAAGTCAAGGATACAGGCTGTGTCTTATCGGAAGTATTAGCTACTTTGACAATCAGTTCGTTCTTATCCTTATCATAGACTGCACTGGCAAAAAGTCCGTTTTGTCCTTCCGCCCCTGTTACCGGTTTCTTGTTCATAGTGAGAGGAAGTACATTCGTTCCTTTGTTCTGTGCGTACAGCTGCTGCACATAATAACTTACGGTACGCACCGAGTTAAGATTATCAAACCAAATCATGTCCGGACGCCATTGCCATCCCTCCACATGAGCGAAAAGCGGCGCATAAGTAGCCATATGTACGATATCGGCATTACGTTCCAATCCGGTCATGAAGGCTGCTTCGAGCAAGGCAGCATGGAAGTGGTTCCATTTCTTTCCTTTTCCGTGACAAGCATATTCGCCGGCAAATACTTTCGGTCCTTTGCGGTCATAGTTATCATAGCGTGCTCCCTGACTGAGGAACCAGCTTTCGGGACGGTAGAAGTGTTCGTCTACCAGATCAGCTTTCAGACGTTTCATCTCAGGCCACAGGTAATCGAATTCTTTTCCTTCGGAGTTCGGGCCGGAACTGCCTACAATCATGATTTCCGGATGCGCCTTGCGAAGAGCCTTGATAAACGGTTCGAGACGTTCGGGATACTCTTTTCCCCACTGTTCATTACCGATGCCTAGATATTTCAAATTGAAAGGTGCCGGATGTCCCATATCGGCACGTACTTTCCCCCAAGTCGTGTTCACGTCTCCATTGGCAAATTCGATCAGATCGAGTGCATCCTGAATATAGCTGTCCAGGTCGCAAACTGCTACGTGAGCTTTTTCTTCATTGTTCTGATACTGACAGGCAAGTCCGCAGTTCAGGATCGGAAGCGGTGCCGCTCCCATTTCTTCAGAAAGAAGGAAATATTCATAGAATCCCAGTCCGTAGCTTTGATAATAATCCGGATAGAAACGATGGGTAAAGGTATATTGCCAGCGATTTTCGTTCAATGGACGGTTTTCTACCGGCCCCACGGATTTCTTCCAGTCATAACGGGTTTCGAGATCCGTACCTTCAACGATGCAACCACCGGGGAAACGGAAGACTCCCGGATGAATATCCGCCAAAGCCTGCGCAAGGTCTTTGCGAAGACCGTTCTCATGTCCCTTCCAAGTATCGACAGGGAAAAGGGAAATATGCTCCAAGTCTACCGTACCCTGGGAAGCAAGGAAAATACGAAGCGTTGCTTTGGGATTGGTAACACCCGCTTTTAAGATTACCTGATACTTCTTCCAGTCTTTGGAATCAATGGTCAGTGTCTGAGAGGCAAAAGCCTGATGTTCGCCCATAGATTTGGTATCTACAAGTTCCACACGTATCTTTTCACCTGTACCTCCGTGCGGCAGACGTGCCCACACAGAGAAGCGGTATTCTTCACCTTGCTTAACCCCGATGCCGAAGAAGCCTTCATTATCCAGTCCGGTATGCTTGTGGGCATGTCCCGGATTATCAAGACGCACATAATGCGGATTGCGTTCAAAAGGACCGTCATCCTGCAAAGTCACCTTTCCATAAGTCTTCCATCCCATCAGACGCTGAGGGAATTCGAATGAACGGTTCTTTACCAGTTCGGCATAAAGTCCGCCATCGGCAGCATAATTGATGTCTTCAAAAAAGAGTCCGTACATTGTCGGCTGGATTTCAGCACCCAACTTCTTAGTCTGGATCACCATTTCATTGGTTTGCGCATGAAGCGCCATGCCGGTAGATAAGGCTAATGCAGCCAGTAATTCTGTGTATCTTCTCATGGTTTTCAATAAAAATTATATATAGTTATTTGATTCTTTTTCCCCAGACAGAACGTCCCCGGCTATCGAGTCCGGTAAAGAGAATTGTTTCGGTTTCGTTCTCCCAATCGTGTCCTGCAAAGATAACCAGATTCTCAATCTTCTCCGAGTTCAAATCTACCATTAATAGATGTTTTTCGGTCAAAAAGGACCATTTTCCATTCATTTGAACTATATTCCATTCGTTATCGGTCATCTGCCCTTTGCACGTACCGTCTTTTACCAAAGTCACTCGGGTGGACAAGTTCCATTCCTTCTCTTTCAGTTCTCCCTCTCCCCATAAGATCTGTCCGGCTTCCAGCTGACGTTCGTATGCCGGTTCCTGCACTCGTATGATTTCCCATTCACCGACCAGATCTTCTTTGCTGAATTGACGCGAAGCAGTCCCTGCATATCTCTCGGGAGAAGCGACCGGCCAGCCTTCGGGAGTGAAGAACAACTGCCGTATATGTAACACCATTAACTGATTTTGCGGTGACAGACGTCCCTGATGTGCCATAAAATAGTTTCCTTCACCGTCAGAAAAGACGGCACAATGCGCTGTACCCGCCCATCCGGTATGGTTCTCAAAACGATATGGTGCAGTCAGTATCGGGAAGTTGTTGGTCGTATCTTTCACAGCCTTGCCAAAGTAGTCCGTAAACGGACCTTCGGCAGCATCCGAACGGCTGACACGTACATTATAAGTCGTCATCAACGGATCATAGGAAGTGAAAAGATAATATTGTTTCAGCTCCGGATGATAGATTATTTCCGGTGCTTCGAGATTGTCCTTCCGATAGTTGGCACGCCGTGCTACAAGGTGCCCCAAATCGCCTTCGTTTAAGGCTAATCCGGTTTCAGGATTCAGTTCGACGCAATACAGACCACCGAAGAAGGAGCCGTAATGCATCCACCATTTACCAGTATTTTCATCTGCTATGACGCTCGGATCGATAGCATTCATCGCGGTAGAATCATCTGTTTTAACGATACAGCCTTTCTGCGTCCATGGCCCTTCGGGAGAAGTTGATTCGGCAAGTCCTATATAGGATGTTTTACGTCCGAATGCGGATACGCAATAGTAGAGGCGGTATTTATCTTTATAAGGGATGATATACGGTGCCCAGATATTGGTCGCCCCCTGCCCTCCTGCATGAGACTGTACCCATTGAACCGCTTCTTCCGGTATTTCAGGAAATGCCCATCCCAGAAATTCCCAATGTACCAAATCCTTAGAACGGCGCATCTGGATAAATCCCAACGGCACGCCTTTCTCTCTCGCTTCTTTCCGGTTCTCACCGAAAATCGCATCTGTAGAATACATATAATAATAGTCGCCCAGCTTCCGGCAGGACGGATCGTGTACATTGTATGTTCCCCATTGACGGTAATCTTCCATTTTGGCTACTGATAAATAATTATCATCCCAAGAATTAGCAGAAGGAGTCGGAGTAAACACGGAAGAAGTGCAACTTACAAAGAAGCTGCCTGCTACTAAAAGAACTGGCAAAAACAAGTTTTTCATAATATCTGTGTATTCGTTCATCAATTATGCTACAAAAATACGCCCCGTTTCCCCTATGAAAGGTGGACATACGAACACGATTGGTGGACAATCCGATAATCTGCTGAAAAGAAGCTCTTCCCATTTTTGTGATTGAAGAGATTCTTTTAACTTTGCCCTTATTAATACGTACATATATGAAAAAACACCTACTTATATACCTTATAATATATAGTATCTGTTCACTGGCCGGACAGGTTCGGGCACAGGAACGGTTTGCCGACCGCTATAATATTACGTATGTGACCATGAACGAGGGGCTTCCACATAATTTTATCGACGATTTGTACAAAGACAGCCGGGGGTTTATGTGGATTTCGACTGCCGGAGGCGGGCTTTCCCGTTATGATGGCTATGAGTTTGTAAACTACACTCCCAATAATCACCAATGCAAACTAAAAAGCAACTTTATACGCAATGTCTGTGAAGACGCCTTCCAACGCCTTTGGATCGTCTCCGAAGGGGGAACGGATATTATTGACTTATCTACTTTAAAACCGATTATCCCCCATGACCCGAAAGGGATACTTCCAAAGATACTGGAACTACCGGCTACCCGTATCATGAAAGATACGCAAGGCTGTATCTGGCTTCATTGCGACAACGCCCTTCACCGTATCGAATTCAATGACAAAGGGGAAGTGCAAATCCTGTCTACACTCAGCCCTGTCTATCTGAATGGTCCGGACATTGCTCTGAAAGACATTGACGAGGATGGGAAAATATGGATGGGAAACAATGGAGAAATACGAAAAGTGGCATTAAGTCCGCAAAAGAGACTGGTAACCACTCCCATAGCCGACTGCCTGAAGTTCGAAGCGGGAACTTATATTTCGGATTTCCTCAGCAAAGAGAATGAAGTCTGGATCTCCAGTGACCGCGGACTATTCCGCTATAATAAAACTGGAAATGTGATAAAACGATATGAGCATGATTCCGGCAATCCCTATTCCCTGTCGCAAAATTATCTGACAAATTTAGCTATCACCGATGACAAACAATTAATCGTCGCGACACTACGTGGCATTAATATCTATAACCCGATGACGGATAATTTTGAACGTATAGCCTGTGACCTTCCAAATGGCGGCACCAATCTGCTGAACAGTAACTTTATTAATTGCATATTGACTGATGGAGAACATATCTGGTTCGGTACGGAAACCGGAGGTATCAATCTGTTGAATCCACGGCAACTATCGATACGGAGCTACCGGCATGACAAGGAAAATCCGTCAAGTTTATCCTATAATCCTGTTAATGCAATTTATGAAGATGTATACGGAACCTTATGGGTAGGGACAGTAGAAGGCGGACTGAACAGAAAAGAACGGAACAGCGAAGATTTCACCCATTATACACGTGAACACGGAGGACTGAGTCACAACTCCGTCAGTGCCCTGACTGCCGATACCGACAATCACTTATGGATAGGTACATGGGGAGGAGGTCTCAATCTGCTTGATCTGAAAGCTCCCCGACAGATACTGGAGGTAATTTCCTCACAGACCGGCGGAGGCTTTCCGATTAACTTTATCGGAGTATTGAATTATGACCCTATTAATGAAGGTATATGGATAGGCGCCAATCAAGGACTCTATTTTTATGATCCGGTAAAAAAGGAAATAACTGCTCCGTTACCGGATAAGGCTGCTGAAAATATTCATGGCTGTATCGGTTCCATTATTGATAAGGAGGGTAAACTTTGGGTCGGTTGTCTGGAAGGGGTTTATATCATCGATCTGCATTCCCGTTCCTCTAAAGGAGAATTCCAGTACAGGCACCTGAACTACAAACTGGACGATCCGTCCTCCCGCCTGATTGAGAAAATAACCTGTTTTTATCAAGGTAAGGACGGTACTTTATGGCTGGGCAGTAACGGATATGGCATTTATCAACGAAAAATCGATGCTCAAGGAAAAGAACAGTTTATCTCTTATAGCACAGCGCAAGGATTACCGAACAACAGTATTCGGGGAATACTGGAAGATAACAACGGTAACTTATGGATCAGTACCAATAATGGACTCTCCTGTTATCATCAGGCAGAGAATCGTTTCATTAACTATACCATACAGGATGGTCTGATTGACACACAGTTTTATTGGAACGCCTCATGCGGTTCTTCTCATGACTTACTCTATTTCGGCAGTGTAGGCGGATTGGTTGCAATCGAAAGTAATCGTCCGGCGATGTCTCTTCCAGCTGCCAAAGTACGTTTCACCCGCCTGCGGATAGGTAATGAAGAAATATTGCCGGGCAGCGAATACTTGTCGGAAGATATTGCCATAACGACGGAACTGAAACTGCATGAAAAAGAGAAATCTTTCTCACTCGAATTTGCAGCGCTCAACTTTGAATCAAACAATACAGCCATATACAGTTATCGTCTGGTCGGTTTTGACGATAAATGGGTACAGGTTCCGGGCAACCGTCGTTTCGCCAGTTATACGAATTTACCTCCCGGTTCATATACTCTACAGGTCAGATACACTCCTGATGGTGAGAACGAGGGAGAAAACATAACGGAACTGAAGATTACGATTGTACCTTATTTCTATAAGACTGTATGGTTTATTCTATTCATCATCGTATTGTTATCTGTCAGTGTATGGCAATTCTATCAATGGCGCATCCGTAATCTGAAACGGCAGAAAGAATATCTGCACCGCACGGTAGAAGAACGTACTCATGAACTGGAACAGCAAAAGCATCTGTTAGAAAATCAAACGGATGAGCTGTCACGCCAAAACCAGATGCTGATTCAGCAGAATGAGAAAATCACGAGGCAGAAGGCACAACTGATTCGTATGTCCCGTAAAGTGCAGGAATTGACGCTTGACAAGATTTCATTCTTTACGAATATTACCCACGAATTCCGCACACCGATTACCCTCATTATCGGTCCTATCGAACGTGCGTTGAAATTAAGCTACAATCCGCAAGTCATTGAGCAATTGAACTTCGTGGAACGCAATTCCAAATATCTATTGTCTCTCGTCAATCAGTTGATGGATTTCCGGAAGGTAGAGTCCGGCAAACTGGAGATTGTGAAGACTCGGGGAAATTTTCTGAAATTTATCGATTCACTGATCACTCCGTTTGAAGTATTCGCCCAAGAGCGGAACATTGTGCTCAAACGCTATTACCGGATGGAAATGCCGGAGATCTTGTACGATGAGGAAGCAATGCGTAAGGTGGTCACCAATCTGTTGAGTAACGCTATCAAGTTTACTCCTAACGGAGGAACTGTGTCTCTCTACCTATCTGCTCTTTTCGCCAAAAACAGTGAAAAAGAGACTCTGTATATTTGCGTCAAGGACAGTGGTTCGGGCATCCCTGAGGAAGACCTCAATCGGATTTTCAACCGTTTCTACCAGTCGCAGAATCAAGTGAAATATCCGGTATACGGACAAGCAGGAACAGGCATCGGTTTATACCTCTGCAAACGGATTGTTCAAATGCACGGCGGAGAGATCAAAGCATTCAATAACCGTCATGCGGGATGCTCTTTCCGCATCCTCCTCCCCTTGCAACGAAATGAAAGGAAAGACGAAAAGACAATCATTATTGATCACAACGATTCGTCCGCAATTCCTGTTCAGGATTCCGGCTCTCCAAAAGAGAAAGAGGCTTTAAGTATACTGGTTGTGGAGGATAATGCTGATATGCGGGGATATATCCGGTCTATTCTTCGTGAACAGTATCATGTACTGGAAGCTGCAAATGGCGAAGAAGCATTACATATACTTAATAGTAATCCAATAGACTTTATTATCAGTGATTTGATGATGCCCGTCATGGACGGAATCGAGCTGTCCCGAAGGGTAAAGGAGACATTTGCCATTTCGCATATTCCTTTCCTGATGCTGACCGCCAAAACCTCACAAGAAGCCCGACTGGAAAGCTATCGTATGGGAGTGGACGAATATCTGCTGAAACCTTTTGATGAAACATTATTATTGGCCCGTATTCAGAATATTCTGGAGAACCGGAAACGATATCAACGTAAATTTACGCTTGATATGGACGTGGACGTACTTAATATGGAAGAAGAATCCGGTGATAAGAAGTTCCTCAATCAAGTAATGGAAGTTATCAAAGAGAACTACAAGAACTCCTATTTTGAAGTCAGCGATTTTTGTGAAGCCGTCGGAGTAAGCAAAAGCCTGCTGAACAAAAAACTGCAAAACTTAATCGGTCAGTCCGCCGGACAGTTCATCCGGAATTACAGACTGAACATCGCACGGGAATTGATTCTGAAGAATCGGGAAACGAAGAATATGAATATAGCGGAAGTTGCCTACGAAGTAGGATTCAATGATCCCAAATATTTTACAAGATGCTTCACGAAACATTTCAATGTGACACCAAGCGCACTGCTGAATAACGAAGAATAACTGATATAAGGGTTGCTATTATGAAACAATGATAGCAGCCCTTCGTCTTAAAATGAGCTCATTTTAAGAGACATCCGTCCAAGATTATACTCAAAGTGTAAAAAAGACACTTATATAACCGTTTATCCACCTCGAAAATTCATTTGTCCACCTTTAATATACTCATCGGTTGTATTTTTGCGACACTACAACGAGTAGAATTATTGTTGAACCATTAATATCAATATCTATGAAGACAAGGAAATGGCCGTTACTACTTATGGCAATTCTTACCGTTCTCAGCATGAGTTCTTGTCAGGATTGGGGAGAAGCCGATCCACCGGCAGGAAATCAAAAACTTCCGGCAAAGCCGGATACCTCCGCTAAATTAATAGCTGAATTTACATTTGACGAAGATTTCAACTCTACTGCCACCGAAGGCGAAACACCTGTATCGGGGGAAGGTTTTGCATACAGTGCAGATCAGGAGATTCCGGAAATCGTACAGGATGATGAAAGAGAAAGTGGAGTTATGCACGCCAACGGCGGATACCTCCGCATTCCCAACCCTCTTATCGGTGCAGATATCCAGACAGGAGTCTCATTTAGTTTCTTCGTAAAATCTACTAAAACAGACCATACAGGCGCACTGATCTCATTCAGTGACGGAACAAACAAACTGTATTTCACTGCAAATGCTTTTTTGAGCTATACCGGCACAGGAGGCTATCTGGACGTAAATGATCCGGAAGTCAGTGTAACGAACGCAATGCCTTACGGGACATGGCATTATGTTGCCTTGACTTTCACAGAGAAAGGATACGCCATTTATATCGATGGCACCAAGAAATACGATACCAACAACCATGCCAGCATCAGTTCCGGAAAGACAAGGGCTGTGAGCGTAGGTGACTTCGATTATTCCAATATGATCGATTTATTGTCATCTGCGACCTATATATATTTAGGCTATGGTTCGGATACGGAAACAGCCGAAGCCTATTATGATGATCTGAAGATCTGGACAAATACTTTCTCGGACAGCGATGCTCAGGGACCGAATATCGGTGGCGGAATACATGTGCCCGATCCTGTTTATAAAGCTACTTTCGAAACGACTACCGGACTACAGATCATTGGCGGTGGCAGCTTTGTTACAGATGATAATAGCGCCTTCGGAACCGTATTCAAGAATATCCCCGGAGGAATGCGTCAGAATTACTTGTTGCTTCCGGAAGATGTAATGTCACATTCTGCCGAAACGAAAGAAATGTCTATCGGTATGTGGGTGAATGCGAAGGATGCCGGAATCTCATCCACTTATATGTGGTCACCATTATTCAGTGCTCACGGGCAGGCACCGGGCATAGCGGGTACTGCCAATACAGACAACTGGCCTATGTTTGCATTGTATGTAAGAGGAACATTACAACTGAATAATGCCGGATGGTGCAACTTTGATGATGCACAGAATGTAAATGGTACCAATGCTCTATATCATGACGCCACTGACTGGTTAGCCGATCACGGGTGGCATTACTATACAGTAACTCTCACCGCTACTTCTGCCAAAGTATATATGGATGGCGAACTGAAGAACGAATGGCAGGTGGCAGGTACCGGAGATAATAATACAATTGAAGGTGCATTCATTTATGGTGCCAACTACAAATACATCACTTTAGGCGGAAATCAGGCGTTCGACTGGGGCGATCCCGATCCGGGATTCATGTTTGACGACTTCGCAGTCTATAACAAAGAATTGTCTCCGGAACAGATCAAACAAATTATGGAAGACAAGACATTGGCTCTACCAACTCCTGTCTACATCAATACCTTTGAAGAAGGAGCCGGAGATGCAAAAATCGTAGGTTCGGGCAAAATAGTTTCAGTGGAAGACAAAGGGTTCGGACAGATATTCCAGAATGTAGCCGGTTCTAAAGGCACTAATTATCTGATGTTGCCTCAGGATGCTCTTTCTCACTCTGTAGAATCTCAAGAAGTGAGTATCAGTGTATGGGTGAATGCCAAGAATGCAGGAGGGTCGGATGATTACCGTTATTCACCGCTTTTCACGGCATACGGAAATGAGCCGTCAGCAGGATCAGAGAATATATGGCCATTGTTTGTCCTGCAATCCCGCGGTCTCGCCCAGATAAACTGTAACGGATGGACAGACTTCACCGCCGCACAGAACGAGAAAGGTGTCAACACCGTTTATTGCTCGGAATATGCAGCAGATGGAATCGTTTGTGAGGAAGACTGGCTGAAGGATCATGAATGGCATCTTTACACAGCCGTTCTCACGTCTACCACCTGTAAAATCTACATTGACGGAGAAGTCGCCAACTCATGGACAGTCTCGGGCAGCGGTGACGGCAATACCATCTCCGGAATATTCACCAACGGTGCAGATTTGAAATACATCTCATTGGGCGGAAACCAGGCATGGACATGGGCTGACCCTGATCCCGGATTTATGTTCGACGACATCGCTATCTACAACAAAGCACTGACAATCGATGAGATACAGGCTATTATGAAAAAGAAAAAGAATTAAACCTTAAAGTTTAGTATACATGAAGAATTTTATACTGATACTCTGCCTCGCCACATTCAGCCAATGGGTGTATGCGCAGAACAAGCAGATCACCGGACGGGTAGTTGATACCAAAGGCGAAGCCGCCATTGGTGCAAGCATACTTGAAAAAGGAACTACAAACGGAACCATTACCGACTTTGACGGTAACTTCAAACTGACGGTCGGACCGAAAGCCGTGTTACAAATCAGTTATATCGGCTATAAGACACAGGAAATTCCTGTAGCCAACAAGACGAAACTGAATATCACCATGGAGGAAGACACGGAAGTGCTGGATGAAGTCGTAGTGGTCGGTTACGGTGCGCAGAAGAAAGAGAGTGTGGTAGGTGCCATCTCACAGGTTTCTTCCAAAGAACTGTTGAAATCTCCGGCAGCCAACATTTCACAGGCGATTGCCGGTAAGATTTCGGGTGTAATCACTTCTCAGACTTCCGGTGCGCCAGGGTCTGATGATATGAAAATTTATATCCGTGGCCGTGCTTCTTTCGCAGGAGACAACCAACCGTTGATTCTGGTAGACGGCGTAGAACGTGAGTTCTCACAGATTGCTCCGGATGATATCGAATCGATCTCTACGTTGAAAGATGCTTCCGCTACTGCCGTATATGGTGTACGTGGTGCAAACGGTGTGATGCTGATTACAACGAAGCGTGGTAAGGAACAGAAACCGACCGTCAGCCTGACCGCCAACTGGCAAATACAGTCCCCTACCCGCCAGGATACTTATCTGGATTCTTACAATTCGGTTGTATTGCTGGAAGAAGCGCTGGCTAACGACGGACTGCCTTCTCAATATTCGGCATCCGACATCGAAATGTATAAAAGAGCCTCAGCCGGACAACTTAGCGGAATCGATGCCCTCCTCTACCCGAATGTAGACTGGTATGACACCGTTTTGCGAAACAGTGCACCGGCACAACGCTACAACGTCAATATACAGGGCGGTACCAAACGCATGCGTTACTTTACTTCCGCCGAATATTATAACCAACAGGGATTGTTCAAGGAATTCAGTCAGGACGAATACGGAAACAAGTCGAACTCCAGCTTCAAACGTTTCGCTTTCCGTGCCAACCTCGACTTCCTGATGACCAAAGACCTGACTCTTTCCGTCAACTTCGGGACACGTTTCGAAGAACGCAGAGGCCCGAACTCAAATGAATCGAGAGACGGAACTTACAGTCAGGCATTTTATGAAATGAATCATACGCCGGGATGGTTGTTTCCGGTATCCTATACCGTAGGTGAAGGTGAAGACCAAAAGACATTGTACAGCGGCAGCTCACAATACCAGAATAATATCGTGGCACGTTTCGCCAAAGCCGGTTTCTACCGCTCCACCAATACGATCAATGAAACAAATTTCATTGTAGATTATAAGATGGACTGGCTCACCAAAGGGCTGGCAGCAAAAGGAATGGTATCTTTCGACTACGACGCTTACTATAGGCGTGCTTTCAGTGCCGACTTTGCCACTTATGAGTTGAATGACCGTACTAACTATAATTCGATAGACGCCTATACCCAGTTCAATACGGACACGGAACTTGCTTATCTGGGCAATGATCAGACTACAACTTATAAACTTTACATGGAATTCCAGTTGAACTGGGCACGTAAATTCGGCAAACATGACATTACCGCTATGGCACTGTACAACCAGAATGACTACCGTTATCAGGCAGACCTTGCCGAACGTTACCAAGGACTGGTAGGGCGTGCCACATACGGCTACGACGACCGTTATCTGGCAGAAGTCAACTTCGGCTATAACGGTTCGGAAAACTTCATGCGAGGCAGACGCTTCGGTTTCTTCCCTTCTTTCTCCGTAGGATGGAGAATCAGCAACGAAGCTTTCATGAAAGGAACGGAGGACTGGCTGAACAATCTGAAGATCCGTGCATCCTATGGTGAAGTAGGAAACGATGTATACAAAGTGAATGGCGTAAAACAACGTTTCCTGTATCAGGCAGTGTGGACACAGATAGCCAACGACTATCACTTCGGAACAACCGGATATACCGGTATCTATGAAAGCCAGTACCCTAACTATGCAGTGACTTGGGAGCGTGCTCACAAATACAACCTGGGACTGGAATTTGGTTTATGGAACGGACTGTTGAACGGTAATATCGACGTATTCTACGAAAAGAGAAACGATATCCTGACTCCTTACCTCACCCGTCCGCAATGGGTAGGCGTCAATATGGCTGCCGGCAATCTGGGAGAGACCAACAACAAGGGCTTCGAAATCGAACTGAAACATGCGAACCATATCGGAAAGGACTTTACCTATAATGCAAGTCTGACTTTCTCACACGCCCGCAATGAAATCCGGAACATGGACGAACCCGCCACAAAGACAGCTTATCGCAAACAGGAAGGTCATCCGATCAACCAATACTTCGGTCTGGTGTGCGATGGTTTTGTGACCCAAGCCGACTTGAACAATCCCGATTTTCCGGTTTCTACTTTCGGCAATGTACAGGTAGGCGACCTGAAATACCGTGATATGAACGGAGACGGATTTATCGATAGCCGTGATGAAACATTTATCGGCTATAGCGATGTTCCCGAAAACACTTACGCCTTGTCTCTGGGATGCGAATACAAAGGCATCGGATTCAGCATCATGTTTCAGGGAGTAGATCATGTTTCCAGATATTATGATGCGGAAGCAATGTACGCTTTCGTGAATGGCGGTAAGGTAAAAGAACATCATCTGAACCGCTGGAATCCCAACCAGTCGGAAGCATACAACCTTACCCATGCCAGTTATCCGCTGCTCCATTATGACAGCTACGGCGACCATAACCAGCGTAAAAACTCGTTCTTCCTGAAAAACGGTAACTTCCTTCGTCTGAAGAATATCGAACTAAGCTACTCGCTTCCGGCCCGATGGATCAGAAAAGTAGCCATGAACGAATGCCGCGTCTATGTAAATGCAAACAATCTCATCACGTGGGATAAACTGGATGGTCTTTGCGATCCGGAAAGTGAAGGTTCCAACCGTTACCCGATTATGAAGACAGTGAACTTTGGTGTAAACATTAAATTCTAACAGATATAAGACATGAAAAAGACAATCATATATACCGCCTTTTGGTTGGCAACCGCCGGAATCGCCCTGACTTCCTGTGAAGATATATTCGGTGGTTTTCTGGACAAACAGCCCAGCAACGAACTGACAGAAGAAGAAGTATTCAGCCAATGGACTACCACCCGCGAGTTCCATTTCGATACTTACAACTTCCTGCGCCACGGTGCCTGCCGCATCAACAACTCATGGATGGATGCAGCTACCGACTTAGCCGAAACCAGCTACGCCAGCGGCGGCACGCGTACAAGTTTCAACATCGGTAACTATTATGCCAGCGGTGCCGCCACTGAACTCACCGGCACATGGGAACACTATTACCGGGGTATCCGCAAATGCAATATGCTGTTAAAGAACATCGACGACGTGCCCAAAGCTACGGATGACTCGGAAGAAGCACACGCTACCTATGTGAAACAATACAAGGCGGAAGCTCATTTCCTCCGTGCTTATTTCTACTGGGAAATGTTTCTCCGCTACGGTCCCGTCCCCCTGGTTACAGATGTACTCGATCCGGACGGAGACTTGCTCAGCAACTATACCACCCGCCCTTCCTTGAAAGAATATGTAGTTGACTTCATTCTGAAAGAACTGAAAGATTGCGAAGAAGGATTGATGGATAAAGCTACTTCTGCCGAATCGGGCAACCCCGGACGTATCAGCCAGCCAATGGCACGTGCACTGTATTCACGTGTCATGCTCTACATGGCAAGCGACCGTTTCAGAAGTGAATCGGGTATCAGCTGGCAGCAAGCCGCCGATGCAGCGCAAAGCTTCATGACGGATTACGGAACACTCTACGGACTCTACACGACTGATACCGATCCGAAGACATGCTATACCAACGCCATCCTAAAGAACGCACATGACGAGAAAAATAATGAAACGATCTTCTGGCGTAATGATGTAGCTGTAGGATGGGGAGCGATCTATAACGATACGCCGGTAGGCGAAGGCGGCAACGGAGGTTTGTGCCCGTCACAGAATTTAGTGGATATGTACGATATGGCAAACGGACAGTCTCCTTTCAGCAGTTATGATGAAACCGGCGCCCCTGTTTATAATGGAACAGCCACTCCGGCCATCAACAATGCCAGCGGATACAAGAGCAATGATCCTTACAGCAACCGTGACCCGCGTCTGGCGGCTACCGTGCTCTATAACGGTGTGAACTGGGGTAATGGCATCATTAATGTACTCAAAGGACAACGGGATAACCCGCAAGGAAATGCCAATGCAACGCCGACCGGATACTATACCCGCAAGTATATTCCGGAAGTGATCCTGAACAATAACCATACCGGCAGCAACTACCGTAACTGGATTATCATCCGCTATGCGGAAATCTTATTGAACTACGCAGAAGCCTTGAATGAAGCTGGCGGGTCACGTGCGGACGTACTGAATGCCATCCAGCCTCTCCGCGACCGTGTAGGGATGACTGCCAAACTCACAGACCGCAGCGATCTTCAGACCATTGCCGACCGCCGTAACTTCATCCGCAAGGAACGTACCGTCGAACTCGCTTTTGAAGATCATCGCGCATGGGACGTACGTCGCTGGAATGTAGCGGAAAAAGCATTGGCACGTCCTATCTACGGAATGGAGGTTACCAAGGAAAACGGAAAGTTTGTCTATACACGTAAAGTTGCCCAGAACCGGGTATTTACGGAGAAAATGTATCTCTACCCGATACCGGAAGGAGAAGTATGGAAAACGAATATCGAAAACAACCCGGGTTGGAACAATTAACTGAATGAATATGCAACCGATGAAATTAAATAACATACAGACAGGATTCAAAAGAATCCTGCTCACCGTAGCCACAGTTTTCATGCTGGGCAACGGATGGGCGCAAGATGCTAAAGTCCTGAAAGGACGAATCGTAAATGCAGAGGGTGAACCTATCGCAGGTGCGGTGGTCAACGTAGCGGAAGCAAGCCGCATCGCACTCTCGGACAAGGACGGTTTCTTCACTTTGAAGAATGTAAAACCTGCCGACGAGCTTTATGTAAGCAGCGTAGGTTATCTGCCGACAACGGCCATTGCCGACTTCGAAGAGAATTTCAAGATTGTCATGGATGCCGACCTGGATGAATATGCTCATACAACTCCGCTTCCTTTCAACCGCAAACCCAAGAAGTTTGTGACAGAGTCCACCTCCATCGTCACCGGAGAAGAACTGGAAAAACATCCGGTAACCGTTTTGCAGAATGCGTTTACCTCCACTGTCACCGGTGTAGAGACGTATGAGGCGCAATCCGAACCGGGATGGAGTGAAACGGCTATGTATATCCGTGGCATCCGTACCATGAATGCCAGCGCACGCAGTCCGCTGATCATCGTTGACAATGTGGAACGTGACCTCTCATTCCTCGATGCCTACCCTATTGAATCGATTACGATATTGAAGGATGCCGCCGCCACCGCTATCTATGGAATGCGTGGAGCCAACGGTGCAGTACTCGTAACGACCAAACGCGGAGAAACCGGTAAGACTAAAATCAACTTCACACAAGAAGTCGGCTTCCAGACTATTGCCGGAATTCCCGAAAGCCAGAATTCTTATAACTATGCGCTGAGCCGTAATCAGGCACGATACCTGGACGGATTAAGTCCCGAATATTCCGATGAAGACCTGGAATACTACCGTCGTGTCTGCAACGGTGAGCAGTTGGAAGGAATGGCCAAATACAAATACTTCAATACGAACTGGCACGACACCATGCTGCGGGATGCAGCTCCGCAATACCGTACCAACCTGTCTGTCAGCGGTGGTAATGCACGTGCACGCTACTATGTCTCCTTCTCTTATCTCCGCCAGGAAGGTTTGTTCGACACCAAATGGACGGAATGGAACGAAGGATACAGCACACAGGAAGTATTGAACCGTTACAACCTGCGTTCGAACATCGACATCGATGTAAACAAGTTTCTGAATGTATCGATGGACTTGGGCGGACGTATCGACAATATCTCCCAACCGGGCATTGACGTATGGAACCTCTTTACCTGGGGAGCCGGCGAAAATCTTCCGGTGTATCCCGTATTCTGCCCAAACGGTGAATTCTTTATGCCAACCAGCAGCGACAGTAAAAACGGTGCCGCACAAATCGCCGGACGTGGTGTGGAACAGAACCGCCGCCGTAACCTCTATACAACCGTAACGGCTACCGGAAACCTGGATGCCCTCGTTCCCGGACTGAAAGCCAAGATGACGTTCAGTTTCGACTCTTACGAAACATTCCAGAAGGTGCAGCAAGCCGATGTCAATGTCTACTACTATAACTATATGGCTGATGTCAACGACCCGTCGGAATATACATACCAACGCATGAGAACGTACAAAGCATTGCCCAATGCCACCACTTCTCCACGTGACTATTACTATAATCTCAATATGAACGGCGGACTGGCATACGAACATACATTCGGCAAACATGCCGTCAATGCCCAGGCTTTTATCCGTACTTATCAGAATGTAGTACGCGGACAGGAATCATCCAACCGCTACCTCTCTTATAATGCACAGGCTACCTATGTATATAACAACCGGTATATCCTTTCCGGTAATATCTCCCGCATGGGCAGTGATAATTATGCCGACGGCGAACGCTTCGGAACATTCCCCGGCGGTTCCGTGGGATGGGTACTTTCCGAAGAATCATGGCTGAAGAACTCGTTCGTGAATCTCCTGAAACTCCGTGCTTCTTACGGACGGGCGGGACAAGCTGTGACAGGCGTCAGCCGCTACCCGTACCAAGGTACATTCACCGAAGGAGGCGGATATAATTTCGGTACTTCCCAATCTTACACGGAAGGTGTATATGAATCGACAGCCGGCAACAAGAATATCAAATGGGAAATCTCGGATATGGCAAACTTCGGCGTTGACTTCGACTTGTGGAACAAGAAAATCTACGGTTCTGTGGACTTCTTCAAGGAATGGCGTTCCAATATTCTGGTATCCCGTTCCACCGTGCCCGGCTTATTCGGTGTAAACGCTCCGCAAGACTCTTACGGCAAGGCCGAAACGAAAGGTTTTGAGATCACTTTAGGACATAGCAACCGGATCGGTGATTTTGAATACTATATCGACGGTATGCTGACTTTCAACACCAACAAAATCACCGAAATGGATGAACTGACTCCCGATTACGCTTATCAGGCAAGAACCGGCAACCGTATCGATCAGAGCCAGCTCCTGATCTGGAAACAATGGGCCAGTAATCCCGACCTGATTCCGGAGTCGTATGAAGATGCCGTTGCCAATCCTCAGAAATATCCGTGGAACGCTGCCGGTAAATACAAGCTCGGCAATGCCGTATTCCAGGATACGAACGGCGACCGTAAAATAGACAGCTACGACAAAGTACCGACCGGATACACGAATATTCCGGAATTAATCCCGACCATCCGTTTAGGTTTCAGTTGGAAAGGTTTCGACGCACGTGCCGTGCTGACGGCTTATCTGAACCGCACCGTTCCCTGTCGCGAGAATATGGACTATGGTTTCGGCTGGGGAGGTACTTCCACTCATGAAATCACCAACACATGGGGATATTATACCGATGATCCGACAGACCCGCGCAATATCAACGCCAAATATCCGCGTTTGTCTACTTCCTTCAGTGACCTCGACCGGAACTATCCTTACAATGAGTCTACCATCTGGGTAGTCAATGGAGATTTCCTTTCATTGCGCAATGTGGAAGTCGGCTACTCGCTTCCTGCACGATTGATTTCTAAAGTCAATATGACGAAATGCCGTCTTTACTTCAGCGGCTACAACCTGTGCAACTGGAGCCATCTGCCTAAAGGCTTTGATCCGGAAAACCCGACCAACTATATCTGGGCATATCCCAAGACACGTTCATTTACGTTCGGTGTGAATATCGGATTCTAATCATTCAATAAAACAGCAAAGAATTATGAAAAGAATATCAACTTATATAGTTACTCTGGTCCTCGCACTCGCAGGCAGTTCGTGCAGCGACTACCTCGACAAAGAGTACGATGCCTCCTTATCTGAAAAGAAAGTGTTCAATAACCAGAACCTGACACGCGAGTTCCTCGCCAACATCTACACGAATCTGCCGGACGGACTGGCGCCACTGTCGGACGACCAGTTCACAGGTGCTTCACGTGACTGTATGACGGATAATGCAGTGACCTGCTGGGGACTTCATTATTATACAAAGATCGGCAGCGACGGATACACCGCCGGCGACCATCCCCTGCTGGGCTTCTGGAACACCGACTTATACGGGATTCGGAAATGTAATATGTTTCTGAAGAACGCCAAGGCATCCGTAGTAGGAAATACGGAGAAAGACGGCGACGACAACCGCCTTTACGACCGTTACTGCGCAGAAGCCAGACTGCTTCGCGCTATCTTCCATTTCGACTTAATCTGCTGGTTCGGCGCTGCCCCTGTCATTGCGGAAGATGAATCCGGCGAACCGATCATCTTCGACTTGTCCGATCCTTCGGCAATGAACATGTTCCGTACTCCCGCTGCCGAAGCACTTGAATGGGTAGCCGACCAATGCGACCAGATCAAAAACCAGCTCCCTTTCCGCTACAGCGATGAAGCATCCAACTGGGGACGTGTCAACGGAGCCGCCGCTTATGCTTTAAAGGCAAGAGCCCTGCTCTACCGTGCTTCCAAACTGAACAATCCGGACGGCAACACCGCATACTGGGCGAATGCGGCGCAGGCAGCAGCCGACTTCATCACTCAGAATAACAAGCAAAGTTACCCTTACCGACTGTACAATACGGGAAATCCGGAGAATGACTATTACGAATGTTTCACGACCAATCCGGTATACAACAATGAAATTATCCTTGCACGCTCTGTATGGAATACCAATCAGGTAGAAAAAGTATTCCTGCCGGTAGGCTTTACCGGTTCTTTCTCCGGAAACGGACGTACCAACCCGACACAGAATCTGGTGGACGCTTACGAAATGAGCAACGGCAAACGGATCGATGAGAACGGCAGTACCTACGATGCCGCCAATCCGTATAAAGACCGTGACCCGCGTCTGGCACAAACCATCTTCTATCAAGGCATGATGTGGGGACGTGCCGACAAAGAAGAAAGACGTGCCATCGATGTACGCTACAACTCGGATGCGGACAAAGGAGTGGATTACACCTCAGCCATGGGAGGCACCTACACCGGATACTATCTGAAAAAGTTCGTGAATAACATTTCCTGCAAAGAACCGGCCACCTATCCTCACGCATGGATGATTTTCCGTTATGGCGAAATTCTGCTGAATGCCGCCGAAGCCTATAATGAAGCGGAAGGTCCTGCCAAGGCATACAGTTACATCAATGAGGTACGCGCCCGTGCCGGTATGCCGGCCTACGCAGATATGTCGCAAAGTGAACTCCGCGAACGTATCCGCAACGAAAGACGCATCGAACTGGCTTTCGAAGATCATCGTTTCTTCGATGTACGCCGCTGGAAACTATATGACAATGTAACCTCTACGGGAGAAACTGGAAAGCCCCGTTACAACCAGTTGCTGAATCTTTATGGAGTGAAAGTGACCGGCAGCGCAGATACTCCCTCCTATACCTTCGGACTGGCAGAAACGGTCAATTCACGCACGTTTGTCAATCCCAAGAGTTATTACTTCCCGATACCTGCCAACGAAGTGAAACGGGCACCCAATCTGGGACAGAATCCGGGATGGGACACCGGAAGTGCTTCTAACGAATAAACATCAAAACGATCTAAAAAAAGAAAGACTGAGATATGAAATACTTAAAGACCATCTATCTTCTACTCTGTTGCATGCTCGCCCTGGCAGCGTGCAGCGACGACGATGAAAACTCCGCATCAGGAGCTTTAAGCATCACAACGCCGGCATATACGAATGTGGGTTACAACAAAGTTACCTTATCCGCCAATATCAGCGGAACGGAAGGAGTGAATATCGTCAAACGGGGATTCTGTTACGGCACGGCATCCCATCCGGACATTTATGACACGACCTCCGAAGTCAGAGGATCGGAAATCAGTACGACCCTGACCGGCCTGACTCCACAAACAAGGTACTACGTAAGAGCCTTTGTCACCCTTTACAACGAAAAGCCCAGATACTCGGAGGAAACTTCTTTCACGACTCCCGCCGAGACATTGAGCGATGAACTGGCAGCGTACGAAGCACCCACGTATGTAGACGACTACACAAGTTTCTCAGCCTGGAGCAACCGTTATGACTGGAACCTTGCCAACGTACACGACCCTACGGTAATGAAAGCCGATGACGGATATTACTATATGTATCAGACAGACGCTTCTTACGGCAACGCGCACAGCGGAAACGGACACTTCCACGCACGGCGTTCCAAAGACCTCGTCAACTGGGAGTACCTGGGAGCAACCATGAGTGAAACGCCCCCGACATGGATCAAAGAAAAGCTGAATGCCTACCGTCAGGAGATGGGACTGGAACCGATCGACAATCCGTCTTACGGATACTGGGCACCTGTTGCACGCAAGGTATCGAGCGGAAAATACCGCATGTATTATTCCATTGTAATCACGAACTACATCCAAACCGGAAAACCGGAGATTGAGAACAACGGCAACTTTGACGGTTCATGGACCGAACGCGCATTTATCGGACTGATGGAAACTTCCGATCCGGCAAGTAATATATGGGAAGACAAAGGATTCGTTGTCTGCTCTGCCAGCGATAAGGGAAAGACGGATTATGGGCGCAGCAGCATCAATAACTGGGAAGGGTATTTTAAAATCAATGCGATCGACCCTACTTATATAATAACGGAAAATGGCGAACACTGGCTGATCTATGGTTCATGGCACAGCGGTATCGCTGCCCTACAGGTAAATCCGGAAGACGGCAAGCCGCTGAATGCTTTGGGAAATCCCTGGGACATCACGGGGGAAGACAATTCGGGTTATGGAAAGATAATCGCCACACGTGGCACCAGCCGCTGGCAGGCATCCGAAGGTCCCGAAGTGATCTATCGTGACGGTTATTACTACCTGTTTCTGGCTTACGGTTCACTGTCGGTAGAATACAATACACGTGTCTGCCGTTCCAGAAACATCGACGGCCCTTATGTAGACATACACGGAAATTCCGCTATGGGAAGCGCGCAACTATATCCGATACTGACTGCTCCTTACCGGTTCGACAACAGCTACGGCTGGGTAGGAATTTCCCATTGCGGCATCTTCGATGACGGAGCCGGTAACTGGTTCTATACTTCACAAGGACGTTTCCCCGTGAACGTAGGCGGCAATGAATACTCCAACGCCATCATGATGGGACATGTACGCAGCATCCGCTGGGATGCCAACGGCTGGCCTCTCGTTATGCCCGAACGTTACGGAGCCGTTCCGCAAGCGCCTATCACGGAAAATGAAATAGCCGGAGACTGGGAACATCTGGCATTGACCAACAGTACGGGCACCCAACGAACGTCCGAAACGATGACTTATGATCTCGGTACGCATAAGATAACTTCCGGCAGCTGGAAGAATGCTACATGGACATTTGATGCAGCGACTCAGACCATCACGACAAGCGCCGGAGTAGTACTCTACCTGCAACGTGAAGTCGACTGGGAAGCCAGTCCGCGGACACATACGATTGTGTATGCGGCCCAGGGTAATCAAAAGACATATTGGGGGAAGAAACTCCAATAACCCTCTATAGAAAAATAAATATGTGTTTTGCTGTCACCGTCACAAAGCAGAGCATAACTCACTTATAATGAAGAAGTAAAGCAGTGACAGCAACTAGTGACAGCACTGTGATGGCAATTTTTGCTGTCACAGTGCTGCTATATCTACCGGACTTTGCCGACGGTCATGCGTAGGTCCATTCGTTTCCATATGCCGGAACCAACGGTTCCAAGCGGATGAAACTCTAGTTTCAAGCAGAGGAAACTTTAGTTTCAAACTGAAGAAACTTTAGTTTCAAGCTGGTGAAACTCTGGTTCCAAGCCCCAGAAACTATCCAGCTCTATATAGAAAGAGAAAATGCAATATAACGATCCCGCTCCGAAGACAGGAACATGCGATAGTTTTATACGTAACAGTAAAGTTCTTATCCTTTTATGTTGCACAACATATAAGAGTGTATTTGATACACCAAACAAAAGTGTTACTTTTACACCCAAAATAAGATAAGCATCTCATTTACATTAAAAATAAAACCATGAAAAAACATTTTCTACTTGCAGGAATTGCCGCGCTGATGCTTGCCGCGTGCAATAACAAGCCGGCTTCCGAGCTGACTTTATCCGGTCTTGACCCGGCAAAATTTCAAACAGAAGTGAACAATGCCCAAACAGCTCTTTATACCTTAAAGAATAAGGCGGGTATGGAAGTATGCATCACTAACTTCGGCGGACGTATCGTGTCCATCATGGTGCCCGACAAGAACGGCAAGATGCAGGATGTAGTTTTAGGTTTTGACAGCATTGCTGATTATATTAATGTACCCAGTGATTTCGGTGCTTCTATCGGCCGTTACGCCAACCGCATCAACCAAGGGCGTTTTGTTCTGGACGGAGATACCATCCAACTGCCGCAAAACAACTTCGGCCACTGCCTGCACGGAGGCCCGAAAGGATGGCAATACCAAGTATACGAAGCCAACCTTATCAATCCGACAACACTGGAACTGACTCTTATCTCTCCGGACGGTGACGCGAATTTCCCCGGAAATGTGACTGCTAAAGTAACCTATCAACTGACAGATGACAACGCCATCGACATCAAGTACAGCGCTACTACCGACAAAAAGACAATCATCAACATGACCAACCACTCTTACTTCAATCTGGCTGGTGATCCGTCAAAAACATCGACAGACAACATCATGTATGTAAATGCAGATTACTATACTCCGGTAGACAGCACCTTCATGACAACCGGTGAGATCGCTCCGGTCAAAGATACTCCGATGGACTTCACTACTCCGAAAGCGGTAGGCAAAGATATCAACAACTACGACTTCGTCCAACTCAAGAACGGCAACGGATATGATCACAACTGGGTGCTCAACACCAAAGGTGACATCTCGCAGGTAGCTGCCAGACTGACGTCTCCCGAAACCGGAATCACATTGGAAGTATATACCAACGAACCGGGTATTCAGGTATACACAGGTAACTTCCTCGACGGAACCGTAAGCGGAAAGAAAGGCATCGTTTACAACCAACGTGCTTCTGTCTGCCTCGAAACACAACACTACCCCGACAGCCCCAACAAAGCCGACTGGCCGTCCGTTGTGCTGGAACCGGGACAAACGTACAACAGCGAATGTATCTTTAAATTCTCGACAGAGAAATAATATTAACTTATAAATCAAATTTATTGTGGAAGCATTAGATTGGCTAGTAATTGGAGTCTTCTTTTTGGCTCTGATAGGTATTATTGTTTGGGTAGTCAGACAAAAACAAAATGACTCGGCAGATTATTTCTTAGGCGGACGTGACGCAACATGGCTTGCGATCGGTGCCTCTATCTTCGCATCAAACATCGGTTCGGAACACTTGATCGGACTGGCGGGAGCAGGAGCTTCAAGCGGTATGGCGATGGCTCACTGGGAAATTCAGGGATGGATGATCCTGATTCTGGGATGGGTATTCGTACCTTTCTATTCACGAAGCATGGTATACACGATGCCGGAATTTCTGGAACGCCGTTACAATCCTCAGTCACGTACCATCTTATCGGTCATCTCACTGGTAAGTTATGTATTGACCAAGGTAGCAGTGACAGTATATGCCGGCGGACTGGTATTCCAGCAAGTATTCGGCATCAAGGAACTCTGGGGAATCGACTTCTTCTGGATTGCCGCCATCGGACTGGTAGTTCTCACTGCACTATATACGATCTTCGGTGGTATGAAATCGGTACTTTATACTTCTGTACTTCAGACTCCGATTCTTCTGTTAGGTTCGTTGATTATCCTTGTGCTCGGTTTCAAAGAACTGGGAGGCTGGGACGAAATGATGAGAGTGTGCGGTGCTGTGACGGTAAACGATTATGGTGACACCATGACCAATCTGATCCGCAGCAACGATGATGCGAACTTCCCTTGGCTGGGTGCACTTATCGGTTCTGCCATTATCGGTTTCTGGTACTGGTGTACTGACCAGTTCATCGTACAACGTGTACTTTCCGGAAAGAATGAAAAAGAGGCTCGTCGCGGTACTATCTTCGGCGCTTACCTGAAGCTGTTGCCTGTATTCCTGTTCCTGATTCCGGGTATGATTGCTTTCGCATTACATCAGAAATATATCGGTGCCGGTGGCGAAGGTTTCCTCCCGATGCTTGCCAATGGTACTGCCAACGCTGACGCCGCCTTCCCTACTCTGGTAGCTAAATTGCTTCCTGCCGGTGTGAAAGGTCTGGTAGTATGCGGTATCCTCGCTGCCTTGATGAGTTCGCTGGCTTCACTGTTCAACTCATCTGCCATGTTGTTTACAATCGATTTCTACAAACGCTTCCGTCCGGAGACTCCGGAAAAGAAACTGGTGGGTATTGGTCAGATAGCAACGGTAGTGATCGTAATCCTCGGTATTCTCTGGATTCCTATCATGCGTAGCGTAGGTGATGTACTTTATACTTATTTGCAGGACGTTCAGTCTGTATTGGCTCCGGGTATTGCCGCTGCCTTCCTGCTGGGTATCTGCTGGAAACGTACTTCCGCACAAGGTGGTATGTGGGGATTGATCGCCGGTATGATCATCGGTCTGACTCGTCTGGGTGCCAAAGTATATTACAGCAACGCAGGTGAAGTGGCAGATTCTACCTTCAAATATTTGTTCTACGATATGAACTGGCTGTTCTTCTGCGGATGGATGTTCCTGTTCTGTATCATCGTAGTCATCGTAGTCAGCCTTGCCACGGAAGCTCCGACAGCTGAAAAGATTCAGGGACTGGTATTCGGCACAGCTACTAAAGAACAAAAAGCGGCTACCCGTGCAAGCTGGGATCACTGGGATATCATTCATACAGTAATCATCCTTGCTATCACAGGTGCCTTCTACTGGTATTTCTGGTAATTAAATAAATTCATTCAAACGATGAAAAACTATTATAGTTCGAATCCTACCTTCTATCTCGGTATCGACTGCATCATCTTTGGTTTTAATGAAGGCGAAATAAGCCTGCTGCTGCTGAAGAGAAACTTCGAACCGGCAATGGGCGAATGGTCACTGATGGGAGGATTCGTGCAAAAAGACGAAAGCGTGGACGACGCTGCCAAACGTGTACTGGCTGAACTTACAGGTTTGGAAAACGTATACATGGAACAGGTGGGAGCCTTCGGCGCCATCGACCGCGATCCGGGCGAAAGGGTAGTTTCGATTGCCTACTATGCGCTGATCAACATCAATGAGTACGACCGCGAACTGGTTCAGAAGCACAATGCTTACTGGGTAAACATCAACGAACTCCCCGCACTGATTTTCGACCATCCGGAGATGGTCGATAAAGCACGGGAGATGATGAAACAGAAAGCATCTGTCGAGCCTATCGGATTCAATCTGTTGCCGAAGCTGTTCACACTGTCCCAACTGCAAAGTCTCTACGAAGCTATTTACGGCGAACCGATGGACAAACGGAATTTCCGCAAGCGTGTCGCAGAAATGGACTTTATCGAAAAGACGGATAAAATCGATAAACTGGGTTCCAAACGGGGTGCAGCCTTGTATAAATTCAACGGCAAAGCCTACCGCAAGGACCCGAAATTTAAATTATAATCAATATGCTGGAAGAACTGAAAGAAAAAGTATTTCATGCCAATCTCGAATTGGTAAAGCATGGATTAGTCATCTTTACATGGGGAAATGTTTCTGCCATCGACCGTGAAACGGGACTGGTAGTCATCAAACCCAGTGGAGTCAGTTATGATGATATGAAAGCGGAAGATATGGTAGTAGTGGACCTGGATGGCAAAGTCGTCGAAGGACGGCTGAAGCCATCCTCAGATACTCCTACTCACGTGGTACTCTACAAAGCATTCCCCGAAATCGGCGGAGTGGTGCATACCCACTCTACTTATGCTACCGCATGGGCGCAGGCCGGTTGTGATATCCCTAATATCGGAACAACTCACGCTGACTATTTCCATGATGCAATCCCCTGCACAGCGGATATGACGGAAGCTGAAGTAAAAGGTGCCTATGAACTGGAAACCGGAAACGTGATCGTAAAACGTTTCGAAGGCCTGAACCCTGTACATACACCGGGAGTATTGGTCAAGAATCATGGTCCTTTCTCTTGGGGAAAAGACGCACACGATGCCGTACACAATGCAGTAGTGATGGAACAAGTTGCCAAAATGGCAAGCATTGCTTATGCCGTGAATCCCAATTTAACAATGAACCCGCTGCTGGTAGAGAAACACTTCAGCCGCAAGCATGGTCCGAACGCTTACTACGGACAATAAAACGAGTAAAGATTATAAATTAAAAATTAAAACATTATGAATAACGTATTTGATCAGTATGAAGTATGGTTCGTAACAGGAGCACAGCTCTTGTACGGAGGTGATGCAGTAATCGCAGTAGACGCACACTCTAACGAAATGGTTAACGGTCTGAATGAATCGGGCAAACTTCCTGTTAAAGTAGTATACAAAGGAACGGCCAACTCTTCTAAAGAGGTGGAAGCTGTATTCAAAGCAGCCAACAACGATGACAAATGTGTAGGCGTCATCACTTGGATGCATACTTTCTCTCCTGCTAAAATGTGGATTCATGGTCTGCAACAATTAAAGAAACCATTGCTGCACCTGCATACTCAATTCAACAAGGAAATTCCTTGGGATACAATGGATATGGACTTTATGAATCTGAACCAGTCAGCTCACGGCGACCGCGAGTTCGGACATATCTGTACCCGTATGCGCATCCGTCGCAAAGTAGTGGTAGGCTACTGGAAAGAAGAAGAAACATTGCATAAGATTGCTGTCTGGATGCGTGTTTGCGCAGGTTGGGCTGACTCTCAGGATATGCTGATCATCCGTTTCGGCGATCAGATGAATAATGTAGCCGTAACCGATGGTGACAAGGTAGAAGCAGAACAACGCATGGGCTATCATGTAGATTATTGCCCGGCAAGCGAGCTGATGGAATATCACAAAGATATCAAAAATGCTGATGTAGATGCTTTGGTAGCTACTTACTTCAATGACTACGATCATGACGCTTCTCTGGAAGACAAATCAACCGAAGCTTATCAGAAAGTATGGAATGCTGCCAAAGCCGAGCTTGCTCTCCGTGCTATCCTCAAAGCGAAAGGCGCCAAAGGATTCACTACCAACTTTGACGATCTGGGTCAGACTGACGGTAGCTATTTCGATCAGATTCCGGGACTGGCTTCTCAACGCCTGATGGCAGAAGGCTACGGATTCGGTGCTGAAGGTGACTGGAAATCGGCTGCTCTTTATCGTACTGTATGGGTAATGAATCAGGGACTTCCGAAAGGCTGTTCATTCCTCGAAGACTATACACTGAACTTTGATGGTGCCAACAGTTCTATCCTACAGTCACATATGTTGGAGATCTGTCCGCTTATCGCAGCTAACAAGCCTCGTCTGGAAGTACACTTCCTCGGCATAGGTATCCGTAAGAGCCAGACTGCCCGCCTTGTGTTCACTTCAAAGACAGGAACAGGCTGCACCGCAACTGTAGTGGATATGGGTAACCGTTTCCGTCTGATCGTAAACGATGTAGAATGTATCGAACCGAAACCACTTCCGAAATTGCCGGTTGCTTCCGCACTCTGGATTCCGATGCCTAACCTCGAAGTAGGCGCAGGCGCATGGATTCTGGCCGGTGGAACTCACCACTCTTGCTTCTCATACGACTTGACAGCAGAATACTGGGAAGATTATGCAGAAATCGCAGGCATCGAAATGGTACATATCAATAAAGATACGACTATCAGCTGCTTCAAGAAAGAACTGCGCATGAATGAAGTATATTATATGCTGAACAAAGCGCTTTGCTAAAAACCAATCACTGAGTCCACTTAAAAAAATCGGTACCATCTCCATTGGTACCGACTTTTTAGTCACACACAATATGGATACTGGCGACTTTTAATTCAACCCGAATTAAAGACACTTCCGCCTTTTGAAAGCAGACTCAGTTTTTGTTCTCCACACTTATTGTTATACCTTAAAATATCGGTTTCCAACATGAAATTAGATGCAAAATCAACCATCGAGACAGGTAAAGCCATCCTTGGCATAGAACTCGGTTCTACACGAATAAAAGCTGTTCTGATTGACCAGGAAAACAAACCTATCGCTCAAGGCAGCCACACATGGGAAAATCAACTGGTCAACGGACTTTGGACTTACAGCATTGATGCCATCTGGTCCGGACTGCAAGATTGCTACGCCGACCTCCGCTCCAACGTGAAGAAATTATACGACACAGAGCTCGAAACACTGGCAGCCATCGGTGTCAGCGCCATGATGCATGGTTACATGCCTTTCAATGAAAAAGAAGAAACCCTCGTGCCTTTCCGCACTTGGAGAAATACCAATACAGGCCGTGCTGCGGCAGAATTATCCGAATTATTTGTCTATAACATCCCTTTGAGATGGAGCATTTCTCATTTGTACCAGGCTATTCTGGACAACGAAGCGCACGTCAAAGACATCAAGTTCCTGACAACTCTTGCAGGTTATGTACATTGGCAGATAACAGGCGAAAAGGTGTTGGGCATTGGTGACGCATCGGGTATGCTCCCCATAGATCCGACTACCAACAACTATTCCGCCGAAATGGTGGCCAAATTCAACAATCTGATTGCTTCGAAAGAATACAGTTGGAAACTGGAAGACATTCTGCCCAAAGTATTGTCGGCTGGTGAAAATGCCGGTGTCCTCACACCGGAAGGCTGTAAAAAACTCGATGCATCCGGTCATCTGAAGGCAGGAATACCGGTCTGCCCACCGGAAGGAGACGCAGGCACCGGCATGGTAGCAACCAACGCCGTCAAACAACGCACCGGCAACGTATCGGCAGGTACTTCTTCTTTCTCTATGATCGTATTGGAAAAAGAGTTGTCGAAGCCATACGAAATGATCGACATGGTCACCACTCCCGACGGAAGCCTCGTAGCCATGGTACATTGCAACAACTGTACTTCGGATCTTAACGCATGGGTCAACCTGTTCAAAGAATACCAGGAACTTCTGGGTATACCTGTAGATATGGATGAACTCTATGGCAAACTTTATAACATTGCCCTTACCGGTGATACCGATTGCGGTGGTCTCCTCTCCTACAACTACATTTCAGGCGAACCTGTTACGGGACTTGCCGAGGGAAGACCTTTGTTCGTACGTTCGGCCAATGACAAGTTCAACCTTGCAAACTTTATGCGGGCTCATTTGTACGCCTCAGTCGGAGTTCTCAAGATTGGCAACGACATCTTGTTCAACGAAGAAAAGATCAAAGTCGACAGAATCACAGGTCACGGAGGATTGTTCAGAACCAAAGGAGTCGGTCAAAGAGTACTTGCAGCAGCCATCAACTCGCCCATATCTGTTATGGAAACAGCCGGTGAAGGCGGTGCATGGGGAATTGCCCTGCTGGGTTCTTACCTGGTAAACAATAAAAAGGGTCAATCTCTTGCCGATTTCCTGGATGAAAGTGTATTTGTCAGCGATGCTGGTGTCGAGGTATCACCCACACCCGAAGATGTAGCCGGCTTCAACACATACATCGAAAGCTACAAGGCAGGTTTGCCTATAGAAGAAGCAGCTGTCAAATTCAAATAAGCGGCTTCACGGAGACCTTTCTCCCCCTTTCCCTGAATTTAGTATTAACATAAATATCCTCATTCCCTCTCCTTTTTGGAGGGGGTCAGGGGGAAGCTATTATCATGAAAACCACCTCGTTCATACTTGCCCTTATTATATCCATCTCCATCGGAAAAGCCCAGACGAACCATCAGGTCTCTTACTTTTCCCTTCAAGATGTGAAGTTATTAAGCAGTCCTTTTCTGCAAGCTCAACAGACTGATTTACATTATATCTTAGCTCTCGACCCGGACAGATTATCAGCTCCTTTCCTTCGCGAAGCCGGACTGACACCCAAAGCCCCAAGCTATACCAACTGGGAGAATACAGGACTGGACGGTCACATCGGCGGACATTACCTTTCCGCACTTTCCATGATGTATGCCGCCACCGGAGATACGGCGATATACCACCGTCTCAACTATATGCTCAACGAACTACACCGTGCACAGCAAGCTGTCGGCACAGGATTTATCGGAGGAACACCCGGTAGCCTCCAACTTTGGAAAGAAATCAAAGCAGGTGACATTCGTGCCGGAGGCTTCAGCTTAAACGGCAAATGGGTACCCCTCTATAATATACACAAAACGTATGCCGGACTGCGGGACGCTTACCTGTATGTCCACAGCGATCTGGCACGTCAGATGCTGATTGATCTCACCGACTGGATGATTGATATTACTTCCGGTCTTAGCGACAACCAAATGCAGGATATGCTCCGCAGTGAACACGGCGGCTTAAATGAAACGTTTGCGGATGTAGCGGAAATAACAGGCGATAAGAAATACCTGAAACTGGCACGCCGTTTCTCTCATAAAGTCATTCTCGACCCGCTTATCAAAAACGAAGACAGGTTAAACGGAATGCATGCCAACACACAAATTCCTAAAGTAATCGGATACAAACGGGTAGTCGAAGTTTCAAAGAATGACAAAGACTGGAATCATGCAGCAGAATGGGACCATGCAGCCCGTTTTTTCTGGAATACCGTAGTCAATCACCGTTCCGTGTGTATCGGCGGGAATAGCGTACGCGAACATTTTCATCCATCAGACAACTTCACGTCTATGCTGAATGACGTTCAGGGACCGGAGACTTGCAATACTTACAACATGCTCCGGCTGACCAAAATGCTTTATCAGAACTCCGGAGACGTTGACAACTCCAACAAACCGGACCCACGTTATGTAGATTATTATGAACGTGCACTCTACAATCATATCCTGTCATCACAAGAACCGGATAAAGGCGGATTCGTCTACTTTACTCCGATGCGTCCCGGACATTATCGGGTATACTCGCAACCGGAAACATCGATGTGGTGCTGTGTCGGTTCAGGCTTGGAAAATCATACCAAGTATGGTGAATTTATTTATGCGCATCAACAAGATACGCTTTACGTCAATCTTTTTATTCCTTCACAACTGAACTGGAAAGAACAAGGCGTTACATTAACGCAGGAAACTCTCTTCCCCGATGATGAAAAAGTTACCTTACGAATAGACAAAGCCGCTAAGAAGAACCTGACATTAATGATTCGTATACCGGAATGGGCAGGAAACTCAAAAGGGTATGAAATCACCATCAACGGTAAGAAACACCTATCTGACATACAGACGGGAGCCAGTACGTACCTCCCAATCCGGCGTAAGTGGAAGAAAGGAGATGTTATCACCTTCCATCTGCCTATGAAGGTCAGCCTGGAGCAGATTCCCGACAAGAAAGATTACTATGCTTTCTTATACGGTCCCATCGTTCTTGCAACTTCTACAGGAACAGAAAACCTTGACGGAATCTATGCAGACGACAGCCGCGGCGGTCACATTGCCCACGGCCGGCAAACACCTTTGCAGGAGGTCCCGATGCTGATCGGGAATCCCGATTCTATCCGCCATTCTCTTCACAAACTGAGCGGAAGCAAACTAGCTTTTAGTTATGATGGAAACGTTTATCCGACACAAAAGAGTAAATCACTGGAGCTTATTCCGTTCTTCCGCCTGCATAATTCCCGTTATGCCGTTTATTTCCGCCAAGCCAGTGAAGAACAGTTCAAAACGATTCAGGAAGAAATGGCTACAGCCGAACAGAAAGCGACCGACCTGGCGAACCGGACAGTTGACTTGGTCTTCCCCGGTGAACAACAACCGGAATCCGATCATAGCATTCAATATGAAGCTTCCGAAACCGGAACCCACAAAGACCGTCATTTCCGCCGGGCTAAAGGTTGGTTCAGCTATAACCTGAAAATAAAAGAAGAAGCAAGCCAGCTTATGATCACCGTACGGCAAGAAGACCGTAACAAAGCAGTGATCCTGCTGAATAACGAAAAACTGACCGTTCATCCCACTGTGAGCAAAGCCGACAAAGACGGTTTTATCAGACTCTGTTATCTCCTGCCCCGTAAGTTAAAAGCAGGAAGCTGCGAGATTCTTTTTAAGCCGGACGGAACAGAATGGACCTCTGCCGTTTATGAAGTACGCTTACTGAAGTAACCGTAAGAACAAGAGAATGATCATCGTAAAAATCAAACTTCTATATAATCATTTAAACAAATTCCATTTATGAAAGCAAAACTATTAGTCAGCACGGCCTTTCTGGCAGCCTCGGTATCTCTTTCTGCACAAAAAAGTGCTACCATCACTGTACATGCCGACCAAGGCAAAGAAATTATCCCGAAGGAAATCTACGGTCAATTTGCCGAACACCTGGGTTCATGTATCTACGGTGGTCTTTGGGTAGGCGAAAATTCGGATATTCCTAATATCAAAGGATACCGCACGGACGTATTTAATGCATTAAAAGACTTGTCTGTTCCTGTTCTCCGCTGGCCGGGCGGCTGCTTTGCAGACGAATATCACTGGATGGACGGTATCGGTCCCAAAGAAAACCGCCCGAAGATGGTGAACAACAACTGGGGAGGAACGATTGAAGACAACAGTTTCGGAACACACGAATTTCTGAACCTTTGCGAAATGCTGGGCTGCGAACCATATATAAGTGGAAACGTAGGCAGCGGCACGGTAGAAGAACTCGCCAAATGGGTGGAGTACATGACTTCCGACGGTGATTCTCCAATGGCAAATCTGCGTCGCAAGAATGGCCGAGACAAGGCATGGAAAGTAAAATATCTCGGTGTAGGAAATGAAAGCTGGGGATGCGGCGGCAGCATGCGTCCTGAATATTATGCCGATCTGTATCGCCGTTATTCTACTTATTGCCGTAACTATGACGGTAATCATCTGTTTAAGATAGCCAGTGGTGCCAGTGATTACGACTATAACTGGACGGATGTACTGATGAATCGTGTCGGTCACCGGATGCAAGGTCTATCCTTACACTACTATACAGTTACAGGATGGAGCGGCAGCAAAGGCGCGGCAACCCAATTCAACAAAGACGATTATTACTGGACGATGGGCAAATGTCTTGAAGTGGAAGATGTCATCAAAAAACATTGCGCCATCATGGACAAATATGATAAAGACAAGAAGATTGCCCTTTTGCTTGACGAATGGGGCACTTGGTGGGACGAAGAACCAGGAACGGTCAGAGGTCATCTGTATCAGCAAAACACATTGCGTGATGCCTTCGTTGCTTCTTTAAGCCTCGATGTATTCCACAAATATACCGACCGTCTGAAAATGGCGAACATTGCTCAGATAGTCAACGTTCTGCAATCTATGATCCTGACTAAAGACAAAGATATGGTACTTACTCCTACTTATTATGTATTTAAGATGTACAAAGTGCATCAGGATGCAACCTATCTTCCACTCGACCTGACTTGCGAGAAAATGAACGTACGCGATAACCGTACAGTTCCCATGGTCAGCGCAACAGCTTCTAAGAACAAGAACGGAGTGATCCATATTTCTCTCTCCAACGTAGATGCAGACAACGCACAGGAAATCACAGTCAATCTTCCGGACGTAAATGCCAAAAAGGCGATTGGAGAAATCCTGACTTCTGCTAATCTGACTGATTACAACTCTTTCGAAAAACCTAATATTGTAAAACCGGCTTCCTTCAAAGAGGTAAAAATCAATAAAGGAATTATGAAGGTAAAACTACCGGCTAAGTCAATTGTTACTTTAGAGTTACAGTAATCTAATAGTAAATACTTACTGTATTGTAAACAAGAAGGCTGTTAAAAAGCCTACAAAAAAGATAGCTCTTTTGGATGGTTAATTACACATAAAGAGCTATCTTTGCCAACATTATGAGAAATATGCCAAGTAATTGGCACATTGACAGACTAGCAAATCTATTAATTATTAAAGATATGAACGATAATAAACTTATGAATCGTGCAGCGGATAACATCCGTATTCTTGCTGCTTCAATGGTTGAGAAAGCCAATTCCGGTCACCCGGGTGGCGCCATGGGTGGTGCTGACTTTGTAAATGTACTCTTCTCTGAGTTTCTAGTATACGATCCTGAAAATCCGCGTTGGGAAGGTCGTGACCGTTTCTTCCTTGATCCGGGTCATATGTCTCCGATGCTCTATTCTACATTGGCATTGACAGGTAAGTTCACTTTGGACGAACTAAAAGAATTTCGCCAATGGGGAAGCCCTACTCCGGGACATCCGGAAGTAGACATCATGCGTGGTATCGAAAATACTTCCGGTCCGCTGGGACAGGGACATACTTTCGCTGTAGGTGCCGCTATCGCAGCTAAATTCCTGAAAGCACGCTTCAATGAAGTAATGAATCAGACTATTTACGCATACATTTCCGATGGTGGTATTCAGGAAGAAATCTCTCAGGGTGCCGGACGCATTGCCGGTGCATTGGGACTGGACAACCTGATCATGTTCTACGACTCCAACGATATTCAGCTTTCTACAGAAACGAAAGATGTAACCGTTGAAGACACTGCCATGAAATATGAAGCATGGGGATGGAACGTACTCAGCATCAATGGTAATGATCCTGACGAAATCCGTGCAGCTATCAAAGAAGCTCAGACAGAAAAAGAGCGCCCGACTCTGATTATCGGTAAAACCGTTATGGGTAAAGGCGCACGCAAAGCAGACGGTAGCAGCTACGAAGCCAACTGTGCTACACACGGCGCTCCACTCGGTGGCGACGCCTATGTAAATACAATCAAGAATTTGGGTGGCGATCCTGTCAATCCGTTCGTGATTTTCCCGGAAGTAGCCGAACTGTATGCAAAGAGAGCAGCAGAATTAAAGAAAATCGTAGCTGAAAGATATGCAAAGAAGGCCAAATGGACCAAAGCCAATCCGGAACTGGCAGCTAAACTGGAAGCATTCTTCTCCGGCAAAGCTCCTAAAGTAGACTGGGCTGCCATCGAACAAAAAGCAGGTACTGCCACTCGTGCCGCTTCTGCAACTGTTCTGGGTGCTCTTGCAATGCAGGTAGAAAATATGATCGTTGCTTCTGCCGACCTTTCTAACTCTGACAAGACTGACGGTTTCCTGAAGAAAACTCATTCTTTCAAGAAGGGCGATTTCAGCGGTGCATTCTTCCAGGCCGGTGTATCTGAATTATCAATGGCTTGTATCTGTATCGGTATGTCACTTCACGGTGGTGTGATCGCTGCTTGCGGTACCTTCTTCGTATTCTCCGACTATATGAAACCTGCCGTACGTATGGCTGCTCTGATGGAACAGCCTGTGAAGTTCATCTGGACTCATGATGCATTCCGCGTAGGTGAAGACGGTCCTACTCATGAACCGGTAGAACAGGAAGCTCAAATCCGCCTGATGGAGAAACTGAAAAACCACAAGGGACACAACTCTATGTTGGTACTTCGTCCGGCTGATGCGGAAGAAACGACTATCGCATGGAAACTTGCCATGGAAAATATGTCTACTCCGACAGGTCTGATCTTCTCCCGCCAGAATATCGCCAACCTGCCTGCCGGAACTGATTACGAACAAGCAGCCAAGGGTGCTTATATCGTAGCCGGTTCAGACGAAAATCCGGATGTAATCCTGGTAGCTTCAGGTTCCGAAGTGTCTACTTTGGTAGCCGGTACAGAGTTGCTTCGCAAGGATGGCGTAAAAGTTCGTATCGTATCTGCACCATCAGAAGGTCTGTTCCGCAGCCAGTCTAAGGAATATCAGGAATCAGTTCTTCCGGCTGATGCCAAGATATTCGGTCTTACTGCCGGTTTGCCTGTCACTCTTCAAGGTCTGGTAGGTTGCCACGGCAAAGTATGGGGATTGGAATCTTTCGGTTTCTCTGCTCCTTACACAGTATTGGATGAAAAACTTGGATTTACTGCCGAGAACGTATATAATCAGGTAAAAGCAATGATTTAATGAAAACAATTGGATTAGCATGCGACCACGCCGGTTTTGAACTAAAAGAATATGTTCGCGGCTGGCTGGAAGTAAAAGGCTGGGCTTACAAAGATTTCGGAACCAACTCTGCCGCAAGCGTAGATTATCCGGACTATGCCCATCCGCTGGCCCTAGCAGTAGAATCGGGTGAATGTTATCCCGGTATTGCGATCTGCGGCAGCGGAAACGGAATCAACATGACTCTGAACAAGCATCAGGGAATACGTGCTGCTCTTTGCTGGAATGCAGAGATCGCACATCTGGCCCGTCAACATAATGACGCTAATATTCTCGTGATGCCGGGACGCTTCATCAGCACTGAGGAGGCGGACATGATATTGACAGAGTTCTTCTCAACACAGTTTGAGGGGGGACGCCATCAAAATCGTATTGATAAGATTCCGGTAAAATAATGCCTGAAAATCTATAAAAATAAGGTGGAATATTTAATAAATATCCCACCTTATTTTTAAAACATGAGGCTCAAGGAATATATAACCATAGTCTTTGTCTTCATTTTCCTTCTATATCTTTCTCAAGTTAAAGCCATCTACTATAACACATCTGTTGAAGAAGATTGCTATATACACTTATGACTAAGTTTACCATTGAACAATGTAATAAGACAATCCTATTTCCAAAGAGGGAACAATTAAATGAAATTTTTCACGAGGGCGTATAGACAATTCACCTATACTGGTATTTTTGTGAAGTCCTTTAATTTTAGCATACAAACAATTCACACCCAACCTAATTCCCAAGCGGGAGTCAAAAGCATATTCATAAGCAATCCCCATATTGCCTCCCACTGTCGAACATGTTGTATTATAATTCTCCAACTGCGATATTGTTCCCTTACTTCTATAATTAACATATCCAATACCAGCACTCACATACATAATCCCATCCAAAAATCCAGCCTGCCGTTTAATAAAAGAAATCTGCGGAGCTACATAATAGAACGATTTTTTTTCATTGATTCCCGATGATAGCACTCCATCATGTTTCTTTGTACCATTACTATAGTCATAATAAAACAATCCACATCCTATATTACTGTAAGGGGTATAAGTCATCAATTGTATTGAAGAAACAAAAGGAACATCATTTTTATTATTTCCTATATACCAAGAGCTGCTTCCATTTTTTTGTATACCAGTAAAACCAATCCCTAACCCGACATCCAAGATATATACTCGTTTATATGACTCGTTATTAGTTGAAACATTCAGTGAATCTTTCTGAGCATACAAAGAGTTGATACTGAACATCAAAGATATTAATCCCACTAGCAGGCATTTGTTTTGTTTCATAATAAGTGTGTTTAATAAAAAGAGAAAAAACGAAAGCTCCCTTAATCAATCATCATTTTGTTTCAACCCACAAAAATTTGCTATTTTCAGCAATAGCTATCATAGTTTTTAATCGAGAAACAGCTGATACATCTAAAGATGAAGCATCAATTTGGGCATATACTTGTTTAGTATAATCACGAACAGTTGATTTATCATCCATATTCACTAAACCATTAATATAACTCTCTACAAGCTGAAATTCAGATACTCGCTGAGGAAATTCTTGCTTCATTAAATTCATCAGTTGATCAACAGAAGTACTTTTCTTAACCAGATCCATTATTTCCAGCAATCTTGTCTGAAGCAACAGGGGCATTTCTTCTGTATATCCATAACTTTTCAATTTTTTGTTAGTAGAATTATATAAATAATAATTAGAAAAAGTACCATTAGCTATTACGGGATCTTCCCTCATCATATTATATATTGTCTTATTATGATCATTTCCAATTATTTCATAAGGTCTTAACGGAGCATCGTATACCTTCCAATTTGAACTCAAATGCCACCAATTTCTAGGAAGATCATCATCTGAAGCCGCACAAATAAGTGAGAATACAACAGCCGTAATCAAGCCACCTCTAGGTGTTAAACCTTTATTTACTCCCCAACCATAACCCCAAGCATCTCCTACAAGAAAACGCTTTATTCGATTCCAAAAGGGACCACGAGTCTGTATTTTATTAGCATTCAAGGTTTCTATAAAGTCTATTAACTCTTGAATTTCAACATCTTGTGTTTTTTCTTGATTTTGTTGTGTATTTATAACAACATCATTTGAGTTTGAACAAGAATAAAAACAATTCATTACAAGTAGTAATGAGACACAAAATACAATTTGCTTAATCGTCTTCATAATTTCAATTTTTAAAGTAGGTACTATTAAAGAATTACATTGCATCATTTTTCTATTTGCCATTATACCAAAAGAGAACTATATGATACTAATTTAACACCAAATATATTCGTTATTTTTGTAACGTCCAACTTATTATCGCATAAAGTGTAATAATTTCATCCTCTCCAGTACATTATCCGCCGAGATATTTTATATAATATGCCATTAAGATCAATGAAATGTTCAGTCTAAAATCCTTCACTTACGTTGATTCTAGTGCGTAAAATATCATAGATACAATTATGACACATAGTTTTTTATAATAATCATCTATTTTTTATGCAAACTTCAAGATTACAAAAGAACAATAATATCGTCTTACTATATGACGAAGTTAAAAAACAGAAGTTATGGGTAAACTGAATATGAAAGACTGGATCGGTCAGACGATCCTAAATAAAAAGGTCATTTCCATTCCTATCATGACACATCCGGGCATCGAGCTTATCGGAAAGACGGTTCATGATGCAGTAACGAACGGACAGGTGCATTATGAAGCAATCAAAGCGCTCTGCGACAAATATCCTGCTGCTGCCGCAACGGTTATCATGGATTTAACGGTAGAGGCGGAAGCATTCGGAGCCGAAATTATATTTCCGGAGAATGAAGTACCAAGCGTATCCGGTCGTTTGCTTGCAGACGAAGCTGCCATTGATGCCTTGGAAATACCAGCACTGAATAAAGGAAGGATCGCGCAATATCTCAAAGCGAATATGCTGACTGCAAAGAATATCACAGACCGTCCGGTGCTGGCTGGTTGTATCGGTCCTTATTCATTAGCGGGACGCTTGTATGATATGTCCGAAATCATGATGCTGATTTATATCAATCCCGAAGCAGCCAACACTTTGCTCCACAAATGTACCGATTTCATTATTCGATACTGCATGGCCCTGAAAGCGACCGGAGTGAATGGAGTGGTAATGGCGGAACCTGCTGCCGGATTATTATCCAATGAAGATTGCCTGCAGTATTCTTCTGTATTCGTAAAAGAAATAGTTGAGAAGGTTCAGGATGATCATTTCACCGTTGTACTTCATAATTGCGGGAATACAGGAAATTGCACCCAGGCTATGGTATATACGGGTGCGGCAGCCTATCATTTCGGAAATAAAATCAACATGGAAGAAGCATTGAAAGAAGTTCCTGCCGATGCTCTTGCGATGGGTAATCTTGATCCGGTCAGTCTTTTCAAGATGTCGAGTCCGGAGGAAATGAAAAAAGCGACTCTACAGTTATTGGAAGCCACTGCCGCATATCCGAACTTCGTTCTGTCGAGCGGTTGCGATATACCGCCATATACGCCATTAGCTAATATAAATGCTTTTTATACAGCATTGGAAGAGTTCAATGAAACTCGAAATTAGGCTGTCATTCAGATAATGTCAATTAATAATGATTGAGCAAGAACTCACTTATCAAGACTTACGAATCCCATCGTCCGAAATTTATGAAGCAATGGGATACAAAGATTCTATACCGGATCAGATGGTAATAGATGAGACTAATACGTTGCTAAAACGGGTTATTCCCCTGCTTCGCCCTCGGTTCGCATTCTTCTTTATGGAAGGTACACTTGATATCGAAAAAGAGACTCTTAGCGTACAAAGCATCCATCCACCCACTGTCAATCCTATACAAGACACCATTCCCACACGGAGCCCTGAGCAAAACACTTTTTCTACACAAAGTAAAAGTACCGTTTTCTCTGTTGGTAAAACCATCGCCCGTCAATTAAGAGGATCGGAAGCGTTTGTCTTTTTTGCAGCTACTGCCGGAACTGAGTTTGAGGTATTCCAGCATACGTTGCAACAAGAAGAAGATATGGTCAAAATATACATAGCAGACTCGTTAGGGAGTATTATTGCAGAAAAGACGGCTGATTGCATGGAAGTCGCTTTGGCTGAATATATACGGGAGAAGAACTGGAAACATACCAACCGATACAGCCCAGGATACTGTGGATGGCACGTTTCGGAACAACAAAAACTGTTCCCATTGTTCCCCATAGCTGCTCCCTGTGGCATCCGGTTGACAGATTCCAGCCTCATGGTACCCATCAAATCAGTTAGTGGCGTCATCGGAACGGGCACTAATGTCCGCAAGCTTGAATACACTTGTGGACTGTGCACTTACGAAAACTGTTATCGCAAAAGAAAACACAGATAAATTTGTGATCGGGGGCTTACTAAAAGTCGGTAGTACCACCATTCTCCTCCTTCGGGAAGGAGTGGTCGAAGACCGAGGTGGTAGGTGAAGAAATAAATTAATGATAATAAACAAGTTATATAATTACCTACCACCTCCCCCTACGGGTACTCCTCCTTCCCGAAGGAGGAGACTTAAGATACTATCGACTTTTTAGTCAGCTTTATATCTTCTTTAATGGCCATTAAAGAAGATATAAAGCCCTATCATAGTTACGATAAGCAACCCCCATAAGATAAGTACAATGCGGGCAGGCTTTTCTTCGATCTTCTCCATATTCAATATTGCCGTCTGAGGAGTCTTATCCAATAGACCGACAACTACCATCCCTATCCCGATAATAACGAACAGATAGAAGGATAATAACATAAAATGAGGCCATGCAGAATATTGATCCGCAGGAAATACCCATAGATACAATACACCTACTCCTATACTGAATACCGTCCCCACTGTCAGGGCAGCGTTAGCAGCCAACGTAGTCGTACGCTTCCAGAAAACGCCAAAAAGGAAAACTGCCGCCATAGGAGGTGCAATGAATCCCAATACAGACTGGAAAACATTGAATAAATTCAGTCCGTGAATGCTGTCAATGGCAATCGTTATGATTACCGATATCAGAGCACCGGCTACCGTCACCACTTGTCCGACCCGGATGATCTCCTTCTGCTTCGCCTGCGGGCGAATCTTCTTCACATAAATATCCATTGTAAACACGGTACTCAAAGCATTCAATGCCGATCCGATAGTACTGACAAGCGCGGCAGTCAACACAGCCAACACCAGCCCCACCATCCCGACAGGAAACAAATGGGTTACCATCGTCATATACGCCTCATCGGGATTCTCCAACTGCGGAAACAAGGCCAGACAGATGATACCCGGAAGAATATAAAGAGGAACATCCAGTATTTTGAGCCATCCGGTAAAGTTCGTTCCCAACTGTCCTTCTTTCAGACTTTTGGCTGCCAACACAGGCTGTACCATCGACTGATCCGTACACCAGAACCATACTCCCATCACAGGATATCCCAAAATAATCGGCAACCAAGGGAAAGCGGTATCATCATTCGGTCTGAACAGATTCCAGAAGTCTGCCGGAACGGCATCTGTCAGAGCCGATATACCACCAACTTTATAGATTCCTACAATAGCCAACGCAGCCGAAACAAGAATCAACAGGATCATCTGATAAACATTCGTGTAGGCAACCGCTTTCAATCCTCCGAGCATCGTAAAGAATGCGGATATGATCAGCAATATCAAAGCGGACTGCCACATCGGTATATCGAATACCTGACGAATCAGAACGCCACCCGCAAACAATGTCAATGCTAGCCAGGAAATCAAGATTGTAACAATCGTATACCATGCCAAGATATTACGGGTAGACTGTCCGAACCGCTTTCCCATAAACTCCGGCAAGGTGGAAACACGAGAACCCAAGTAACGGGGAGCGAAAACAAAAGCAAGCAGGCATATAAAAACGAAGGCATACCAGGCATAATTGCCCGAAACGATGCCGGTAGTAAATCCGGCGCTGGCAGAAGCTATCAACATAGACGGCCCCACATTAGTCCCCCACATGGAGAATCCGATGTGGTGCCATCTCAAAGAATGTTCCGCCAAAAAGAGACTGCTCCCCTTCTTTCGTTTGGAACTTGCCCATATACCAATGGCGATAAGAATCAGAAAATAGGCAATCAGAATGCCCCAATCCAGTGTGTCTAAGAATTTCGCGTGCATAATTCAAGTATTAACAATTAAAATATTCTTAATCTCTTTTCCCCATCAGCACTTTGGCGACCGCCACGGCAGTATTAGCATTATCACTATACCCGTCAGCACCGATTTCATCGGCAAATCCCTGACTCACGGGTGCTCCTCCGATCATCACTTTCACCTGATCGCGGATCCCCGCCTCTTCCAATGCCCGGATCACATCCTGCATATAAGTCATAGTGGTAGTCAGCAAGGCACTCATACATAAAATGTCCGCTTTGTTTTCCTTCACCGCTTCAACAAACTTGTCGCAAGTAACATCAATACCGATATTAATCACTTCGAAGCCACAACCTTCCAGCATGGAAGCCACGAGGTTCTTTCCAATGTCATGCAAATCTCCTTTTACAGTACCGATCACAATTTTCCCGATAGTAGCAGATGCATTCCCCGCCAGTAAAGGTTTCAAAAGTTCCAAAGCTCCTTTCATTGCACGCCCCGCCATGAGGAGCTGGGGGACAAAGGCCTTGCCGTCCTGAAAGCGCTGGCCGACTTCGCCCATAGCCGTAATCATATAGCCGTTGATAATATCCTGCGGAAGCACTCCGGCAGCAATGGCATCCTTTGTAACTTCAACAGCCGGTTCCAGTTTTCCGGCTACAATGGCATCATACAAAGGTTTCATCCGATCCTCTTCCTGAGACTTTTCTTCTCTGATCCGAATACTTTCCTGTGCATTATCCTGTTCTCCAACGGGTTGATTCGTGTGAACATCTGCAGACACAGACGAAGAAGAGCCGGTATATTCCTCAATGATTCTCATTGCCTGCTCCACTTCCCTCTCATTGTGGAAATCCATTTCCAGATGCACTCCGTCTGCCCCGATATGGTCCAACAAAGGTTTCAGTTCCTCCAGAGTCACCCAGCAAGCCATTACGCTCTTGCCTCCTGCCAATATCTTCTTATATAAATCGTACCACTTCGGAGAACCTCCCTGCGGCTCGCCGACACCGGGCGTCCATTGGATGGCATTCAGTTCTTCAATCTCCAGCAAGGCGGGAAGATGATGCATCGCTCCCACTCCATCAAGATGATAGAGCGTATAATCGATTTTCTGACATTGCTCACGAATAAACGGCTGCACAAAACGACGATAATCATCCTGACTGATCATGGTAGAAATATCGCTCTGCAACTTACTCATCTTGCCCGGAGCCCATGAAGAGAAATAGCAGAATGCCATTTCATCCCCTTCACGGATAATGTCGTAGAGTTCATCAAAGACTTTAAAATAGATGTCATTGATCTGCTGCATCTGTTGCTCCAGCACTTCGGGTTGCATCACCGTATCCAGCAATACCATATCCGTACCTTTCAAAGCTGCCAATACATCCAGTCCTTCCATCAGGTCGGGCATACCAACAAAGTAGTTTCCGTTGGCTTTAGCCTTACAGGCTTTCAGAAGTTCTTTATGCAAGAGCCAGTTCGGATGTTCGGGATTGAATACGATCTCATCATTAAAGTTCGGATCGGGATGTATCCAGATCGTATCTTCGCCTCCTTCAAATACTCCGCCCAGAATAGCAGCCAGCGAGCCGGGACCCAACTGAGTATTTGCAACAGGCAGCATATCCGCCATCAGACTACTGTGAGCGACATACCAATCCAGATATTCCGCCCGCCATTGAGGGTCGAACCACTTCTGCGACAAATCCCTTGCCGGAGCAGGTGGAGCAATGTCGGCGTGCGGTTTCACGCCTTCCTGAAAGTGTTCCCACATAGAAAGAATAATTCCTTTATGATTCCACCAATTTATATAACGCTGTTTCGTTTCTTCTAAGTTTGTTTTCCAAGTTTTCATCGCTATTCTTTATTTAGTCCAAAATCCTTTGTAATTATGATCTATGCGCAAGGCAATACTTTTGCTTAAATCCATCTCGTCCGTACAATTCACTTCCTCCGGATAAATCGGGATAACGGCATTCTCACGCACATAAACAGGCATCTCTTCCAAGGGCACATACACCTCTTTCAGCCAGCGTCCGCCTTGCAACCGTTCGCCGGTAAAGAAATTCACCCACTGTCCTTCGGGGAGATAAATGTCGCGACGGTTTTCGCTATTCATCACCGGAGCTACCAGGAAATCATTGCCGAAGTAATATTCGTCATCGATATGCCAGCAGAGTTTATCTTCCGGATGATGCAGGATGAGTGCCTGTAACAATGGCCAGCCACTTTCTACTGCCAGTTTACTTTGCTCTATGATGTAGGGAATCAACGAGTAACGCAGTTTCCACCACTTCTTCACCAGCGGGGCGATAGCCGGATAATGCCAGGGTTCCCGCTTATTGGTTCCATGATAACGGATATGTGAGGTGAACACTCCAAACTGGGTCCAGCGCATATAGACGTCATCCGCTACGATTGAGTTCATAAAATTGGGCAAGGTATGGAATCCGGGGACATCATGGCTCCAGAAGGCAAAGCCCGATAAACCGAAGTGCAGGCCTCCTTTGAGTGAACCGGCCATGCCATCCCATGAACTGCAGGAGTCACCTCCCCAGTGCAACGGATAACGCTGGCAACCCGCCCAAGCGGCACGTGCCCAGACAATGCCGTCCCCTGTTACCTCCTTTGTTATTTCGTAAGCTGCTTTCTGATAGAGCAAGGCATACAGGTTATTCAACAGTTCCGGTTTCATGCCCTTGTAGACAGCATCCATGTGGATATTTTCTCCGAAATCGGTTTTAATACAGGTGACTCCCATATCCAGAAGTTGCTTTAATAGCCCCTTGTACCATTCGGTTGCCTTCGGATAAGTAAAGTCGATAGTACCCGCATAATCCAGAGCCGAGAAGTTGGAACCGTCCGTGTCCTGCTGCTTCGTCAGAGGAGCTATATACTCATTCGCCTTTGCCTCTTCGATCTGTTCCGCATCTTCAGCAACATAAGGTAACTGCCATAAGGACACACGATAACCGTTCTTCTTCAATCTCTGAATGAATCCTTTCGGGTCGGGAAAACGTTCCTCGTTAAACTTCCATTCACACAGCCAGTCGGTTCTGAACCATCCGGTATCCAGATGGATGACATCGCAGGGATAATGTTCGGCACGCATACGGTCGCAGATCTCATTTACTTCGTCGGCACTGAAATAAGTCATCCGGCTCATCCACACTCCGAAGCTCCAGAGAGGAGGCATCGAAGGATATCCGGTCAGGTCACGGTAGCCGCGAAGTATCTCTTCCATCGTATCGCCGGCAATGACAAATGCATCCAGCATAGCCTGATCGCTCAGGAACTGTACGGAGCGGGTGGAATGTCCCGCCAGCGAAAGTTTGCTGTGGGCGCAGGTATGGTAAAAAGTCCCGTACATCCGGCTGGAGAGATAGAAAGGTATATTCTTATAGGTACGCCGGTTATTTACTCCCTGCCCGTCCTGATTCTTGAGGAAAAGCGTTTGTCCGCTCAAGTCCATTTTGAAGAAACGCTCTCCGGTTCCTGCAAAGCATTCGTCCGGCCGGCTCTCGAAAGAAAGGGTGGCACGTTCCTTTTTGCCCGTCCGTTTGCAGAAGGCAATGGGCAGTCCGTCATAGCGGGGAGGTGAGAAATGATCGTATGCTGCCAGGCGGATTTCGCGTTTGCCGTCAGGATACAGAGTGATGTCCAGTGTTTCCTGAGGATCGGGCAGTAACTCGCTCCATCGGTCCAAAGCCGGCTCTTCTACATTGATAGCGGCACGCTTCGTCCCGTCTTGGGTGAAAAGAATCCATTTGCCTCCCTGCTTCTCTACAGACAAAGGTACTCTGCGAATCCGTTCGCTGAATTGCAGCATTTCCGACTGATCTGTCAGTTCATATTCACCAAATCCAAGAAACAGACGGGTAATGCCGATATTATACTGGCGTATGATCAACGTATATTCTTCTCGGGGGACAGCCGTATCCGCAGCCATATCATTGGCTGACAGCTGTTTCTGAAAGGGAACCGTGACACAGATATCCCCGTCCCTTTCATAAACGGCTGTCGGTTTACAGGCTTTCCAAAGTGACTCATCCCTTGATAACTCTGTATCGAAATCAAGGAAATCGAACAAATGGTAATTAGTAGGTTTCATTTATGATCTATTATTATTAGTTTTATCTTCATGCAGACTTCACAAGTCTCTATGGCCCCACTTTTTGCACAGTCCGACACTGCGATAGGCTCAGTGTCGGACTGTACTTACTCCGGTTTTATCCTTCCGGCCTTATTCTTAATGCTTTCTGTCACTTGTGGTCCGTTATTTTTCCATACATTCCGATTGCCGGGACGATTCGAGTCGAAACGTTCAGTCGGACACCAGTTGTTTTCAATCGTATATCCGTCCGTAGCTTCATCCAAATAAATATAAAAGGCCCTGTCATTGGTGGCGTAAGATGCTTCTTCGAGATGTTCGATCCGATTATTCCGCATCACGGAGCCCGGTTGGTTGGAAAGCGTATAAAGTCCTCCGGCATCATACAGACGACGGGCAAAGTGATGTACGTAGTTGGCTTCTATCCGGTTGTTTTTCATTCCGCTTTCCAGCGATGTCCACCCCCAGCCGACACAAATACCCGAATAATTCAAGTGACAGACTTCATTATGGGAAATGTCGATACCGCTGACGTATCCCGCACCGATCCCCACGCACCCCCAGTCTTCATTGGTCACATCGGTGATCAGATTATTTTTAATGTTAATGTCCGTGCATAGGTTACGTTCTTCCGGAGGGATGAAAGGCACATGCGTCTCAAAACCTCCGTCGGGGAATGCACCAATCAGTATGCCTGTACCGCCGATATCCGAAAAGACACAATTCTCTATGCCAGAAGATGAAACAGCCCATTCATAATCCAGTCCGGTAGATGCCAGATGCCGGAACCTGCAGCGACTGAACGTAAGATGCTCAGTACCCCGTACACGTATTGCCGTTTCGGGGCGTGCAATCCACGCCTGGTTCTCCAGTTCCGCTTTCTCCGGAAGTCCCGGTTCATGCAGTTTATAAGCATCCAGCAGAGGAAAACCTCCTTGCAAAGTGACATGTCCCTGATAGGAAGGACGCATCCATGAAGTATGGGCAAAGGTGATTCCTTCCACTCGAATATGCCGCACCGGGCGTTCCAATGTGCCGTCTACAATCATCAATGTTTCCAGAGCAGGAACGATCACTTCGGCAGTCTCCATATCTTCTTCCGAGCGGGGATAATAGTAGATTGTCCCCGACGGATATTCCTGAAACCACTCTCCGGGTTGGTCCAGCAGTTCCAGAGCATTCGTCAGGCAAAAGGAAGAGTTGCCTTTCTCTCCCCCGATGATGGGCTGAGGCCACGGATGGGCAAACTCCAGATGACTCTCCGGTTCGTGAAAGCGAATGACGGCCTGTTCTCCCCTGACGTCTATACTCTTCACACGCAGAATGGCAATCGCCCAACGTTGATGAACTATCATTTCCAGTCGACGGGCATTGGGGAGGTTTCCGATCTGAGAAGCAGGGATTATTATCGTCTGTTCTTCCGGATTGAAATCAATCATCCGTTCCATCACTCCATCAGGAAACTGTGCCGCCCGCTGGGCCTTGTTACCATCTACCCACATCTGGCGGGTTTCTACGATTCTATTTCCAAAGGATGGCGCCTTTGCCACCCATATTTTTGATCTTAATTCCTTTGCAATCCGAGGATCATCACATCCCTTTTTCCATCCGGTCACTGCCACTCCGCCACTGATGACAGGATGCGCATTCTCCACCGCACGGATGAGTGTCGGAGAATCGGGCGTGCCGCTATCCTCCGGTCGGATAAACAAAGGAGCGGACTGTGCATAAACCCCGTCTTCCAAACAGATACAAATTCCTCCGGCCGCCTCGGGACGATTCAGCCTTCTCCATTCACGAGCCTGCTTGATGGCGCGATTCAAGGTAAGATAAGGAGCTTCTTTGGTACCTGCATTCCTGTCACTCCCATGCGGAGAAACATAAACCTCGCCTGCGACGAGAACGGAAAATAAACCTAAAGAAGCCATAAAAAGAAGAACAACGATTGTCTTTTTCATGGTACAAACTCAATGTGCTATTATAGTTAGGACGGGCATACATCAATTTAGTACTCGAATAGGATGAAAATAATAAAAATGCCATTGCTACAATTGGAGTACTTTCAGTATTCAGACTATTCAGTTTTACTCGCAAACGACTTGATAGAAGGGGATAGCGGCTGAAGGCACTATTTTGTACCCTGTCTTTAGGAGCTTCTAAACGGTGCAAGTGGCTTCAGTCCTTTCATCCTCAATAATAAATCCATAGTTAATTGGTTATAGCTCTTTGCATGCAAGTTGTAGCTACTCCGCATGCGAGGTGAATTTTATAAGCTCGGCGCTAAACGTCACTCAGTACCGAGGCGAAGGGTACTCAACACCGAGGGTAAGATTGGTGGGATACCGGCTTACTTCAAATCAATAAACTAACCAATAGTTCAGATAAAAAACAGAAGGTCTGTTTACCTCAAACAGAGCCTGTGTTTATTCCAAACAGAACCTTTGTTTGAGATAAACACAGGCTCTATTAAGTCAGTAACTACCGACGTTCGAATGGATTATTTTTCAGGCTGAAGGGACTGAAGCCACTTGCACCGTTCAGAAGCTCCTAAAGACAGGGTATAAAATGCCCCCTTCAGCCGCTATCCCCTTCTGACTGGGCATTTGCGGACAAGGCTGAAAGGACTGAATACGGAATGTCGTTTCTTTGTTGGCGAGGTCGAGTTTTGCCCCTTTTTGTTCCGAAAAGAAGCAAAAACTTATAATTCAAATCCGTACAAAACGAATTCTATGATCGAATAAACCCGACTATAAACTGATAACAGAAATAGCCACAAACTACAAATTTCAGGAATGTTCCCAGTAGAAATCCAATCAATGATCCTACCCCCGATCTAAGTGCTTGAGAAAACTCTTTATTCCCTAGCAATTCGCCAATAACTGCTCCCAAGAACGGACCGAAAATCACTCCCCAAGGCAGGAAAAGAAGGCCGATAAGGGTCCCGATGATACATCCCCAATTGCCCCATCTGCTACCACCGCTATACTTGCTGCCAAGCATAGGGGTGAAGTAGTCCAAGACTTGCACGACAAGAACAATCAGCAGCCATACAATAAGTTGTGTGGTAGTGTATTGAACCTTATCCGTAAAATGAAGAAGGACCAATCCCAAATAAGCAACGGGAGGACCGGGCAGAAAGGGAAGAATACACCCCATCAGTCCGGTAATGAGGCATAGCACCCCTAGTATAATCAGAATAATATCTAACATCGTTTTATTTCATTTGAAAGACGTACTTTATATCCGGTGGCAATTTAAGCAAATAAACCGAATCCTCCAAAAAACAATCAGTAACGCCGGGAAGGAGTATAATCAATTCTATAAATACGATCGAAGAAAGGACTCCATTCATTCTCCGCAATCCCAAGTTGCAGACCGTAGAAATGCGTATCCACTTTTCTATATTCCAGCATCTTGTCTGTCAGTTCCGGTACGGATAAAGGTATCTTAAAATCACTGATCCATAGCACATCCGCATTCATATACTCCTTTTTTGACTGAAGCAGCCGGAAAGTAGCTTGCAGCATTCGGGTAGCATTCGTATCTCCACAAGAGGTGGTGGAGAAAAATTCAAGCAGCCGCGCCCTCTCTCTCCGCACATCAATCGGATTGATGGATACAGAAAAGGCAATCAGGAAACAGTCCCGACGTTGCCTGTCAGCTATTTCCAGTATTTTAATCAGCAGCGAATATGCAATCTTTTCCGGTTTCCCGACCATGCTTCCGGAAGTGTCCAGACAGACTATCATCGGCCCTTTCTGCGTAGCAGGCTTTATTTCCAATCGCCGTGCCGGTTGCATGATCTCGGATTTATAACGGAAGGTCTGAAGTTTTCGGGTAACGTACTTATAGACAAACAAATCTTCCAGCTCATCATCGGCACAATGCGCCAGTTCTGTAGGAAGCAATGCGTTCAGGTCATTCCCTACTGTGATACCCAAAATGTCACTTTTAGAAGAATGCTCCATCTTATATACATTCCCCTGCGCGACATGCAACTGCTCCTGTCCTTCATCGTCAGCCATACGCCCCATCTTATTGGCAACCTTGACCACTTCCGGATATTCTTTCTGAATGCGGACGATTTTGCGTATCCGCTCAAAATCCACCGTATTCCACATACCGCTCATCAAGCCCCAAGCCTGATAGAACTCGTCTTTCTCGATGTTATTTTGCCGGATATATCCGGGGATATTCCTGAGATTGGCATGAAGTCTGCGTTCGAAATCATCTTTGCGCTGTTCTATCTCCTTTTCCTTTTGCTCCTGCAAATCCCGTTGGAAAGCTTCTTTCCAGTCGTCCACCATCCTCTCCCAAACTTCCTCATCCGCATATCTCCCTTCATTGCCGAACTGCCCCTGATAAAACGCCCTGTCGAAACCATTACCTTCATGTTTGCCGGCAACCTCCTGCAGTAAAGCCTGCCATCCGTCTTTCCGCTTGGTCTCGGACCATTCCAGCACAAGTTCCATTCCTTGCTGTTCCGACTGGCTTTTCTGCATATTGTACTTTTGCTTTTCCAGATTCAGCCGGATAAACTGGCTCATCGCATCGTAAAAGATTCGGGCACATAGTTCATCACTCAGGACTTGTATCTTTATCATCGGATCGTTCATAACGGAAAGCAGGTAAGCGTACAACGGTTCATTATCCGCCTCCGCACACTCTCCGGTCGCTACATACTTATCCAGCACCTGCACATAAAATGCAGCATCATATCTAAGACTCATCGCCGTATCTCAGTTTACGGACATCCACCCGTGCCCATGCAATCTCTTTACGAAGGGTCGCCACATATTGTGCCACCCCTTTTTTATCTTCTTCGGAAATAAAAATATTCTCAGACAAGTCTTTTACTAATTTCTCAATCCGGCCGTGGGCTGTCTCCAACTCCGTCTCATAATCCCGGTCGGTGAGAGTCATATTACCCAGCCACAACTGCTGTTGCTCTCCCCTCTTCAGCCGACGCATCGGAAAGCGGACACCATTGATATAAAGATTCTTCTCATCCCTGTAAAGTGTCACCCTTTCGGCACCTTGTTCCTTCATTTTGGTGGCATCCGAAAAAGTACGTATAATCGTTCGCTTCGGATTCAGCGGATCGGCATACATGACTCCTGTTGCAGGAACATCCTTCGGACTGTATTCTTTCAGATTCTTATAATCCACAATAAATATGTAGGTATTTCCCGTACCATGATTCTCTATCTGATAGTAGAAATGATCGATGATCATCAAATCATCGTCTCTGCGGTCACCTTTCTGACGGGCTTTCTCCAATGCTTCACGCACGCGGCTCACTTTCAGGTCCGACTTTAATGATAAGTTGATAGCGGCTATCTCCTTCACATAAGGAACAAACAGCGCACGGACAACGATCTGCCGGATATCCGCACACTCTTCCGGTTCATTCCACAAGCAGTGGTAAACAGGTAATAAATCTGTCAGACAGACTTCCTTCCGACCATGAATGAAAGCAGAAGCTTTCAGCAGCTTCACGATATTCTTCCAGCGACGGTCGCTCACATAGACATTCCGATGTACTTCCGAGCCTTGAATCTCGACTTTCTCCAGGTTCTTACGGATTTCTGTGATGCAGGACAGGACTTCGGCAGATACCTTGATCTGCCGTATCTCTTTCTGCCATCCAGCATATTCCTCATCCGAAATCTGCCACCGACATGCTTCCTGTTCTTCTTCGTCATCATCGTCCAGCAACATTTGATAGAACGCTTCCTCCTGTTTCACGCAAGTGCTGATAATGCGAATCAAGAAACGGTCCCACAAGGCTTCCAGTCCTTCGCCCTGCGTAGGCAGTTCATTACTGGCAGCCACCAGCAGCTTCAACGGAAGTTTCAGTTCCGTATCTCCATTCCGAAACAGCTTTTCATTGATGACCGTCAGCAACGTATTCTGAATAGCCGGACCGGCTTTCCATATTTCATCCAGAAACACGACATCCGCTGTAGGCAGATACCCGTCCACAGCACGCTCGTATTTATCCGATTCCTTCAGACGGCTGATGCTCACCGGACCAAAGATCTCATCAGGTGTGGAGAAACGAGACATCAGGTATTCAAATGCCCTTGCATCTACAAAAGCTCTCTTCAACCGACGGGCCACCATCGACTTTGCCACCCCAGGAGGTCCCAGCAACAAAATACTTTCGCCCGCCAAAGCAGCCAGCAAAGACAAACCGATTTCAGCCTCTTTCTCATATACCCCCCTGTTCATTTCGGACAGCAGCAACTGTATACGTTCTTTTATTTCCATATTATTCTTTGATTCTGCACATAAATAAAGATGTTATTCACCTTACCGCCTATGCATTGTTTGCAGATAAACGGCTTGCAAATATACGGTTTTACCTGTCATTAACATAAATACATCTTCTCTAATTCTGTCTTTTATACTCAAGAATTATCTTAAGGCATATTTAATATTGATTATTTATTCACCCAATATGCAATAAAAACAAAAGGAGGTAAATTTCCTTTCTCATTTTCCCCCATTTACATAAATAAAAACTATCTTTGCGATTCAGAATCCCGAAAGACGAAAGAAAATGGAGCAAATAGACAACCTAAAAGAGCTTATCAATCAAGGGGATGTGGACATAGCAATCAAGCAACTGGACCAACTTCTCCAAGACGATTCTGTCGAGAAAGATAAAGATATGCTCTACTATTTACGGGGAAATGCCTACCGAAAAAAAGGAGATTGGAAGCAGGCACTGGATAACTACCAGTATGCTATCGATCTTAATCCCGACAGCCCCGCTGTTCAAGCCAGAACAATGGCGATAGATATCCTGAATTTCTACCACAAAGATATGTATAATCAATAACCGAATTCAAAGATAACGTAATAAAATAGAGATTATGGCAAAAATTAAAGGAGCAATCGTAGTCGACACGGAGCGTTGCAAAGGATGCAACCTATGTGTAGTAGCGTGTCCGCTCGATGTAATCGCCCTCAACAAAGAGGTGAATATGAAAGGCTATAACTATGCCTGGCAAGTAAAAGAAGATACCTGCAACGGATGCAGTTCGTGTGCAATGGTTTGTCCCGACGGATGTATCTCAGTGTATAAAGTAAAAGTAGAATAAAAGAAAAAGAATATGGCAGAAGAAGTTGTATTAATGAAAGGAAACGAAGCCATCGCCCACGCAGCTATCCGTTGCGGTGCGGACGGATACTTCGGATATCCTATTACTCCCCAATCGGAAGTACTGGAAACGCTTGCCGAACTGAAACCGTGGGAAACAACCGGCATGGTAGTTCTCCAGGCAGAAAGTGAAGTGGCAGCTATCAATATGGTATATGGAGGCGCAGGTAGTGGAAAGATGGTATTGACCTCTTCCTCAAGTCCCGGCGTGAGTCTGAAACAGGAAGGTATCTCCTACATCGCAGGTGCCGAACTTCCTTGTCTGATTGTAAACGTAATGCGCGGCGGTCCCGGATTGGGAACCATCCAGCCGAGTCAGGCGGACTACTTCCAGACAGTGAAAGGAGGCGGTCACGGTGACTACAGACTGATTGCCCTTGCTCCGGCATCCGTACAGGAAATGGCGGATTTCGTTGCACTCGGATTCGAACTTGCTTTCAAATACCGTAATCCGGCTATTATCCTTGCCGACGGTGTAATCGGACAGATGATGGAAAAAGTAGTTCTTCCTGCACAGAAGCCACGCCGCACCGATGCAGAAGTTATCGAACAATGTCCGTGGGCTGCTACCGGAAAAGCGAAAGGTCGTAAACCGAATATTATTACTTCACTCGAACTGAAGCCGGAAGCAATGGAAATCAACAACATCCGTTTCCAGGCTAAATACAAACAGATTGAGGAAAACGAAGTACGCTTCGAAGAAATCAACTGCGAAGATGCAGAATATCTGATCGTAGCTTTCGGTTCCATGGCACGTATCGGTCAGAAAGCAATGGAACTCGCCCGCGAAAAAGGAATCAAAGTAGGTATTCTTCGCCCCATCACTTTGTGGCCGTTCCCGACCAAAGCCATTGCCGCCTACGCTGACAAAGTGAAAGGTATGCTCGTTACAGAATTGAATGCCGGACAGATGATTGAAGATGTCCGCCTGGCTGTCAATGGTAAAGTAAAAGTAGAACATTTCGGACGTCTCGGCGGTATTGTTCCCGATCCGGATGAAATTGTAACTGCTCTGGAAGAAAAAATAATCAAATAACGAAACGACGATGAATCCCGATAAAATAAGAAACGTATTGAACATCCTTTTCATGATATTGGCACTTGCCGCTATCATTGTCTACTTTGTAGTAGGAAAGGAAGATTTTAAAATGTTTATCTACGTATGCGGCGCGGCAATCTTTGTCAAGCTGATGGAGTTTTTTATACGGTTCACCAACAGATAAGGAGAAGAAGTTATGACTAAAGAAGAAATAATCAAACCTGAGAATCTGGTTTATAAAAAACCGACTCTGATGAATGATAATGCCATGCACTACTGCCCGGGTTGCAGTCACGGCGTGGTACACAAGCTCGTTGCCGAAGTCATTGAGGAAATGGGCATGGAAGAAAAAACGGTGGGAGTCTCTCCGGTAGGATGTGCAGTTTTCGCCTACAACTATCTGGATATAGACTGGCAGGAAGCCGCTCACGGACGTGCACCTGCAGTAGCTACGGCTATCAAACGCTTATGGCCCGACCGTCTCGTTTTCACTTATCAGGGTGACGGTGACTTGGCCTGTATCGGTACCGCCGAAACAATCCACGCACTGAACCGTGGCGAAAACATTACCATTATCTTTATCAATAACGCTATCTACGGTATGACCGGTGGACAAATGGCTCCGACGACTCTGGTAGGCATGAAGAGTTCTACTTGTCCTTACGGACGTGATGTCGAACTACACGGCTATCCATTGAAGATTACCGAGATTGCCGCCCAACTGGAAGGAACTGCTTACGTTACCCGTCAGTCGGTACAATCAGTGCCCGCCATCCGCAAAGCCAAGAAAGCAATACGCAAGGCATTCGAAAATTCGATGAACGGCAAAGGTTCCAATCTGGTAGAAATCGTATCAACTTGTAGCTCCGGCTGGAAGATGACTCCGGAAAAATCAAATAAATGGATGGAAGAACATATGTTCCCATTCTATCCGCTGGGTGATTTAAAAGATAAAGAATAACGCAAAAGTCAACAGAACAATGAAAGAAGAAATAATTATTGCTGGATTCGGTGGACAAGGCGTATTGTCCATGGGTAAAATCCTTGCTTATTCCGGACTGATGGAAGGAAAAGAAGTGAGCTGGATGCCGGCATACGGTCCTGAACAACGAGGCGGAACAGCCAATGTGACAGTGATTGTCAGCGATGACAAAATCTCTTCACCGATCCTGAGTAAATATGATACGGCGATCATACTGAACCAGCCTTCACTGGAAAAGTTCGAAAGCAAGGTAAAACCGGGCGGTATCCTGATCTACGACGGATATGGGATTATCAACCCTCCTACCCGCAAGGATATCAAAGTATATCGCATCGACGCAATGGATGCTGCCAACGAAATGAATAATGCAAAAGCCTTCAATATGATTGTACTTGGCGGTCTGCTGCAACTCCGTCCTATCGTGACTCTGGAAAACGTCATCAAAGGACTGAAGAAAACTCTTCCGGAACGCCATCACCACTTGATTCCTATGAACGAGGAAGCGATCAAAAAAGGGATGGAATTAATCCATGAAGTCTAAATAATTGACAATTGACAGTTGACAATTGATAATTGGCAATGATTGACAATTAACGGTTATGACACTATAATTGGTAATTGACAATTGACATAAAATGGCAAAATAACGCATACAGACGTTAATTGTTAATTGTCAATTGTCAATTGTCATTTTTTCCTGTATCTTTGCCTCCAATTATGAGACGAATCTTACTATTATATATATTATTCTCCGTTGTAGGACTGAGTGCTATCCATGCACAGCTCAACCCTGCCCGCCAACAAATCGACGAGAACGGACGCGACCAATATGGTAATCAGGTAGACCCTGCCATGATTCCGGACAAACTGGATAGTGCCAATGTTGAAGTACAGGGATTGCCACCTACACTCTACATGTGGCGCATTAAAAATCAATTGGGCGACCGGACAATGATTCCGGCAGATACAACTTATCATCACTTTCAGAATACGAATCTTACAGAAGGAATCACCGGACATTATAATTATCTGGCCAACCTAGGTTCACCGCGTCTGTCGCGTATCTTCTTTGAGCGTCGTTATCCGGAGCCAACCATCTTTATGGAGCCTTTCTCCAGCTTTTTCATTCGCCCGACAGAATTTAACTTTACGAATAGTAATGTTCCTTATACTAACCTGACCTATCACAAGGCCGGAAATAAGCAAAATGGAGAAGAACGTTTCAAATCTTATTTTTCAGTCAATGTAAACAAGAAGCTGGCTTTCGGCTTTAATATTGATTATCTGTATGGCCGAGGCTACTATAATAATCAAAACACTTCTTATTTTAATGCCGCGCTTTTCGGTAGTTACATTGGCGACCGCTATCAGGTGCAGGGAATCTATAGCAACAACTATCTGAAAACGAATGAGAACGGTGGTATCACTGACGACCGATACATTACCGCACCGGAAGAAATGGCAGAAGGAAGAAAAGAATATGAATCTGTCAATATCCCTACCGTACTCAATGCCAGTGCCAACCGTAACCATGACTTCTATGTCTTTCTGACACAACGCTATAATCTGGGATTCCACCGGGATATTCCACAGGCAGAAAATGATACGATGCCTGCCAAACAGGAATTTGTTCCGGTCACCAGCTTTATACATACCATTCAGGTAGAACGTTCGCGCCATAATTTCCGTTCGGATGATAATGTAGAAAACTATTACAAGCAAACTCTCCTTGATAAAGAGAATACATTCGTCAGAGACAGTACTGTCTATATCGGAGTCAAGAATACCATAGGTATTGCTTTGCTAGAAGGCTTCAACAAATATGCAAAAGCCGGATTGACAGCCTTTGCCTCACATAAGCTGAGCAAATATTCATTAATGAGCCTAGACCCGCTAAAGCAGGATAAATACAATGAGACAGAAATCTATATCGGTGGCGAACTGACTAAAAAACAGGGAAACTTTCTTCATTATCATGCAATCGGTGAAGTGGGAATGGCAGGAAAGGCTATCGGACAGTTTGATGTCAAAGGAGATATCGACTTAAATATCCCTTTATGGAAAGATACCGTCAGTGTGATTGCACGCGGAGAAATCAGTAATAAACTTGCTCCATTCTACATGCGTCATTACCACTCCAAACATTTTTGGTGGGATGATGATATGGATAAGGAATTCCGCACCCGTATCGAAGGCGAGCTGAGCATAGCTAATTGGGGGACCCGCTTAAGAGCCGGCGTTGAAAATATAAAGAACTATACTTATTTCAACCAGCAGGCATTACCGGAACAAAAAGGTGGTAGCTTGCAGGTAGTATCAGCTTGCTTCAATCAGGATTTCAAAGTGGGAATCTTCCATCTGGACAATGAAGTGATCTGGCAGAAATCCAGTGATCAGGCTGTACTTCCATTGCCGGAACTTTCGCTGTATCATAACTTCTATATGCAGTTCAAACTGGCGAAAAAAGTATTGAGTGTACAATTAGGTGCTGATGTACGTTACTTCACTAAATATGATGCTCCGGCCTATATGCCTGCTACACAGCAGTTCTACCTGCAACCGGAAGAAGGTAAAGTAGAGATAGGCGGTTATCCGATAGTGAATGTTTATGCTAACTTACACTTGAAACGTACCCGTTTCTATGTGATGATGTATCACGTCAATCAGGGAATGAGCAAACCTAATTACTTCCTGGCACCTCATTACCCCATTAACCCACGTGTGCTGAAATTCGGACTTTCATGGAACTTCTATGATTAACAAAACCTCTATGGCTTATGAAAACGCGCCCGAAATTGAGACTATTCAGATATCTGTTGCCGGTAGTCATTGTATTGGCACTTATCTTCTCTGTCCGCTATTGCGGTAAACAAGAAAAACCTCTGGGGCATCCGCGTGATTACGCAGCCATCGCCAAAGAAGGCATCCTGCATGTAGCCACCGAATATAATTCAATCAGTTTTTATGTAGACAGTGACACTGTCTCCGGATTCCATTATGAACTGATAGAAGCGTTCGCACGTGACAAGGGGCTGAAAACTGAAATCACTCCTGTCATGAGCTTCGACGAACGGCTGAGAGGATTAAGCGACGGACGCTACGATGTCATTGCTTACGGAATACTGGCAACCAGCGAACTGAAAGATTCTCTGCTTCTCACCTCCCCCATCATACTCAACAAGCAGGTGCTGGTGCAACGAAAAGCGAACGGGGAGAATGATTCACTTTATATCCGAAACCAATTGGACCTTGCCCAAAAGACACTTCATGTGGTAAAAGGCTCGCCTTCTATTCTACGTATTCAGAATCTGGGAAATGAAATCGGAGATACTATTTATATAAAGGAAATAGAGAAATACGGTTCAGAGCAGTTGATTTCGTTAGTTGCTCATGGAGATATCGATTATGCCGTCTGTGATGAAAGCATTGCCCGTGCAGTGGCAGATTCATTGCCTCAGGTAGATATCAATACCGCAATCAGTTTTACTCAATTCTACTCATGGGCAGTCAGCAAGCAATCACCCGCATTGCTCGATAGTTTGAATACATGGCTGGATAAATTCCAAAAAGAAAAAGAGTATCAAAAGATTTACCGGAAATACTATGGTGATAAATAGATAAAAAATAATACGCCGAAGACTTGACTTTCGCATTTGAATGTCGTATCTTTGTCAACGTAATCATAAAGTAGTTTCAGTTAAACTACACGTAAAGGAGGGAATCACAGTTCCCTCCTTTCTTTTTGTTACAATGAATGAAAATCAGCCTTTTTCCCAGCTTTTTGCTCATTTTACCCCCGAGCTTAGTCCGTTTTACCTCGTTTGTTACCATACTTAACATAGTATCTTATGACTAATTAGATGCTTTGTTATGATTAATCAGATGCTTTGTTATCCATAAACCGATGCTTTGTTCTCCCAAAACAGAAGCTCTGTTTCCGGACAGCTCCCAAGAGTTAACAATCAATAAAGTTGCTCTTGACAAAAATTTGCTCTACTTTTGAAAAAAATTCCCTTTTCGATGTCACGTTTTTAATCCGCCACCGTCTTATCAGTGTAAATGGAACTGAAACAATTTAAAATAACCGTTGTACCCCTTCGAGACAAGCTGCTGAACTACGCCCGAAGGATGACAGATGATCCTTCGGATGCGGAAGATGCCGTACAGGAAGTCATGCTGAAGCTGTGGAATCTGCGCCAGAAGCTAGACGAGTACAGAAGTATCGAAGCCGTAGCCATGACCATGACGCATCATCTCTGCATGGATATGTGGCGTGCCAAACGACCGGACACTCTATCACTCGACCGTGTACAGGCTCCCACCCCTTCGGCTACTCCGGAGCGACTGCTGGAAGAGAAAGATGAGTTCAGATTGATGCGGGAAATTATCGACTCCCTGCCTACGCTGCAACGAACGATTATTCGCATGAAAGACATCGAAGAGTACGAGACGGAAGAGATTGCCGAAATCACCGGCTGCAACGCAGAAGCCATCCGCAGTAATCTGTCGAGGGCCCGCAAGAAAGTAAGGGAAGTCTATTTGCAAACGATACAAGAACGAAAAAGGAGGAACAAAGCATGAAAGATATAGAAACCTTGCTAAACAAATATTTCGAAGGAGAAACCACTTGCGAAGAAGAACGCAGACTACGACGTTTCTTTGCCGAAGGGCTCGTACCGGAACATCTGGAGGTATATCGCCCGATGTTCGCTTTCTTCGAAGCGGAACAGAAGGAACTTGCGGAAATCTCCGGTAAAGGTAATGCCGCCGAGATGCCGGAACTCGCCCCATTCGAGAAAAAGACAAAAACGGTCAGACAGTATCTGACTTACAGTCTCAGTGCTGCCGCTGCCGCCATCCTGCTACTGGTGGGCATCTCCGGTATCTACCGTCATCTATCCCCTGCACCGGCCAACTATGTGATCATTGACGGTAAGGAATATACGGACGTTCATTTAATCCGTGAACAGGCGATGGTCGCCTTTCGTGACGTCAGCCTCAGCGAGGAGGAAGTATTCGCTACTTTATTTGATGAATAATATAAAAACAGCATATAATTATGATGAATAAAATCATTCGTACCACACTAATCACCCTGTTACTTACATTCGCCGCCCATGCGGCCGCCCAACAGGGACTACAGATTGCTACCGTCTTTCAGAAGTACGGAAAGCAAAAAGGGGTAACTATGGTAGAGCTATCCAATGAAATGCTGGAAACTTACCAGATGACTCTCTATAAAAGTCTTGTGTTCAAGGATGCCAGTGATGCACTACCTACGATTCTCCGTTGCCTGGAAGCCGACAAGAAGAAAGCAAAGAAGGTGAAAGAAGTGGTTTCCAACGGACAAATCAAGTCCGGCTATTACCAGCTTCCCCAGCTCAAGGAGGATGTGAACCGCTTTATCCTCTTCAAAACCGGAAAGAAAGATTCGGCTACCCTTATCTATATCGAAGGAGAACTGGATGCCGACGACCTGATCACCATGTTGTTCATGAAGAAAGAATAAAAAAACAGATAAAGAAATACTGATATGAAAAAACTATTATTACTATGGCTCATGATAGCTCCAATGAGCGGAATGGCACAAAATGAAAGTACACCGCAGGATACAACACTTTACGTCAACGGACGGAAGATCGTGATCAAGGAACAAGGCGACAAGATTAAAGTGAAACTCTACGAAAGCGCATCCGGCGGAGATACGATAACGAACGCGCAAATCTTCGAAGGGGTCTATCTGAACGGGCAGAGTACGGAAAGCCGTACCGTGCTGAGCGCTCTCCCCTTCTCGAAGAAAAACAACAAGAGAAACAGGTTCGAGCCACATGCCGGCGGATTCTACATCGGCTACACCCGACTGTCCAATGACTTCCTCTCATTCAATCCGTCAAACGGTGCCGACCTCAACACCAGTCATTCATGGGAGATAGGCGGCAATCTGTTTACCGGTTCGCACGCCTTTGCACCTACCTATAACTGGGGGATCACCATCGGACTGGGATGGGGATACCGCAGTATGCGCCTGGACGGCAATGATGCTTTTCGTGAAATAGACGGAGTGACTGAAATTTATTCCGGCATGGAGGCAGAAGAGCCTACAGAGTACAGCAAAAGCCGTCTGCGCTATTTCTACTTCCGCATTCCGCTCTCCATCGAATGGCAAACACGGCTCAACGGCAAAGGTCCTTTGTTCTTTGCTGTAGGTCCCGAAGCCGAAATACGTCACGGATTCAGATCCAAAGCCAAAGTCAACGGATCAAAGAAGACGATTGACAAGGGGCTGAACGGACGCCCGCTAGGTATCAACTTACTTGCACAAGCCGGTTATGCGGATTTAGGCGTGTATATGCGTTACTCCACCTACGGCCTCTTTGAGAAGAACAAAGGTCCCGAACTTTATCCGTTCTCTTTCGGTGTATGCTGGTACTGGTAAAGTAAATACTCAGACCCTTGCCTATTTCTGACAGTTAACAATCAATAAAGTTGTTCTTAATAAAAAATAGCTTTATCTTTGGGAGTTGTTAAAACAAGCACAATAGGTATATTATGAGTGAAAAGATGATTAAATGGGGCTTCATCGGCTGCGGAGAAGTAACCAAAACCAAAAGTGGCCCCGCCTTTCAAAAGGTAGAACATTCTGAAGTAGTAGCTGTAATGAGCCGCGACGGCGCCAAAGCAAAGGCTTATGCAAAAGAAAGAGGAATCAGGAAATGGTATGATGACGCTCAGGAACTGATAGACGATCCGGAAGTAAACGCCATTTATATCGCCACTCCTCCTTCTTCACACGCTACCTACGCCATTATGGCTATGAAAGCAGGCAAGCCTGCCTATATTGAAAAACCAATGGCTGTCACTTATGAGGAGTGTACACGTATCAACCGTATTTCTAAGGAAACGGGTGTTCCCTGTTTCGTCGCATATTACCGCCGCTATCTCCCCTACTTTCAGAAAGTGAAAGAAATGGTAGAGAACGGTTCTATCGGTAATGTCATCAACGTACAAGTCCGCTTTGCACAGCCGCCACGTGATTTGGATTACAACCGTGAAAATCTTCCTTGGCGTGTACAGGCTGATATTGCCGGTGGCGGTTACTTCTATGACCTCGCCCCGCATCAGATCGACTTGCTGCAAGATATGTTCGGCTGCATCCTCGAAGCCAGCGGATATAAGAGCAATCGCGGAGGGCTTTATCCTGCCGAAGATACGCTGAGCGCCTGCTTCCAGTTCGACAACGGATTGGTCGGCAGTGGTTCATGGTGCTTTGTCGCCCATGATTCCGCCCGCGAAGACCGCATCGAAATTATCGGAGATAAAGGTATGATCTGCTTCTCTGTCTTTACGTACGAGCCGATTGGTCTGCACACCGAACGCGGCCGGGAGGAAATCTGTATCGGTAATCCTGAGCATGTTCAACAACCTCTTATTCAGGCAGTAGTAGATCATCTGCTCGGTAAGTCAGTCTGCTCATGCGACGGAGAAAGTGCTACCTTGACTAACTGGGTAATGGACAAAATATTAGGGAAGCTCTAAGATAAAGCTCCCTCGTTTGTTTCTTAAAATAATTTAATCACTATATTCTATCGTTAGTTTTCTTTATATTTGCGAAAGGTAGCAATAAAAGCAAAACTAACGATATTTATTTTTTATAACTATGACCAAAGAAGAACTAATGAGGAAAGCAATAGAGCTTTCGAAGGAAAATGTTGCTAATGGTGGAGGCCCGTTCGGAGCTGTCATTGCAACAAAAGAAGGAGAAATTATAGCTACAGGAGTCAACAGAGTAACCTCTTCATGTGATCCCACTGCTCATGCCGAAGTTAGCGCCATACGTGCCGCAGCCGCGAAACTGGGAACATTCAACCTCAGCGGATACGAAATCTATACTTCATGCGAACCTTGCCCGATGTGTCTGGGTGCCATCTATTGGGCACGACTGGACAAAATGTATTATGGGAACAACAAGACAGATGCCAAAAACATCGGTTTCGACGATTCCTTTATTTATGATGAGCTGGCTCTAAAACCTGCCGACAGAAAACTTCCCTCGGAAGTATTATTGCACAACGAAGCCATTACAGCCTTCGAAGCCTGGATGTCCAAAGAAGACAAAGTAGAATATTAGCATCTAATCTCACTTAAACTCACTAATACTTAGTAAAATGAAAAGAAAAAACTTTTTGATTCTTCTAGCCGCAGGATGTTTGTTCAGTTGTCAGCAACAGGATGAACTGCAAGAAACAAGTAAAGAAGCAACCAACTTCTCTATCTCTATCGACGACGCTCTCTCTGACCCGCTCACCCGTACCAGCAATGATCTGTTCCCTGCCAGAAACAGCATCACTACAGGAGAAGTTATCTCCATGGCTGCCTCCGGTCAGGACTATACTCCGTTTATTGTTGGCAAAGACAGCCGTGCATGGAACGAAATAGGAACTGCCACAGGCACAGTAACCTTCTACGCCCACTATCCTGCATTGACAGACGAAGCCGCTACCAGATCAGGCGGTAACAAACGCTATTTAAAAGGAGGTCAGGAGCACTTGTTCGGAACAGCGGAAGCAGCTCCGGGCAGCCAGAATGTATCGCTGAAATTCAAACGAATGACCGTGCCGGTTATTATACTTGATGAGAACGATCGTCCGTATGAAGGCGAAGCTAAAGTTGAGCTCAGCCTGAAAAACGAAGGTACGCAGGATTTATTGAACGGTACCATAGAAATCAACGAAAATGCGCTGTCAGAGAATATCGAAGTAAAGAAAGTATCCGAAGGCGTTACTACCAATGTTCTCCCGCAAAAGATCAATGCTGGAGAGGAAATAGGAACAATCACTGTCGGAGGAGTCACTCAGAAGATCAGTGCAGTGGAAGATCTTGATTTAAAAGCCGGAAGCACACTTTCTGTCAGATTATCAAAAAGATTCGGAGGTATTATTGATGGCAATGTTCCATTGTACAGATAAGAAGATTGCACTTAAAGGCAATCTTGCAGATTATATAAATAAAAGAACGGGATTCATGATGAATCCCGTTTTTTATTTATACCTAAAAACTATATAAGGCCGGTCAGCTCCTAGGAACCGACCGACTTATTTATAGCGTAATTATTTTTTATCCCACCATACACGTGATGTCATCTTATCACCGTCGCTGAGTCTCTTTACTGCATCGTTGTAATTAACAGGATTAGCCGTTATCTCGCTTGCCGGATAAATGAAACGACGAGGAATCTCTCCATTTGTCACATTGTTAGGATAGCTGGCTGCATTTCGAGACGGGGTTAATTTAGGATATCCGGTACGACGCCAATTTGCAAAAGCTTCATACTCATTACAGAACGTATGAATATAATATTCCGTATTAATCTGTTCCAGCGCTTTTTCCGTATCAGCATCCAATGGATTAGCATTCAGATAGGCAGTTATCGCATCATCTGTAATCGTAGCTGAGGCTTTCTCATAATAGGAGAATTGTTTCATGGCAGCAGTTACTCCATCTCTATAAAATTTTTCTGCATCTCCTGTATAGAGTCCACGTTTCACTGCATCAGCCAATAATAACAAGTTACCGGCATGAGTGACAAGCATAGAGGGTGAATCCGGGCGTGCATAAACTGTACGGTTAGGAACAGAATATGCTTTTCTCCAATTTTCTCCCGGATATCCCGGAGCTTTACTCAAGTCCCAGTCTCCTCCTGACACATCATAACCAACTGGCATACCTTTCTGCTTAGCAGCCGTGTTGTCACCTAAATCAAAATCGGCATCTCCCCATCCCGGTTTAGGGTCTCTGGTACAAACTGTAGCAATCAAAGGAAGGCGAGGATCGTCCTGAAGGATGTTTATAAATGTTTCGCTGATATAGAACGCCTGAGTATCCAGACTGGAAAATACTTTTCCGTAAGGTTCGGCAGAATCATCGCTTGGTGAACCATTGGTATGTCTGACGATCGCATTATCATCGTTGCTTACGAACAAGCCATTCGAAACCGCTTTAGCTACCCATGTTTTCGCTTTATCAGGAGCTACTTTGGTCAGGCGCATGGCTACCCGGAGCATCAGTGAGTTTGCAAATTTCTTCCATTTCGCAGCATCACCGTTATAGATAACGTCGGCAGCCCCTATCGTATTACCGGCAGAAGTGCTTAATGCAGCTTGTGCTTCATCGAGTTCTTTCAACAGGTCATTATAGATTGCTTCTTGTGTATCATATTTAGGATACGGAATCGGATTGGTAGAATACCCCTGCCCTGCTTCAGAATAAGGAACGTCTCCATAAAGGTCAGTCATATTCTGGAACATATATGCTTTCAAAATGCGGCACATCTGATATTCATTCGCATAAGCGGGATTTCCTTCCCAATTATTCATCACATCTATAATATTGCGAATAGCTGCACGCCCACCGGAATAGAATCCTCCCCAATAAGCACCACTATACTGATCGTTCCATGTATAGAAAACTCCATACGCCCAATCTACACTAGCCGTATGCTGCATCATGTTGGCTGTGTAGATACAGCCATTACGCCACACGTCCCAGTCGGAGCCACATATCTGTGCTTCAACCTGAGTAAATTCCATTTTATAATCCACCACTCCGGGATTCAGGTTCATAGGGTCGTTATTCACATCCCCAAAGTCATTACAGCTCGTCGCTAATCCCATCAGACCGAAAGCCGTCAATATATATAAAGTAAACTTTTTCATTGTTACAGTATTTAAGATGTTAGAACTTAACATTTACATTGAATCCCACATTTCTCGTGGCAGGATATCCGTTCAATTCCAGACCTTGAGCATTACCGTTATTATAAGCAGATTCCGGATCAATATTATCCGTATGCTTCAATATAGTCCAAAGGTTACGACCGACTAAAGAAAGGGTTACCCCCTTTATAAGTGTCTGCTTATTCAACCATGCCTGCGGCAAAGTATATCCGACTGACAGTTCGCGCAGTTTTATAAAACTCGCATTATAAACAAACTCTTCAGCAATATTCTGACTGGTGATAGCCTGCCAGTAGTCTTGCGCAGAAACGGCTACGGTATTCTTCACATAGCCACCCTTGCCATCGGACATTACACCATTGCCCACCATTGTTCCTTTACCGTCAGCACCACGCCCCTGCAAAGTATTCTTGTGCAGACCGTTGCTGTAAAGAGACAGATTGGTTCCGGAGAACATCTTAGCTCCTGCCTTGAAGTCAATCAGGAAAGAAAGAGTTATGTTTTTGTAAGTAAACTCATTGCGCCATCCGCCGGTTACCTTATAAACACCGTTTCCTAATACCTGAACCTCGTCTGAGTGTACAGGAAGACCGTTTTCAAAAATAACTTGTCCGTCCGAAGTACGTTTGTATTCATAACCTACTAATTCACCATAAGGATGTCCCAAGATATTCTGAACAGAAACACTACCTACACGTGAATTGGCTCCGTCAAGAGTAAGTCTCTTTATCTTTTCTCCCGTTCCGTCTATTCCCAGGTATTTCACATCACTGCTGTTATAAGCGATATTGAATGTAGAATTCCAGTTAAAGTCCTTTGTATGAACAGGAACGGCATTCACCATTACTTCCACACCATTATTTCTGATTTCTCCGACATTCTGGATAGCTGATTCAAAACCGGAAGCACCACTGGTGGTTACCTGCACGATATCATCTTTGGTTGTTTTTACATAATATGCAGCATCCAATGACAGGCGATTATCCAAGAAAGAGAGGTTCAAACCAATTTCCCATTCAGAAATCTGAACCGGTTTCAGTCCTTTGTTAGGTACGGTCGAGTTATTGATCGTTACTACAGGCTGTCCGTTCGATTGATAATTATCTACTTTATAGGTAAGAAGATTCTGATATGCTTTGGTTCCGTTAGATGCAGCTGCATAGGATGCACGCACCTTTCCGAAAGTAAACCAGTCGGGAGTCTTGAATGTATCACTAAATACCCATGACATACCGATAGAAGGATAGAAATAATGATTATTATCCGGGTCCAATGTAGAGAACCAGTCATTACGTCCGGTTAAGTTTAAGAATACCTGATTCTTATAACCAAGGTCTGCAGTACCATAGATTGAATTTACCCGGTATTCTGTATATTCTTTCTTATACACATGCTTCGCAGTATTGCTGCTTGAATAAAAATCGGGCACAAAGAATGAAGAGGCCTTATCATCCAGACCGTATTTCTTTGTAATATTTCTCTGACGGTTTCCACCGAAAGTAGCACCGACACTCCAGTCTCCGAATGTCTTATTGAATCCGATCAAATAGTTCAGGTTCATTTCAGAGAAGTTCTGAGTGTATTCCTTTATATAACCGCGTGGATCTTCCGGAGAAGCGGAACCGATTGGCTTCACTTCAGAATATTCCAGATTATAACCGTCACGTGTCACAGCCCCCTGAATGTATAACCAGTCAAAGATATCATACTTCAAAGTCATACCACCAGTCAGACGATTACGGTTGGTTTCATTGGTAACCCTGTACTGCAACCAATACGGATTATTGAAATAACCGTTCGTACCGCCTAGCAACTCTTTGCCGTCAGCACCGGTACCCCAGTCACAATCCGGATTTTCACGTTCCATCCAACGTATATCAAATGAATTGGCATGATAAAGAAGTGCGGCATTCGTGTTACTGTTACCATCGGACAAGTTAGAACGACCTTTATTCTTGTCGAATACGTAGTTGGCATTCACCATTAAATGAACTTTTGAAGAAATGTCATAAGTCGTATTCATATTGATACCTTGCTGGCTGATGCTGGAATTGGGAAGTATCCCCTTTACCGCCATATTGGAAACACCAAAACGATAGGATATCTTATCGGAAGCACCGCTTACTGCCAAGGTTGTCGTATTGTTAATTCCCGTACGATAGAAGTTCTTCCAGTTATCTACCGGAGAATAAGCGTATTCGTTACCCAAGAAGTTTACTGCTTTTTTTCCATCCATTACTTCACCCCAGCTGGATGTTTCCGTTGCTTTTGCCACATCTGCAGAAAGCGGACGGTTCCCCTGAGTTCCTTGCCCGTAGACATTCTGGAAATCTCGGTAATCATAAATCACATCAAAAGCCAGGTTATTGTTGAATTCAACGGAGACCGGTTTTCCTTTCTGACCGGATTTAGTAGTAATCAAGATAGCACCGTTACCACCACGATATCCATAAAGAGCGGATGCAGCAGCACCCTTCAACACCTGAATATCTGCAATATCATCCGGATTGATACTTGACAAACCATCGCCCATATCTTTACCTCCCCATTGACCTGCACTACCGATATTAGTATTATCAAACGGAACACCGTCGATAACATAAAGCGGCTGGTTGTTTCCCGTCAAAGAAGCATTACCACGAATTACGACACGGCTACTACCACCCGGGCCAGTTGCATTTCCGGAAACGGAAACACCGGCAATCTTGCCGGAAAGTGCGTTACCAATGTTCGTTGTACGAGCTTCAGTGAAATCTTTTCCTCCTACTGTCGTTGTAGAATAGCCGAGGGACCTTTTCTGACGCTTAATACCCAAAGCTGTCACTACAACTTCATCGAGTGTCTGCGTATCTTCCTGCAAAGTAATGTCTAAAGGTTTACCCGTGAACTTCACTTCCTGAGGGGTATAACCTACATAAGAGATTTGAATTGTTGCTCCGTCAGGAACATTGGAAAGAACAAAATTACCGTCCAAGTCGGTAATTACACCATTTGTAGTACCTTTGACTACAACTGAAGCTCCAATAACCGCTTCACCTGCCTTGTCTTTTACTACACCTTTACACGTACCGTTTTGCTGTGTGACACTCACACTTGTTGCTCCATTCTCAGAGGCTGCATAGGAAATTGCTGCCGGCATGGCACACAAGAGCAACAGCACACTTACTGATTTGAGTGGTTTAAACATAATACTGCTCTTTTAAGGTTAATAAAAATTGTCTGTGTGTAGAGAGGACGTCAATATTTCATAGTTTGGTTCTGACTACGATTACAAAAATATGAATTTATTTTAAATAACAAGAAAATAAGTAGTTTTTTTTCTTTAAACAAAAAGAATAATTATATCGGCTAACAAAATCACAATATCCAAAACAGAATGAACCTTCTTTTGCATTAAATGAAAAGATAATAAAGAAATCCCTGGAACCGCTGTAGACACTCAGCATTCCAGGGACTCTAACACACAAAAGTTATTATTGAAATTGAAAACAGTTTCTAATTAAAAACGCATACCAACTGTAAGAAGCACTTTATGATTATTATTGGTTATCTCCGTAGCTCTTAAATCCAAATTATCAAATGCATAAAAACTTTCTTTATAAGTATTATATTGATATGCCATATCTGCATAAAAAGTTGATCCACGATATCCAAATCCTAATGTATAGTTATTAGTTGCACCCAAATTGGAATATTCTGTGTCAGTACGAATGGAGTTACTTTGAATCCACTTATATGCTTCCGGTTTCATCGATGCTGTGATATGATTATATCCTAAACGAAAAGCAAATTCCGGAGCCAACTTAAACTCGACTCCCGCACGAAATGTATGAACCCCTTTCATCATTGACTTTATATCATCAGTTTGCTCCAAAGTAATCCCATCCACATCCTTTAATTTTGCAGAAGAATAGTTACTATATTCATACTCTACTCCGAAAGCTGCAACAGAACCAAAAGTATATCCTGTGCTCAGATTAAATTTCCATGGAGTAACCAAACGATACTCATATTCACCATCCATCGGATTTCCATTACGGTTGACAATTTCCGCAGAGCCTGGTTTTAAATCTTCTACAGCTAAATCATAAGCAATATATGCATGATTATGTTCTGTTATAGAATAGAAAGTCGGCGTATGTATAGCACCTCCGATACGAAAAGAAGAAGATTCAATAGGACGCCAAATAAATCCAACTTTAAAATCAACACCACCACCACTTGTCCAATAGTCATTTCCTAAATCATAACCACCATAATCATTGCCATCCGCCCCTATGAAATCTTCTTTATAAAGGCTTGTACGTTTATAATCTAAACTATATGCACCAATCGTAGCACCTAGATAGAAGCGATCATACAAGTTGAATGAAACATTAAAATCGTATGAATGTAATCCTCCTCTCTCACGGGCAGTATAAGCTTGTCTCACTTTATCACCAGGATGCAAATAAGGATCATAACCATCAAATACATCTTCCTTACCTTCTTCTTTAATATAACCGGGACGCACCAATTGCGAATCATATCCTAGTATACCAAGCCATGGGATATCTGGGTTTTCATAAGCCCCTGCTGCTTTTATACTTTCTACCGTTACAGGCGAAAACTCACCATCATAGAAATTCAGCAAATCTGCCATAAAAGTAGTTTGAGACTGCCCAAAAACACCATTCATTACCATATTCTTATCAAATGATTTTGTACGGTGATAATTGAATCCAAAGTTAACATAACGTAAAGGAGTTGAATTTCCAATCTTATTGGTAAATATAAAGCCTGCATTATCAAATGACCCATGAAATTTATCAATACTAGATCCACCCGCATCTTTAGATCCGACATTAACAAAGCCAAAAGATACCATCACATCATTACTTCGATAAATACCGATGCCAGCAGGATTAGTTCCCATTGTTGAGATATCACCACCTAGAGCTCCCATCGCCCCACCCATGCCAACAAAGCGCGCCGTCCCGTTTAGATCGCTCCCCATTAAACGGTTTGCATCATAAATGGTAGTTTGAGCATTCAACATGCCGCCTATTCCAAGCAAGAATGTACCGAATACGATTATTCTATATATATTTTTCATAACTATATCTTTTTAATAATATATTATCTTCTACTACTACTTCTGCTACTACCACCGCCTGATGAACGCGATGATGAAGATGAACCACCAGAATAACTTCCTCCACTGCTACGAGAAGAACTGCTGCTCGGAGTATATGAAGAAGAACTACTACTGCGGAAAGGAGTATACGTAGAAGAAGAGCGACTAGAACTTCCACTATCATAGCTACGTGATGGAGAAGTTGAACTTCCACGGGAATAAGTTGAACTACTACGCGTGGTAGAACCTGTACGGGAATATGTCGACCTACTACGATTAGGAGCAGAGTTTGTATTCGTTCTAGAACTACTGTTAGAACCCGTAGTAGAAGTACGAGTATAACTACGCGTGCTGCTAGGACGAGTGTATGTACCTCCTCGTGTACCTTCTGTACGTGAAGATTGCACTCCTTGTGAACGTGATGTTGAGCGCGAACTTGAACGAATGTAAGATGCCCCTTCTCCATTACGAGTTCCTACTACCCGACCAGAAGTTGCCCTTGTATGTGTACCTTGATATGAGGAACGAGAACCTGTACCACGTGATGAATTGAAGGAACCAGAACTACTATAACGTGAACGATTATTAGCATTCAGCACAGTACGCCCGTAGGGTCTTCCTCCACCGCCCCAGCCCCAGCTAGGACCACCACCCCAGTGGTGATGATGTCCCCAATAACCGCCGCCATAGAAGCCACCCCAGTAGCCACCATACCAGCCGCCCCATGAACCCGGGTAATATCCCCAGCCATAGTAAGGACGATTCCAGCCCCAGCCATAGTTCCATCCCCAACCGTAGGAGTTGTAACGCCAATCCCACCAAAGCGGATTACTAAATGTCGGGAAAGCATAAGCGTACATGCCATCGGTATAAACATTCCAGTTCCATGAATTAGGTCCGTAAACTACGTCCCAATAGAGTGGGCTGCTAATGCTGATAGCAAAACGTGGATTACGGAAACGGATAATACGTTCGGCATATTCATAGTCCTCTTGCGAACCATCAAATTCACCGGTTACCCATTCTCCTTCCAAGTCTGGCTGAGCTTTCTCTTTTATATATAAGGTATCGTTTTCCATTACGAATTCATTCTCACGAGCGTCATAACGGCGGTTATATTCATCCACATCCCGTGTTTTTCCCTTGCGGTCCTGAACTACAACGGTAGTGCCCGGTGATGTATAGATGTTGGTCGTGACTTGTCTTTTCGGTTCCTTCTTTTCCGGAGTCGTTTCTTTCTTCTCCTTTTTGTCTTTAGAAGGTACGAAATAAAGGTCGTCATCAACGCTTTGTGCCATCAAGCCTATAGGGAGGCATAAAGCAATTAGCAAGAAATAAACAATCTTTTTCATATCATCTCGGTTTATGTAATTACTTAAACTTATTCACATTACAAAGATAAGGAAGAGATTCGCCACTCTAGGGAGATTTTCCCCAAAGGATAATAGGGAAATCCCTATTTCTGACTATCTTTGCAAAAGATTCACCAAATTAAAAACAACTATGAAGTATTTTGAGTTCACATTCCATACAAGTCCATGCACAGAAACAGTAAATGACGTACTGGCTGCCGTATTAGGCGAGGCCGGATTTGAAAGTTTTGTCGAAAGCGAAGGCGGACTGACTGCATACATACAACAGGCATTATGCGATGAAAATACAATAAAAGATGCAATAGCCGACTTCCCACTGCCTGATACGGAAATCTCCTATACGTACGTTGAAGCGGAAGACAAAGACTGGAACGAAGAATGGGAAAAGAATTTCTTTCAGCCGATTGTGATCGACAACCGATGTGTTATCCATAGTACCTTCCATAAAGATGTACCCCAGGCAACTTATGATATCGTTATCAATCCGCAAATGGCTTTCGGCACGGGACATCATGAAACGACAAGCCTCATTATCGGAGAGTTACTGGACAATGAGTTGAAAGATAAATCACTTCTGGATATGGGCTGTGGAACTTCGATCTTAGCAATCCTCGCCCGCATGCGGGGAGCACGCCCATGTACCGCTATCGACATCGACGAATGGTGTGTACGAAACTCCATTGAGAACATTGAATTAAATCACGTAGACGACATCGCCGTTTCACAAGGAGATGCCTCATCGCTTATTGGCAAAGGCCCCTTTGATATCATCATCGCTAATATAAACCGGAATATCTTATTGAACGACATGAAGCAATACATTGCTTGCATGCACCCGGGATCGGAACTTTATATGAGTGGATTTTATGTGGACGACATTCCTTTCATCCGCCGGGAAGCAGAAAAGAATGGACTGACCTTCGTACATCATAAGGAGAAAAACCGCTGGGCAGCAGTGAAGTTCACATATTAAGCATTAATCTTCCTTATCTGTTTCAAGAAGACACAGACCACGTATCTTTAAAAGACAGCATATATTTGTAGTAGAGATAAGATGTACGAGATGCTCATCTCGTGCTGTACGGCATGCTCATCTTGTTATACCCCAGATGCACATCCGGTAGCGTACGAGATGAGCATCTGGTACATACCATCCTTTAATGAAAAGAATGGTATGGTATAATATTCCTTCTGTTATGTTACCGGGAAACAGATATAAAGTATTAAGGTTTTGAATCAAACTCATTCTTTACCTGTTCGCACCATTCCCTGATTCTCTTTTCCGCTTGCTCGGATTGATTATCCAAATCGACGACCAAACCGCACCACCGATCACCACGCAACGCTCTGGAACGTTCGAAAGTGTATCCTTCGGAAGAAGTAAAACCGACCAGCGTAGCCCCGTCTCCTTCAAATACCTCGGCAAGCAACCCGATTCCGTCAGCAAAGTTTTCGGGATAACGTATCTGATCTCCTAACCCGAAGACAGCTACTTTTTTCCCTTTCAAATCCAATGTACGAAGTTCCGGCAATAACTCATCCCAATAGGTAGGAAGTTCTCCGTCAAACCAGGTCGAAGCACCTACTATTAAACAATCGTAAGCTGCAAAATCATTTTGCCATGCCTGCTCAATAGGCACCACTTCTATCCTATCTTTTCCAAATTCTTTCTGAATTTTCTCTGCCACCCAAGTAGTCTTATCAGCTTTGGTGGCATAAAACAAACCAATCTTCTTCATATACTATACCTCCATTTTATTCCATTAATATTCCAATAGCTTTTTAGCTGCCTCATAGATCTTCGCCTCATCCGGCAATATCTCTTTTTCCAGAATCGGATTGAAACCGACAGGAGTAAATGTAGATCCGACACGCTGCACCGGACCATCCAGATAACGGAACATATCCGTTCCGATCATAGCCGCAAGTTCCGCACCGAAACCGGAGAACACCTTGTCTTCGTGAACAACCAATGCTTTGCTAGTCTTTTTCACCGATTCGAAAATCGCCTCCTTATCTAATGGTATCAATGAACGAATATCGATCACTTCGACTTTCCAGCCACTTTCTTTTTCCAGTTGCTCTGCTACGTGCAGGCAGAAATGGGTAGTATTACCATAAGTAATAATGCTCAAATCCGTTCCTTCACGACGAATACGTGCCTTTCCGAAAGGAACCTCAAAATCTTCCGGAACAACAGCTGCTGCTTCTACCGAATTATATAGAGCTTTCGGTTCCAAAAACAAGGTAAATCCCTTTGAACGCATACTGGTTCGTAACAATCCGGCTGCATCATCTGCAAAAGAAGGACAGACAATACGTGCACCCGGCAACGTTGTCAGAGCCCCCTCTATATTTTGAGAATGATATAATCCACCACCGATATATCCTCCGGAAGCAAGCCGTAAAGTGATATTCGGAGCAAACTTACCGTTACTGCGCCAATATTCATGAGTACACTCCACATACTGTTCTACGGCAGGCCAGAAGTAGTCTGCAAACTCAGCTCCTTCTATCACTACATGGATTTTAGGGTCAAATCGGCTCATACCATTGGCTGTACCTACAATATAATCTTCGGCAATCGGTGCGCTGAATACACGCGCCTCGCCAAATTCCTGCTGCATGCCTTTGGTCACATTAAAGACCCCGCCTTTTTCTCTGTTAGCCACATCTTGTCCCCAGATAAAGGTATCCGGATTATGGCGGAATTCCGCTTTCAATGTTTCATTAATTGCATTGACCAGAAAAGTCTTCTCTCCTTCTTCCTGATGAGTACCTTCTTTGTATTTTTGCGGCTGATAAGGTTCGGGCATCACAAAATCGTAAATACTTTTAGGGTCAGGTTCAGGGGCAGCCAGCGCCTTGCGGTTGGCAGCAGATAGTTCCTTCTTTGATTCAGCTTCAATTTGCAGCAGTTCCTCTTCCGTCAAGCGCTTATAGCGCAATAACATCCGGCGGAACTTCATTAGCGGATCGGCTTCTTTCACATATTCCAGTTCGTTTTCATCCCGATAAAGTGTATGTTTATCCGAATTGGAATGAGAGCCGATACGAACGCAGTTAGCCTGTACAATCACAGGATTACGGGTACTGATCGCATATTCGCGTGCCTCAGTCATGGCATTCATGGAATCGAACACATCTTTTCCATTGCAGTAGATAATCTTCAGATTCTTGAAACCGGAGAAGTTCTCGGCTACTTTACGATTGGCAGTCTGCTCGGATTTAGGAACAGAGATGCCATATCCGTTATCCTGTATAACGAAAATCACTGGAAGACGTTCCAGACTAGCTCCATTGATAGCCTCGTAAACAAAGCCTTCGGAAGTAGCAGATTCTCCGTGCGAAGTGATTGCTACTCCTTTATGCCCATAATATACCATTGCTCTTGCTACACCCGCCGCATGCAGGTCATGCGTTCCGGTAGCAGAAGATATATTTTCAATATGCCATTCCGGTTTGGCGAAGTGATTCGACATATGACGTCCGCCGCTACCGGGATCGGTTGCTTTCGAAATGCCGTTCAATATAATCTCTTCCGCAGTCATTCCTGCAGAAAGCACGGTCAGCATATCTCTGTAATAAGGGAACAGGAAATCTTCTCCCAATGTGAAAACCTGACCGACAGCCAGTTGGATACCATCATGCCCCGCATAAGGAGCATGGTATGACCAACCCAAGGATTGCAGCTGGTAAGACGGCGCCTTCTCGTCCAAAGCGCGCCCCAATGTCATCAGATGGTACCACTTTTTCAGTGTTTCAACATCCGTAGTCTTTATATCATATTTCTTTTTCATAGTTAATGAAGTTCTTAATGAATGAAACAATCTGTTATCAGCCCTTCCAGTTTTCCAGGTAATCGGCAATGAAGTGCAGGAAGTTGCCTCCCAGCATACCGTCAACTACACGATGGTCATAAGACAGAGACAGATACATCTTATGACGGATAGCAATCGTATCACCTTCCGGTGTCTCTATTACGGCAGGCTTCTTCTCAATATATCCCACTCCCAAAATGGCAACCTGGGGCTGATTGATTACCGGCGTACCGAACAAACTCTTGAATGTACCGAAATTAGTAATGGTAAACGTACCTCCGTCAATATCATCCGGCATCAATTTGTTATCACGAGCCTTCAATGCCAGCGAGTCTATAGCTACAGCCAATCCGTTCAAGTTCAGATGATCGGCATCGTGTACCACAGGAACTATCAGATTGCCATCATTCAAAGAAACAGCAATACCGATATTGATATGTTTCTTAAAAAGAATATTATATCCGTCAACAGATACATTGACCTGAGGATATGCTGCCAATGCTTTTGCAACAGCTTCTGTTATGACAGGCATATAGGTCAGTTTCACTCCCTCACGACGGAAGAAAGCGTCTTTATTCTTTTCACGCCAGCGTACCAGTCTGGTTACGTCTACCTCTACTACATTGGTTACGTGTGGTGAAACCTTCTTGGACATCACCATATGATCCGCAATAATCCGGCGGACACGATCCATTTCTTTCACTTCTACTCCCGGAATATTGGCAGCTGCAGGTGCTTGTTTAGATGGAGCAGACGGTGCAGCAACAGGAGTTTGCACGGAAGCCGCCACAGGAGAAGTTGTCATAGAGCCAGCCCCTCCAGTCGAAGAAGGCATAGAAGCCGTAAGTGCATCACCGGTAGGTATCGCCGCCTTCGAGACTTCGGAAATTCCCCTTTTCTTCTTCTCAATATAATCCTTTATATCTTTCTTGCTCAACCGGCCTTCGTATCCTGTGCCTTGTATCGAATCAAGTTCTTCTTTCGGAATATTCGCACTTCGTGCCAATTGAATCACCACAGGAGAATACCAGCGTTCTTCAGCCTTTGCTACCTGAGAAGATACTTTTTCTGCATCAGAAGAAGCATTCTCCTTACTTTCTGGAGTTTCTTTTCCACTTGCAGTTTCTTCATCGGATGCCTCTTCACCTCCCATATCTACAACAGCAACCACTGTACCCACAGCGACTGTATCTCCTTCCTTAAACAGGATTTCTACTATCTTACCGGCTACCGGTGAAGGTATTTCCGCACTGACTTTCGCCGTATTTACCTCGAAGAGAACATCGTCTTCCTGAATGACATCCCCCACTTTCACAGACCAAGAGACAATCGTCCCTTCGGTTATACTCTCGCCCAACTTAGGCATTTTTATTTCGAATCTTGACATAGACAGTAAATTTATTATTCAACCTTGAACTATTAGAACAACCCGCTGAAAAAGAAAGTTTTAAGTTAAAGTATTTTTAACCGGACTCAACGACTGAATATCCATTCTTCGCAAATATATTTCTCAGTCCGAAGTCTATGGATTGCTTCCAATTCTTTCTCACTGAAAGTATCAGCACATCCCTTCTGACTAAAATATTCGAAAAGTATCGCTTTGAAATGATCAACCGTTTCCATAGGTAAGTAACGACTGATATTTGTGACTTCACTACGGACAGACGGAACAGCATACACAGATGATGCCACACCCGTCTCAATGTTCCTCTCCGGATTCAGTACCTTGTTTAAAGCGGTAAGATTCGTATCATACAACAAAGTACAATGATAAAGCACCCTGTTCTTGTGTACGCACTGGGCACTCCCCGATATTTTCAGACCATCAAGATAGATACCCAGCCGTTCATCTCCTTTTGCCGGCAATCCTATCTGTTTTAAGAAATCCAGTATCCGATGAAGATAAAGACTGAAATCAGGCAAGCGGGACACTGTTTCGATAAAAGTTAAATTGACATTACCCAAATCATGATATACAGCTCCCCCACCCGAAAACCGACGGGCTATTTGAATCTGTTGTTCTTCCGCCCATTCCCGGTTCACTTCCAACTGTACAGATTGGTGTTTTCCCATCACTACAGAAGGAGTGTCCTGCCAAAGCATGAAAACAGAATCTGTTTCCTGCTTCAGCAAATACTCTTCTGCCGCCAGATGAAAATAAATATCTGTAAAAGTGTTATGAAAGCACCTCATGATAAATCTCTCCAACCGTAGGATGGGGAAATACATTCTTCTGAAATTCCTCAACCGTATAGCCCTTCTGAATGGCTATTCCGGCAATCACAATCAATTCCGACGCTGGATTTCCAAGCATATGACAACCGATAATATGATCAGCTTCATCAAGTATCAGCTTACATATTCCATTTGCCTGTTCGTTCTCCGCAACAAAACGTCCGGAATAAGCCATCGGCAACTTCGCAACACGATAAGAAATGCCCTGTTTGGTCAGCTCTTCTTCTGTCTTACCTACGCCGGCCACTTCAGGATTGGTGTAAACGACTCCCGGCACACTGTTATAATTCATCCGGTCTTCCACTCCTAAAATATGGTTGATAGCCACTTCCGCCTCCCGAATCGCCGTATGCGCCAATAAAGAATAGCCTGTAATATCACCGCACGCATATACTCCGGGATGAGAAGTCTGAAGATATTCGTCTACTTTAACCCCATTCCGATGAAGTTCAATATTCAGCTTATCCAATCCGACATTGGAAATATTGGCTTTACGCCCCACACTGAGCAATATCTTTTCCGTTTCGATGGTAGAAGTCTTTCCATCTTTTTCTATGACGACTCCGCCAGGTTTCACTTCTATTACTTTAGTATTCAAGTAGAAAGTGACTCCACGTTTTGCATATTCCGTACGAAGCATACCACTGGTTTCCTTATCCATGACTCCCAGTATCTCCGACATCATCTCGACAACATGCACTTTCACTCCCATACTGTTGAAGAAAGAAGCAAACTCCATTCCTATGACTCCACCACCTATAACAACCAACGTTTCAGGAAGTTCTTTGATCTCCAAAGCCTCTTTTGACGTCCAGTAACTAACTTCCGACAGTCCCGGTATCGGAGGAATAACCGTGTCTGAACCGGTACATACCAGCAGATATTTCACTTCATATCTTTCTCCCTCACAGATGATACGGATCAGCCCGTTTTCTTCTCCTTCTATAAAGGCTTCTTTTTCCACGATCGTCACTCCGTAAGAGTTCACGGTCATCTTCACCCCACCAGTCAGCATTTTCACCGTTTTCTCTTTACGGCTCATTATTTTAATTAAATCAAACGAAGGAGATTCGGCAGAAATGCCATATTTGGAAGCACTCTTGATGCTATCCAGAATTTTAGCAGAATATAACAACGTTTTAGTAGGAATACATCCTTCATTCAGACATACCCCACCTATTGCCTTTTTTTCAAACAGAACGGCTCTCAGTCCGTTTGCCCCTGCCCTTTCGGCAGCTGTGTAACCAGCAGGGCCACCACCAATAATAGCTATATCAAAGTTCATAATCGTATCTTTTTAGTAATAATACGATTATAACAAATAAGAGAAGAGATTAGTTGTATGACAGACCAATCATCCTACTTGATCGTCAGCTTTTTGAGTTCTTCTAATGTACCGTTGAATACATTGAGGTCTACATCTTCTTTAATACCGGGTACATTTCCGACATCAGTATGTTGCCAGAAATCCCATTTGCCCTGATATTTCACCGAATCGACATAATAGTGGGCGATCCAATAAGGATAAGCATTGAAAATTGAATCGTCCAGATAACGGGTCTTGAACTTATAAGAAGTATAAAGAATGGGCTTCACCCCATAATGGGATTCTATACGGTCCAACCAGCGCTTAATGCCTTGCTGCAATTCTTTTTTCTCTTTTCGTCCGGTCACTTCCACATCGAGAACCGGAGGCAGGTCACCGGAATCCAGTTTGACCGTACGTATAAAAAAGTCCGCCTGTTTCAAAGCATCCGTACCGGGAATATAGAAATGATAAGCGCCACGGATAAAGCCATGATTACGCGCATTAGCAAAATTGGTTTGAAAGGTAGTATCGTTATGATCTCCCCCTTCCGTCGCTTTCATAAAAACGAAGTGCAAAGGAGTTGCCGTCTGTTTATTCTGTAAAAGTCTCCCCCAGTCTATTTTTCCTTGATAATGGGAAATATCAATCCCATGAATATCATATCCGGAAGGAATACAAACTCCATATTCCTTTAAACCATTACAAGGTTTCCACCGATAAGCATAAGGACGTATAAAGAAATAATAGAAAACCATAGAGAAACAACCGACAATTACCACAGCCAATATATTTCGAAGCCAACCGGGCATCGAATAATGCTGCTTCACCGGTGCCTTTTTCGGAGCACGGGAAGGCCTGGAAGAAGAAACCGTCCTCTTTTTGGGGGTAGTGGAAGCAGTTCTTTTCTTTTGGACAGCAGAAATCGGATTATTACGTGACGACATTTACTTTGAGTGATGAAAGTGATATAGATAGGCACGGATTACACGGAATACACGGTTTTAAGAAATAGTATAACTAAAACCGCGTCAATCCGCGTAATCCGTGCCTGAAAGAGCTCTTCATTGCAACTGCTTCTTACTACAGTCCGGTGAAGTTTTCTTATTTAGCTTGTTCCAATTGCAAAGTCTTAGTTGCCTGGTCGCAAACTTCTGTAGGACCAAAGTACTGAATCGGACCCGGATATACATAATCCGTTTCAACAGCCCAACGGTCACGCTGTGCAGCGAATGCTTTGAAAGGAGCACCATCCAATTTCACTAATGCTTTCTGGATCACCGGTTTCATTTCACCGTGGCGGCGTTCCATATTCATCATCATGGTGATAGGCACACCACCTGCAATCCATTCGGCAGCAGGAGCAGTTGTGTTGCGTACAGAAGACATATAACCGGTCTTACCGTCAGCAATCAGCATAGAAGCTGTGTATCCCAAAGAATAGCAGTAGTCAGCATCAAAGTTTGACGGAGCAGCGCAACGACCTTCGTAACCGAAGAAGTGGTGCTGTGCAGCAAACTTACCAACATATTTGCCATCTTCTTTCCAAGCAGCCAATTTGGTAGCTACCATTTCAGACAACAGTTTTTCTGTTTCGATCAGTGATACCTGAACGTTTCCGTGCGGGTCACGATCCAGTGTCAGCTGACGAGCTACACCTTCCGGCAGACTTGCATAGATAGCAGAGTTTTCCGGAGACAGCTTACGGATGATGTAATCACGTTGATGAGACTTCTTGATCTGAGAGAACTCTTCTGCATTTGCAGCCAGGAAGTCGTTCAACTCAGCGATCAGACGCTTCATAGCCGGAATAAATTCCACCAGTCCTTCCGGAATCAATACTGTACCGAAGTTATTTCCCTGTGCAGCACGGTCAGCTACCACTTTAGCGATAGATGTTACTACATCATCCAGAGACATATCTTTTTCTTCCACTTCTTCAGAAACGATACATACGTTAGGCTGTACCTGCAAAGCACATTCCAGTGCGATGTGAGAAGCCGAACGACCCATCAATTTGATAAAGTGCCAGTATTTACGGGCTGAGTTACAATCACGCTGGATGTTACCGATTACTTCTGCATAAGTCTTACAAGCTGTATCGAAACCGAAAGAAGTTTCAATCATATCGTTCTTCAAGTCACCGTCAATCGTCTTCGGGCAACCGATCACCTGTACACCGTACTTCTTGGCAGCATAGTATTCAGCCAACACACAAGCGTTTGTATTAGAGTCATCACCACCGATGATAACCAGTGCTTTGATACCCAATTCCTTGATGATCTCAAATCCCTTTTCAAACTGAGCTTCAGTTTCCAGCTTCGTACGTCCCGAACCGATGATATCGAAACCACCTGTGTTACGGTATTCGTCAATGATGTCAGCAGTCAGTTCCATATAGTTGTGGTCTACCAGACCGCCAGGACCCAGAATAAAGCCGTATAGCTTACTTTCAGGATTCAGCTTTTTGATACCGTCGAACAAACCAGAGATTACATTGTGGCCGCCCGGAGCTTGTCCGCCGGAAAGGATTACACCTACGTTCATAGCAGGAAGTTGAACAGCTTCACCCGCTTCGAATGTAATCAACGGCATTCCGTACGTGTTAGGGAATAATGCTTTGATAGCTTCCTGATCGGCTACAGATTGAGTAGCAGCACCTGCTACAGCTTTAACGGCTCCTGTTGCCAATGCTTTCGGAAGTTTGGGCTGATAAGCAGCCCTTGCGATTTGCAATGCACTTTTAGTCATTTTCTTTATTTTTATTTAAAGGTGTTAGTAAGTTTCTTGTCAAACTTGAAAAGCGTTGCAAATTTCGCATTTTTCCTCGAATTATGAAAGAGAAGCCCTCATTTTATTTCGCTGCATAGTTACAGAGGCTATTGCTTCCAGCCACCGCCAAGTGCTTTATACAGTTGTACTACGGTGATCAGTTCATCACGAATAGCGTTACTCAAACCAATTTGTGCGTCAAAATAACCACGCTGGGCATCGAGAACATCCAGATAATTGATTACTCCATTGATATATTGCAACTGCGCCAAATCCATATAACTCTTAGCCGAACGTTCCAGATTGGCACGAAGTGCGTACACCTCTTTTATCTTATTAAAGTTGACAATCGCATTACGTGTCTCTTTGAAAGCTGTCAGGACCGTTTTCTCATAACTATGTATTTCTGCTTCATAGGCCGCTTTTTTGCCTTTCAACGCAGCACGGTTCTTTCCCCAGCCAAAGATAGGAGTCAGCAACGCCCCCTCCATAACAGCATAAGGAGATTTTAAAAGTTCGGACAAGGACGTGCTCTCACTTCCAAAACCTCCTGTCAGAGCAAGACGGGGAAACATATTTGTATATGCTACTCCCACTTTGGCATTAGCAGCGATCAACTTCTGCTCCGCCTGGCGTATATCGGGACGGCGTTCTAACAAAGTGGAAGGCATTCCTACCGGAAGAGTTTCAGGAAAATTAAATTCCTGAAGCAGGCGGGAACGAGCTATACGGTTAGGGTATTCTCCGGCCAAAAAAGCAATATCATTTTCTTTCAGCGATATTTTACGCTCCAAATCAGGAACCAATGTAGCTGTACGAGCCAACTCAACCTGTGCCTGGCGATAAGAAGTCTCCGAAGTCAGTCCGCCCTCAAAACGGATACGTGCCAGACGAACACCTTCTTCACGGGCTTTTAAAGTCTGCTTGACAATATTGAGTTCCGTATCCAATGCCACCAGTTCATAATAAGCCTGCGCCACTTCTGCCACAATCGTCATCCGAAGTGCACGCTGCGCCTCTATCGACTGTAAATATTCAGCAATACTGGCTGAACGTGCCCATCGTAAATTTCCCCAAAGGTCGAGTTCCCATGAAACAAGAAACTGAGCTTCAAAAGTATCCGACTTCCTGAAGGCATCTCCTCCATGATTTTCAAGCTCGCGCTCGACAGTCACTTCACCTTTAATATCCGGAAGCAAGGCAGCAGTGGAGATACGTTTCTGAGCTGCCATTTCCTTGATGCGGGCAGCCGCTATCAACATATCTTTATTATGTTCCAAAGCACGGTCTATAAGGTTCCGAAGTGTAGAATCCGTGTATATTTCTTCCCAGTCCTGATCTCCAAAGCTAACCGTATCCTGATGTTGAGCCAGACTATCGGGTAAATGAAGCTCAGGACGGACGTAGCTCTTGCCTACTTTGCAGGAAGTCAGTATTCCTGCAAACAGTAGTATAGCAATATATAGTTTATTCAGTTTCATTATTTCTTATGTTTTAAGATTTTCGACTTTGTTTTATACACCATCACAAAGAAGAACGGCACGAGAATGATACCAAATACGATAGCGAATATCATTCCGAAGAATACGCCCGTACCAATCGCCTGTCGGCTAGCCGAACCCGGACCACTCGCCAATACCATCGGAAGCATTCCCAATACAAACGCAAGGGAGGTCATCAGAATAGGACGGAAACGTAATTTCGCTGCATAGATTGCCGACTGTATCAAGTCTTCACCTTTATCTACCTGCACTTTGGCAAACTCAACAATCAAAATGGCATTCTTGGCGGCAAGCCCGACAAGCATTACCAATCCGATCTGGAAATAGACATCATTCTCCAGTCCGCATACCCAGACTCCCAGATAGGCTCCCAAAGCTGCTACAGGCAAAGATAGCAATACAGCAATCGGCACTGTCCAACTTTCATATTGTGCGGCAAGGAAAAGGAAGACGAACAAGAACACCAATGCCATGACCATACCTGTCTGACCGCCTGCCTGTTTCTCCTGATAAGAAAGTCCGCTCCACTCCAGTCCGATATTATCCGGAAGATGGTCACGGGCGATCTGCTCCATAATCTCCATTGCCTGACCGGAACTGTATCCCTGTGCGGCAGCACCCCGGATAACGGCAGTAGTAAACATATTGAAACGCTTGATACTTCCCGGTCCTGTTGTATAAGAGGCATTACCCAAAGAAGTCAACGGTACCATAGCTCCGTTAGAAGCTTTCACAAAGAACAGGTTGATATTGTCTTTATGTTCCCGATAAGGAGCCTCCGCCTGAATATACACCTTATATATACGGTTGAACATATTAAAGTCATTCACATACACCGAACCTGTATACGCTTTCATCGTAGAAAACACATCTGCCAAAGGTACTCCCAGCATTTTCACTTTGTCTCTGTCCACATCAAAATAAAGCTGGGGAATCTCAGACTGCAAGGAAGAAGACAAACCGGTAAGTTCCTTACGTTTCGAAGCATAATACATCAACGTATCTGCCGCATCTACCAAATTATCGAAAGTAGCCTCTCCACGAGCTTCCAGCTGCATTTCAAAACCACCGGAACTACCCAGTCCCGGTATGACCGGAGGAGTAGACAGGTAGACTTTACATTCGGGATATTCTCTCAAATGTTTTTCTACCGTATCCATAATTTTTTCAATACTGGTGCTCTTTCTCTCTTCCCAAGGTTTCAGAATAACGGTCAGCTCGGCACGCCCCTGATTACTCCCTACACGCGGGCTGCTTCCGGTCACGTTTTGTACATATTCTATATATGGATTCTTCTCCAGATAAGCAATCGCGCGTTCCGTTACTACACGGGTTCGCTCCAATGTAGCTCCTTCCGGCAGTTCAAGTTCAATCTTAAAGTATCCTTGGTCTTCTACCGGCAAGAAACTGGTCGGAATAATCCGGTGAATCAACAGAATAGCAATCAATACCATACCAAAAGCACTCAAAACCCGACGAGGATGTTTGATAGTACGGGTGACGGCAGCTACATACTTATTGCTTCCGATACCCAGCCACTCATTGATCTTTCTGAATACTATATTTTTCTTCTTGCCACTATCTGGTTTCAAAATGAGCGAACACATCACAGGGCTCAGCGTTAAAGCAACCACAGTAGAAATCAGTACAGATACCACGATAGTTACCGTAAACTGACGATACAGTTGCCCGGTAATTCCACTCAGAAAACTTACCGGAACAAACACAGCCGCCAATACCAGTGAAGTAGCGATCAATGCGCTTGATAATCCGTTCATCGCTTTCTTTGTCGCCTCATAGGGACTCAGCTTCTCCGTTTCCATTATATGCTCCACTCCTTCCACCACTACAATCGCATCATCGACCACGATACCGATGGCGAGAATCAACCCGAGTAAGGTCAATATATTAATAGAGAAACCAAAAATCAGCATGAATCCGAAAGTACCAATCAGGGAAATAGGTACCGCTACCACCGGAATCAACGTAGCACGCCAGCTCTGCAAAGACAGATACACTACCAACACAACCAGCACCAATGCTTCAAACAAGGTCTTATATACCTCATGAATAGACTCGGAGATATACGTTGTCATATCAAACGGAATCTCATAACTCAATCCTTCCGGAAAATTCTCGCTGATTTCTTCCATCGCCTTCTTTACATTCTCGGCCACTTCCATTGCATTGGCACCCGGCAACATGTAAATACCGAGTACCGCTGCATTCTCACCATTGATACCACTCTCGGTATTGTATGAAGAAGCCTCCAAGGATACACGTGCCACATCCTTCAGCCGGATGATGGAACCATTGGCATTGGCACGTACCACAATATCCTCAAATTGCCCTACTGTAGAAAGACGTCCCTGAGTAGTGATAGGAATCGTTATATCCAGTCCCTGTACCGGCTGCTGACCTAATACACCGGCTGCCGATTCACGGTTCTGATCTTTCAAGGCATTCTGCAAGTCCTGCACAGTCAATCCGAAGTTAGCCAGCTTATCAGGCTCTGCCCATATCTGCATGGCATAGTAACGGCTACCGATATTAGATACACGTCCTACCCCCGGAATACGGCGAATCACATCGAGCACATTGATCGTAGCAAAGTTGCTCAGGTAAATTTCGTCAAACTTAGGATCGGTAGAAGTCAGACAGAGTGTCATTAACTGACTGGGTGCCTGTTTCTCTACGGAAATACCATTCTGAATCACTTCCGCCGGAAGACGGGATTCAGCCAGCTTCACACGGTTCTGAATTTCCACAGCAGCCAGATCCGGGTCGGCAGATACATCAAAGGTAACTGTTGCCGAGAAGCCACCAGAGTTAGAACTGTTCGATTCCATATAAAGCATACCGGGCGTACCATTGATTTCCTGTTCAATCGGAGTAGCCACCGCCTGCGACACGGTAAGCGCACTCGCACCCGGATAAGACGCACTGATCTTTACCACCGGAGGCGTGATCTGCGGATATTGATCCACCGGAAGCATGGTCAGCCCGATGACTCCGACAATCACAATCACGATGGAAATGACAGCCGAAAATACCGGCCTGTCTATAAAAAAACTAACTTTCATTGATTATTCTCCTTTTGCGTTATTCTTCATTCCTGTTGTAGAATCACCTGCCACCATAGTGGTATCCTTCACCTCCGTTTCCGGCTGACTGATCCGTACTTTCATACCCGGGGTCAACTTATGGAAACCTTCTACAACAATTGTCTCTCCTACAGCGAGTCCTCTTTCCACTACGACATTATTCCCCACTTCGGGTCCTAACTCGATAAAACGTTTCTCTACTGTATCATCTTTACGCATTGTATAAATATAAGCTCCGCCTTTTTCAATGGTAACAGCTTTCATCGGAACCACGATGGCTCCTTCACGTACGTCCAAAAGTAGTTTTACTTTGGTAAACTGTCCCGGAAGCAATACCTGTTTTGGGTTAGGCATCTCTGCACGTACGGAGAAAGTACCTGTCTGGGGATCGACCTGCGGCTCCGCAAAATCAACATATCCTTTATAGGGGTATACGGTATTATCCGCCAAAGTAATAGTAATGTTCGGTTGCCAGGAACGGGTAGAGTCCTGCTGACCGAGGTTAATATTACGTTCTTTACTTTTCAGATAATCGAGTGCCGTCATACTGAAATCGACCAATACGGTATCGCTTTTTACTACTGTAGCCAGCAGAGACTTTCCTCCCGGACCAACAAGCGTTCCCAAGTCTACATTTCTTTCACTGATATGTCCGGCAAGAGGTGAACGAACGATAGTATAGCCTAACTCGAGTTCAGCCTGCGCCAAGTCCGCCTCACTCATCGCTACTGTCGCAACAGCGCTTTCATAAGCTGCTTCCGCATTATCCAGATCCAGCTGGCTAGCGGCATTTTGTTCGTACAACGGACGGATACGTTTCAAGTCACGTTCAGCTTTCAATGCCTGTGCTTCGTCCTTTTTCAACTGAGCCCGCGCTTTGTCGGCTTTCGCACGATATTGGTCCTGATTGATCACAAACAAGACCTGATTCTTATTTACATAAGTGCCTTCGGCAAAAAGCATGTTTTCCAGATAGCCTTCTACCCTGGCACGTACTTCGACAAATTGCTGGGCACGGATTCGCCCCACATATTCTCCGAATATCTCTACATCATCTTTTATAACCGGTTCAACAATCACTGTCGGCATTTCCGGTGCAGCCTTCTGAGGTCGTGTCAGTATCCAATACACTCCCAACACAATTACCATACATACTACAGCAGCAATGGTTCTCTTTCTCCTCAGTTTCAACTCATGTTTCGAAAAGAATAATCTCATATCGAATCTTATTATTTAATTTAACTTATGTTTGTTCTACACTCTATTATGCAATACACATACCAAAATATCCTGTTTTATCTTATCTATTTATTATCAACATATTACGTTTTTCCTCTTGAAGACAGAAGTGTGGAAAACATCCTTAAAGTGTAGAATTTATCCACATTTCCGACTTTTAGAACATTTTTTATAGTTCTTGTTTCATCAACTAAACAATTTATCCCCTACATTTGTAGTTATATTGTACATCAACACAATAACATGTCCTAATGAAAAAACAAATCTTTTCAACATTAGTTTTTGCAATGTGCCTGATATTACCTTTTTCTGTTTATTCTCAGGAACAACGGAAGAAGGTCGGCGTCGTCCTCAGTGGCGGCGGTGCCAAAGGAGTGGCACATATCAAAGCACTGAAAGTCATCGAGGAAGCAGGCATTCCGATCGATTATATAGTAGGCACTAGTATGGGATCTATAGTCGGTGGACTTTACGCCATCGGTTATACTCCGGAACAACTGGACAGTATGGTACGCAAGCAAGACTGGACTTTCCTTTTGAGCGATCGTATCAAACGCAGTGCCATGTCGCTCACCGAACGCGAACGCTCTGCAAAATACATTGTTTCGCTTCCTTTTACAAAGAATCCGAAAGCTGCCATGTCCGGAGGAATTATCAAAGGACAGAATCTTGCCAATCTGTTCTCTGATCTGACAATGGGCTACCATGACTCGATCAATTTTAATAAGTTACCGATCCCCTTCGCTTGTGTATCGGCCAATGTAGTCAATGGAGACCAGATCATATTCCATGATGGCGTACTCTCTACTGCCATGCGTGCCAGTATGGCCATCCCTGGTGTATTTACACCGGTACGCAAAGACAGTATGGTATTGGTAGACGGTGGAATTGTCAATAATTATCCGGCAGATGTGGCCAAAGCAATGGGAGCCGATATTATTATCGGAGTCGATGTTCAGAATGCGCTGAAAAGTGCCGACAAACTCAACAGCGCTCCGGACATATTGGGGCAGATTGTTGATCTCACTTGCCAGACCAATCATGAAAAGAATGTAGAACTCACTGATACCTATATCAAGGTAAATGTAGACGGATTTTCTTCCGCCAGCTTCACTCCGGCAGCCATCGATTCTCTGATGCGTCGGGGCGAAGAAGCCGCACGTGCACAGTGGAATTCCCTGATTGCCTTAAAAAAAGAAATCGGTATACCGGACAATTATGTCCCCAAACAACATGGACCGTACTCTTCTCTTTCCAATTCACGGACAGTATACGTCACAGATATATCTTTCTCCGGCGTAGAGGCTGATGACAAAAAATGGCTGATGAAGAAGTGTAATCTCAAAGAGAACAGTAACATTACCACTCAGCAGATAGAACAAGCTGTGTATCAGTTGCGTGGCAGTCATTCTTACTCAAGCGCCAGCTACACACTTACCGACACTCCCGAAGGGTACCACCTTAATTTCTTGTTAGAAGAAAAATATGAGAAAAGAATCAATCTAGGCATCCGTTTCGACTCGGAAGAAATAGCATCCCTGCTGATTAATGCCACAGCGGATCTCAAAACTCATGTTCCTTCCCGATTATCCCTGACCGGCCGATTAGGAAAGCGATATGCCGCACGCATCGATTACACTCTCGAACCGATGCAGCAACGCAATTTCAATTTCTCATATATGTTTCAATATAATGACATCAACATCTATGATGAAGGTGAACGTGCCTATAACACTACTTACAAGTATCATTTAGCTGAATTTGGCTTTTCGGATGTCTGGTACAAAAACCTCCGCTTCGGACTCGGACTTCGTTTCGAATATTATAAATACAAAGATTTTCTTTTCAAGAAACCGGAACTCATTGGACTGGATGTAGAATCCGAACATTTCCTGAGTTATTTCGCTCAGGTACACTATAGTACATTCGACAAGGGATATTTCCCTTCCAAAGGAACTGAATTCAAAGCTGCCTATTCACTCTACACCGATAATATGGCTCAGTATAATGATCACGCCCCGTTCTCCGCACTGAGCGGTTCATGGGCCAGCGTAGTTCCCGTAACCCGACGTTTTTCTATCATTCCATCCATCTATGGTCGTGTTCTGATTGGAAAAGACATCGCCTATCCCTTGCAAAATGCCATTGGCGGCGAAGTATACGGACTCTACATTCCACAGCAACTGCCGTTTGCCGGTGTGACCAATATGGAACTGATGGACAATTCTATCATGATTGCATCCGTGAAACTCAGACAACGGATGGGAAGCATTCATTATCTCACTCTGACAGGTAATTATGGCTTGACGGACAGTCACTTCTTCGAAATTCTGAAAGGGAAACAACTGTTTGGTATCAGTGCCGGATATGGTATGGACAGTATTTTCGGTCCATTGGAGATTACGTTCGGATATTCCAATCAGACTGATAAAGGAAGCTGTTATGTGAATCTGGGATACTACTTCTGATTCCCTATTTCTGTTCCCGCATACATAGGACTATACTTACCATGATGAGAAAAAATTCTCACTGCGATGAGACTTTTTTCTCATCATAGTGAGAATTTTTTCTCATCGCAGCAAGAACACTTGAGAATATTCAGCATCCTAATATGCTGTTATACAAACTTTTCCCTTTTCTGCAGATAAAGTAATCCGACCATCATCCAGACTAAACTGGCGGATAAAAGGAAAATGCGGTTTTTGATAAGGATTCCCTCCCAAATGATCGGATGAACATTATCGGGAACACGAAAAGGATTCAGCAGAACGTTCCAGAAAGAATCCGGCTTACCTAAGAACATCAATGCAATGCCTATAATAATCATAAATACGGCAGTTCCGTTTCCACTCCGCGTAATGGTAGACAGCATAAAAGCCATATTTCCGAAAAAGAGTATCGGGAACATCAACTGTAATGCCATCTCAAGCGGATTGACCGGATACAGCAATAAAATGGCTATGTATGAAAAGATAATCAGAATAACAAAAATTGCCACATAAATCATCAATAACCGCACGCCCCAAACCTTATACTTATAGTCGGGGATTCCAAAGAGAATCTCCAATATCCGGCTATCTTCATCATTCTGAATGCCGAATACAGCCGGATAGAAAATAAGCAGCATAGACGGAAACATCAGGATGCTATAGATGAGTCCCTCGTTAATCTCCTCCCGTTTCCAGGCATTCTGAAACATGAAAAGAGCAAAAAAGCCAAATGCAGCCAGCAGAAACCAGAAAAACTTCCCGGCAAATATAATCTTCAGGTTATACCTGACTACTTTAGGCAACAGTTGTATCAATTGTTTGAATGTCATATCCTTCTTTTCTTTTTAATTCATATTCTTCAGCAGACAGAGATAAGCGTCTTCCAAATTAGCTTCTACCTCTACAGCCCCTTCATAAGGCTGTCCGACAGAAAGATAGCGCACCCGAATCGTATCGCCTTCCTGAATATGATGTATTACCAACGATTTGTCCAGTACTTTTTCAAATTCTGTCTTATCTATATTAAACTGCCATACTTTCCCGTTAGCCATTTCCACCATGTCCGAAGGATCACCGAAATATTTCAGTTCACCCTTATTGATCACCACTACCTGATTACAGGAACTGGATATATCCTCAATGATATGAGTGGAGAAAATAACGATACGGTCCTTACTCAACTCTACCAGCAGATTACGGAAACGGATACGTTCGCGAGGGTCGAGTCCCGCTGTAGGCTCATCCACAACCAGGATACGCGGTAAATGAAGCAGAATAAGCGCAATACCAATACGCTGTTTCATACCTCCCGAGAAAGAACCTATCTTTTCGTCTTTCCGCTCGTACATATGTACCGCTTTCAGTACATAATCCAGACGCTCCTTTCGTAACTCACCGTCTACAATCCCTTTCAGTATAGCCTGATAATCCAGAAACTCCCACGAAGTCATATTCTCATAAGTTCCGAATTCCTGTGGAAGGAAACCTATCAGACTCTGTAGCTCTTCTCTGTAGATACGTGTATCCAGACCATTGATCCAGATACTACCATAGCTCTGCTCAAAGATACCACAGATGACACGCATCAAGGTCGATTTACCTGCCCCATTGGGTCCCAGTAGTCCGAACATACCTGTCTGAATCTCGAATGACACTCCACGCAATGCTTTGAAAGGTTTGCGTCGTTTTCCAATCATAGGAACACTCTTCACCATGCGGAAATAGGAACGGCGAAGCCCTGCAAATCGTCCGGTGACACGCTCAATATTTACATCATGATCATACAGATACTGGGAAGTGACATAGATGGCAATACCCACCAGCCATAACAATCCGATCATGATGACCAGCCCGTTATTATCCAGTTTACGGAATAACTGAAACAGAATAAGGGGAGGAAGACTCCAGAATATCACCCGGTTTACGATCTTTGTTACTCGATTATCTCCGTATCGATAATATAAATAGGAACGTACCTTTCTCCACAAATACAGTATCGCTGCATAAATAGCGAACGAGAACAGGAATATCCAAAGCCTGTTATGAATGAAGAAATAGGTGAAATAAATGGCAAACAGTAAGATACCAAACTGCCATAGCACATTGATAAAGTCCTTCAGGGAATGGTATTCATTGCTCAATCCCAGACGTTTGCGTAATTGCAAACCACTGTTCCACTGACGGCTGATGTGTCCAGGCCAATCGTAGATCTTAACCAGATTGCGGACAGAAATACGAATTTCTTCATCCGGATTGATAACCTCCGCCTTAGCTCTCCGAAGACTAGTTTGCGCAAAGTATGTCATCCCCGGTATGCCTGCAATCAGTGCTACCAGATAGATTGACTGCCAAAGGATTCCGTCAGTGTATAGCCAGATACAGATTACACCGGACACAAAAAGAATCAGGTGAATGGTCCATAGTTTACGGGATAACGAACGGTACCACTGAAGCACATTTTCCAGTCCCATACAAACTGTCGGAATTAAAATCAGCGTCAGCATGGCGGAAAAGAAAAGTCCGCCTATCACTGTAATGGCAAAAGGTGCACCGATAGCCCCTGCATACTCCGTATCTCCCATAGCCAACGGGAGCATGGCAGCAATTGTGGTGATGGAAGTAATCAGAATGGGACGAATACGTGACATACCGGCAGTCATCAACGCCCTGTTCCGGCGGTATCCCCGTTTACGCAAAATGTTGGCGTAATCTATCAGAATGATTCCGTTATTGACGACTACTCCCAACAGAATAAGGAACCCTGTCAATGTATTCGCATTCATCAGACTGTTGCTCGAAAGCAATAATGCCAGCAAAGAACCGATAGCAGCCAACGGAATGGTAAAAAGCAACACAAAAGGCGTCACTACAGATTCGAAGACTGAAGCAAGGATCATAAATATCAAAAGAAAAGCTGCCAGAATAAGGAATTTGAAATCCCCGAATTCATCCTCCTCATGGAATACCTGCACAGCGACTCCGGACGGAAGATTATAACTGGCAATCAACTGGTCGATATCGGAACGATATCCTCCCAATAAATCTTTCGAAGACTGAACATCTCTCGGAAAAGCATAGTATACCTCAATCTGCTTATCTTGATTGACACGGATGATGCGCGAACGCCCACGTCCATAATTCAGAGACGATATATCTTCTAGATTGTGCATACCGCCATTGGCATTTTCTATCCGGATAGCACGCAAGTCATCCACAGTTTTCTCTTTCTGAGCTTTTTCCTGTGCCTCTTCTTCAGTTTCCTTTTCCGGTATTTCGTCACGGATAATAATATCATAAATATCCTCTCCCACCTTGAAAGTAGCTTCGGAAGAGTATTCATTATTAAGCGCAGTTAATCCGGTGGTAATATTGCCACGGTTAATATCATAGGCAGTCAGCAGAATAGGGTCAAAGTTCAGATTTATTTCCGCCTGACGGGGAGTATACGAAACATGAGTATGCTGTACAAAATCCTGTTCGTCCAACAAATAACGCACTTCCTCTGCCACCATCTGCATCATTTCGAAATCAGATCCCCTGATCACCACCCGTTCACTGTTGTCACCGATGCCCAACAAACGCATAAATCCGCCCAGACTGCTCAGAGCCGAGTTATCTCCTCCGCCTCCCATAGCATCAGAAACATAGATTTCCGCACCATTGATATTGGCAACTTTAGTCTGCACATCCGCTTTTATATCGGCTATTTTCCGTTTGGCGATCTTTGTGTAATCTTCCTGCAAAACGAGTGTCAGAGTCGCCTCTTTTTCCCGAATACGGCAAATCAGATCTTTCTTTTCCGGAAAATCCTCCAGACGTTCTTCCAGTACCTTTACAATCTTATCCGTATTTTCAAGCGTACTTCCGGTAGGCATCACGACACTGATGTTGAACCGGTCTGAAGCAACTTCTTTCATCTGTTGCACATTCAAGGTCAATGACAAAATCAACGTTGCAAAAAGCAAGATCACAGCTCCAAAGACTGTCACTCCCGGATTACGCATACAAGTCTTCAATAAGACCAGATAGACCTGCATCGGACGCTGAACGATCGATACTTTTTCATAAACGACACTGTTCCCACTCTTACTCTTCAAAAGAAGGTAAGTAATCATCGGTATAAAAAGTAAAGCTACAAACAGCGAGATCGTCAAAGTTGATATAATGGATACTCCGATATGGTGCCCGATCAGTTTTATCAGGAAATTATCAGAAAAAACGAACGGCAGGAATACAGTAATGGTAGTCAGGGTAGCCGCCACAATGGAGCGCCACACTTCTTTTGTTCCCTGCGTTACCGAACGTTCGGGCGTATAGCCGTTTCCCGACAAACGATAAATATTCTCAAGCACCACGACACTATTATCCAGCAGCATTCCGATGGCCAACGCCATTCCTACCAAGGTAAGACTATTGATAGTGATACCAAAAGCGTAGAAGAAGTTGAAAGCCGTATAGACAGAAATCGGTATGGAAAGTGCGATAAAAAACACCAGCCGCATATTCTTCAGGAAAAGCCAAAGAACGAACACAGCCAATAATCCCCCTACCAATGCCAGATTAATAATCTGGTTGATATTATTTTCCATGGTTTCAGCCTTGTTCTCCTGAATGACAATTTCCAGTTCGAGCGGAGCCAGTTTCTCATTCAGCTTTTCAATCACATCGGATACACGGTGTGAAAGTTCAATCAGATTAGCCTGTGAATCATTGATCAAAGCAACCGAGACGGCTTCTTTTCCATTCACACGACTATAAGTGGTTTCATCTTTCAAGTCAAAAAAGACGGTTGCCACGTCTTTCAGCAGAATAGGACCGGGAGCGACAACTATATTCTCCAAATCAGAGACTTTGGTATACATCGCATTGACATGGACAAAATTCTTGCTGTCGGGTTCATCTGCGAAGCCTACAAATGTCTTTTCCTGGGTATTCTGCGAAAGCAAACCGCTTATTTTGGAAGCAGTGAGGTTCAAAGCCTTGCAAGCCTCCGGATTCAGACGCACTTCAATGGCTTTCTGCCGTCCTCCGTAGATATTGACGGAAGCTACCCCATCTATATTCTCCAGATCGGAACGAACATCCTCGTCTACCAGACTCCGGACACGGTCGGTTCCTCCCGTACCACGCACCTGAAGCACCATGAAGTTATTATTCATCTGAGCAATATCCACTTTCTGTACCTGTACGGTAAAACCGGTCGGCAGGGAGGCAGCGATTTCATTCACCTTCTCTTGCAGTTTAAGACTGGTCATCTTGAAGTTGATATTCTTTTTAAAGTCAATCTGTATGCTGGACTGCCTCCTGTCAATGTAGGATTGCAGTTTGTCTACTCCACCTATCGCACTGACCGCTCCTTCAAGTGGAATAATCACTTCCGACTCTACATACGAAGGGTCCATATCCTGCTGTGACGACACCTGGACAAACAGAACCGGAAGTTCTGCGTTGGGCAGCAACTCCACCGGAAGTTGTTTATACGACACATAGCCCAGCAGACTGAGTGCAATAAACAGCATACAAATCGTTATTCTCCTATTTAGTAAAAAGTTCATCTTCAGCTGTTTTTAGTTCGGCGATTTATACGTCTTTTGATATTCTCCAAGACATAATAGACACAAGGAATAACCATCAAACTCATCAGAGTAGAAGTTATCAATCCTCCGATCACAGCTATAGCCATCGGTGAACGTAAAGATGCACCTTCACCAAAACTGAATGTCATCGGAAGCATGGCCAGAATCGTAGTCAAAGTAGTCATGATGATCGGACGGATACGCTGTTGCCCTGCTTCTACAATGGCATCAGTCAACTCCATTCCCGCCTGACTAAGCTGATTGATACGGTCTACCAGAATGATAGAGTTATTGACGGCAATACCTCCCAGCATGACAATACCGATGACTCCCATCATATTGATAGTGGTTCCGGTAATGAAGAAAAATAAGATAGCACCTACTACAGCCAGAGGAATAGTCAGCAAGATCGTAAACGGATGCAGCAAGGATTCAAACTGGGAAGCCATCACCATATAGACAAGTACAACAGAAAGCATCAGAGCAAACAACAGACTGTTCATTGATTCTTGCCGTTTTTCTTCTTCTCCTGTCACTGTGATACTGTAATTAGCAGGCAATTCAATACCTTTCACCGTTTCACGCACTTCGGCTGCTACTTTATCCAGTGATTTACTCGCATCCATATTAGCCATCACCTTACCGATACGGCTTTGATTGCGACGCAGAATCTCCTTGGGCGCTTGTCCGTGAGTAATGGTAGCAATCTCCTGTAATACAAATTCCTGTGTTCCACTTTTGATAACAAGAGCACCAAGAGAACTCAACGGGATATCCGGCACCTTTATGACAATATCACGCATCTCACCACGATATTCCATTTTACCGACTTCCTTACCGCTTAATTGCTGCTTCAATTGTTCGATTACCATAGCCACACTCAAATTATTGATACCGGCTATTGTACGATCAATCGAGATCACAACTTCCGGAGCACCGTCTTCCACGGAGGTAATAACATCATAGATTCCATTTACGCCAATCATCCGTTCCTTCACCTCTTCAGTCAACTGAGCAATCTCATCCAACTCCTCTCCTTTGACCTCCACAACAATAGGAGCCCCTTCGCTTCCTAACAGTGAACTCAGAGAATTCTCATCCTGCTGAATCGTCAGTTCCAGTCCGTCAGGATTCTTGGCCGATTCCACGAAAGACGCAATCACCTTTTCCGGTGAAAGTGTACATTCCGGTGAAAGGATCACTTTCATCATTGCTGTATTTTCTCCTTCAAATATCGCATTTTCCGAACCACTTCCCTCTCCGATATGGCTGTATACCGTACATAAAGAATCACCGCCAACAATGGTATATAACAATTCTTCCAAATTGCCTACAGCAGCGGAAGTACGTTCCATCTGTGTACCTTCGGGCATTTTGACTACAGCCGTAAACGTCTTGCTTTCCGCACGGGGCATAAACTCAGTTCCGATAAACGGAGTCAGTAACCCAGTCACGATAAGAAGCAACACTGCCATACCGATCACCAGCCAACGTCGCTGAATCAGCCTGCGAAGCACTCTGCTATATCCCGTAATACGAATGGACTTCACTTCTTCCAGCTTAATCTTCTTGCCGGAAAGCTGGATATATAACATCGGAATCACCAGGATAGCCACAAACAAAGAAGAGACCAGTGAGAAAGTTACCGTCCATGCCTGATCTTTAAACAGTTCGCCCGAAGCTCCGTGAAGATAAACAATCGGCAGGAAGACGACAATAGTCGTCAGAGTAGAAGCTATTACCGCATTGACAACTTCTGCCGTCCCGTTAATAGCAGCCTCTTTGATACTCAATCCTTTCTCCTGATTTCGGAAGATACTTTCTATGACGACAATGGCATTATCTACGAGCATACCCGCCCCGAGCGCCAGTCCTCCCAATGTCATAATATTCAGTGACAGTCCATTGAAGAACATCAGATTGAAAGTAGCCACAATCGAGATGGGAATAGCAAGACTGACAATCAGTGTTGTCCCCATCCGGCGAAGGAATACAAACAAGACTACAATAGCGAGGATAACACCCAGAACAGCACTGCTCTTCACTTCTCCAATCGCACTTTTTATAAAAGTACCCTGATTGGAAATCACCTGAAAATGATAACCGGGCAATGCATTCTCTATCACTGCCAATTGGCGGGTTACCTCATCCACCACTTTTACAGTATTAAAACGCATCTCCTTATAAATAGACAGTCCGATACTACGCTTCCCGTTAATCCGTACAATGTTCTCCGGACGAGCGTTCAAAAACTGCACAGTCGCCACTTCCTTCAAAAAGACAGGAGCTTTATTACTGTTGGCAGTCGCTGTTCCCGAAGTATTGTTTCCGGACGATTCCTCTTGTTGTATCGCTTTGTATCCGACAATCAGATTCTCAAAATCATCTTCCGAAGCAAACAAGCTCGAACTTTTCACCAGATATTGTAATCCCAGTTCACTGACCCGTCCACCGGATATGCTCTGATTGTTCGATTCGATGCGCGAAGCGATATCTTCTATTTTCAGTTGAAAAGCATCCAGTTTATAAGGATCAGTCTGAATGGTAAGAGTACTGACTTCTTCTCCCGAAAGCGTCACTTCAGCCACGCCTTCCAGACGAATCAACTCATTGCGGATATAGCTTTCGGCGATTTTCCTTAATTCCGCCATATCTGTAATACTCTGATGAGACATTCCCACCAAAACTACCGGAGACAAGTTCGCATCGTGTTGCGTAATCTTCAGTTCAGTAATATCCTTGTTCTGGGCAAACGGATTCATGGCTTTCTGCAAATCTAGAAAAGCCTCATCCATATCCTTTGTCCAGGTATATTCTACAGTAATTCGTGCCGTCCCGGCTTTAATCACGGAAGAGACCTGAGTAACATCACTCTGCCGGATCGCCATAGACTCCATATTTTTAACGAATTGCTTTTCGATCTCCTCGGGAGGACGTTCACCCGCCTTTAATTCAATAAACAGGCGGGGATTATTCAGATCGGGCAATAAATCCACACTCAACTGATCGTATGATACTTTTCCCAACAATAAGAGGGCAAATACTACCATACAAATCGTAACCGGATTGCCTACTGCAAATTTGATTATATTCTTCATAAGTATTTCCTATTTTCAAAAGATGCGTTCATATATCGCATCCATGATTTACTTTTGGATTTTGACTTTGGCGTCTTCTTTCAGTGTTTCAAAACCCTTCACTACCAAATTGTCATTTACATTAAGTCCGGATAGAATTTCGATATTATATTCATCCTCCAGACCTGTTTGCAGATTGCGTATCTTTGCCGTATTCTTTTCGACGATATATACGTATTTCCGGCGACGATTGGACAGGATTACGTCTTTAGGTATAATGATAGAACTATCAGCTCTGTCAACGATAATATCTGCTTTGGCGAACATACCCGGACGCAACTTCAACTGGTCATTATCAATCAGAATCTTTCCTTTAAAAGTACGTGTCTCTGTACTGATTGCAGGAGACAGCTCACCGACTCTCGCTTTTAAAGTATCTCCGGGGATGGTATAATGAGTAATATATACCGGTTGCGCTTCCTTGACATAACGAATGCTGCTTTCCGGCAGATTGATATCCATATACATTTTATCATAAGCCATCAGACTCACCATAGCCTTTCCCTGCTCCACTCTTGTATCGGCCGTATAGTGAGGCAAATCAACAATCACACCATCAAACGGAGCTTTCACTTTCATCTTCTCCAGATTGAGTTTTGCGTTTTCATAATCGTAACGGGCATTCGTTACTTTTACTTCCGTATTCCGCATTTCACTCATCGTCACCCCTCCTTTTTCATAGAGAGCTTTCTGCTTTGACTGTTCCTGTTCGGCAATTTCAAGACTTAGTTTTTTAGCGTCAATAGCGATTCCGTTTTCATACTCCTTGTCTTCCAGACGGATTATCAGTTCCCCCTTACTTACCCTGTCTCCCATTTTGAAAGGTTTTCCGGTTCTCGGATTAGTCTGAAGTTTATAAAATCCGCTCATTTCCGCATTCTGAGATGCACCGTAAGTCGGCTGCACTGTTCCTGTTGTATTTATTAATTTACTGATAGAACCTTTCTTCAGCTCCACGACAGATACCGGAGTTGCAATATTATTGGGTGCGTTTTGTGGTTTGTTGCCACAGCCGGTTAACAATAGGGTTGTTAACAAAGAAGATGCAATAAAAATTTGATACTGTTTCATGGTCTGCTTATTTTTTATCAATAATGTCTTTCATAGGAACAAGAGGGATATTCTTGTCGAAATCATACAATGAAAGGATTTTAAGATTAAGTAATTCTATTCTGTAATTAATCAACGCCTGCGTATAAGTAATCTTCTTATTCGAAAGCTGAGTCTGGAACTGGCTCATTTCCATACCGGTTATGTCACCTTCCCGATAACGAGTCTGATTCAGATCATAGGTCAACTGTGCATTCTGTACATTTTGCTCGGCGATCTTAATCTGAGTCCGGAGGTTTTCGAGGTTACGCCATACCTGACGAATATTCAGCTCGATATCCACTTTATCCTCTTGAAACTCAAGTTCATTAATCCGTTGAGCCATCTTTTGTGCTTTAATCCTTGCTTTCTTTTCACCCCAGTCGAAAATAGGGACAGCAAAGCTGATGGAAACCCTCGGATTCTGTGTCGGATTATTATAAACTTTATTCAGGTGGCTATTATCTCCTATCAATCCGAAAGAGATGGATACATCTCCTTTAAACTCGTTCAGCGCTTTTGTCTTAATCATATCGAACTCAAGTTCCTTGCTCTCTATTTCACGTTGACGAAGTTCCAGACGCGAACCCAATCCATGCGATATGGCCTGGTCCAGATTTACCTGAATCGGTTTAATCTCCACTTCCGCAAATACGAGAATATCTTCATCCAGCCTCATTCCGAGAGTCTGTTTGAGTTTGTCCTTCGCATTCTCCAGATTCACCTGACTTTCGTCTACAGACGAACGTGCCGTAGCCAGATTCAGTTCCGCTTGAAAGAGTTCGTCCTTCGCTGCTAAATCCGCTTCTACCTTATTCTTGATAATATCATAACTTTGCTGGGCATTAACCAGTTCTTCACGACTGATTTCCAGATTACTCTGTGCCATATAGACAGAATAGAACTGATCGGTTATACTTTTCTCCGTATTCAGTTGCTGCAAAGCATAACTGATATTGGCATTTTCATAATCATACTCTATTTGCTTGAGTTCCATTTTACGCTTGTTGTATGTGAAAATAGGCTGAGTCAATTGCAGATAGAGGTCATTGCTGAATGCCCGGTTACTAGTTTTATCGCCTTCTATAATGGAGCTGTTGTCCTGCCAGCCGAAACGGTTGATTAAAGAAATTGTACCGTCTGTCCATAGAATGGGCTGATCGACCTGAAAGGTCCCGCTGGTATTGAATGTTTCATTCGTGTACCATTGTGACAGACGATTATCGAAACGCCTGTTCTTGTTATAGTCCACCGGGTTCAGATTTAATGAAAATCGAGATTTTAATGAAGCCTTCTGCGCCAGCAGATTCTGCTTATATCTCTCCAGATTCATGTAGGAACGGCGAAGAGAAGGACTGTTCTCCTGCGCAATCTCCATTGCCTTGTCAATCGTTAAAGGAATTTGTCCTTGTGATGTCAGGGCAATTCCCGTAAAAGTTACGATTGTCAGCAGCATTCTTTTTAATAGTAGTAAGTCACTTTGCATATAGTTTGCTGTTTTAATAATTATCGTTTCACTATTTTCACTGCGTCGGCTGTCACAGAGCGTAGCTTACATTCATCCGTCAGCACGACACGAACCGTATCGGCACTAAAATAGTAAGTACCGAGTTGTTCCCAACCCTCATTGGCTTTTCTCAGATTGATATAGGCATCTTCCATCTCACTGTCGTATGCCACCCTGAAATGATATTCACCCTGAAGGCGGTCATTCCATCGCAGCTCATCATCCTTGAATACATGATAATAAAGCTCATATTGACCGGCTTCCGGCACAGGAATTTTCCATGTAGCCGTCTGACTGCCGTCTCCACTCTTAATCACATAGGCCGAACGGATATATTTACCATAATATTTAGCATTGGTGGTGGCCGTCCATTGTAAAGGCGCACGCCACCAGGATATGCCCGAATATTTAAAGGAAGTATCCTCCACTTTATCCAGCCATTTAGGCAGAAGTCCTACGACAGCAGGGGTAGAAAGTACAAAGAGAGTGGAATCTTCATTATCCACAATAACCTCTCCCGGCATTTCTAAGGATGATTCCGGCAAGGTATAGATAGTGTCCTTGACTATTTTATTCCGTTCTTGTTTTACATTACCAATGGATTGCCGTATCATATAAGGAAGATTGCCGGAAACCATCGTATTGATTTCCACATCACGTATCTGTTCTTCCCAGACAGAAACAAATTCTTTGCTTGTATGGGCAGCTATCTCTACCTTTTTTCTGGCTCTAGGATCTTCCATCGGTTGATACCACCAGCCATTTTGAAGAACGTTCATCTGAATGATTCCGTCATAATCCGAGTTATTGCTCACCAGTACTTTCAAGACAAAGAATTCTTCTCCTCCTTTATTGACAACTTTGGTCAGTTCGGGCTCTCCGATCGAATAAAAAGGAAGAGGCGTCAACTGTTCCCATTCTTTCAAATATGAATAAAGATCCGTCCGGCTCATTTCTCCCAGAGTATCCAGCATATTTTCGAACTTTATGTTCAGAAATGTATTACGCTTCAACATCGCATATAGTGAATCCCGGAAAGCATCTACGCCCATGTTTATTTCTGACCGGGCAAAAAGACGGCTTGCCTCCAGTCCTACGATATTATTTTGCAGATTACGCTGTTCCACATCAGCCAGCAACTCCTTGAACGTATGCTTTTCCAGCAGCAGGTTGGCCTTTTCATTGTTACTAAGCCCATTTATCTGACGTTCCCATCCTTCATTTTCCGACTTCTTTTGCAGATATAGCTCAATAGCCCGATTGGCAACAGGCCATTCCGAAGAGTAAATATTGTAACGGAAATTATAAATCTGCGGGAAAAGGAAATAAGGATTTGCCGTAGACGAAAGATTTCCCCGTCCTCTACTACCCGACGAAAAGTTATAATCGCCTTCTGTCTGCAAAAACATCCAGACAAAGTTACTAAAAGTCCGCATCTGGGCTTCCTGCAGACTGATTTCATTATTTCCCGACCACCGGATATGATTCTTCACCTGCCTCTTCACATCCAGTTCCCAGAATATAGCTCCTTTTTCGGGGAACAATACCATTTCAGGTTGTACTGTCTCCTGCGCTTGCGACCAGGCACGTTCATAGCTGGCAAATTGCACAGGAACTTCTACAATAGAAAATCGCTTAAAAGGATAATCCAGTTTATATTGCCGTGCCAGTTGCTCTTTCACATTACGTATCAGCCAGGGAATGGTATCGTGAATAGAATCAAACGAAGCAGTAAAATAGTCATGGTCCCTTAAATGCCAAACGCTATAAAGAATGCTGTCCGCATAAGCACTTTTTTGCTGATAGTCACCTATGACCAACGATAGTGTCTGAGACGGATAATCTCCTTTAAACGAATACACTCCTTCTTCATCACACTTTCCTTCCCCTTGAGAAAGAGGAACTAACCCCGGTAGAGGCTTGACCTTCAAGCGATAATTACTGAAATAAGTTTGCTGCCAGTCAGGATTTTTATCACTATAGCTTGTTCCTGCACGGGGATACCAATAAGTTTCAGGGGTAAGCATCAGATAATTTTTCGTCTGAAAACTATACTGCTTGTCTATGTTGAACAGAAACTTTTTATTGGAAGCTTGCAGCACTTCGGGAGGGATATCCAAATAACAGAATGAGTTATCTATCTGTCCGTCATACCTGAATGTTGCAGAGATTGTATCGCCTTTGGCATGCTTCGTGCCGAAATCCACCAATACTATTTGCTTGTCACGTTTAAACTTGAGTTGCTGTCCGGCCGAATGAACGGAATGAATGGTTAATCCCGGATTCAAACAGAAGGTGAATACGGCAGATGAGTCCAATGCCACTCCTTTCACAGTTACTTCCGACAGAAAATCTTCAGGATGCTGCTCTACAGAAAGATCATATTCATGAATGAACATCTTCGGAGTAGAAACATATTGGTTGTTGATCTTCGTATAGGTAGCGCGTATATCACTTTGATATAAAATCGAATGTATATGCCAATAACCGCATACGAAAGCTAACATGAGAGTACAAAAAGAAATAACCAGCCACGGATAATTACTGTGTGATGAATTCGGCAGACGCCTGAACAGGGAAATCGTGAAAAAGACAAACGCCAGTCCGGCAAGAAAATAGATGCCACGATGATTTAAAATCACCTCCCAGTTGGAAAAACCGACAATGCTGGACTTCACCAAAGGAAGACTATAAGCCATATAATCGAAAAGATAATAAAGCTTATCTTCAATATAGAAAACGGTAAGTCCGATATATCCTAACAATAAAACGAATGTCAGTGCCTGATTTTTCAATACCAGCATCAGAAAGATAGCCAGGCCGATGATGAAAATCAGCGTAGGGACACTGATCAACAGAAAATAAAGCAAGTAAGCCATCCAGTCCACTTCTCCCAATGTCAGGTTGAATGCAGCCGTAATAGCCATAATAATGAGATTCAGCAACAAAAAGACGCGCAGATTTCCCCAAATCTTACCGATGACGTATTCAGCATTGCTTAATGGACGGACATAAAAGACTTCTGATGTATCCAGCTTTTTATCTCTTTTCAGGAAGTCGGATGCCAGAAAGATAGCAATAACAGCCTGCCCTGTATTTAGCAACAGTAAAATTAGATAAGGAATGTTCGATGGAATGGCTGTAGCAATCCAGAAGCCTCCGCTATCTTCCGATACGAACAACTGGAAATTGAAAAAAGTAATGATAGTTACAGCGAGTACCGTGAATACTCTGAAGAACCAGCTTCTGATTAATAATTTACTTTCATATTTTGCTACCGATTGTATATTAGATATAAAGGTCATATCAGCATATCGTGTTTAGTCGTTTGTCCAAAGGTTTAATTGATTCTCCATATAATATACATAGGCGTGTTC